>Ga0099849_1000884_pt1 | contig 13958 bp, 23 predicted proteins | sample CB_VirMetaG_4_FD_78177 | JGI IMG/M metagenome (GOLD analysis project Ga0099849, IMG submission 78177) | Freshwater to marine saline gradient viral communities from Chesapeake Bay - CB_1508_1M Viral MetaG | ecosystem: Environmental > Aquatic > Marine > Coastal | place: USA: Chesapeake Bay... | reverse complement strand
TGATCATGATATTAGAGATAATACATGGAAAGATTGTGAATTTGTATATGGAGATGTTGCGATGGCATTTGGTGAGGCTATGAGTTTAGGTACTCCTGGTAGTAACTATGGTCCACGGTTTAGCACTATATCAAATTGTAAATTTGATCAGATAAAGCGTGAAGGTATAAAAATTGTATACGGAGAATACAACGTATCTAGAGATAATAAGTTTTTCGAAGTAGGTACAAATCTTGGTGATACAACAGACGGCACAGTAAGTCCAGTTATTGCACTTTCGAGCAACACAAATCTAAGTGAAACAGACTTCTTTGATAGAACAGGTAAGTTACTTCCTAACAACCCAGATGGTGGTTTCTTCTTTATTGATTCTGTTTACTATCCAGAAGTAGATGGTCAAACCAAAGTCGTAGGAAAATTTACTAACCAATTTGAAATTGGACAACAACTCACTGCTAAAGAAATGATAAAAGTTCCTTTGATTGAAAACGGTGTCATTGAAATTGAATATCTATATACAGAAACTGGACAAGGTATTCAAAGAGAAGGCACACTTTCGATTGTTAATAACGCAAGTTTAGTAACACCACAGTTGAGCGATGTATATACACATACAGGGCCAGCTTTATATAACACAGCATTTACATGGGCAGCATCTGTTGTTGATAACAACAGCGATGGCACAGATGACACTATCCATATTACATTAAAAAACACAATCCCAGTAGCGAACGATAATTTTGTATACACAGTAAACTATAGGTCTTAATGTTTGATTTAAAATATGAGGATAGACTCCGTGCTTGGAAATTATTTCGAGAAGGCTTGGAGACTGCAAAGGATCCTATCCAAGATGTAATAAATTTATATAATACTGCACCTTTAGTCAGTATACACATTGATCCATATGATGAACAAACGTGGCCAGATCCTTGGACACTGATTTACGAAAATTCGTATTGCGAGTTTGCAACAATTCTAGGAAAAGCATATACGCTTCAATTAACCGAACGTTTTTCCCAGAAGCAATTCGAGATACATACATGCATTGATAGGGAGAAATCAGAACTAATGCACCTGCTTTGTGTAGATAACGCTGTAATTGGCTTTGACAGAAGCAAAGCAGTAAAAGCATCTAGTTTACCTGACCACCTTGTTGTAGATAATAAATACCAATTATTAAAGTTACGTTAATTGGCATCTACCAGAGTTGTAGGTGCCTCATTTTATTAAAAAGGAAAAGATAATGATTCAAGTTACCAAGCGAGATGGACGAAAAGAACCACTAGACATTGAAAAACTACATAAGGTTGTTTTTAATGCATGTAAAGACACAACTGGTGTTAGTCCAAGCGAGGTAGAAATCAAAAGTCAAATCCAATTTTTTAATGGAATGAAATCCAGCGAAATTCAAGAAACATTGATTAAAGCCGCAGCAGATTTAATCACAGAAGAAACACCTAACTATCAGTATGTTGGCGGTAGACTTATCAATTATCATTTACGTAAAGAAGTTTATGGCGGATATACTCCATGCACAGTCCGTGAATTAGTAGAACGTAATACAGAAGCAGGGTTTTATGATCCAGAATTGCTCGGAACATACAATGACGAAGAATGGGATAAAATCGAAGGCTTTGTAAAACACGAGCGTGATGAAAACCTGACCTATGTTGCAATGGAGCAGTTGCGTGGTAAGTATCTTTGCCAAAATAGAGTAACTGGTGAGATCTTTGAAACACCACAAATGTGCTATATTCTTATTGCAGCAAGTTTATTTGCAAACTATCCAAAAGAAACAAGATTGAAATGGGTGAAAGATTATTATGATGCGATTAGTTTACACGACATAAGTTTGCCTACTCCTGTTATGGCGGGTGTACGTACACCGCAAAGACAGTTTAGTAGTTGCGTACTTATTGAAACTGATGATAGCCTTGACAGCATTAACGCTACTAGTTCATCTATAGTAAAATATGTAAGTCAAAAAGCAGGCATTGGTATCGGTGGCGGAAGTATTCGTGCTATTGGTTCACCGATACGCAAAGGAGATGCATATCACACAGGTGTTATTCCTTTCTATAAAATGTTTCAAGCCGCAACTAAGTCATGTAGCCAAGGTGGTGTGCGTGGCGGCGCAGCAACTATCTACTATCCAATTTGGCACCTAGAAGCAGAAGAACTTCTTGTGCTAAAGAACAATAAAGGCACAGAAGAAAATCGTGTGCGTCATATGGACTACGGTGTACAGTTCAACAAGTTAATGTACGAAAGACTAATTACTGGTGGTAACATTACATTATTTTCACCAAGTGATGTTCCTGGTTTGTATGATGCTTTCTTTGCCGACCAAGATAAGTTTAGAGAGTTATACGAAAACGCAGAAAGAAACACTAGACTACGTAAGAAAACTATTCCTGCTGCTACACTTTTTGCATCGTTTATGGAGGAGCGCAAAAGTACTGGACGTATCTATTTACAGAATGTAGACAATGCAAACGACCACGGCTCATTTCTACCAGAAGTTGCGCCTATTAGACAGTCAAACTTATGTGCAGAAATTAACTTACCAACAAAGCCACTAAATGACTTGAATGATCCAGAGGGTGAAATTTCACTATGTACACTTTCAGCAATCAACTGGGGCAATGTGCGTACACCAGAAGATTTTGAAAAAGCATGTACACTGGCAGTACGTGGTTTAGACGCACTACTAAGCTATCAAAACTATCCAATTCTTGCTGCACAACTTTCAACAGAAAAGCGCCGCCCGCTAGGTGTTGGTATTATTAACTTTGCATACTGGCTTGCAAAACATGGTCTTAATTATCAAAATATCAATAGTGCTGGTTTAGAACTAATCGATGAATATGCTGAAGCATGGAGTTACTATCTAATCAAAGCAAGTGCTGATATTGCAGCAGAGCAAGGTGCATGTCCTGGCACACCAGAAACAAAATATGGACAAGGTATTACACCTAATCAAACATACAAAAAAGATGTAGACGATCTTGTGAAACACAAAGAACGCATGGACTGGAAAGGATTGCGCAAGCAACTCAAAGAAACAGGCATTCGTAACTCAACACTAATGGCTCTAATGCCGAGTGAAACAAGTGCGCAGATTGCAAACGCTACAAACGGTATCGAACCACCAAGAGCATATATCAGTGTAAAGCAATCAAAGCATGGTGTACTGAAACAAGTAGTTCCAGAATTCAAGCGTCTTAAGAACAAATATGATTTGTTATGGGACCAACAATCGCCAGAAGGTTATTTGAAAATTATGGCGGTGCTACAAAAATATATCGATCAAGGTATTTCAGTGAACACAAGTTATAACCCTGTGTTCTACGATGATGAAAAGATTCCAATGTCAACAATGTTACAACACCTGCTTATGTTTTACAAGTATGGAGGCAAACAACTCTACTACTTTAATACAAACGACGGACAAGGTGAGTTAGATATTTCAAAACTTGTTGTAGAACAAGAAGAGCCAGACGCAAATGGTTATACTTTAGTTGAAGAAGACGAGTACTGTGACACATGCGTGATTTAGAAAACATTAAGCATATGAAAATCTGTCATCGTAATTTCGATGATGCTGAAGTTTCAGATCATCTTATAGATTATCTTGCAGAGTGTATAAAATGGGCAAACATGAAAGATGGCTATAATTTTTTAAAAGTGATCTTTACTAAAAATAAAGATTTAATAAAAAATATTTATAGCCTATCAGGTCACCCTGATGAACAAGAGCATGTAAGAAAGTACAACGAGTTTTTTAAAGAACAAACTGATCCTAAAGCAGTATTTTTAGGTAATCCTCAATTAGATGCTCCGTGTGTTGCAATCCTATGCCAAAATACTCCTACAGATATGCACAAGTATTGGGATGATAAAGAAGAATATGCACAATTCAAAAACATCGCTATAGGAACAATTACAGGTATTATAAACTTTGAAGCAAATAGAATTGGTCTAAGAACAGGTAACTGTATATGTTTAGATCAAAATGCATTAGCAGATTTATTATATGGATACACTAATAAAAAATTCGATCCTATGATGGCAATTGGGATAGGACATCCCAATAAAAAATTAAATCCAAGGCAACACCCAGTTCATAAGAAAAAATTTTACTCTCTCGAGAAACAATCCAAACCTTTAGAGATAATTAAAGTATAGGTTGACAAATAGCCTAAAATCATTATAATAATAAAAAAGGATAGACAGACATGAGCGTTTTTGACACAACTAACCGTGCCGACCATACACAGGTTCTAGCATTTTTAGATCCTACAGGCGGCCCGACAATTCAGCGATATGACACACTGAAATATAAACAGTTTGATCAATTGACTGATAAACAGTTGGGCTTCTTTTGGCGTCCGGAAGAAGTTGATATCTATAAAGATGCAAAAGACTTCAAAGGCTTGACTGACTTTGAACAGCACATCTTTACGTCTAATCTAAAACGCCAAATTCTATTAGATTCTGTACAAGGTCGTGCACCAGCAGAAGCATTTGGTGCTATTGTAAGTTTGCCAGAATTAGAAAATTGGATTATGACATGGACGTTTTCAGAAACTATTCATTCACGTTCATATACACACATCATCCGTAATGTTTACAGCAATCCAAGTAAGATTTTTGATGAACTAATGGACATTGAAGAGATTGTAGATTGTGCAGGCGATATTTCGAAATACTATGATCAATTAATTGAACTGTCTGGTTATTACAATCTACTAGGTGAAGGCACACATACAGTCAATGGTAAAAAAGTAAAAGTTGATTTGTATGAAATGAAAAAATTACTTTGGCTCACCTTAATGAGTGTCAACATTTTGGAAGGTGTTCGTTTTTATGTTTCGTTTGCTTGCTCATGGGCATTTGCAGAACTAAAGAAAATGGAAGGTAATGCAAAGATTATTAAACTTATTGCACGTGATGAAAATCTACATCTGGCAAGCACACAGATGTTGCTAAAACTTCTTAAGAAAGATGATCCTGACTTTGCTAAAATTGCAGAAGAAACAGAACAAGAATGCGTTCAGATGTTTGTAGACGCAGTTGATCAAGAAAAAGCATGGGCAGAATATTTGTTCAAAGATGGTTCAATGATCGGACTTAATACCCAACTACTAAGCGACTATATTGAGTTTATTTGCACACGCAGAATGACAAACGTTGCATTGAAGTCGCCTTACACGATCAAAACAAATCCGTTACCTTGGACACAAAAATGGATCAGCGGTGCAGATGTACAAGTGGCACCACAAGAAACAGAAATCACAAGTTACATCAATGGTGGTACAAAGCAAGACGTAACAGAAGATACATTTAAAGGATTTTCACTATGATTTATATTTGGGGTAAACCGGCATGTCCTTCATGCACTAAAGCAAAAGCGCTCTGCGAAAAATATAACTATCCATTTGAATACAGAGAATTGGGAAAAGACTTTGACAGAGACGAAGTTCTAACAGAGTTTCCAGAAGCACGTACATTTCCACAGATTGTTGTTAACGGTCTTAAAGTAGGAGGCTACGAGCAATTTGTAAAATATATCGAAGACACAGGCTATAACGGAACAGGATACACATTATAATGTTAATTGAAGCACCATATAAAAAACACGACACTATTACTGTAAAAATTACTAGTGGTGATGAAATTGTAGGTCGTTTTGTAGAAGAAAATGATACAACACTTACAATTCAAAAACCACTTGCACTAATGGCAACACAACAAGGTATTGGACTAGGTCCATATGCTTTCACTGTACCTCAAGGTGCAGATATTAAGTTAAATAAACATAGTATTCTGTTTGTTGCTAAAACTGACACAGAAATGGCCAAACAGTATATTACAAGTACAACCGGAGTACAAATGGTATAATGGCAGATAACCTTTCAGCAAGAGCAGGTGATGGTGTTTTGACAGGACACGGTTGTGATGGTACAACTACACTAGCAAGTCCTAGCCAGTCGACTGTTTATGTTGAGGGTATTCTAGCATGTCGTTTAGGCGATAATACTGTATCACATGAAATTACTTCAGGAATAACCTGTGTTCCACATACTGCTTCAATAGCAGGAAGTAGTGGTAGTGTATACATCGAAGCAGCATTAGCAGCAAGAGTAAATGATGCATGTGATGCAAATAAAATAAACTCTTCTACTCAATCAACAGTAATAATTGGTGATTAATGACTGAATTACATGATGAACTAAAAGCCCTATTCACAACCTATATTAGAGAATCAGAAAAATTTGAACAAGAAGGCATCAAAGTTAGTGCTGTTAGGGCACGACAAGCACTTAATGAATTAAAGGCTCTTATACCTCAAAGGCGTAAACAAATCCAAGATAAGAAAATGGAAATGTAATAAATACATGTAGGAGATATAAATGGATACCGTAGAAGATTTAAGATTGCACTTATTAGCAGAGTATAATGTACACCCTACAGAATATGATGGGGAAACTTTAGATTATAAATTTATTCAATTCAGAAGATCTAAGCCTGGTTATGTGTTTAACGAAGGCGGTAGTGACAATTGGGAAGTACACATGCACGGACACACTCCTACATTTTATAGAACTGACGATCTATTAAAACAATTAGAAGCTGGCGGTAGTCTTCTGTACTGGTTCCATCCTGAATCTCCGCTGGTAAAAAATGGATAGAGAAAACGTAAAATACCTAAATGATTTGGCAGCAAGAGCCAATTACTATACTCAAGTAAGACGTAATGTCATTGAGTATATTACCAAACGAAAAATTGATGACAAACCTTTAACTGTATCTTTACTTCTAATGTCAGCACTTTGGGCAGCAGACAAAAGACAAGAAGATATTGATGAAGACGATTTAACCATTTATTTTGGTTTACACAAAAGAGATGAAGATGACGAAGCGGGGGCCGTTGTAAAATTAAATCCTCAATACCAAGGAATGAGTTTACAACAAGTGTTAGATATAACGGTCCAGAGTCATGCTGAATGAACACGTTAAATTAAAATCATATGACCAACTAGTAGAACTACTTGCAGACTTTGATAGATTCTGTGGCACAAAAACCTATGTAGCAAAATCCACACTTGAAGATGTAGGGCTTGTTAGAAATAAACCATACAGCGGCATTTCAGATGACATAGAAGAAATGGTAAGTGATATGACAAAACGTTGTGGACCAAAATTTCTGTCTAACCATCCTAGAGCCAATGCTGACTTACTTGAAAAGTCAAACACAATTTCAGTGATAGGAAAAGATATTGCCAAAGGGGGAAAGATTACACATCCGATGTGTATACATTACTTTGGCAAGAAAGTAGCGTGTCATCCTGGTAATAGTAGGTTATACTTTCAAAGAGTTTATCCCTATCCTGTGTATACTATTTTTACAGACTATAAAGGAGACATTCAGCAGCGTTTTCCACACATTAAATTTTGTGACCCAAAGCAACATGAATTTAGTGTAAAAGGTTTAAATTATGTCAGTTTTGATAATCTTGCTGAAAAGTGTCCGCGGGGAATACAAAAGGTAACAAAAGATAGACTTTGTTATATTCAAGAGGTAATAGAAGATTGGCCGCAAGAACTAGGCGATCCTACACTATACAATCCTCCAAAAGAATTTAAGATTGTAAAAGGCAGAGTGTATGTTGATAATCAATTAATATATCAAAAATTTAGAACAGAATGGAGAGTGGTAATTGATATTAAACACAGTTAATGTAGGTTACACAATTTGGCAGTTTGAAAAACTTATAAGCGATGAACTTATAAGATGTATTATAAACGAGTCTGAAGTGCTTTCCTGGGGATCATTGAATGGTAAACGAACAGATAAAAATGTTAGGCATTGGATGCATCACTATGAGCATCCTTGTTTTTGGGATCTAATTGAGTTTTTTGATTCATACGAAACAAGAAAAATGTTTGGCGAAACTGTAGGTAAAGATTATACAAAAGATAGATTGAGAATTGAACTTTGTAAAGATCTTAAGGGCAGTTGGTTAGAAGATCACTGCGACGATGATGCCAAAACATTTACATTGCAATTGTATCTAGATTACCAAGAAACAAGCACAACTTTCAACAATGTAAAAACAAGAGCCAAAAGAGGTAGTGGATGGTTTTTTGTTAACACAGGGAATGAACCTCACAAACTAGAACCTTTAGAAGATGATAGGATCAGTGTTATTGTAAATTATGTAAATGATCAATGGCGAGATGAAAGTGTTCTTGTATGATAGTTGAGAAAATAGAACACCCTTGGACACAATACCTAATACATAATTTTCTCCCTCAAGATGTGTTTGAAGAGTTTAACGCATATAGTAAAAACTTACCTCGTTATGATTCACGTACAATGCATCCTTTTAAGGAAGGTAAATGGCATGATTTGCTAGAAGAACCTATGCTAGATTTGTCTGATATATTGAAGTATGATTTTTCTAGACACTACTTAGAATTACAATTTGATAATATTGATATAGACTGGCAGTACAATAAAGTACATACAGACAATCCTAAAAAGATTTTTACTTTTGTTTTAGGTTTAGCAGACACAGGCACAGGTACAAAAATCTATAAAAATAAAACAGAGTTTTCTCATCAAAACCCTTATATACAAAACGGTGGCACAGCATTCTTTAGAGGTGAGCAAACTTGGCATGACTTTGATGCTATTGATTGTATAGAGCAAAGACGCACACTGATAATAATGGTTTGCAAAAAACCACTATAAATAATATATGAAAACAATTTTCATACATGGCGCTACAGCAAGCGAAAGAAGTTTTGCTTATATTCAAAAAGAAATAAAAGCAAAAGATCCTATTTTTCTGAATTATGATAAAGAAACAACTGCTGAAGAAAATCTAGATGAAATGAAAGAAATCCTAAAGGAAAACAAGGGGCCTTTTAGTATCATTGCACATAGTTTAGGCGGAGTATATGCAACGTACTTACAAAATTTATTTGACATCAAAGGTGTAGTTAGCCTTGCTACACCGTTCAATGGCAGCGAGATAGCAACTTGGGGCGGTTTACTTAATCCAGGATATCAATTATTTAGAGACATTACGCCACATAGTGCGTTTATAAAAGGCAGTAGAAAACTTTCAATAAAAGTTCCTTGGTTACAAATTGTTACTACAACAGGTGATGTTCCTTGGTTATCAGGGCGTAATGATGGTATTGTTACACGACATTCAATGACTTGCAGAGGCGATGTAGAATACACAACAATTGATCGTAACCATTATGAAGTAGTTCTATCTAAAAGAGTGGTTGACACTATAAAATATAGACTATATAAATAAACTGTAGGCGTTACAAAGCGTATTTGGACTCCGGGGCGGTACCGGACGCCTCCACCATAGATACACTATTAACAAAACAGCCGTGGCTGGCTCGCTAGACAATCCTAGGCAATGTTCGTTAGGGGAAAAAGCTATAGTGTATCTTTGATGGGGGCGAAATAGGTTCGACAGGTAGGCAAGTTTACAAAACACAAATGCAAACGATAACTTTGCACCTTCTGGATTTGCTCTAGCAGCGTAATCTAAGGGGGCGGGTACTGCCTAGCAACAGAAGTGCCACACTAAAGGACATTACAATGGCATTGATTTGGACAGGAATACAATACACAAGTTTAGCCGCACTATTAGGACTGTGCGTGACAAAATGGGTGATTGACTTCCGTGCCTGGAGAGCAGGCAGAAAAAAATCTAAATGCTGCGGATAGTGGCATAACATATAGTAGGCTTAATGGTAAAAAAACAAATTAACTCTTTTGATATAACTATTTCAAGTTATTGTCAAGCCTTCTGTGCAGGGTGTCAAAGAAATAACGAAGACGGTACTCCTTCTAATTGGATTAAAAAAAATCAATTTCACATGGACCCATCTAACTTTAAAAAATTTTTAGATAGTGGCTACACTAAATGGCAAAAGTTTGGCCAATTACAACTATGCGGAGAGTTAGGTGATCCTATGATGCATCCTCGTATAGACGAAATTTTGGATATTGCTTTTGACTATAATATAGTAAATGGTGTTCTAATTAATACAAACGGGGGGATACGTCGACCGAACTGGTATGCAGCGCAGGCAAAAAAGAATAGAAAACTAACCATTGCATTTGGCATTGATGGAATAGATCATGAAATGAATTGGAAATACAGAAAAGGTGTAAAGTTCCAACAAGCATGGGATAACATGATTGCATTTCATGAAAATGGCGGCAGAATAGAATGGCATTATATTCTTTTTAATTGGAACTACAAAACAATACCAGAAGTAGTCAGCATTGCTAAAGGACTAAAGCTTGAAAAAAGGCAACTAGTATTTAAAATTACCAGGACAGATAATCCTGCCGAAGGTTTGTGTGATAAATTAATTATAGACGAAGCAACATCATTATTAGAGGAATATGGCTATGTATAATATAGATTGTATGAGTTATAACGAATTTGATGATGAAATAGAACGGGATTGGGAAATTAACATTGATGGGAAAGTATGGCCTTGTTGTCATTACCTTGTAGAAAGTTATAGACATCCTACAGATAACACTTTAATGTCTGATAAAGCACTGACCAAGGCTTTCGAGCAAGATCCTAATTGGAATAATTTAAATTACTATGATTTATATGATATAGTAAATCATGATTACTATCAAAATCATTGTTGTGAAAAAGCATGGAATAGTGATAATCCTCCTCCGCTATGTATAAAAATGTGTCATAGCGGAAGGCAAGTTCGTAATATTGAATAACTGCTACAATTTTACACACCTTAGTAAGGTTGACTTTACTAGACAACCGTGCTATATATTATTATACACAGGAGACACAGATGCTAAAATATTTTCTAAAACTATTCTCAACAGAAACACTTCCAAATGGTGTATTACACAGAGCCCATACTACAAAGTATGAGGACCTATGTCAATGAGCGAAATTTTTACAGCAATAAGCATACTGGCAATTATTATCATAGGTTTTTATATAATTGCAGTAACGGAAATCAATAAATGAAGTGGCTTATTGTATTCGTTATGTTGGAAGCAGAACCTTTTGCAATAAAGACTCTGCCATTTGAAACACAAAACGAATGCAAAGCATTTATCAACGATCCTGCTAACAGCGATAGACTTGCAATAGAAGTTATCAATGTTGCAGGATTCAACGATACAATAGTAAATGTTGCTTGCATGCCGGCTAATAAAATAACGAAAGAAGTATTAAATGAAACCAAATCTAAAGTTTGAATTGACTGTTCGTGATATTGAAATAATTGAACATGCCCTTAGAGCAAAAGCAGGTCGTAGAGGTCTTGCTATTGCCCAAGGAGAAACATCCGAGCAACTCAAAAATGAGATGCACGAGATACAAGAACTATTAGGACGTATACACCATCAAAAAGTTTGGTATAAGCCAAGCAAAGGAATTTATGTAGGAGGATAATGTTGTATATTTGCAACAATTGTAACTATTGGTTTAATAATTGTGCAGTTGCAGCATGGAGTTTATATAAATAAAACGTGGGCAAGAACAACTACTTCTTGCCCACTATTTTTACACACAACAAAAAGGAAATATTATGCGCAAAGTATTTAGTATTATAGCAGCAGTTATGTTCGCAGGCGCGGCATACGCTGAAACACCAGCAGTACCAGGCCCGGTACTATCAGGTGAAGTGGAACTAAAGTTCACACAAAACGCTACAACAGATAAATGGGGTGGTGCAATGGGTCTAGACTTAGGTGTAGACGCAGCAGGTTTAGCATCAATTGATCTAGACTTTAGTGCAACTGACGGCGGCGCAGTGACACTAGACAACTGGACAGTTGGTACAGATGTAAACGGCGTTGGTGTTGCTATCGGTGACGACAACGGTGTTATGCCAGATGCAGAAGGCAACCAGACACTAACGGCTCCAGCAATGACTGAGTCAGTACAAGTAACTGTAGGCGATGCAGCAGTAGCAGTTGGTTTCACAGACTGGACAGCAGACGTAACAGATATCTCAAACGTTCAAGGTGCTTACACAATCAACACAAGTGCATTTGCTTTAACAGTTGCAGGCGACTACAACCTTGACAGTGAAAACACTGTGTTAGGTGCAGGAGTTAGCGGTTTTTCATTAGGAGCAGTTGCAGTAGGCGGCGCTTTATCGTATGATCTAGACGCTGAAAACATTGGCTTTGAAGGTATTGTTGAAACAGGTTCTATTACAGCATATTTAAACGGTGATCAAGATGACACACTACAAAACATCGGTGCTGAGTATGTTTATGGTTTTGCCGGTGCTGAAATAACAGCAGGTGCAAACTATAATGTAGACACAGAAGACTTTACTCCAACAGTTGGCGTAAGTTTTAGTTTCTAATTTATAGAACATAAAATAAAAGAAAGAGCCTCCGGGCTCTTTTTTTGTGAATATAACAATAAATACACATATATTAAGAGGGAGTCATTATTATGTCAGAGGTAGACGACAAAGGAAAGCTCGAAGTAAGTGTTCGAATCCTTGGAAATGAACTTGTAGCATTACGCATGGATGTAGACGATTTTAAAATGAAATGGTTAGTCATGGGTGTTGTTGCTATTGTAGCACTAGGTTGGGCAGCAGGAAACTTTGGTCCAGAACTAATTAATATGTTCTCATCTGGCTGATGTGGCAACGTATTAAGAAAAAATTAAACATAGATTCAATAGTAGATGTCTCTGTTGATTTGTTTTTAATACTGTTTGACGTTTTGAGTTCACCTATTCTTATTGTAATGCGAGTAATACGTTATGTAGTAGGCAAGTATTTGATGGATGGTGTTAAGAACAGGATCAAGCAGTTATTACATTGGTTAGAAAAAAAGCCACGTTGGGTGAGTTTTGTTGTGATACCAGTGTTAATATATATTGCAGCCCATTTGCTGGTTCTGATGTGGATATTTGGACAGGCATTTGGAGAATTTATTATGGATGAATGGGGAGAGGGCAATGGCTAAAGGTACAACTGGTGCAGTATGGAAACCAGAAAAATATAAAAAGAAAACAAGTATTGGTAAAACCAAAAGTTCAATTAAACTGAGTAGTATGAATAAAGATAAAAAACGTTCATACAAGCCAAGTAGAGGCCAAGGCAAGGCCGCTTAGAGAGGGAATACAAAAAAATGTATGAATATAAATGTAAAATTTTAAGGGTAGTTGACGGAGATACTGTTGACATAGATATAGATTTAGGGTTTGGTGTTTGGCTGCACAAAGAAAGAGTACGAATGATGGGTATCGACACTCCGGAATCTAGAACAAGAGATGAAACTGAAAAGGTTTTTGGTCTTGCAAGTAAAAATAGATTAAAAGAATTATTGCCTATTGGATCTATTCAAGTTCTCAAAACAGAGATTGATAAAAGCGGAGAAGATAAAAAAGGTAAGTTCGGACGAATTTTGGGAGACTTTCTTGTCGAAGAGTGGGAAGGCGAAGTACGTAGAGCCACCGACATACTAGTTGAAGAAGGTCATGCTGTAGCATACTTTGGCGGAAGCAAAGAAGAAATTCAAATGAAGCATATGGCAAACAGAGAAAAACTTTTGCGAGAAGGTGTGGTCAGTAGAGAAGAATACAACAAACTGGTTGACAAATAATACAAATACGCTATACTGTTTATACGATTAACTAAACAGGAGCGTAATATGTCCATGCATCTAGTAGGTCCGTATATGACTACGACCAATTACAAGAAGCGTAAACAAAAAGGCTTAACCAAAAGAGATCGGCAAGCCAAGATAGAACACGAGCAATGGCTTGCGAAGATAGGTATCACAGACAAACCCAAGCAGGACTATCGTGCGCCTATGCCAGATTACAAATCTAGGTCAGGCAACACAATTCCAACCAGCGACCGCATTGACGGTCACGCACCACAGAAAGAAC
>Ga0099849_1000883_pt1 | contig 13967 bp, 21 predicted proteins | sample CB_VirMetaG_4_FD_78177 | JGI IMG/M metagenome (GOLD analysis project Ga0099849, IMG submission 78177) | Freshwater to marine saline gradient viral communities from Chesapeake Bay - CB_1508_1M Viral MetaG | ecosystem: Environmental > Aquatic > Marine > Coastal | place: USA: Chesapeake Bay... | reverse complement strand
CAATGGTGTGATAAAGAAAATAATACTGTATGGGCTGCTGCTGCTACAAATGAGGCAGGAGATATAGAGTTAGCAACCAGTGGTCAAATTATGCAGGGCATTAGAACAAGAGGCCAAGTTTTAATTATTACTGATACTGACGCGCACACTGCGCAGTATATTGGACCGCCTTATGTTTATGGTTTTCAAAAAATTGGTGAACATTGTGGGGCGATTTCTAGGTTAAGTGCAGTATCGACTGATTACGGTGTTTATTGGTTTGGACAAGAAAGTTTTCATTTCTTTGACGGTAACAGTGTTCAAGAATTACCATGCGAAGTTAGAGACTATGTTTTTAGCGATTTTAACCAAGACCAACAATCAAAGGTCTGGGGAATGGCGTTAGGTGGAGAAAATGAAATTTGGTGGTTTTATCCATCAGGCAGTAGTTTGGAAATCGACAGGTATGTAGGATATAACTATGCTGATAAACATTGGCTTTTAGGCAATCTATCTAGGACAGCAGGAGCGGCAAGAGGTGTTTTTGCTAGCCCGATTATGAGTGACCACACAACGGTAACGAATTTACAAAATCACGAGCAAGGTTTTAATTATGATGGATCGTCTGTTTTTTGTGAAACTGGCCCTATTAGTATAGGGAACGGCGATACCATAATGAAAGTAACTGATGTTATATCGGATGAAAAAACACAAGGGAATGTTGATTTAAAATTTAAAAGTAAGTTTTATCCTAACGACACAGAAAGGACATATGGCCCATTTAATCCGAGCAACCCAACATCTGTCAGATTTAGCGGTAGACAGATTAAAATGCGAGTAGAGGGTGATAGCGCAACAAATTGGAATGTTGGAGTTATGAGGTTAGAAACAAAAACAGGAGGCAGACGTTAATGCCTGTTCGTTCACCTTTAATTGGTCCAGATTTACGGCAATGGGGTAGACAGCTCAGTTTGTTTTTAAACACTAATTTAGGACGATTATTTTTTAAAACAGAAGAAGATAACCCCAGCGAAAATGGCATATTTTTATGGGATGAGGCTAAAAATTATCCTGTTGTTTCTGCGCAAAATGAATTTAAACAAATAGCAATGAAGCAAACTACACCTACTTCAAGTGTTGGACAGGTGGGTGATGTAGCAGAAATGATAGCCTGGGATGCAGCATATATTTATATTTGTACAGCAAACTACGATGGAACAACAGCAATTTGGAAGAGGGTAGCGTTAGCTGCATGGTAAATGCCTAAAGATACACAAGTAAATGAATTAGAGAGATGCCGCCCTTGGATAGAGGCGGCTTTAGAGTATTCAGGTGGTACGCATAATTTTGAAGATGTGGCAAAAGCTATTGTGGAAGGACGGATGCAATTATGGCCTAGCCCAAGGGGGTGCATTGTTACAGAAATTGTGGTATATCCAAGAAAAACGGTGTTAAATGTGTTTTTAGGCGGCGGAGAACTAGATCAGTTGTTAGATATGCATAGTGATGTTACAGATTGGGCAAAAAGCTATGGATGTGAAGCTTTAACGATTACGGGTCGTTTTGGATGGAAGAAACCTTTGAAGGCGCATGGATGGAAACCACTGCACGCTTCATTTCAAAAGGAGATATAAGATGAGTGGTGGTAAAGGCGGACGCCGAAAAAATGAAGTAATAATGCCAAAGTTTGCAGAAACAACTTTGCAGCAAGGTATTGGAATGGCTAAAGACGTTTCTGCATTGGGTTACACACCATATTATGGCCCAGATGTTGCGGCGTTTTCACCGCAGCAACAAGCGGCTTTTGACTCAACAAATGTAATGGCAGACGCTTTTGGTCTACCTAGTGGCACTGGGCAAGATTATATGCCACCACCACAACAGTTTGATGGTGGGGCTATGGGTTATTCATCAGCACCTATTTTTGAGCAAGCGCAAGATGAACTGGCGGCTCAAAGACCAGGGCAAGCACGTTATCTTGATAGCTTTACTATAGACCCAATGACGGGCAAACCTGGGTCCAGGGCCGGGGTAAGGCAACCAGTAAAATTAGAAATGCAAGGCGGAAGAAGAGGTAAGTAACATGGGTGCTTCAGCAAATCCAAATATGGTGGCAAATCCATTTCAACGTGCTTCAATGGCAAATATGGGTGCAATACAAACTTACGCAAATCCAGGCGCTGCGGCTGCGAATATGATGAACCCATATCAACAGCAAGTAGTAGATGCTACTATTCGAGATGTAGGAAATGCAGCGCAAATGGGTTTAAATAAAATTGGCGCACAAGCTCAAGGCTCAGGCGCTTTTGGTGGCTCTAGACACGGAATAGCGGAAGCAGAAGCGTTAAAGGGTTTTAATCAACAGGCGCTTGACCAAGTGTCTAGATTAAATCAGCAAGGTTATCAGCAATCTATGAACAACGCTTTCAATGCGGCACAAGGTTTGCAAGGAGCAGGGCAACAGGCATTTGATATGGGGCAGTCTATAAATCAACAGCAAATGCAACAGGGCGCATTGCAACAAGCGGCTATGCAGAGTTTAATTGATGCAGCTAAAAATCAGTATCAAGGATATACTAAAGGGCCACAAGCAGGTCTTGCCGCAATGTTTGGTGGAGCAGGGCTAACTGAAGGAACAAGAGGTACTTCTGAAACATATCAACCAGGTTTGTTTGATTATCTAACAGGGGCAGCTTCAACTTTTTACGGAATGGGTGGTTAGATGGCACAAACAGATTTTCGTGATGTAGCAGGACTTTTAGCTTCAAGTTTTAATCAAATGAGGCTAAGACCTGACCCTGGTCTTGACGCAAGGTTGCAGACAATAGCGCAACAACGTACTGCTAATCGAGCGAAAAACAAAACTGTTGAGTATTTGCGTGCGTTAAACACCCCAATGGGCAATCAGCTTGCAAGTATGGTTGAAACTGGTGGTATAACTGGTCAGCAAGCTTATATGGAAATATTAGAACTTCAAAGACAGGAAAGAGAGGCAGGCAAAGACACTGCATTAATTAGAAACGCATTAGCGGCAGGGTTTACGCCTAACACACCAGAGTTTCGAGAATTTATAGCTAGTGGTGGCAACATTTATAGCCAGGAGACCGCACTACTATCAAGCCTACCAAAACCAGATAAGGGCATGATGTATAAATTTGATAAAGATGAAGATGGTAATCCAATAAACGTTAGGATGGTTCCAATAGAAGGAAGTGAGGCAGCTCGTCAAATAGCGGAAGATGAAAAAAGACTTCAAGAGCAAGGCGCATTAGAAACGCAAAAGAGAACAGGAATAAGTAGAAGTGTTAATCAGATATTAACCGCTATAGAAGAAGATGATACATTGCTTGGCACTACTGGCGTGTATGGAAAGTTTGCAGCAGATTACTTACCATCTCAAAAAGCTAGAGATGTAAAAAATCTATTAAAATCTATACAATCAAACGTTGCATTTAACAGACTGCAAGAAATGCGTGATGCAAGTAAAACTGGTGGTGCATTAGGTAACGTAAGTAACGTAGAACTTGGCTTGTTAATGGCCGCACATGGCGCAATACAACAAGATTTAAGTACGCCTCTACTTATAGAAAACCTAAAAGAAATTGACAGACTTATGGGTATGGTTGAGCAAGACCCTATTGCGATGGCATATTATTCTCAAGGAATAGATTTAAGAGGCACAAAATTAGATCAGCAAGTTAAGGCTAGAAAAGGCAAAGGCGGTGTTAGCGGTGCTTCATCATCAACGGCAACGCACAGATTTAATCCCGCAACTGGTAAGGTAGAGGCTATAAGATAATGGCTATTGTGGTAGACGCAGGAGATGGTCGCCTAATAGAGTTTCCAGATGAGGCAACTGCAAACAGTTACTTTGCATCCCAAGGTGGACAGCAAGCTACTGAAGAAGAGGGTAGAGAGCTTTTCGGTAGTGTTAGCGAGGTTGGTGGCTCTGCGTTAGCAGGAGCAGCAAGAGGTACGTTGGGTGCGCTAGAGTTGCCAGAGATGGCTTTGAGAGGCATTGCTAGAACTGGACAAGAAGTCTTGCAAGGCGTTGGTCTTATTGATGAGGGTAATGATATACCTGTTCTTGATACGTTTACTGGAAGAGCTGTTGATGCCGCAACAGAAGCCGCAGGTGTAGATGAATTAATAGACTATCGAGGTGATAGTAGAGCCGCCGGACTAGCAAGTACAATCGGTGAGTTTGGAGCAGGTGGTGGTGTTATCGGCGGAATAGGTAAAGGCGCAAAAGTTTTAGCTAAAAGAGCGGGAGCGAAAAGAACAGAAAAGCTTGCAGAAGGTATGGAGAAAGCAGGTCTTACTACAAAAGGACAGGCTTTATCTGCTGTGGCGGCGACAGGTAGTGAGGTTGCGGGTCAAGCAACTGAAGGAAAAGCTATTGAGCCATACGCAAGAGTTGGGGCGGCTTTATTAGCTCCTAGTGTTGCTGTAAAAGCTGTCAACACTGGCAACAAAACCTTAAATTTAGTTACAAAGCGAAACGAAATACCTACATTAAAAGGTTTGGAAAAAGAAAAAAACTTGCGGTACGATCAAGTTAGAGCGGCTGGCCCAGCAATGACCGGAACTGAAGTTGCTTACATGGTTGATGACGCTATAAACGCTGCTTTAAGTAAAGGTGCTTTTTCTTTAACAGATAAAACTTTTGTTAAAGCAAGAAAGTTTTTAAGAGAATTAGAAAAGATGCCTGGCGGAATTACCTTAAATCAATTTGATAAAGCCAAAAGAAAAGTTGGTAATTTATACGGAAAAGGTGAAGGTAAAAAAGAGCCTTTTATACTTAATATGACAAAAGCAATGGAAGAGGCTCTTGAAAAAGCTACTCAAAAGAACGCCGTTTTAAAAGGTGCTAGAGATGCGAATAGACGTTTTTCTAAAGCAAAACTTTTAGACAAAACGGTTACAAAATTACAAAACGAAAGAAAAGTGTCTGGTTCTGGCGGTAACGTTACAAACTCATATCGTAGAGCAATACAAAAAATATTAGATAATCCTAAACAAATTGAGTTTTTTGATGATCCAGAGATAAGAGCTATGCAACAAATAGTAGACGGTAGAGTTGCAGATAATGTTTTAAGGCTTGTAGGTAAAATGGCTCCAAGTGGCAATGGTTTAATGGCGTATCTTAACATAATAATGTATGCTATGAACCCTGCTTTCTTAGGTCTTGCCGCAGTTTCTATGGGAGCAAAGTCTCTTGGTGACGCTAGGGTAAGAGCCGCAGTTAAAAAACTACAAGACACAGTAAAAGCAGGTGGTTCGCCTGATAAAATTAGCAGAGATGAAGCACTAGAACTATTAGCCTCACAAGGTATGTTGTCAGGTTCAGGACAGGAGTAACAGATGGAACTTAAAGAAAAAAGCAGAGGCGAAATCGAGACTATTGTTCAAAACGCTATAGACGATGCGGTAGACTTTGTAGAAAGCGAAATATCAGAGGATCGCATTAGATCGCAACGTTACTACGATGGTGAGGTAGATATAGGCTACGAGGATGGCCGTAGCAAAGTAGTCGCTACTAAGGTTCGAGATACGGTGCGTGCGATTAAACCATCATTAATGCGTGTATTTCTAAGCACTGCAAAGCCTGTAGAGTTTATGCCGCATGGCCCAGAAGATGTGAATATGGCAGAGCAAGCCACAGATTATGTGCATTATGAGTTTCAGAGAAGCAACGGCTATAGAGTGCTAAACGATGCTTTTCACGATGCGCTAATTAAAAAGCAAGGCATAGTAAAAGCATATTGGGAGGAAATGCCTACCGCAGAGATATATACCTACACTAACCTAGACGATGATGAATACACGTTTTTGGTGCAGGACGATGATGTAACAGTTCTTGAGCATACAGTAGAGCAGGAAATGAGCATGGATGAGCAAGGCGTTGAGGTGCAAACGCCTGTTCATTCTGCCAAAGTATCGCGCAAAGAAACAAGTGGTTGTTTACGCATAGAAAGCGTTCCGCCAGAAGAGTTTTTTGTAGATAGAAATTGTAGAACCCTAGAAGATGCCCATGTCGTTGCCCACCGCACAGAGATGCGTGCTAGTGATTTAATATCTATGGGATTTGATGTGGATGAGGTTTTAAAGCTAGATAGCTTTGATGCAGGATCAGAAATGACTGAGGCAGAGAGACAAGAGCGACAAGGTTATTCAGATGATTTTAACGAAACAAGCTCTGACCCATCTATGCGCCAGGTTACTGTAACAGAAGCATACATGCGTATGGATGTGGATGGCACAGGCGTAGCTGTGTTACACAAGTTCTTGTGCGGCGGAACAAAGTACAAACTGCTAGATTATGAACTCGCAGACGAAATACCTTTTGCAAAATTTGAAATTGACCCAGAGCCGCACACCTTTTATGGCAGAAGCATTGCAGACATTGTTATTGATGACCAGGATGCGGCAACAAGCATATTGCGTGGCATACTCGATAACGTTGCTATGACAAACAATCCTAGAGTTGGTATAGTCGATGGCGCAGTTAACATAGATGATGTGCTAAACAATGAGATTGGCGCGATTGTGCGTATGAGACAGCCTGGTGCGGTCCAGGACCTAGCTGTGCCATTTACCGCAGGTCAGACACTAAACGCACTTACATACCTAGATCAACTTGTAGAGGGTAAAACAGGTGTTACCAGGGCGTCTATGGGGTTAGACCCTGATGCAATGCAGTCCACAACTAAGGCTGCTGTACAAGCCACTGTGCAAGCCGCAGCAGGGCAAGTAGAGGTGATGGTGCGTAACCTAGCAGATGGCGCAAGAGACTTGTTTGGCTTAATGCTAAGATTGCTGCAAAAGAACATGGAAAACGGCGCAATGATGCGTATGAATGGCCGCTTCCAACCTGTCGATCCAAAAGCTTTTGACATAGATATGGATATAAGCATTAACGTAGGTCTAGGCACTGGCAGAGAAGAGGATAAAACAAACGCTTTATCTATGGCTTTGCAGCAACAAACTATGGTTTATCAAACATATGGCCCTATGAATGGTTTAGTGTCGCTTACAAACATCCGCAACACTCTTGCAGACATATTAGCATCGAGCGGTATTAGAAACGCAGATCGTTACTTTGCGCCAATTACGCCAGAGATAGAAATGCAGCTATTACAGATGCAGCAACAACAACAGGCGATGATGGCTCAACAAGGTCAGCAACAAGACCCGGCGACAGCTATGGTGCAGGCAGAGGCGATGAAAGCGCAAACAAGGGCGCAGGTAGACATGACTAAGGCTCAGATGGACAATGAGCGCAAGATGCATGAAATGGCTATGAAAGATGATCTCGAAAGAGATAAGATGGCACAAGACCTATATGTGGATGCAGCAACGCTTGCTGGTCAATATGGCCAAGCTTTAGATTTAGCTAAAATAAAAGCAGAGCAAGATAAAGAGCGTATGCACAATGAGGCTATGATGAGAGTAGCAGGCGTTTGACAACAGATATAAGAATACAGGCAGAAGATGCCAAAAGGTTAAAAAACGATACTGCTTTTATGCAGTTTGTTGAAGATGTTCGTAATGAGCAAATTAGGCTTTTTACGACTAGCGCGGCTCAAGACGTTGAGCAACGAGAAGAGGCGCACGCAATGTTGCGTGCATTAAACCAGATCGAAGTGCAGCTTGACGCCGCTATTGCGGCAGAGACACTTTTAGATCGCAAACAATAGGAGCAGTACCGTGGAAGCGACTGACAGCATAGAAAGCGCGATTGAAAAAATCATAGCGCCAGCGCAAGAAGAAACAGGCGAAACTAATCAAGTAGAAGCAGAAGAGCCAGTTGCGGAGCCAGAGGCCGAAGAGGTTGAGGCAGAAGCAGTTGACGAAAGTGAAGAACTTGATGAACTAGAGGCATCTGAAGAAGACATTGATGATGCCGAAATTGAAGCAGAGATCATTGAAGAAGAAACTGTTGAGCCAGAGTATTACACCGTCAAGTCTGATGGAACGGAAGAAACGGTAACATTAGAACAGTTAAAGCAAGGTTATTCAGGTCAAAGCGCAATAAATAAAAGATTTCAGGAGATTGCTCAAATAAGAAAAGACTTAGAGCAAAAAACTTCCGAAGTTTTACAACGTGAGCAAACGGTAAACTATCTTTACAATCAGTCTCAACAACAAGGTTTTATGTCACAACCCAAGTTGCCAGATCATACCCTGGCAGAGAGTGACCCCGTTGCTTATATGGAGCAAAGGGCAAAATACGATGCTGATATGCAGAGTTACCAGCAGCAACAAATGCAAATGCAACAACTACAACAACAGCAAGAGCGGCAAGCTGAAGAGCAGCACCAAGCTTTTGTTGCAGAACAGGCTGAAATAATCAGAGGTAAAATTCCAGAACTGGCTGATCCAGATAAAAGCCAGGGTCATTGGAGATCGCTTATGGATAGCGCCAAAGAATATGGTTTTAGCGATGATGAAATAGCAGCCACATCCGATGCACGTTATATCCAGATGGCTAACGATGCTATGAAGTTTAGACGTATTGTTGCAAATCGCAAAAAGGCAGAAGCTAAAAGCAAGAAAGCCAAACCTGTTGTAAAAGCTGGTGCTAAAAAAGTATCTGATCCAGAAGGCTCACTAAAGCGTAAGCAATTTGAAAAATTGCAAAAGACAGGTCGAATGGAAGATGCAATCGACTTAATTATGAAAACTTAGCATTAACAAATGCTACTAGCCGTTGAAAGGACAAGATAATGGCACAACCAGCAAATACCTTTGATAGCTACGACCAGGTAGGTATTAGAGAGGACCTTAGTGATATTATTACTAATATTACTCCAGAGGCCACACCCTTCTTTTCTAAGTGTGGTAAAACAACAGCCAACAATACATTGGTAGAATGGCAAACCGACTCGTTGAGAAATAGCGCGGCTAATGCGCATATCGAGGGTGACGCAACTACTGCTCAAGCGGCTGTTGCAACTGTTCGTCTTAACAACCGAACACAAATCTTCAAAAATGCGGTAATCGTATCTGACACTGATGAAGGTCTTAATAAAGCAGGCCGACAGCGTGAGATGGCCTACCAAATTGTAAAAATTGCCAAGGAGCAAAAGCTCGATATAGAGAAAGCGCTATTTGACAATAATGCAAAAGTGGCTGGTAACGCGACAACTGCCAGAGAGTTAGCAGGCGCACCGTCTTGGATGACTACAAACGTAAATTTCCAAAATGGTAATGGCGGTGCTAATCCAACGGGTGATGGGACCGATGCTCGGACTGATGACGGAACGCCCACAGCCTTTTCTCAAGCTAAATTTGACACAGTTATGCAGTCAATTTGGGAAAACGGTGGGGAGCCAGATACAGTGTATCTTTCTGCGTTTCAAATGAACGTGGCACTCGGCTTTACTGGTAACAACAACCAGCGTTCACAAGTGCAAGCATCTGACGAGCGTGTGATCAAAAGCTTGGCAGTGTACACAACCCCGTGGGGAACCATTGAGTTCATGCCCTCGAGGGAGAACAGAAGCCGTGACGTTTTCATCATGCAAGATGATAAGTGGGAAGTTGCGACACTGCGTCCAACCAAAAACACTGAGCTTGCAAAAACTGGTGATAACACTCAGAGACAAATCGTTACTGAGCTTACACTTTGCGCTAAAAATGAAGCAGCAAACGGTATTATTGCAGATAATACAACTACATAATAAAATAGTAGGTAGGGGCAGATTTGCCCCTACTTTAACAGGAGAAAAAAATGAAAGTATTGGTCGTACATAGAAGCTTATCAACTTCTAAGGGTATCGTTAAGGGCGGCGATGAGGTTGATTTGCCAGAAGCCGAAGTAAAAAAGATTATGGTCTTAAAGCCTACAGCTTTTGAAATATTAAAAGCAGATCCAAAACCTGCAAAGAAAACAGCAGCAAAAAAGAAACGTGCTAGAAACGATGATGGCACATTAAAAGCTGATGACCCTAGCACACCGGAAAATGAGGCTTGGGAAAATGGCTAAGATTGGCGAGTCATATAAGTTTGAAGATGATAAGTTAATTATCAAAAACACACATGACGCTAATGAAATGCTAAAGGATGTTGAACATGCAAGACAACATTCTGCCAATAACTTTGGTTCAGATTACAAGCATGTCGGTAATGTCGATATGGCATTACTCGGCGTGTGGTTAAAAGAGGCTGGTGTTAATTGGTCTGACACTGGCGCAGTTAAAGAAGTCTTAAAAAGAAAACTTATGAGTAACGAGTTTAGCAAGCTTAGAGTTTGGGAAGGTAGTTACTAAAATGGATATGCCCAAGGTAAACATCGCTGTTGCTGCTTCGGCGGTGGTAGCGATAGTTAGCACCGTGGGCGGTGGTATTTGGTATGCTTCTCAGCAAGCGTCAATCATTGAAGGGCTTACTTCTCAAGTAGAAAGATTGACGATTGAGAACAACGCAACTGACCGCACCAATCTAATCAGAGATGTTGAGAACAACAGCGAGAACATTGATGAGATGATTGATATCCTTGCTGAGATTTATGATGAGATGGAAGAGGCTGACGAAGAGCTTTGGGATGAGGTAGGTAATATGGTTAACTACTTCACCCAGTTAGTTCAGTTACAATCTCGCGTAGCAATTCTTGAAAAGACAGTAGAGTTTACTCGTAAAGATGGAATGTAACGATGGACCCTATAACAATTCTCGCTGGCATAAAAACAGGAATGGCGGCAGGCAAAACTATTGCTGGTCTAAGCAAAGAAATTGGCAACTTCTTTGACGCTACTGATGCTGCTAAAAAACAATTACAAAAAAAAGGTGTATCCGAAAAAAGCGTAAACGCTACAGCAATGGATCGTTGGGCATCTTTAAGAGCCGCCGCAGAAAGTGAGCGTGAGCTTCAGGAGTGGATTACGCAAACTTACGGAAGATCAAAATGGTTAGAGCTTCTAAAGATACGCAGAGAAGTTTTACAAGAAAAGCGCGAAGCAGAGGCGCAGGCGAGGCGTGAGGCTATAGAACGACAAGAAATGATTATTACCATAGTCGGGATTGTCGTGCTTCTTACGTTCGCTGCTGTAGGCTCTGCTGCCTATCTGCACTATATGGAATGGATTGACATACGCGATTGGTTCAGGTGAGGCTTGTTGAAGTTAAGAGAAATAGGTTTGTTGTGTATGCAGAAAATGGTAAGGTTGTTGTGCAGACCAGTGACCTAAAAGTTGCAAGGAGTTTTTTAAATGCCAAAAGCTAAATACGACTTAAACGATAACGGCAAGATTGATCCCGAAGAGCGTGAAATTATGCTTGATGATCGCCGGAGGCAGATGTTGGATGCTGATGCCAAAAGGGATGCACAACGTAGAATGGCCTGGTTTAGCTTAACAGGTATGCTTTTGTTTCCGTTTGGTGTAGTGTTTACAGAGTGGATGGAGCTACCTAGAGCGTCAGAGATGCTATCGAGCATGAGTAATATATACTATGTAAGTATTGCAGCTATAGTCGCTGCTTACTATGGTTTTACAAACATGGGTAAAAAAGAATGATGGGTATAATTTCAAGTGTAGCAAATTTAGCTACAACATTTATAGACAGTAAAGCTAAAGTTAAAGCTGCTGAAGCCGAAACTAAAATGAAAATTGCTACTGGCGAAATTAGCTGGGAGCAAGCTGCAATAGAGGCTAGCGCAGATAGCTGGAAAGACGAGGCGTGGACACTATGCTTCATTGCCATAGTGCTAGGCAGCTTCGTGCCTTGGCTACAGCCTTACATGAAACAAGGCTTTGAGAATTTGCAAGCTGCCCCGCAGTGGTTCAGTTGGGCAATGTATGCCTCAATCGCCGCGAGCTTTGGAATTAGAACAATGAAGGGATTAAAGAAATGAGCTACAAGTTAGGTAAAAGTAGTTTAGCAAAACTAGAGGGTATAGATGAGCGCATGGATGCTGTTGTGCGCTATGCTATAGGTGTGAGCAAGCAGGACTTCTCAGTGATATGTGGGCTTCGAACTATTGAAGAGCAGAAAGCTTTGGTGGCAAAAGGTGCTAGCCAAACCATGAAGTCAAAGCATATTGATGGTCTGGCTGTAGATCTCATGGCTTATGTCAATGGTGGCAGATGGGAGTTAAACCTGTACGATGAGATTGCTGATGCAATGGCAGAAGCAGCAAGAGCGTGTGACGTTCCTGTGAGGTGGGGAGCTGCTTGGACAGTGCCTAATATCGCTCAGTGGGATGGTGACATGGAGAGCGCTATGAATGATTACATAGATACCAGGCGGTCACAAAACAGGCGACCTTTCATTGATGCCCCACACTTTGAGCTAATGGTGTAATTACCAAGGTCTAAGTTTAGGTGCAATAGCTTTAGAAACCATTTTGGTTTCTTGGCAAATAGCTTGCTCCGCATTAATTAATTTATATATAGAAAGCTTTTGTGTTACCGCGTTCCAACAATCATTTTGGTTGTAGAACCAAACGCTAAACTCCATAGGGTAATCTAAAAAGTTATAATAAACTGTAAGTAATGTAAAATATTCGATTGCCTGTACTCCTTAATATGTTATTATCTTTGCAGAGGAAGCCTTTAGCCGTCGGTCTTTCATGTTCCTGCTCGAACTTGTTTTGCTACTGAGCTTCCTCACGATTTCTCCCATTCCTCACAAAACAAACCACACTCAAAATCCATGCTTTTCATGGGGCGACCTTTTGCATGAGGCGATAGTTCGTCTAAGAATATGCGTTCATTATTGACCCTAACTAACCTCGAGCCAATATCCCTAGATTGCTTTGCTCTTTGCTCAAAAACCTCTGGATGCTCTTTTCTAACATGGTTCCAGTATGTCGGTGACGTAGCCTTTACGCAACCAATGCAGTTAGCGTTAGGATAGCCAAGCTTGTATATCTGCGGTGGCTCTATCTTGTGCTGCTTGAGCATTCTATAGCAATCCGCCTTAGTCATCCTGGCGTCAATCAATACGGGAATAACATTGTCTCTTTCTGTGAGAGTAAACCTATCGTGCCTATCCGTTTCTTCTGACGTAAAGCCTAGAACGTGCCAGTCAGGTTTGTTTGTCTCTTCCCACAAAATCCTAGCGTTTTTCTTTAACTCGATTGTGCATGGCGCTCCCAGAGGCCCAGACATAAACTTACGTTTTGCCCAAACATCTACTGCGGAATGCGATGGGAACTTTGGGTTTTCTGCTATTTCAATCTCATGGTCTAACCAGGTCTCAATATCTTTCAGAAAACGTCTATTGTCATCATCCTCTTCTGCAACCGGATTATTGACAATCCTAACGTCATAATCCTTGCCGTACTTCTGCAAGGTTAAATATGACGCTACCGCACTAGCCGCACCGCAAGAAAACCAAACCGCTATTTTTTGCATCTCTTACCGTTGTTTCTTAAAAGTCTAAATTTATTCTCTGCTGCTATACTTTTGGAAGAGCCATGTAACATCTTGCGATGCTTGTCTTTCTCTTCTTTGACCATCTTTTTCCAGAGTTCTGCTATCTCTTCTTCAGTCATATATTAACTCCCTTTTGCCTCAACTGTGATGTAAAAGTTTTTAGTTCTTGCCTAGCTCTAAATAAGTCTTGTTTGACGTTTGGATGAGCATCCAACCTAAATTCTTCTTCTTGCAATCTATCTACGCACTGGCGCAGATGGGTTAGTATCGCTCGATCCGCTGGTGTTATTTCCAACATTGTTACACTCCGCACATGGTTTCTTTTCTACTTGGACGTACCCAACGCCTGGTAAAAAAAAGATTGGATACGTTATTTCCACCTCAATATATTTTTTATTATTACATTTTTTGCAGTTCATATCTATTACTCTAAAACGGTGGCTTTATAATCTTATGTAGCTGATCTGATCTTGTATAAATATAAATAGGCATATTATACTTTTTTGCTTCATTAAGAGCCTCAGATTGCAAACGATGCTTAGTGCGATCACCTACTTGACGCTCATCCTCATCAACTACAGTTGCAAGCCACTCGCCTCTTTCTCT
>Ga0099849_1000880_pt1 | contig 14004 bp, 21 predicted proteins | sample CB_VirMetaG_4_FD_78177 | JGI IMG/M metagenome (GOLD analysis project Ga0099849, IMG submission 78177) | Freshwater to marine saline gradient viral communities from Chesapeake Bay - CB_1508_1M Viral MetaG | ecosystem: Environmental > Aquatic > Marine > Coastal | place: USA: Chesapeake Bay... | reverse complement strand
GGAATGCGTTTGGGTTATTGATTGCATTGTTCTTGTAGTCAATGACTGGGAACACCTCAGTCACATCCTCAATGTCATCAATCCATACACGCACAGAGATGATTGCTGTACCATCCTGCAGGTACTCAACAGGACTCTTTTGGAACCGAGCGGTTGGGTAATGCTTCTTCAGCGTTTCCCAAGCCCAACTCCATGCGAGATAGGTAAAGCCGTTCTTCTTCTCTGTGTGCCCAGAGCAGTCGATCGTAGACAGGGTCTCCCAAACTGACTTACTTCTTGTTGGCATACTTTGTTCCTTCAAATAACAAGTCATGATCAGATCCTAAATGCGACCTACTAATCTGTCGAGGAAGATTAATAAACTCGTGGCGGTTAATATCTCCCCTCCTGTAGAGCTCTCTTACCGCATCGACCTTCTTGTAACCCTGAGATTTAACCATTCTCGCAACGATCACAGAAAGTTCAAGCCGCCTTGCCCTGTTGATACGGTTGACCTCTGGCTTCGATGAGATTGGCAGAGGGACCAACCAGTCAACATCTGGGTCAACCTTCTTCGCAACCTTTTGGTCATTACTTTGAGGCTCTTCAATAACCTCTACGGGAACTAGATCTTCGATGACCTTTTCGGGCACTAGATCTTCGACTACCTCAGCTATATCAGTCCCTGATATGCTGACCTCTCCGGTTGTTAAATTTATCTTGGACAGAAGGCTCGTAAGAACAGCCCTGTGGTAGGCCTGAAAACTCATCCTCTCATCCAAAGCTTCAATCTCATCAGCGATGATTTTTTCAATAGCTTCAGCCATTGCTCGTCTCCTTGTATTGATCACAGAATTGAGCAACACCGCAGAAATTTTGACTGCACCGAGTAAATTCTCCGGGGCGATGCTCGATAAAAAGTGCATTTGCACCTTCTTGGTTATTGATAAAGAGCGAGGCTTCCCGCTCACTATCAAACAGTTTGACCGCAGACTTGCGGCCCTTCTTCATGACCGCCCACTTCGCAGGCTTAGCCCAACGCTCTGAGTCCGTACAGAGAGGGAGCGGGTCAGTGAAGTCTAAGTTCTGCTGACAACCCTGATGCGCTGTGATGCGCTTGCCAATGTAATCTTGTCTTTCCTCAAACGTCCATGAAGGCACATCGATTACTTGGATATTGGCTTCGGGGTAGCCAGCAGAATATTGAGCCTGTCGCCGAGACCAGTCTCTGACAATGGCGACAATGCGTAGATCGTTAACAGGCTTGTCCTTGCACTTCTGTACAAGGTAGGCGTAGCAGTTCAACTGCCTTTCCCATTCGGGCTTGTCATTCATGACGGCCCAAGATGAACAGACCTTATAGTCCATGATGGTGATTGATCCATCAGGTTCGTATTTCTGCACATCAATGGCGCCCGAAAGAGTCCACCCAAACATCTCCGTATAGAGACGTTCTTCATAGACCTCATCAGGCAGAGGCTCAGACTGCTCAAGAATGTGGTGACACGCAGTCCCAAGAAGAGAGTACGTCATGTCGGTGATATCCATCTCTAATTTGTTGGCATGAATCTTTCGCAACATAGAGATACGGGGAGAATCAATCAGCGTTGTCACACTGACGTCAGCCTTCCCCTTAGAGTACTTGTCGTGGCGTGCATAGCGTATGAACTGCTCTGGCACTCCATGGTTATTTGTGATAATCATAATGTCTCCCGTGGTTTACAACCATGACACATGTTAACAGGTATGAACAACTATGCAACCCCTTGAACAAAAAAAATTATCCTTGTCCTTCTGGATCATCGGCGAACCTGCTAGCAAGGCAAATTCGCGTAGAATGGTAAGTATCAAAGGGAGACCACGCTTCATCAAGTCACAGAAGGCCCTCGACTACTGCAAAAAATTCGCAGAGCAGTGCCCCCAACTGGATGACTTGATTGAAGAAGATTTAGTAGTACACTTACATGTGTTCTACGCTAGTCGTAGACCCGACCTCGATGAGTCGGTGATACTGGATGAAATGCAAGGAAAAATTTACAAGAATGACAGGCAAGTCAAAGTAAAGCATGTTTACTGGCACCTCGACAGAGATAATCCAAGATCACACATCCTCATTGAGACTATGGAGAGCGGTGATATCCCAAGCATTGTATGATGCCGCAAGTGAGAAGCGGTACAATCGTGTGCCTGTTGCACGATGGCTTCTGACTGAAGACTTTGAGACTGTCTGCGGGATGGCCAGTCTCCACCCGATCACAATAAAAAAAGTATTTGCACAGGTCTTGAATGAGACGCCTATCAGAGCTCAGGTCCTTTGCAAGAAATTAGTTGAACAAATAGAACAACTGTAACTGGGAGGTTACATGACAACTGAGGAAGCACTGGCTCAGTACGCCCGCGATTTGGATATCGGGCAGTACAAGAAGAAGTGTCCTGCGTGCTCAGGATCACGATCAAAGAAATCAGACCCCTGTTTATCTATCAATGTGGATGGCGAGCGCATGGTCTACAACTGTCACCACTGCAAGATAGATGGCGTCATTCCGTTCAGAGAAAGGAGACCAAAAGTGCAGGTGCACAATTTTGAACAAGCTAAGGTAAGAACTGTAGACCACCTGCCATTGACGGAAGACGCACTGGATTGGTTGGACGCCCGAGGCATTTCAGAATCGACAGCAAAAGCACTGAACATATTCTCCACCAACCACTGGATCAACGCAGAGGGAGCGAAGGTCCCGTGCATTGGGTTCCCTTACTACGAGAACGGCACTGAGAAGGGAGCCAAGATGAGATCTCTTACCTCCAAGGGATTCTCCTGCACAACTGCACTGCGCACGTTCTTCAACATGGACAGCATCGAGCCGAATGACATCATGATCATCTGCGAGGGTGAAATGGACGCGCTATCCCTGATCGAGGCAGGCATGACATCAGTGGTCAGCGTCCCAAACGGTGCAGTAAACAAGCTATCCAATGGATCAATCGACCCGCGAGAAGATAAGTCGTTCTCATTCCTATGGGACTCAAAAGATTTTATAGATTCTGCAGAGAAGATTGTCATCGCGACAGATGCAGACAAGGCAGGCCAGACGATGGCCGAAGAGATCGCTCGCCGCATTGGCAAGGATAGATGTTGGAAGGTTGAGTGGCCTGAAGGATGTAAGGATGCGAACGATGTTCTCTCTGAGCACGGCCCTGAGTTCCTTCAGGAATTGGTTGTAAACTGTAAACCATGGCCGATTGCAGGCATCTATGATGCTAAGCACTTTGCAGAGTCTGTTCGTGACATCTACGCTCATGGTGTAGGCAAAGGGGCGGAGACTGGGTACAAGGATCTGGATGAACTGTATAGTGTAGTCGAGGGGCAGTTGACAGTGGTCACTGGAGTGCCTTCATCAGGGAAGTCTGAGTTCGTTGATCAGTTAATGATCAACATGGCAAGGAACCTTGGAATGAAGTTTGCGATCTGCAGTTTTGAGAACGAACCAAGACTACACATTGCCAAGCTCCTGTCGAAGGTAGAAGAGAAGCCGTTCTTTGAGGGTCCAACTCCACGCATGACTGAAGAAGAACTGGATGAGTCGCTTGAGTTTATCGACGAGCACTTCACGTTCCTTTCCTACAAAGATGCAAAGCTCGCATCACTGGATGACATCCTTGAGAGATTGAAGATCGCGGTGATGCGTCATGGTGTGAGAGGTGCGGTCATTGATCCGTACAACTACATCGCACGAGACCATAATTTGTCAGAGACAGACTGGATCAGCGAGATGCTGACTCGAGTGTGCGCATTCGCGCAGAGCTACGGCGTTCACATCTGGTTCGTGGCACACCCAACAAAGCTACAGAAAGAGAATGGCAAGACCCCAGTGCCGAAGGGATACGACATATCTGGATCAGCCGCATGGTTTGCGAAGGCAGATTGCGGCATCACCGTCCACCGCCCAGACTATAATAGTTCAACCACAGAGATTCATGTGTGGAAGTGCAGGTTCTCTTGGGTAGGGAAGCAGGGTGAGTGTAAGCTGACCTATGATGCGAAGTCATCAACGTACAGGGATTACAATGACACATATTTCGGTGACCACTACGGCGGAAAAAAGCAATACATCAAAGCAGATGTCCCGTTCTGAGCCAAAGAAGAACGACAGCATGTGGGAGATTGACCGCATGCTGTTGAGACAAGAGATTGATCTGGATGAACACGCTACATTGGAGCAGTTCATTCATGACATCCACAACGTGAGATTATTCTCGCTCCCTCCGCAGACGTTCGAGGTGAAGAGTCACACGAACATGCCGACCTCAGGAACTCAACGCGAAGCCATCGCGTGGAAGAAGTTATCAAAGATTAGAAATTCATTTCAGGACCACAGCATCGAGCTCGACACCATGATGATGGACTTGGGTTTGGATGAGCCCAAAGATTACGATCTATCTCTGGTCAAGGAAGGTGTGAAAGTTTTGGATCGCTTCTACCAGATCTGGTAAAAGGTGCAATTGAACAAAAAAAATGCCCGCCCATGCGGAGCATGAGCAGGCAGGCTATTCAGGGGATTAACCGTGTTATGAGCCGGACGCCAGTAAGGCACTAAGCATGACCTTAGTCCGACAGGCAGGACGGTTTAACCTCTCTGATCCGCTCTATATTCAAGGGGCACGAATCAGCAAGACATCCCCCGCCTTCAGCGTGTTGCCATCACGCACGAGGAAACTCCTGCCTCCCCTATAATCCTAAAGCCCGAATCGTTTCAGCTTTGATACGGCGATCCATCAAAGCTTTGGCTTTATCTACCGTGACACCAACAGCAAACACTGGCGTGCCATCCTCATTCTTGAGCATCGTGTGCTCGAGGTAGTATGCAGTGTACTCTACTGGGTGCTTCTCTTCATAGCGCAATTTTAGATCCGCACTCTTGTCCACGGCTTCTGCTCTTTCGCGCCCGCTCTCAGCGTCCACAATTTCATTTTGAATGCGCGAACTAAGATGCTTGTACACAGCATCACCCATGACCCCGAACACCTTGGCACGCAAACAGGTGACACCTTGATCATTAAGAGCAGGGTGACTGAACTCCTCTGAATCAAGCATAAATGTGCGAGTGCCATTCAACGTGAAGCATCCCCTGTTGATGCCGACTCGCTTCTCCCATGCAGGAGTCACGTTCATTCGACACTTGTAGGCTCCGGAGTACGTCTTGCCCATAATATTTACATGTGGACGCCGTGAGTTGTGACTATCAAGTGAGTTAAATGCAACACTGTAGTACCAGTCATAGGCCCTTCCTTCATTGGCATACAGCACTTCAGAGAGCTTTGATTGGCATCTGCGACAAGCCGTTTCAATCTTCTTCTCGAAGCTTGGTGTCGGCATCGATCGAGACTCAGACCTGATCTCCTTAATCATCTCTGAGTATTTTTTCATAGAGGCCAGAAATGAGCTCGAGTAGTCTCCGTACTTTCTCTCACACTCTTCAGCCCATTCATTGGACCTAGCACAGTACGAATCATCCGCAATAGATTTTTTGAAATACGAAGGCACATTAAACCGTTCGAACATTCTGTCTAATGCGGCCTTGATCTCCAGTAGTGAGTTGTATTTTTGCGTATTCATAACAGTCTCCTCAGACTAGAACTTCCACTTATCTTCATCGCTCCACAAGATGTAGGCGATGACCAAGACAGGCACTGCCCACACTAGGACATGTGCTGTCATCCCTGTTGAGTACTCCATAGTTAACTCTCCAGTGCATTGATTGTTTTCTCAACCTTGCGTGCCTGCTCTTGAGCAGTGATCACGCGATCATTGACTCGATCTAGAGCTGATCGTGCGTTAGACATTTTGCGCTGTAGGGTGACAACCTCGCGAGCGATGCCCAGTACTTGATCGATCGTTAGATCACCGATCACGATACTTGAGTCGCTCGCCCTAGGGTTGATACCAATCTCCTCGAGCATCACATCGAGTTGCTCTAGCGCACCTGATACGTCAGAGAATGCAGAGCGAAACAGGACAACGTCAGGCAGGTCCATGTCCCCAGTGGTCCATGTTTTGTAGCCATCGTAGTCATCGTATTCGCTGTATCTGTCTTCCCATTCATCAGCGTAGTAGTCTTTATAACCTCTCATCATTTCTCCAATTATCATCATCTCTCCAGTTAAACTTATTCAACAGCCATCTAAATAAAGCGCCGATGAACATTGACGCAATCCCTGCCGTGATGAACACGGCAAAGATGAACAGAGTGAGCACTGGATCGTTCATAGCTTCCTCCTGATGTGCTCGATGAATGAGTCAGCAATATGCGGAGACCGATCTCCAACCATCGCCGAATCCTTGAGGAACTTCACAGCATTCTTGATCTCCGCGACATCGCTGTGCATCTCAGCCAACGTGTCTGGATCTGCGATGTAATTGTTCGCACGATACTCGATGTCCTCAGCCCGAATCACACAGTGATCTACAAGCACCCGTATTGCCTGCTTGATAGCAGTGTCATGAATGTCAGTCATGTTGTTCTCCAAAAAAGTGCAATTGAACAAAATGATCAGTGCACTTTGGCACTGACCACTTCTCCGAAGGGCGCTTCATCAGCGTCCGTTGATACCCACAACACAGGATAGTCAGGAGCATTGTCAGGGAAGTCCCAGACGTGCAGGTCTGTGAAGTAGATGAATGAGTCGCACTGCAGATCACGCTCTGCAACCAACTCAAATACAGGCGACACCAATGTACCGCCACGCCCGCTCGAGTTCAGGGTCTCGATTGTATCGCCCTGACCGTACTCAGTCACTGACTGGATCTCAGCGTCACAGCCAATCACTGTCACCGACTTGGGTTGCATGTCCTCAGCGATCGCATTGATCTCACCAAGGAACTGAGACAGCTCAAGATCGGAGACCGAACGAGATGTGTCCACACCAACGACAACGTGCCCTGCACCGTAGTGATCAACAGACGGCATGTAGATGCCATAGGAGCTGTAGAACTTACGGTTAGGACGGCGCCATGAGTAGTCGTCCGGCTGATCACCGCCGATGAATGTCCGGAGCTTATCGCGCCAGTCAACCTTGGGCTTTGAGATGTCCTCGATCAGGCCGTCAATACCTGCAGGGAGCTTGCCCTGCATCTTGGCAGAAGCGTGTGCCTGTAGGACCTTGACGTTGATCTCAGCACCAAGAGCATCGATCTCACCCTCCGTCATCTGCGAGCCGTCCTCATTGGAAGGCTTGCCGATACCGCCAAAGTCCCAACCATCTTCTGGCTCAGGCTTATCCTGAAGCAGGCGAGGGTAGATCGCCTCAGCGGACATGCCACGGTACTGGATATCAAGCAGGCCGCAATCAGGAATCTTCAAGCCCGAATCAACCACAATCAAGTTGATCGCGTAGTCAGTGGCCATATTCCAGACCTCATGATCACGCTCACCGATACGCAGTGGGTGCTGTAGTGCAACGTGCATTACTTCATGAGCGATGACGCCCTCGATCTCATCGATGCTGTACTTGAGAACGAACTCTGGGTTGAAGCGCACTGACTTGCCATCAGTGCACATGGTAGGAATCTCACTGTCCTCGATAAACGGCAAGGACATGGCAAGAGAGCCGAAGAAAGGCTGACGCAACATCAGGTGCGTCTTGGCCCTAGCTATGATCTTGGTTGCTTCCATTGAGCACCTCCGATACTCCAACTTTGTTCAACGCAAAGCAGATGTACCGCGCCATATTGCGGTCCACTGCCTCGCACCATAAGTCACGACTGTGACAGACAACCGATCCAGACTCGAGGACCTCAACGTCCACAAGAAAGATCAGGTTGCCTTCCATCTCGAACCTTTGAACTGAACTCACAGAACCAACTCCGCACCGCCAGACAGAATCCAGTCGCGCAACGCAGGCTCCTTCTTCAGGCCGTCATAACGGGCCAGAGCAGACTTCACAGCGAACGCGCTGAACTCCTGCTGAGGGATCCGCTTGAGGTACGCCATGAAGTTGGCTGAGTTGTTCTTGTTCACCCGATACGCGAGCCCTGAGCACACCGCATACATGACCGATGGATCCTCAGGGATAGGAGCGTTCTCTGGGTCCTTGAGTGGAAGCTCAGGATCAGGGAGCTCGCGGAACACGTTCAGGAACGACTTGAAGTTGGCCGCTGAGCCGTCACCAACCTGACCGATGATCGCCTGATACTCAGCAGACTCATCGAGACCCCAAGAGATGATGTTAGACACCTTCTCCCATGACCGTGGTGATGGGCACGCCTTGGCGTCCTTGTCGAACTTGGATAGGTGATCAGGCATGAAGTTCAGGAAGCCTGTGACCTCAGGACGCACGCCATTGGCGTTCATGTAGTGAATCGCGTCATCAAGCTGAGGCTCGATCTCGAGGTGCAGTAGGCGGTCCTTGAGATGCGATGGCATGGCATTAGTGCCTGCACGGTGTGACATGTCGTTGCCCGCGCAAACGATGGACCATCCATCACCCAACTTATGCTCACCAATGCGGCGCTCATTCACAAGCTGAGCCGCCACGTTCTGGTTGGCCACTGGCGCCTGTGGAAGCTCATCGCAGAACAGGATGCCCTCGCCTTCCAGTGGCAGGTATGCAGGGCGAGCCCGAAACATTTCGCCATCCTTCAAGATAGGGAAGCCTGCAAGCTCACCTGCGTCATACTGAGCAAAGATCACTATGCGGCACTCGATGTCGAGATGCTCAGCAATCTGCTCAACCACTGATGTTTTACCCGCACCTGCAACACCCCAAAGCATGGGAGTGACGTACTGGCTTGAGCGAGCGCCTTTAGCCGCGATGGCTTGATTAGACTTAATCGATGCGAGAACGATCTCGCGTGCTGTAGATAAGTTCATGATGTGTCTCCTCAGACAAATGAAAAAAGTGCAAATGCACATTCCGGTCAGTCAGACCGATACAGTGCCCGACACGCAGGCACTGAGGCAGGTGACTGAAAGTGGGATCGAACACACCGCCGCAATCAAGGGCGATGCGCTGATCCGCATAGCGTGGCCAGTCAGACCGATCATGTGCCCGAAACAATCAGACACATGGGCAGGTGACTACAAACCAAAGTTCTTTTTACAGTCAGGACCGATGCCATCGGCCACAGACTTCTCATCGGTGAGCTCGCGTCCACAACAGGCACAGTGGCCGGTGTCCCGTGCATACTTCACTGCAGTGGCCAGTGGATCCTCCGCGAGGTGAAAGACTGGATCGATCATCTCATCAGGGATGCCCCTGCCACGATAGAAGTCGCCTGCAGGGGTGACCTTGCCAAGATACTCGCCGTTGCGGTCCTTGACGTACAGGCATCCTGCGTTGCGAGATGACTCGCCTGCAGGGTAGACCTTGATGGCGCCTGTCCGAATCATGGGACGCTTCAGTCCATTGGACTTGGCTGTCTCGAATACATTGAACAGGTTGGCAAAGGCGTTGCCGACAGAGCCGTCAGCCTTTGAGCCCTCAATGATCCGGACCACGGCGTTGATCTGATTCTCAGTCAGACTTCCGTACTGAGCCAGATTGCTACGCAGTGAGAACCTAAATTTATCCTTCTCCTGAATCTTCAACCACTCCCAGACAGGACGGTTGGAGTCGCGCAGATTGGCGAACGCAGGAACGTCATTGAACAGTTCATCAATGTTCATAATTGTCTCCTCTGGGTTTCGGCCTGCCATGGCCATCATCAGTGCACCGGCATCAGGTGCAGACCCACAAGGGGGAAGCGGCATCAAGCCGCCGCCTCCTCGAGTGCCGCGAGCGTTTCGTTGATCGCATCAGCGTTGGCGTCAGCCTCCGCCTGTGCGGCCTGCTCAGCTTGCTTGGCCTCATCGAGCTCACGCACCAACTCCTCAAAGCGAGTGCGATCCTCAGCGTCCAACTCGACGAACTTCTTGGCGAGATTCAAGACGTCATCAGTGGGCGCCCTGAACTTCCCTTTGATCTTGGACTCAGTGTCCAGACCTTCACGGTGAAGCGCGACAGCAACCTGACCGAAAGCACCGTCATGATCTGGAGCGGTGACATCCAGAAGCTCTGGCATGACACGCAGTAGACCATTGGTGTTCTCAGCGTAGCGCTTGACTGAAGCGGCAGACACGCCAGACTCAGAGAGCTGATCGCGGAGCGCTGTCATCACAGTGACAGGCAGACCCATCTGCTTGCCGCGCTTGGTGAGCTTGACGCCAGAGAGAGCAAGGTCAGTCAAGATGTGTGTGTACACCTCAACCTTCTTGCCTTCCATGATCTCGCGAACTTCCTTGCCGCGATTTTTCAAGCCCGAAACATCTCCATCGAGTTTCTCGATTTGAGCGCCAGAAGTAAGAGTGAAGTTGATTTTAGTAGCCATGATAAGTCTCCTCAGACAATGGTTAAGTGATCCTGTCTCATCAGTGCAGGTAGGATCAGAACCCTGCAGACCCGCCGGAGCGGGTTTCGACTATGCTTGAGTGATGCCCTCAGTGATGTGGATGAGGTTGAGCTTGTTGACCAGATCAGCCTTGCGGTCAGCACGGGCGATGACACGGCTGAAGCCATGTTCGTTGCGGATCGAATCATCGCGTGCAATCCAACCAGAAGCGATCTGAAGCACAGTGATGTGCTCAGCACCTTTCACAACCCATTCGGCTGAGTCAGTGCCCATGCCGTTACCACGCCAGACAGTTGGGCGAGTCTTGGTCAGCTTGATGTAGTTCTTCATAACAGTTTCCTCAATTGATTGGCCTGTCTCATCAGTGGCAGGAGGCCGTATCTGCCAGACGCCCCGTAGGGCGTTTCGACTATGCATAGGTAGGTGACTAGATCAGGTGTGGCTCAACTAGAAACAGATTTTCTGGCGTGCAGGTTGAGACAGCGTAGTTGCCTCCATGAAGGCGAACACCTGTTTCTCCGATCCATCCAACGTCCTTGCACACGATGCGCTTGGCTGTGATCTTGACGATCTCATAGACACGATCCTCGAGGCCGTTGATGTTCCACACCAGTTGACCTCTGCGAAAGTTATGCTGAATACCGTTTGTGTTCATAACTATTTCCCAAGGTGATTGCCCTGTCTCATCAGTGTGGGTAGGGCGTATCCCACAGACGCCCCGTAGGGCGTTTCGACTATGCTTTGGTCCAGTACGAATTGACTGGACGGTATGTGCAGTCCCAAGTGTCACGGCACTTGCCATCCACAATGGCAGTGAGATGACGTGAGTTGCTGACTACAGCGCGATGAGGTGCAGAGCACCAGTCGCGCAGTTTGATCAGATTGCCTGAGGTGTTGCGCGGGCACTTGTTCTTCACCCAACCATGGGCCTTCAAGTAGCGCTCATGCACTGACCTTGCGTTTGGGTACAAACCCAATTCAAGACCGATGTACATCAGCTCCCGAAACACCTGATCGTACGGGAGGTCAAGAGCGATAGCGATCGAGCGGACGACACAGTCATCTGCGTTCTTGACTCTTGACTTGTACCCAACCTTGGAACGTCCGCCATCGTCATAAACAAAGTCGATGGTAGTTGGCAGGCCTAAAGCCTCCATCTGATCCTTCATGCGGTTGACCATACGGCCCTCGATGTTAAATCCAAATGATTCAGTCATAGGTATTTCCTCATGTGTTTCGCGGATACCGCCGCTCATCAGTCAGGCTGTTTGCCTGAGACACACAGAGGCAGGCATTCCAACCCGCCTCAAACACTAAAACCCCGAACCAACTTGCAAGCGCTCAGGGTAGTTCCAACATTTGACGAATGACTCAGTACAAGGCACTGCTGATCTCACTTGGCTTGGGTCACCCCCTTGCGCGTCCGATTCACACGATCCGCTTGTCAGCTTGGCACAGACACCGTCTGTCACCGTCTCCCATCGCTACACGTTAACCGCCTGACTCCTCACTCCGCGCAATGGGTGCAGTGTGAGTTCAAAGTCGTTTCATCAGGTCTGGTATGGACTGCTGTCCTGCCAGCTCACCGACTCCCCTGAACTGGGGCGGGCCTGTGTGGGAGTCCGCGATGTCCACTGAGTGGAGGCATCGGGGCTTGGCCATGATCAGCATAGGTTCGCACCACTAAGCTGATTGGTCAGTCAGCATAGGCTCGCGCCACTAAGCTGAGAGACCGGCCTTCTCCGGCCCGTGGAGCGAATCCCAGATCGGGTAGAGCTCCACTACTGCGAATGGTAATCCCGTGGTTTTACAAATGCAAACACTTTTTTGATTTTTTTTACATCCCTGTACAACCCTGAACAGATAAGGGCTCCAGAAGGTAAGTAAAATGGAAGATGAAAAAGAAAAGGTGCATTTGAACTTTTTGAAAGCCCGAAACAGATCAGCCGAAACCCAATAGGGGAACACAGTGGAAGAGACAAGACTACAGGTAGTGGCAGGACAGAGCGTCAAGCGAGCTCTAACGGCGAAGCAGGAGCAGTTCGCACAGAGCGTGGCACACGGTAAGACTCTCAGCGATGCGTACAGAGGCGCCTATGACTGCGACAACATGAAAGACCAAAGCGTCTGGACTGAGGCGAGCAAGCTGATGGATCACCCACAGGTTGTACAAAGGGTGCACAGCATACAGAAGGCTCAGGAAGAGAAATCACTGCATGACCATGCTCGCTTGAAGAGGCTGGTGTTGGAACAGCTTCACACAGAGGCCATGACTGCTGAGTCTGATTCAGCTCGCATCAGGGCACTGGAACTCTTGGGTAAGTCGATCGCTATGTTCACTGATCGTGTCGAGCAGGATGAGAAGCAGAGGAGCTCAGGTGAGATCGAGGCAGAGCTCATGGCGAAACTGGATGAACTCTCTAGAAAGACAGGGTAGTGGCAAGCGATCTGGGTGAGTCTAGTACCCCACCCCATCCCCACCCCCGTGATGCGACATGGCGCACTGGCATACATACACACACTATTCCACACATCCCATCACATAAATTTCACAGACATCCCGTTATCCGTTTAGACCAATAATGTGCCTTCACGGACAGCATCATATCCGTTCAGGAAGGCCGATTTTGTTATGGATTATGGGGATATTCGAGAAAAGGAGTACTAGGGTACCCCCTAAAAGAAAAAACCCGACAGAGGCGTTTAAAATAGCTCTCAGCCGGGCTTAGATAAGTGCCTATGAATCATAGGCACCCAGTAATATTATTTTTTAAATTGAGATTGGAACTGCTCCATCTGCTCCATTGCTTCTTTGACAGTCTTCTCCCATTGGAAGAGTGCCCACTCTGAAGCTTGACGGATGTTCTTCACTGTAGTCTCTACGACTTCTTTGTAGTTCATTGCATATCCTCCATTGTGCAGTGCAACAATGTAGAGGATAGCATACATTAGGTGGCTTAATTGACAGAAATGATGTGAATTTTAGGCATTCGTGTATACCTGTAGTTTATAAACTACAGATTATGCATAGTATTCCTACGCATACTGCCCCAAAGTTACATTTTCTGTAACTATTGAGTACTTTCCTACTCATTGTCCCACCAATCAATCAAGTCAAAATCATAAGGCTGGTGATCTGGCGTCAGCCAAGACAAGATGAAATCAAGTGCCTGTATGCGTAGACTGATTTGATGAGCGTCTTCCTCAAGACCTTCTTCTGTAAAGACCATTAAGAACTTACCGTCCAGCGTTTGCTCATAGCTATCGACCATTGATTCTTTGATTTCATACAGGTTCATCACTGTCAGACGGTCAATGATCTTTGCAAGATCATCGTTCAGCTCACAGTCATTGATCAGTGTGTTGACGTCCATTGCTCTCCCCTTTAGGTGCATTTGCACCTTTTTTACTAAAGGCTCTATCCCAACCTTCGTTAAATTTTTTCTTGTCCGAAGGACGCTGTCTGCTCCCCTTGCTCACAATTCCTGACTCTCCTGTTCTCTAAAATTTGTTCGTAAACGTCCATGAGCTTTTGACAACGAGCATCAACAAAAATCTGTAGCCCGTGAATTGCGGCGAACACTTGATCTTCATCCATGAACTCAAGATTTTGCAGTAACAGTTTCAAGTCATCTACTGTG
>Ga0099849_1000879_pt1 | contig 14012 bp, 26 predicted proteins | sample CB_VirMetaG_4_FD_78177 | JGI IMG/M metagenome (GOLD analysis project Ga0099849, IMG submission 78177) | Freshwater to marine saline gradient viral communities from Chesapeake Bay - CB_1508_1M Viral MetaG | ecosystem: Environmental > Aquatic > Marine > Coastal | place: USA: Chesapeake Bay... | reverse complement strand
CTCAGGCGCACCGATTCGTGAGTGAAACGACTAGCGGCCACGAGTGCGCGGGTAGTGAACCTCTACGACGATGTCCTGCGCAGAAGCGTTTCCGTGTGCCACCTTGACAAGCGCGGGAGGATCGATCCAAAAACCCGGCTTGGCGGAAGTAGCATCACCGCTAACGCCACTCTCGCCAGCAGTGCTAAAAGTGCGAGTCACGTTACCAACGGGGTCATAGGCGTACATCGCCGTAGACACGCCCGCGTAAAAATAAACCTTGTGCGCTCCTGCAACATTGAGGGCAGGGCTTTGCGTATTTTGCGCCAGTCCCTCGATCTTGAAGTACCTAACGCCGTCGCCGCCGCCCAAGCGATCTGCATCAGCATTGGTTTGCCGTTTCCACTCTGCCATCTTTCAACTCTGTCTGAAGCCTGAGACCTACGTCACCCTGCGACCAAAGAATCTTGTCGCCTGCGTTGTAGGATGGGTACAGGATCTTCCGCCCTGGCAAACGTCGAAAAATCGGCTGGTCGGGGGCTACAAGGGTGCAGCCTCGGGCGAGCGCAATCATGGCGTCAAACGGGACGGACTCCCGCGTAGAGGCGATGATATACAAATCGCAAGCCGTCGCGCGTACCAGATCAAGCCCTAAGCGCGAGTTTTTACAGGTTTTCACCTCAATGCCCGCAGGAACCCAGGCGCGAGCCAGCTCGGGGTGCCGCATTGATCCAATGTCGCCCCAGTCGTGCGCCAAGAAAGCCGTTCGGTAGCGGGAGGGCGTCTCGCGCTTTTTCCACAACTTCTCCCAAGGGAGCCTCGTTGAGAACTGCGGCCACATCGCCTCAGCAATACGCTTTGCAGATTCCTTGCTGTAGCTCCAAATACCGTCTACCCAGGCTGACATGTTGTGCGGCAGGGCGTAGCCGAGAGGCTCTCCCAGCGTGATGCGTGGAATATTCCACACCTGTTTAAACTTCTCGTAGTTCTCGCTACCCCAATAGATGTCCTTGCGGCTCGGGTTGAGGTAGACCACGTTGGCGCGGCGCATCTTGCTGTTGTGCTCGCGCCAGGGAGCCCGGATCTTCTTGCGGTGGCACCCCTCCTCAAACATTGCCACTGTCGCTAGAACGCCGTTAGGGTCGTTCGCCCGCTGGTTCCGGCGGATGGGGCGGATCTCCCACTTATCGTATTCGTTAACCCTGTATACGCCGTAGTGCGGTTTTTGATAATCGGTGGGGTGGAGGATCCACACCGTCGGCTGGCTGAACATGACAGCTCGCTTCTTGATGGCTCGGTGCAGCCACTGCCGGATCCGCTCTAGGAATACGGATTCCCCGACGGAGCGCCCCGAATCGACTAGAACAATCGGGTTTTCCCAGGCCCACTTAGGTGGTGCCGGTTCTTCCCCAGCCTCTGGGACGCTTGATGCTACCTCGGGCGGGTCCGGTTCGGAATCCTCGGTTGTCATTGCGGGCGGCAGCATGACTGCTGCGCATCTCCTCTACGGCGGACAGTTCCTTCTGTGATCTGCGGACGCGGCTCGGCTTGCAGTACCTGATCCCGTCGCGGTCACAGGTCTCGAGGTCGCTGATGGCATCTGGAATGTCAATCCGCAGCCCCTTGGAGGTTTCTTCGTCCCGACAGTCTAGGAACTGCTTGACCATTTCCTTCCAGACGTTTTTGTTATCGGCCTCCAACGTCTTGATCCGCTCCTCAAATACCAGCTTGTTGGCCCTGAGGCGGGGCTCTAGTCGCTCGATCCGCTCAAACTTGCTGACCAGGGATCGGCCCTGGACTGCGGTCACATGGAGTTTCCTCGTCCCCATCTGCTCGCACATGAGGTCTCCCACGGCTCGGAAGGCGTCCTGCCACGCCACCTGCTCCATGAGAACGCTCTTTGGGTTGTAGCGGTCGCGGGCCTCAATGACACGTCCCATGTACTCTTTTGGCGCCCAGAGCCCGAACTGCACGTCACGGACGTATGCGCAGTCGTTGCTGTCGAGTCCGACCACCACCACCACTCGGTAGCTTGACCGGGCGTCTTTGCCGGTCGCACTGTCGGTCAGGATGTAGTGGTTCAGGTCGCTCGGCACCTTTTCTGCCGGCACGGTTTTGAACATCCACTCGTGGAAGACCAGGTCTTCGGCGCTGATCGCTCGGTTCAGGTACTGCTTCTGCCATACGCTCGTGGGGACGTGGAAGAGTTTGTCGCAGATGAACTGCAGGGTCCGTCGTCGCCGCTCCTTCGGCTCGTAGCGGTAGCCCTGGCGCACCTCATCCTCGATGCAGCCGTAGCCGTCATAGAAGAATACGGCCTCGTCTGGGTCGAAGTGGGGCTCGAAGATCCCCGTCTCCTCATCAAAGTGGAAGTCGTCCTGTGTGTACTCTTTGCCGTTGCCCCAGACGTTCTTGCAGGTGATGGCGTGGGTGCGGAAGTACTCTGAGAGGATGGTGGCGTGGAGGTCGTCGGTAGCCCAGCGGGTTCCCAGGACCACGATTAGGCCATCCATCATCTGGCTCTGGAGGTCGTAGTAGAGGGCTCGGGCCTTCTCTTTCTTGACGGGGCTCTTGTAGCTGGACAGGCCGACCGGGTCATCGACCACCGCCACGTCGAAGTGCATACCGGTGGACGCCTCATCCATGCCGATGGCCCAGCAGGACGGTTCCTCCAGCACGACCCCCGAGTCGATCTCAGCCCTGACGCAGGGCATGGTTCGGAAGTGAGCCTTTCTCCAGGAGGGCTTGGCAACGACCCCCTGCCTATCGGCCAGCTCTTTCCATTCCTTGAGCACCTCCTTCGTCGGCTGAAGTTCGCCAAATTCCTGGATGATCCAGGAGTTCGTACTTAGCATTTGACGAGCAGATTCGCTGGTACGAGTGGCAAACGGCTTCGTTTGGCCGCAGACGGGGATCCGCACTTGTGGCCCCCAGCGGTGGCTCTTGAAGTCTGCCAGCAGGAAGCAGATGAAAGTCTTCAGTTGGTAGGACTTGGCCGCGCCACGGGGGAGGAGCTCAAGTTTTCGCTTGGTCTTGCCAGAAGCGATCTCCTTCCACATTCCGAGGTACGGTTCTTCCACCACATAGGGAGCACCTCCCGACATGATGGCGAACCGGCACCAGCGCCAGAGGGAGAAATGCCGGTCCTCGTTCTCCTCATCCCAGGCCTTGAGGGCGGCCTCCTGCTTCTCCAGCAGGTCAAGGTTGAGAATGGGAACCGATTTCCTCACGAGATGTGGGCTTCAGAAGGCTGCGGCTCCACCCGCTCAACGCGGTACTTCTCCAGATTTTCCTCCAGAGGTGGCAGATAAACTGGCCGCACCTCCCAGTCCTCGAGCAGCATCGAGCTCACGCAGCACTGAGTCTTGTCTGTCAGTACAGCCAGGGCAGACGCCGAGGGCAAGGAGTTCTTGTACAACCAGTGCCGGATCGCATTGATGTCCATCTCAAAGTCTCGTGCCATTCGGCTAATATTGCCATCGTACTTCGCCTCCATCAGTACCCGCAGGTTCCGGGAGAAACGAACGCGAAGCATCTTCGTCAGTTCCTGATCACGCATGCAGGTTTATACACTTTGCGCACCACCTTTACAAATACCGACCGGATTTCGACTTGACAGCCGCCTCTGGCTGTTATTTTGATAGCCTCGACCATACGGCGCCGAGCGGAGCTAGCGTTACTTAGTTTTTGAGACTCCTCCCCTGTCAAAGCTAGCGGAGTTCCCTACTCCCCTTTAGCTGAGAGGAGCAAATCGTGACTGACTCCTGACCCTCCAGTTGAGATAGCCACGACCGAAGAGAGACAGCCCCTTGATTTAAAGGTTGTCTTTCCTCCCACTGGAGAAACACAACAACGGAGCACGGCGGCTTCGTGAGCGATCCTCCCCCCACTTCCCCCGCGCGTGCGGGCGCCCGAGGGGGAAACGGACCTCGCGACACGCCGGCGCCGTTCTGGTTGGTCGTCGGTCGGCGCGTCGGCACCGTCGGCGGTCGGTCGTCCATCCGATCCGGTCGTCCGTCGTCGCATGCGTGGTCGTCGGCGGTGGCGGTCGGTGCGCGCGCGTCGGTAGGCGAGCAGGCGAAACGGAGATATTGACGATGCGCCGTCGGTGCATAAAGAAAGACTCCGCCGACCGTAGCCGACGGAGTCTATGCGGACGATCCGGTGCGCTAGCGTTTCGAGGCGCGTCGCTGGATCCGATCCATTTCCCGACCGACCGCGATATCGACCGCCGACTGGCGACGGTTCCGTCGGTACTTCGTCGGACGCGGGCTAGGTGCCGGTGCGTATTCCGCCAACGATGCCGCCAACGATGCGCGCGCCGCGTTTCGGTGATTCAATACCGCGCGATACGAGATGCCAAGATCATCCGCGATGCCGCGTAGCGTCTCGCCACCGACGAAATATCGACGCGCGACGGTACCGGCGATGCCCGACAATCCGGCGATGGCCGCTAGCGCGTCGCGCTGCGAGTCGTGCTGAATGACCGCCACCGTATCACCGGTTCCGCGCGTCGCCGCACTTTGCATGTTGGCGATGGACCGGACGCGGTCGGTGGCCATCCGTCGCGCGGCATTCTTGATCATCCGGACGACGCGCCGCCACCGATGCAGGGTAGTACGCGCCGGACGATACTCACGGTTGCCGCACCGAATCACCGGATCAGCGACGCCGCGCGCTTCCTGATCAAGTAGCGCGGCGGCGATATCCACCGACCGCATCTCGGCCAATTGCACGCACTCATCAACGCGGTCGGCATCCGCGATGCCGTGTGCATCCAGGGCCTTCCATGCGATCGCGCGTAGTTTCGCGTCGCGCATCCGACGCGCACGCACCGACTGCAGGCCGTCGGCCGGACGGTATCGGACTAGCCATCCGACGCGCCGACCGCCTTCCATGCATGGGATCCCGGCGATGGCCGATCCACTGGATGCATGGAATCGGCGCATCGCGTCGCGTCGCTCTTTTGCTTCCGCGTCGGCCAGGCGGTCGTCGTCCGACCGATCCGGCAATCCAAGCGCGTCCATCCATCCGACCGCCTTTCCAGTCGGCGCGTCCATCTCGCCGTTGGCGATGGCGGTACGCCATCCGTTCAGAATCTCCGCGTCTCGCATCCATTGTGGCGGCGGCGTATGGGCGGCGATGTAGTCGCCACCCCATAGGTAGGTATGTTGGTCCATTTTCTTATGTTGCCTAGGCGGTCGGGGAATCCGACCGCGCACCGATATCGTAGCAAAGAATCGCGTCCTACTGCTCGTTTCCCGGACCATATCGCGCCGTCGCGCTATGGATAGCGTCGGTGGCATCCGCCACCGGTGGCGGTCGTCGTCGGTCGTCGGATGCGCTAGCGCGTCCGTCGTCGGTGGCGGTCGTCTCGGATCCGTCCGCGAAATTGCGGACCGTAAACGGAGAACGCGCTATGGATAGTGAGCGAGACATTGCTCGCGCGAAACGCATCGGATTTGCGTTTCTCGCGCTGCTGCTTCTGCTTTGCCTGGTCAACCTAGTACTGATTGTGGGCAGCTGACTCAATGGACAAAACCGATCTCGAACTCGCTGACCTGATCGCACAAGATCAGGGCTGGGATAACTTCGGCGACATGGCCGAAGACCCGGATGGGCAGAGAATCATCCTGAGCTCTTGCACCCCCGGAATCTGCCGGGATTGCCTCGCCGTGACCGAGCCTCACGAGCCGGACGCGGTGGAGAACTGGTGCGAACTCTGCGATGCCAACGCCGTCGTCAGCATCAACTGGCTGATGATGGGCATCGTCTAACCAACCCAAAGGAGGTAACAATGCACCAAAGACTGACCAGGAGCGAGGTTTTCTTGCGCCTGATGGCTGACCTACAGGCCAACTGGTCATCGTGCGCAGCTGAATCGCTGGCTAAATGGTACGAGTATTCGTACCCAGACGACGAACGCCCCGCGTTCGACCCGGAGATGTTCCGCGAGGACTGGACCGAATACCGGTTCCAGCACGATGCCGTGATCGCTCACGGCTTCAGACCCGGCTCAGAGGTAGCCGAGAAATTCCTCCGAGGTGAATCTGCAACGGTCATCCACCTCAACAACGGAGGCCTGCTCGTTTGGGCTTACTAAATCTAGTCTTGGAGGTCTAGAAATTGCCAAAGTACAAAGTCGAATGGCAGGAGCTGCTAGACCGATCCGAAGTGGTCGAAGCAGATACTCCTGAACACGCTATTGAAAGAGCCTTACTGATTCAGCCGAGGCTTTCGGATGTCATGTTTAATGACCTGCTTTCGGAAGAAGCCATTGAAGTGGAGGAGGTCGCGAATGACGACTAAGTGGAACGACCAGGTCAGAGTTGCGATGCAACGCTGGTCTGGCAAGCAAGTGCCGCTCGTGATGCCGGCGTACACTCGCCGGTCATCTCTGACGGTGATCGAATGCTCTCAGTGCCACGACCGGCTCGAGCGGGGCGACGACATCGTCCCGTGCGGCAGCTGGTCGATCCTGCACCGGGGTACCGGGCGGGCCATCCGCACCGGCTACAAAAGCCGTGCGAGCGTGTTCCGGGCCTGTCGCGCAATCGAAGCGGCGACAGATCCCAAAGAGCTACATCTCTGGCTCTGCGACGAGAAACCCGATACCAAGGACGAAGTTGGGTGGTCGATCTACAACGCTCTGTTTCCCGACACGGCGTCCAAACGGCGTCCTGAGGTAACCTGCATGAACTAGGAGGTATCAATGCAGCCTAATCTGAAGGCGGCTGCCCGTGATGTACTGCTTCGTCTCTCTGCCGGCGAAACAGTCAACCGTGTCACGGCACCGCCGATGGACATTCCAAAGTCCATCAAACTTCTTGGCAGCGGCTACAAGACCGATCTTGGTGAGAATCTACAGGTCTACACTGCGATTCTCTACCTTGCCCCGCAAAAGTCGGGTGGCATCAAACGCAACGGTCAAGTCCTGAATGTCTGCCCATGGGCCACGCCAGCTTGCGTCAGCGGCTGCCTCGGCCTCTACTCCGGGCGGCTCGTGATGGACGCTAGCCGGAACGCTCAACGGTGGAAGACGGCACTCTTTGCAGCTGCTCCGAAGATCTTCTTCGGTCTGCTTCGCCAAGAGGTCGCCGCTCACAGCCGACGGGCGCAAGCCAAAGGGTACACGCCAGCCGTGCGCCTTGATGGCACAAGCGACCTAGGCCTCGCAGATCGCATCCGTGCGGACTTTCCTGAGGTCTACTGGTATGACTACACCAAGAGTGTGGCCCGCATCAAGAAGTACGACGGGTCACCCAACAGACACCTAACCTTCTCTGCTTCGGAGGCTAGTGACAGCCAGGAGGGAGCTCGAGCAGCGATTGCCCGAGGCCTCTCGGTTGCGGCCATCGTACCGAGGTCAGCCGATCCTGACCCAGTCGCGCTCCAACGCGCCGTGCTGGGCCAGACAGATGCCCAGGTGACCGTCCGATCCTTCGACGACGACGATGCTCGGTTCCTTGACGCGCCGAGTAGTCTCGGCACACTCAAGGTCAAGGGCGGGTCGGCAGTTGCCGAGCGCATCGCACCAATGGTCTTCAATGTGTAGACCTCCAACACCTGGGCAAGTGTCTAAACTGCGGAGGCTATGCCAGCCTACCAACAAGAGGCTCTCCTGAGCATGAGGTTAAACTGCTCACCTAATCAATCTATCTTCGGATAGAATCAAATCGAAATGGCTAAATCGACTGAACCCGTAAAGACCTTCCGCGCCGGCAAGTGCTGGACGGAAATCGAACTGACCCACGATATGTCCGTGTACCTGGAGATGGATCGCACCCGAGACGGCGAGATGTCGCTGCTCAATGCATCCTATATCCTGGACGGCGGGTCGCAACTCGTGGAAGCAACCAAGCTGGCCTGGGAGATCTGGCTGGCACTCAACGAACAAGAGATGGCCGAGGAGGCCAAAGCACTGTGAGTGAAATCAAAGAAACCAAGACCGTCGTGGCTACCTGGGAGTGGCTGGAGACCCCGTGCGATGCCCCCATCAAGGTCGAGCGGGACGGCGACGAGATCTGGCTGTCCTACGGGCCGAGCATGAAGGTTGCCTTCGACATCAGCCAACTGCCTACCGTGATCGAAATGCTGCGACGAGCGCAATGAACCAACCCGAAGAAATCCTAGAGACCGAACCGGCTCTTCAATCTGCGAAGAAGACGATCAACAAAATGTTTGCCAAGTTCATCTACTGGGGCGACGACGGAGCTGCCGCTTTAGAGCAGGACTGGCATGATCTTAACGCCGCCCTAGGTGGCTTCCGACCGATGCCAGACCATTGGGCGGAAACACTTCATGAAATCGCGCAGTATGTAGATGCACTTGATTGCCCTGCAACTGCCGAGGCCTACAGTGTCATCAACGACACCTCAATTAATCTAAGCAAATCGTCATAGGAGGACGCAATGCTAAAGAAACAACTCCCCTCCCGTGGCGTGTGCAGTCATCGCAGGTTCATCGGCCAGCCCGGTGCAATGTGGGATGTCTGCGGCAAGCCCGCCCAGTTCTACGCAAGACGCAAATGGTGGTGCAAGAATCACTTCAAACCTGTAAGAACGCCAAGCCAAATGTTGCATCATGCAAACCGTGACTCCTGAAGAACTCGCTACCACGGCAGTGCTCGCTCTCGAGCACAACGCCGACACCGATCTTAATCACGACCGCTGGATTCCTTTCCTGCGGCAGCTGATCGACGAGTGCCTCGCGAATGCAGATTCCGACATGCTCGAAAAGCTCGCATGGCTAGATCAGCCGCGCGAGCATCCCACTAACCCAGACAACGACATCACTACCGGCGAAGCCTTGCTCCTGTCGGGGCTTGTAACCTCCGCCACTGATGGTGTAATCTGGTCCCTCATCGATCTTGGCATGGTCACTAACGAACCCTTCTAATGGACAGAAACCTTACTGTAAGGGCCGAGGACATCGGCTATCGCATGGCTAGAGCGACCACAGCGTTGTTCTCTGCCGACATCCCGTCGCTCGCATCGGACCCCGATGCCACCGAGCGCATGATCGACTCCTTCGCGATGCAGATCCGCCGGATGCTGCACGAGGAGCGCCGTGACAACCCCGAGGTGCGTAATCTCCTGGCGGCGTCACGCACGGCAAACAGCGAGGCGTTTGGTGACTGACCTTCACGCCATCGCCAGCTTCGTGCAGTCGAAGCTGAAGGATCTCTTGGACAAGCCGACCTCGGCCTGGCCCAAGGAGATTCAGGACACCTTGAAGACCGACCACCTCGGCCCTCGAGTGATGGAGCAGCAAGAGCTCCGGTTGCGCCTGAGCCATGGCATCGCCTGTGGCCGGCGCCAGTGGTACCTGCACAACGAACCGCAGAAGCAGACCAACCAGTCCCCAGGCCTGGTGCAGTTGTGCAAGTTCAGCATCGGTGACCTCTGGGAGGCGTATGCCCACGCCCTGTTGCCGCACTGCATGCCGGACGGGTGGACCTACCACGATACGGATGACCACGAAGTCGCAATTGACGACGTGACGGGTCACCTAGACGGCGTGATGGTCCACAAGAATGGCGACGTGATCATCGTAGATGCCAAGCACACGTCCGAGTTCCGCATCAAGAAGTGGGCGAACGGGATGCCCGACTGGGAGTGGGGCTACCGTGCGCAGGCCACGAACTACATGTGGGCGGTACAAGGCGCAATCGCTCGCCGCGAATGGCCGTTCGGCGGGAGCCGGGTGATCGGCTTCCTGTGGCCGGCCAGCTACAGCCAGAAGTTCGGACTGTGGGACGTCGCCGTTGGGTGGGCCTACGAATCCGACCAGGAGCTGAAAAGCTATGGCAAACAAGTCTTGCGCCAGTATCATGACGCGAGAACAAAAACTAATCCCCCGCAGCGGTGGTCAGAATCAAACATCTGCCGCTACTGCGACTTCCGTGATTACTGCAAAGGAGATCTCCGATGAGTATGTGTAATGTGGTCGCCCACGGGCGGCTAGGTAAAGATCCTGAGTTCCGCCAGTCGCAAAGCGGCACCGGGGTCACCAACTTCACGATTGCGTGTAAGTATCGATCCAAGGGTCAGGAAGAAACCACCTGGCTCAACTGCGTGGCGTTCGGCAAGAGCGCCGAGCTCATCCACCAGCACTTCACCAAGGGCAAGGCGATCCTGATCCAGGGCGACCTCAAGCAGGAGAAGTGGCAGGACAAGGACGGCAACAATCGCTCGTCCTTCAAGGTTGAGGTGAGGGGGTTCGACTTCGTCGGGCCTCGAGAGGACAGCCCCACGTCGAATAACGACGGCGGGTGGGACAGCCAACCGGCGGCTCCGAGTAAGCCGTCATTCCCCGATGACGTACCGTTCTAATGAGCGAGTTTAATAACAATGTATTGCGGACCCTGGTGCAGGAGTTCGGATTCCGTGAGGGCAAGTGGGACGACTTCTACTTCCACCCCCAGGACAAGCGGAAGATGAAGCCGATCCTCACCAAGCGAGCTGTCATTGCGATCAAGGAGAAGCGGGAGTTCCGCATCGACATGGTCACAGTGCAGGAGGCCGCCGGACGCATCCTCGTCTCCGGCTGGATGGTGGACGACAAGACCAAGCGCAAGGTCTGGACGACCGGCGAAGCCAACCCAGGCGGTCGATCCGTGGAGGGCAGCCACCCGGTTGCCATGGCGGAGAAGCGCTGGAAGGCTCGTGCCGTACTCGCTCTCGAGTGCGGTGAGGGGTCGGGCATCTACTCCGAGGAGGAGTTCAACGACGAGTACCTCAAGGAGGCCAGGGCGTCACGTCCCCCAGAGCCGCCTCAGGAGGCCCGTCAGGAGCCGATCCCGCCCAAGCCGGCTGGGGAGTGGGATGACGCACTGCGGGCCCGTAAGGACGCCTGGAACACCGCCTGCGCCACCATCTCCGAGGTGACCGGGGAGGACCGAGCCAAGTTTGAGGCTCCCCTCTTCCTGCACTGCACCAAGTTCCAGGGCAACAGCGGTTGGGTGCTCCCGAAGCGTGATGGGAAGGCGGTCGCCACCATGGACGACCTGTTCTTCTGCGCCAAGGATCCCGCCAGCTACGGCAAGTGGTGCGGCTCGGCCTACGGCAAGGCTCGTGACGTCATCCAGCTCCTCACCAGTGGCGAGGAGGCTGTGCTGGAGATCCCCGATCCCGCCGACATGAAGGCGCCTGCGGAGGTGGCGCTTGTCCTGCGCCCTACCGCATGACCCGAGCGCTCAATCGACGCTTGGGTCGTGGCGGAACATCTGCTACAAGGGTGGTTCCAGAAACAACCGATTGGTGGAACCGCCCAGGCGAGCATCAAATCGACCCCAAAGAGTTGCGCAATGCGCACATTAACTTCGGCTCATGAAGTATAGAAGCGGACTACGACCACAATTCGATGACCTCGCCATTCGCGAGATTTCGAATCTCTACGAACGACTGCGACGTGGTCGCGCGGATCTGGTGAAAGCAGCGCCGCGCCTGTTCATGCTTCTCACGGAGCTCGATGACAGGGTCAAACTACTAAACCTACAACTTCAAGAACTACAAAAGGAGTTAGACGATGAGCGAAAAGCAGCTCCCCTTCGAGCCGCACGAGCCGAGCCTAAGGCCGGCAGCAAAAGACGTTCGCGATCTCTTAAGAGATCAGTGGGCGAGCAGCCTGACGATTCTGGAGAAGTGTCACACGACTGAGGCGCGGTCCTACATCGCGGAGCTGCGCCGCGTCGGATACCAAGTAGAGGACCGCTGGAAGAAAGACCTGGTTTCAGGCAAACGTTTTAAGCAATGGAGAATCCCAAAGAATTAAGCACCGGAGCGCAAGAGGACTTCGAGAACTCCCTTACCGAAGTGCTCGCGACTCCCGGTGGAAAAGCCTTCATGCGGTGTGGCGCCAAGATGGTGCCATTGGACAGCATCAACTCGCTGCAGCCGTATCGCCCCAAGCATGCAAACGGGGAAGCCCGTGGCACGATCATCTACTACACGGGGCTCGAGGACGTGCCTCTGACGTGGTTCTGGTCTGCCGATTACGAGGACGTCATGGACGTCTTCGCTAATTCATGCCGCATCCTTGCATCCACGGAGGATGATTTGGATGACTAAAAATCAAGGGAAGCGCAACCGTCAACGCGGACAAGAGTACGAGCGAGAGATCGCCGGCTGGTTCCGCGAGCTCGGGTTTGATGATGCTCGCCGTAACCTCCAGGCTCAAGGAGGCAAGGTGGTCGGTAACGACCTAGCCAACATCCCCTTTGCGGTAGAGTGCAAGAGAACAAGCGCTTCCCTTATCCCCAAAGCTATCAAGGCGCTCGAGCAATGCGACGAGGACGCCCAAGCTATCGGGGACAAGAGCCCACGGTTGGTGATCACGCGAGCCGATCAGGGACAGTCCCATGTGGTCATGTCCTTGGAAGACTTCGGCAAGCTGATCGAAGACTTAGCTCACCCCGACCCGAACTTCGACTACAGCAAAAGAGGTTGGTAGGTTGAATTAATCAAAGGAGAAAACGTGTCAAACCTAACGAAAAAACAACGTCAGGTGCTCATCGATATTCGCGACGATCCCGAGCGCCCGTGGCTTAAAAATGAAATTGCCGAAGAGCTTCGTGAGAAAGGCTACATCATGAGCTGGCCGCAATACACCAACCGTGGTCAGCGGTACGTCCACCAGATCACTATGCGCGGGCAGTCTGCGCTGGAGAGATGATTCACTACCACGGTGGCCCCATTACGCCAATCCGGTGTGCTCGGGAAGCCTGGCGGAGCCGCCACGCCTTCATTAGCTTTGCGCGTACCGACCAGCTTGCGTTGGCGGCAGAGATCTGCCAGTCATTCGCACTGGACAATGGCGCGTTTAGCGTGTGGCGGAGGAACGAGGTGCCGGACTGGCCCGAGTACTACCGCCTTATTGACAAGTGGCGCATGCACCCAGGGTTCGACTTCGCAATCATTCCCGATGTGATCGATGGAACGGCGGAGGACAACGATGAACTGATCGCCGCTTGGCCGTTCGACAAGAGCGTCGGCGTACCTGTCTGGCACATGCACGAGCCGATTAGCCGGCTGTGCGAGCTCGCTGCCGAGTGGCCTCGAGTGGCTCTGGGTAGTTCCGGCCAGTTCCAAAACGTCGGTGATGAAAACTGGTGGGAGCGCATGACGAGCGCCATGAATAAACTAACCGCCAACACTGATGGCAGCGCACCCTGCAAGTTGCACGGCCTCAGAATGTTGAGCCCAACCGTCTTCTCGCACCTGCCATTGTCGTCCGCCGACTCCACTAGCGTGGCGCGTAACATCGGACTAGACGTGCACTGGAAAGGCCGCTATCTCTCCGAGTTGTCGAAGCAAACACGAGCTGCTGTCCTGATCGACCGCATCGAAGCTCACGCCTCGGCCTCTAGGTGGGAGCCGCGTATGGAGCAGATGAACCTAGGCCTTCTTGGCTGAGTCGTCGTAGACCAAGAAAAGGTGCTGGCCTTGGCGAGTCATCGCCAGCGATTGCACCCCGGCCTCTGTAAACGCCTGACTCCAGAACTTAGCGTCATTTGCGCTAGGGTGCAGGTTCTCCCCCTTGGGTCCACGAAACCCGCTCTCTTGCAGCAGGTCAATAACGTGGCGACCCGCAGGAGCCAGGCGCACCAACTCTTTTACCGCCGGCTGGACGTCTTCCGGCTGCAGATGCTCGAGGAAGTCTGTGCTGATTGTCCAGTCGAAGTGGTGGTCATCGTACTCAAGACCCTCCGCCACGTTCGCAATAAGGCAGCGGTCGTACACCCCCTGCTCTTTCCAAAGGGGGGCGAGGTTAGAGTTGAAGTCAACGCCAACCCCGTTTGGGTACTCCTTCAAACTGGCAGCTCGTCCACAGCCGAGGTTGAGAACCCTCGTCTCTTTCGGGATAGAGGAGAAGAACGCCAGGAAGTCGTAGTAATGATCGACGCTGTAGTAGCGCGAAGGCAGGGACAGGTAATGCTCAAGCATTTCCCGACCGTTGTACCAAACTATTCGCCTTTACCGGACGACTTTTCCGCCGGCTCTAATCGTATTACGCATCGAGCACAGAAACAT
>Ga0099849_1000878_pt1 | contig 14024 bp, 29 predicted proteins | sample CB_VirMetaG_4_FD_78177 | JGI IMG/M metagenome (GOLD analysis project Ga0099849, IMG submission 78177) | Freshwater to marine saline gradient viral communities from Chesapeake Bay - CB_1508_1M Viral MetaG | ecosystem: Environmental > Aquatic > Marine > Coastal | place: USA: Chesapeake Bay... | reverse complement strand
TCGTGTCGATAATCCGACCCTTGATTTCTATGCCCTCGGCCCTCATCCATCCCGCATCGTAGGTCGCGTTGTGCATGATCACATTCATATCAGGCACCGACATCTGCTTCTTGAGCCAGCGCAGGGTAAACTTTGGATCAAGGTTGTGGGAGTTTTCATGGCGGATCGGGAAGTAGCCTTTATACTCCCCCGCTGCCACAGCAATCCCTATGATATGACCGTCTTTGCGAGCCCATCCTGGGCCCAAGGTTTTAATGTTGGGATCATAGGTTTCCAGATCCACTGCCACTTCTTTGTAGCCCGTAAGATCGGGATACTCCGGTGGAATGTTCCAGTCAGCGTCGATCAGATCCAACTCGTTTTTAATCTGGTGATGCAGCGCACTGCCAAATAAATTACTTTGCATTCTTTTCACGCATCCTATCCATAATATCAAACATACTGCTTTTGTCCCGAGTCGTGTGCTCCGCCCCCAATGCACTGTAACCAGCCTTATCAATCCACGAATCCTCGTGGTCGATGTTCTCAACCAAACGCGCACTCTTTACCCAATCCATCATCAGCGCAACATGCGCAGGAGTTACATGACCGTGGCTCTTTAATGCGCCGCCAATAATAATGTTCCACCCCTCCGCAATCCGAACATGGTTGTCGTATGCATCACCGTAGTCCGCGGCCCTCTGACCGTTGATCAGTTCTTTGGCTGTGTCCAACACTTCATCTCTCTTCATCTTCATCCTCCCTTGGTCGATAAACTAAAACAAACGCATCGCAGTTAGGGCACGATAGGTTAGTCACCATGTCAAACTCAGATTCGTCCTCTTCGTCGTGATCCCCGCCCCAGATTAATTTCGTTCCGCAATGCCAACAATTCATATCGTGTACCTGTACTTATAGTTGCTCTGAAGAATGTATAACGTGTGACGCGCTCGGGTTACGCCAACGTAAAACGCTCGATGCTCATCGTCAGGATGATCGCTGTTTACACACGCCGCGGTCGACATCGTGTACACAACGCAGTTGTCATCCTCCCCGCCTTTCATTGCATGGAATGTGGATAGCTTGATGCGAGGCTCGGACATTAAATCATCGCCTCTTCGTGACATGGCGTCAATATAATCCTGATCATCTTTGCCCACGCGCATCACCTCATAGGCGCTCTGCTCCGCACCAGCCAACAACCCGTACTGTAGCTGTAGTATTTCCATATCCAACTCTGCTTCGGGAGGCAGAAGCTCAAGCATTTGCTGACTGCCTCGACGCACCACAGCATTCTTACCCTGCTTGGGAACCGCCGAGTAGAGATCCATAATGCGCTGCAGCCCCACGCTTTTGCCAGCACATAGGTCGTTCCACGTTCCTAGATTCCCCACCAGTTCAAGTGGTATGCTGGGCTTACCCTTAATCGAATACTTAAACCCCGCTGCTCGAATGCGCTTCGCCAGATCATAGACGTACCCATTGATCCGAGCCATGATTGTCCACGATCCCTCGTGCAACGGGATGTCTTCCAAATGGTAAACGTACTCAACGGTGCCCTCCTCGTCCCGAGCATCGAACTGCTTAATGTGCCGATCATCAATCCGTTGAGCGATTGTGCTTGCCACTTGATGCACGGCCCTTGGAATGCGGTAACTCTGCTCCAAGACTTTCACGTTGGGCGAGCTTTTGTTAAACAGCTTAACGTCCACGCCCGTCCATCTGTGAATGGCCTGATCGTCATCGCCAGCGATATAAACCTTCTCTGACTTCTCCGCTATCTTCTCGGCCATGCGCCACTGCAATGGCGTGAAGTCTTGTGCCTCGTCGATAAACAAATAATCAAGGTTCGGTGGGATCCCCAGCGTGATGTACTTCTCGATCATATCCACATAATCGTACTTGCTGGCAGCAGCCTTGTACTCAATAAGCTGCTTGGATAACTGCTCCAGCTTGGGAAAGAACAAGTCCCAGTCACCCTCCAGATTGAACTCCGTATCCAGATCAATCATTCGCAACCGAGCGCGGTTCTCTAGCTGTAGGTACTTGGACCCCGATCCTCCAAGCGTGGGCATAGACAAGCCATCCTCTAGGTTTGTCCGGATCTTTCCCTCGAAGGTCAGTCCGATCTCTCGACCGATGTTGTCGTAGTCCTCTTTGTTCATGATGTCTTGTGTCTGTAGGCCCAGCCCCCGAAACCCAAACGAATGGCTTGTCCGCATATGGGGAAAGTCTTTGGCCTCCAGATTAAATTCTGCACAGGCTCTCGTCACCATCTCTTCAATGGCCTTGCGAGTGAATGAAATAACCCCCAGTCGAGATGGATGCGCTCCGTTCTGCAACGCCTGTTTAATCTGCTGAATGAGGTAGTATGTCTTACCAGTGCCTGGTGGGCCTAGAACAAGTTCTGCTTTAGGTATCATATTCTTTTCCTCTTGGTCTGCTGTTGACCCAGTCCTCGATCTCCGACAGAACCCAGCGCGAAGCCGAGCGTCGATTGTCATCGGACCCAAGAACAATGGGTTTCGGAAAGTCCTCCGTCATCTTTGCCAGTTTGTAGACGTAAGACCGTGATACTCCCAACAGATCGGCAACCTCTCCGACCCGTAGCAATTTATTAGAATGGGATGTCATTACTTATCTCCTGTACGGGTAACTCTACCTCGTCATCTTCAAATGCAGGAACCCACCAACAACGTATCTTGGTTCTCTTCCCACCTCGCTTTACAATATTCTGACTGCCACTATCGCCACCCATATCCCTGATCATCTGAATGATCTGGGCTCGGCCCAGCGCAGTGAACCTGCGATGATGCAGGTATTCCAACAGCCCCTCGATCTTAAACTTCGTGACACCGTCATCGGTCCACGGCTTGTTCATCTCGATTTCTTCCGGTGCCATCGCCCGTATGTGGCTCGTGCAGTAAGAAGCCAAATGGTTCTTGAACTGCCCCGCATACGTTTCCTCTTCCGGCACATCGATGTACGTTGCTTGGCTCATCAAGCTGTTGACCATCTGCTGCCACTTGTTGGCCTTGGTAGTCGGAGGCATGAAGTTACACTGCTCCATACAAGCCCGCTGCCAAAGCGTCTGGTTCTGTAGCTGCTCGGTGCTCAACTGAATCCGCAACCCGTTTACATCCATGAAGTATAAGCGCGGCTCAGATAGCATAATCGTTAGACCACCCACCTGTGGTGCATCCGGAGCATCGTCACTAATCCCATGCTTTGCCAACACGCATAGAGATGGGTCGCAGTACGACTTGAACGGCTCTTCCTTACAAGTGTAGCCCCAGTCTTTCTTCTCGTGCTGCTTGATTACCGTCATGACTTCCGTCGATGGCAGCGGAGGAGAAAACAACGTCCGGTTATATTCCTCCAGCGCATTCTGCCAACTGTCCGGAAACTTCTTCTTGCAATACACGCCCATAAAAAAGAGCAGCTTGTTGCGCGGCTCACTCTGCGGCCCATCCGAAAAGATGTTTCGAATACACGGAGGCCCATCATCAAAATGCTTGCGCGTCTGGGTCGTGCTGCGAATAGCCTCCAGATCCGATAGCAACACACTCTTCTTATCGATAGCATCCAGAAACTCATCAAGCTCCATGGACTCGCCCTTCGCATCGAAGCAATACCGCTGGGGCATCTCCGCATCGAAGTATGGCATGTTAATAAAGTTACCCACATCCCCGCGCTCAACGATGATCGTGTCTTGCTTTGGGAATATCTCTACCCCACTGTGACCCAGCATGATCGACATCTCGGTCAAGTATTCGCGGACCACGGCTGCTTGCTCCCACTCCTTGAGAAACAAATACAGATGAGCCCCACCAGACTTAGATCGACAGTGCAACAGCGGAAGCTGGAGCTTCTGGATCTTGTCTTGCAATTCCTTCTGGTTCAGATCGTAGACATCAACGTCAATCGCTCCAAACCTACACTTGTTTTCTTCGTTGATCGGAATAGCCCCGACCCCCTGCTTGCCATCAATGTGCGCCTGTACTAGCGCCTCGGTCAATGGCTCTCGTATAATCTTGCTTTTACTGTCCGCCTTACCGTTCCTGCCTATTCGTCCAACAGTCGTTGTACCATGAGCATTCTTGGCTCCGGCAAACGCGGCAAGCAGCTTTTTAGGTTGTGACATTTACTGCTCCCAAGTGAAAAATGGGGGACGGATAATCCTTAAAACCGTCCCCCGAGGCTACTAGAACGGAATTTCATCGTCCTTGACCGGAGGATTGGAAGTTGGGTTTCCCTCCTCCGCAGCAGCTTTCACTTCGCCAGCCGCAACACTGTCGCGGAAGGCTTTGGCTTCGAGCATTAGATCGCGGTCCTCGACCAAACCGATCTTCTCAATAGTGTAGTTGAACCATGACCCTTGGTCATTGCTCTCTTCGACAGTGCAAAACTTCCACTGAGTGGCAAACAACGGAGGCAGAACCATCTGCCCTGTCTTTGGGTGCTTGATCTTTTGCATAGCAATCTGCGTCTTCCAACGACGGCTGACTTTCAACTGCGATGATTTCATATCAATCACAACGGGCTGAGTAAGTCCGTCCTTGCCAACAATCAAACAGAAATGCTGATCCGATTTAACCAACTCGTGACCGTTGGGCAGGATTTCCTTGGCCCCACTACGCGTTGTTTTCTGGAGCACCGGATCGGTTGCTGGGATCTCCCCTTGAAAACCACCGCCTTGCTCACGAGGAACAAACTCAAGGTACTTGGTGGTTTGAAAACAAGGAACGACTGTTACACCTTCTTCGCCCGTGAACAGTTCCATGGTCACATTGTTAAACATGTCACCCTGCTCAGAGCCTTCGATGTACTGCGCTTCACGCTTCTTGAGTTGCGGAGACATCGCTTGCAAAATACGAATGAACGGGATCTGCATCTCGCTGCTGTCGTATGTTGCGCCTTCGCCCGCGAACTCTAGGATATCGTCCATGACATCTGTGCTTAACTCTGCACTTTTCTTTTTTGCTACTGCACCCATTATGCTTTCCTCCGGATCTGTGCTGTGTTTGAAATGAATGCCCCGAACAGATCGAGGTCAAGCGGTTTGCCATCCGTCACGCGCTCTTTGACAAACGCTTTGAGTGTGGATGGATGAACGTGGGTTTTGGTTTGCGGATCGAAACCACGATCTTGCAGCAGACCAATAACGTCCCCCGCAACATTGTCCTCGCCCTTACCAAACGAAACTGTGATATCGTTCTTGATGATATCGTCCAGACCGTTGTCGCGTAACCAGCCCAAGGCTTCGTCCTTGCGGTCCTTGGGTATCGAGGCAGACACAATCATCTTGCGCTCGACTATAGCACCGTCCACATCAAGACGCTCAACGCCCATCTCGTCCATCAGAACTGGAATGTTCTCGACAGACAGCTTGTGCTTCTCTTGCTTGAGGGACTTCAAGTGCTCCTCCGCATCGCTGATTTGCTGCTCAACATTACGCAGGGTTCGAACCAGTTGACTTAGCTGCTTTCCAGTTCCAGTATCGACAGACGATAACGCCTCCGATTCGTCAAAGTAGTCTTCAAATATATCGTTCATAAGTTTTTCCTCTTCAGGGTTGCTTTATACGGTAGCCTCGTGCTATCCGTAAAGAAGACAATAGTGGAGGTATATGATGAATGTCAACTACAATTTTAAACTAAAACCATTTGATCATCAAAAACATGCTCTGAACACAGGGTGGGATCGCATCGAGTTCGGGCTGTTTATGGAAATGGGAACAGGTAAATCCAAAGTTCTGATCGACAACATGGGTATGCTGTACCAGGCAGGGCTCATCGACTTTGCTTTGGTCATCGCACCCAAGGGCGTCTATCGCAACTGGGTAGCCAAAGAAATCCCCGAGCATATGTCCGATGACATCGAGCACCGTGTCATACGATGGGTTTCGTCGCCAAATAAAAAACAGCAAGAAGAAATGCGCTCCGTAAAAAACAGGTTCAACGGACTGACAATCTTTGTCATGAACGTCGAAGCGTTCTCCTCGGTCAAAGGTAAAACCGCTGGTGAGTGGATGGGTCGTGCGCTGGGCTCAAATGGTCTAATCGCAATCGACGAATCAACCACCATCAAAAACCATAAGGCCAAGCGCACCAAGAACCTGATGAAAATCGCGTCGAACTTCAAGTACAAAAGACTGTTGACAGGCTCTCCAGTTACAAAAAGTCCGATGGATATTTATTCGCAGTGTGAATTTTTAAGGGAGGGGTTGCTGGGGTATGATAGTTTCTATGCGTTTCAAGGACGGTATGCCGTCACGCAAAAGCGCACCATGGGACATAATTCATTCCAGCAAATCGTCGGGTTCAAAAACCTAGATGAATTAACGTGGCGCATCGAAAACTTTTCCTATCGAGTGCTCAAAAAAGACTGCCTCGATCTCCCCGATAAAGTCTACACCGCTCGATACGTCACCCTGACCGACGAGCAACTGAAGATGTACAACCAGATCAAAGAACAGGCGCTCTTGCTCCTCGATAACGGGGACCTCGTGTCTGCGCCCGCGGTCATTACCCAGCTACTCAGGCTGCAACAGATTATGTCCGGTCATCTCAAGACAGATGACGGAGACATCCTGACCTTTAAATCCTCCCGCATGGATGCGCTGTCCGAGATCATGGAAGAACACGATGGTAAAGCAATCATCTGGTCTCGCTTCCGGTACGACATCCAACAGATTACAGCTATGCTGAACGATAAGTTTGGGGAAGGATCCGCTGCATCATACTACGGCGATACATCCGACGATCAACGTAATCGCATCGTCCAAAACTTCCAAGACCCAAACCACCCGCTCAAGTTCTTCGTAGGCAACCCAGCAACCGCTGGATATGGGCTCACGTTGACCGAAGCTAACCTAGTGGTGTACTATGCCAATGACTTCAATCTGGAAACGCGCATACAATCAGAGGACCGCGCTCACCGGATCGGACAAAAGAATAACGTGACATACATCGATCTGATATCCGAAGGCACAATCGACGAACGGATCGTCAAAGCTCTTCGAGCGAAGATCGATATCGGTGCAAAAGTACTAGGCGAGGAGGCAAAAGAATGGCTAAGTCTGAAACCCACGACGAAATGATCGAAGCAATCTGCGATTACAGAAAAGGATGGACAAACCTTAAAAGCGCAAAGGAGGAGCTTGGCGAATTAGCTGGGCTCTCCCCAGATGTTGCCGCCGCCTTCCTCAAAGATATGAAAAGAAGCAACGTCACACAGATCCGTGGGTACTCCAAAGAAAAGGACTACCAAATCGCAGGGAAAAAGGGAAAGCCTAACGAGGCAAAAAAATAACCCCAACCGTTGCAGTGCGAAACCTAGCCGGGTCGGGGTTAGTTAATGAGGAGCAGATAAGGCCACAGGCGTGGGCCTCGTCGAGCAGTGATTAAAGAGTATCAGAGTTTTCTAATGCTGCATAGGCTTTTCTTACCAAAACAGACAGTTGACGGGCCATGGCCCTCTGCTCTTTGTCCGCCATCTCACGAAGCATCTCGTGATCATCAAGCAACATCGCCACGTTTCTAAACTTAGGCAGTGGCGGCTGGGGTTTTTGTTTCTTAGCCATAAGCAATCCTCTAAAAGTTGTCGCCCACAGGTAGCACACATGTGGGCGACACGCAAGTTACGTCTCGTAGTAGTACATCGTCTCCGTTCCTATATCGTCCATGGTCTTCAGAGCCTTCTCGACGTTCTCCTCAGAGGCCCCCACTGTTTCAGATAACTCCCTCAAACTGTATAGATCAGGCGCATCGCCGTCACCCATAGCCTTTCGAAGGTTCTTCTGTAAACTTACAGCTTGGTCCTGCGGCCCCACGCTCAAGGTCTTGATAACCCGCCACGGTACATCGCCTTTGAAATCCCCCGTGTTGCTCACCATGACGGCGTTTGTCTCCAGACCCTCCTCAAGGCCAAAGGTCTTTACCACCTTGGCAGGTATAAAACATCGCTCTCCCTCGTCCGTAATCCCAAACGCTGTCTGCGTATTCATTACGTCCAAGACAATAATCGATGCCTCTTTTAAGATGCCGTTAAAAATCGGGTTCGTATAGTTCACCATTTGCTTCTTTCTCCTTTAGGTAATTTAGTTCTTCTACTAGCTGCTCGATCCTCGGATCTGCGGTTTCTTCCCACAGTATGTCATCGATCTGTTTATCTAATTCTTTAATCCTCGTCGGGATGTACGTTAGAAACGGATTCATTCTTTTTCCTTGGAAGTTTGTATTTAGCTTTAATCTGGGACAACGCTTGCATCGTCATGTCCATTATAAACGTTGCATCCTTTAACGTAAGACCACTCGACAAAAGTTTGTTTAACTTCTCCGCCTCCTTGGTCAGCTTCAAAGGTCGACCACCCATCTTGCCGTTGACTTGAAACTTATTAACCATCGGAACATTGGGCTCTTTACTTCCATTAAAACGAGGGTTGTCAGCCATGTCTTGTTTGTTCTGGACCAACCAGTACTCCCTGTACACAACCTCGTATTCTTTGCGGTGAGGTATCTTCAGCTTCATATCTGTTTCCCCACTTCCCGGAGGTTCTTAACGTATGTGTCAAGCTCCTCACGCGCTGCAAACAATTCCATCTGCACATTGGGCCGCGCATCACGGCGGTAACGCTCCTCCTGCAACGCATCAACCTGACGCTTTAACCATTTTAATTGAGCAGCTTGAAAATTCGTTAAGTCCTGATCACCCATTGCCAACCTCCGGTCTTGCTCGTGGACGAACAATCCTCGAAGCCTGCTCCGTTACCTCGCAAAACATCATGATGTTGTTGCCGTACAAGTCGTACAACTTATTGTACAACGGCAACGCCGCATCGTTCTGCAAAACCTCCTGACAATGGGCCTCGTTCTCAAACCAAACCACCGTCTCAAGCTCCTTGCCTTGCAACTCGTAATGCAAAACCAACGCCGTGAAATACTCAACCATCACCAGTCCCTCCCAAATACCTTGCGAAATACCTCATCCAACATTTGATCCATCTCCCTATCCGTCACTCCTTTGTCCTCCAAACTTGCTCCTTACCAACCTTCTTGCCAGTAGACTTAACCAAGCCCTCTCGATGCAACGTAGATAAATACGTCCGAATAAGCGTTAAACGTAAACCCAAACGATCCGACAGTTGACGCGCCGTGCCCTCACCACGAGACAACTCTTGGAAAATCTGCTGCCTACGCGTCAGCTTATTAGCCCTAGAGTTCTTCCTGATATTCGACCATATCTTTTGCAGTAAATTCATCTTGCACACTCCTCGCAAATATAAACATCGTGACCCATTCCAAGAGTCACCTCCTCACCGCAATCACACAATCGCGGCATCTCTCCGTCACCACTGCACTCGATACACGGCTCTTGGACCTCGTCCAAATAACCAACATCACGACCAAAACCCTGCGGTCGAACAACCTCATAAAATACCTGACCCAACCCATCACAATTAGAACATGGGTCCATGATCGGCGTCTCTTGCATCCCGATCAACATGTTTTTAATCTTGCCCATCGACCTCAGTCTCCATATGTAAAAAATTAGTGAACGTATCACATAATTGGCTGATCGTAGTGCCTAAAGCCATATCACGCTGATCCTCTGATGTTGTTAGCACCAACAATCCGCCCAAGGCTCTCGCCAAACTAACCGTAGCCATCGGGCCTTCCTCGTTATGATCTTCCAAAAATCGGCCCATAGTTTTTAACGCGGCATTAAACGATTCATCTGCATCAAATTTAAAATTACCCATCGACCTCAGCCTCCATAATATAATCGCTATCGACGTCATACAGAAACGCTTCGATGTTCTTCGAATACAAATAAAACTGAGTGCGCTTCTGGTAACGAGGTCCTGAAACCTTGGCCCTGCAAATCTGTTGATCCCTGTACAACTTGTCAGCCTCCGCCCGTAAGTCTCCGTGACCAATGTTCAAACCAAGAGCCCTTAAAATGTGGTGGGATGAAAAAAACATATCAGGCTCATCATCCAAATACCCTAAGATCAATTCCTGCAATTCTTCTGGAGTCGGAGTAGCCAGAGAAGCCAGAGCAATTTCGTCCTCCAACAATTCAACCTTGAGCGCCCGCCACTGCGTCCGGCTGCTGAAACGCGAGTTCGAAATTACCGTGACTTTAATTTGATTAGCAATCTCCAAACCCTCCGATACGGTAGGGTCAAGGAACACACTCTCCCCGTCCTCTGTCTCAGCAAACGCAATGCGCTTGTCCTCTAAGATATTCGTAACTACACCTATTTTTTCTAGTACTAGGTTCTTCATCACGCTTCCTCCACAGTGTATTGGATTTCACCTTCTTTATTTTTATCGTAATCGTCGTTGTAGCTCTTAATGAAAAAGTCTTCGACGCCATCTTCAACTAACTTGATAGCGGCATCTTCGTTGTCAGCTTCCACATGATGCACTTCGCAGACTGTGTAGCTTCTAATGACATGGTATTTCATCACGCTTCCTCCTCCTCAATCTCAATCTCCATAACTTTTTGTGCCTTTAGTATTCCTACAGCCAAGCTTATTTTTGCCTGAACCTCCATAGGAACAGGCGTAACACCACGCTCGTAGCGAGACACTTGGTGCTGCGTCAGCCCCACAATATATCCAAAATCAGTTTGATTAAGGGCTTCGCTGTACCGATGCCCCCGCATCTTGTGCCCAAAAGTCTGACGTTGTCCCATTACGCCTCCTCCTCAATCTCAGGCTCCCAAGTATTGTCCTCACCGTTCAAATACTCGCCCTCGAACATGCCACCCTCGTCCTGATAAGTAGCATGAACCCTAACACCCATCTCATACAACTTGTCCCAAACAGGAATAGGTGGCCCCCATGCCGTCCAACAACGGAACTCGAACCACGACTTCGTATCCGCATCAAACAAATAACGACCCTGATCATGCGCAAGCTCCTCGTCAATCTCAACGTCACAAACATCCCACTTCGTGCCCCAGTTGTTGACGCGCCAGTCATACCAACCCTCAACTTCGTACCCACCCCATTGGGTCTTGGGCGCTTGCCACTGCTCAAACGGCATCGGACAAACCAACTGACAAAACTGCGGGTTCTTGGCACGACCCCCACGATGAGGATCGTACCCGTTCTCAGTCAATCCATTGTAAAGCATGGATACCAAGTAATGCGGCCCCTCAATACGGACCTGCTGATCACAATGATTAGGCATGGGAACCTCCATCAGTAATGTCGTTGTAATCTTCCAAATTTCTCCAACCCTTATGCGAGGTGATGCCGTCATATGAAAATTCCACATAAACGCAAAACTTGATATCACCACCAAACATGCGGGCAGTCTTTTCCGCCGTGCAGAAATGATCCCGCATGACAGACGCACTGTATTCCGCAATCCCATTGTCAAATGAATGAACCACAGGACCATCCTTCGTGCTCAACTCAGGGCGGTACACGCCAATGTTCAATATCTCCTGATTAAATAAATATGCCATCAGTCTAACATCGCCTCCCCAGTAAGCAGTAACGCTGGACCCACAATATGACGACCCGTCATAGAACTGGCTGTTTCATTAAATGGTAAACCCAACAACAAGCCCTCCTCGTTTACAATCAACTGCTTCTCACCATCGTCGATCACAATCTCAATCAATCCACCAACAATAGCCTGAGCCTCCTCCAAAGAGGGACGCTTGGCCCGTATCTCAATATCCCGAATCATCACACTCACTCCACAAAATCTAAATCAAAAGAATAATAAGGCTCAACATATCCCCACTCGCAATTAGGAATCTGCATCGATGCAAACACAGCCCACTCATACGGACCAGCCTCAAATGATACATGCCAAACCTTGCTGTAACCCTGAGCCTTGCGCTGCTCTGGCGTCTTGATGTGAACCTCATAGTCAGGGTTCATACCAACCTTACGACACCAATCGCACAACGCTCGATACAAACCCTTCGCCGCACCAGACCGCGTCTTGTATGACGCCGGATCCCAGTCCAACGTCATCTTACCACTCTCCATACAATCAAAACTAAACATCATACCAACCCATATAAAATATTGTGAATATCAACAGGCTTGCTACGATCCAACTTAAACTCCGAAGTGTAATAACCGTGGATGCGACTGCCCTTGAATACAACAATCTCTGTCACCGGACCGCGGTCCTCGAACATCTCAGCTTGACGGAAATAACGCTCGCGCAACGCACCTATGGTCTTGAGCAGCGGGCTCAAGGTTGTCGTGCCGTCCGCGTTTATCGCATGATATGAATACATCTTAGTCTCCTAGATAAATAAATAGATAACGAAGCACTTGTGCTTCGAGAACAACTAGACCACAAGTCGATGGAGATGTCAAGGGGGCTGAGTACAGTATAGACACTTCCCCACAGTTTTTTTGTTTTTTTTTTTTTTCATTCCAAATATGGTGTCCCCACCGTCCTCAACTGTCCTCACCATTGATTTCACTCGTTAATCTGCCCTCATTTGAGTACACTTGTGAGGACATGAGGACATTTAGCTGGAGAAAAGTGCTATATATAGGCTCCTTGCAAAGGAAGGCGTGCTGTTGTAATTTGTTGTTAGACCACAAGTGAGGTGTGCATGGGAAAGCTGGAAAAGAAGATCGAAGAAGAACATGGGCGGGTCTTGACCAACCGACAACGGACCTTTGCGAGACACATTGTCGAAGGGATTTACTCGAATGCGGAGGCTGCTCGAAAGGCTGGGTACTCACCTGATGTTGCCTACAACACGGCTTCGAAGCTGCTCAACGGTCGGGACTTTCCGCATGTCTTGGAATATGTTGTCGAACTCAGGGAGGAAAGGCAGCGCCGATATGGTGTCAGCACCATTGGTCAGCTAGAACGGCTGTACAAGCTGTCATCGGGCGCAGAGGAGGCGGGACAGTTTTCAGCAGCCATCAACGCCGAAAAGATTCGCTCTGCTCTGGGGGGCCTTACGGTTGACCGGAGAGAAAACATAAACACCATCGATCAATTGTCGCGGGACGAGATCACATCCCGACTTGCTGCATTGCAAAAACAATATCCGCAAGCGTTTGTGATCGACGGCACGGCAAAGGACATAACACCAGATGAGCAAGGGACCGGAAGCGAACTTTTGGCAATCGATCAGGACAAATCTGCCGAAGAAGTGCTTCGCCACGAGGATTGAAAACAAGCACGGGGGAGGTGTTCCTGACGTCCATGCTGTCTGGGACGGCGTCCCGTTTTGGATGGAGTTAAAGGTTAGCAATTCAAATGCGGTCCGTCTCTCGCCTCATCAAATCGCGTGGGCTGCTGCATATTGGGCTCGCGGCGGCGCGACTTTCTTCTTGGTAAAGGCCCCCTCTTTGAAGGTGCTATATTTGTTTGAGGGGTACAAAGGGCCTAGTTTACATGACCACGGGCTGTCAGGGACGGCTGGGCATCGGTTCGAGGGTCTTGGTTCGATGTTCGAGGCCCTGCGGCCCCTCGCGCAGCGGTAAGCCCTGCGGCCCCACGCGCCGCTTTTCTTTTCGAGGCGACCGACGGAGGAGGGAGCCGAGCATACTGAATCGTGTGTCGAGGAACGAGACTCAATTTTTACCAAAATTTGTCACGCGACTAGCGTGACTCCATTTATGATAGTAGTTGGGGGAGCCGAAGCCCCCCCGTTGGTTACCAGTAGTTGCGCGTTGTTGGCGCTTCGGTTTCGAACATCTCCTCTGCTGTCTCTGCTTCTTCCTTGTCGACGGCGCTACCGTCTGTCATCAGGATATCTTTGAGCTCACCTCCTGACAGTCCGAGCATCCCGGCGTATGTCAGGATGGTCAGGTTTGGGTTTTGGTCATAGAAGTCGCGGATTTCGTCGTCGGTCCATTCGAACATTGGTTTCATGTTATCTCCTATTGGAACAGTGTGTCGTAGTCATGGGTTGAGAGGAAGTGCCGGAAGTTATTCCCGACACCTAGTTGATACGCTTCCCACTCATCGCGGAACTGTTGAGCGTCGTCGCCCTGTAACCAGAACGACCAACCTGCTTCATACTCTGTGACGGACAGG
>Ga0099849_1000874_pt1 | contig 14035 bp, 15 predicted proteins | sample CB_VirMetaG_4_FD_78177 | JGI IMG/M metagenome (GOLD analysis project Ga0099849, IMG submission 78177) | Freshwater to marine saline gradient viral communities from Chesapeake Bay - CB_1508_1M Viral MetaG | ecosystem: Environmental > Aquatic > Marine > Coastal | place: USA: Chesapeake Bay... | reverse complement strand
TAAATTGGGGGTTCAACTCGAGTATATGCTGTAATTCTTCCTTTTATAATATCTTTATCCATTTGTTCTACAAACCCAGGTTTAATAACCATATCGTTATGTAGTAATATGATTTTTTCACCTTTAGATTTGGCTACAGCATTATTATAATTTACCCCCATAGTTACTGTATCATCTTCAGATACAACTATTTCAACTTGTGTTTCATCTGGGTAAATCTCTCGAATATTATTTACTAAATGTTTAGTATATTCAGAGTTAGTTTTATTTGTGGGGATAATTAATGATATCATTATGGGAGTATATTTTTTTCTTTAAGTTTTTGAACTCCTTGAGAGATATATTTTGTCATGTTAGACTCAAATTCTTCTCTTTGATTAGGAACAGTTTTTATTGATAATAGATCTTTATAATAACCCGAAAAACCATTAAGCTCATTTTCAAGTAAAGGTCCTGAGGGGTACATCCATATTGTTTCCCCTTGGAGTAAATATTGTTGATAGTCTACTCCTTGTTCTTTAACATAATCTGAAATTAGAATAGAGTAATAATCCCATGGACCGTAACCAGTCCACTCATCTTGTACAGGGCATAATTCTTCATAAAAAGCTTTATTCCATAAGTCACACCATCCGGCAAATTTACTTTTAGATAAAGCTAAAAGCTCTATATTTTGTTCTGAGGTTTTATTATCATACCTAATATCAAATACGTCTACTTTTTTATATTCAGAATAAGGAATATTTAAATATTTGGGATTAACTATTTTATCCCAATCAGCATCTCCTACTTTAGATACTTGGGGGGTAATTGTAAAATATTTATTTTCAATTTGTTTAGCAGCTTCAATCATATAGGTTAAAGTATACTCACTAAAGTAAATATCTGGGCAAATTCCTATATAATAATCAATTTCTTCTGAGATACAAAGTTTTTGGAAGTCTAAATGACCATATTTTTCTTCACCATCATATATATGCTTTATATGAATATAATCTTTAAGTAAAATAGATAAAGCATTATATTTTTTAATAAAATATTCTTTAGGTAATTTACTTTCTTCCCAATTATAAAGATAACTAGTTAAATTCAAACAAGTTTCTACAGTAACTTTTACATCTTTAGGAAAGTGATATTTAGATTTCTTTAGTTGAGTAAAAAATAATAACGCATAGTCAATATCCCATGGCATTATTGTACTTATAATTTTAATATTCATTTTTTAAAATATTGTATGAATTTTTTATACCTTGTTCTAAACCAATAAAATTTAATCCTAAATCAATAAACTTACCATTAAATGGGGGGGCCATATCCCAATTTTCTATATCAATATTTACTTTGTAATTATTTAAACTGTTTATTATTTGGGCAACATCATATAAAGTAGGAGAATAATTATAGGTGCAATTAATTTCTTTAGGTAAGTTATCTGTTTTTATACAATAATTTACTAATGTAATTAAATCTTCCATATAAAAAAAGTCCATATATTTGTTTTGAAATATTTTTATATTTTGTTTATTAATATAACTACGAATATTTGTTTTTACAAATTTAGATTCTAATTCATTTTCATTAAAAACAGCAAATATTCTTATATTATAAAAATTATCCTTATTTTGTATTGATTCATTTATTACTTTTTTACTCAACCCGTAAAATGTATCTTGTTTTTCAGCACCTGAACCAAAATAAAAAAATTTATTAAAATGATCTTTACATTCTAATAAATTATAATACATTTTTAAATTACTATCTAAAATAGAAGGGGATTCTAATTCTAATCTTAATCCTCCTTCAACAGCGCAATGTATAACAATATCAAAATATTTATTTTTAAAAAATTCTTTAACTTGATTTAAATTAGTTACATCTAATTCTTTCCTAGATAAAGCTATTACATCATGTTGTATTTTCAAAGCGTTATATAAAGATTTACCTATATAACCATTACCACCTGTGATTAATATTTTCATAATTTTAGTAAATTAATATTAACTTCCCCTCCTATAAATGTATTTAAATTATTTATAACATTTTTATCAGATAAATCTTCATAATTTAATATAAATGATTCTTTATTTTTAAGATTTTCCTCAATGATAGAATTATAATTTTTATAATAATAATTAAAATCTTGATATTTAACTTTATAATTAAAATGGTTAGAACAATATTGAGTATCTGGAAGGTAGTTTTGGGTGAATAAGTTTTTACCATAATGTTTTTTCATGGATTGTAAGGTTTTTTCCTTACTACGCTTAATAAAAACATATTTACAATTATTAAATTTAAAAAGAGGTAATATTAAAGCTATTCTTGGATCTTTAACTACAAGATTACTATTGTAATTATTAACATAATCTTCAATTTCTTTTAAAGCTATTAATATTTGCTCATAATTTTTAACTTTGTAGTTTTCGTAAGCTTTATACCACTTATTTCCAAAAGACATTCTAGTCAAACCCCAAACATCCCAGTTACAACCAATATAGTCCTCTAATTTATTTTCAAAATTAGGAGGTAAATAAATGTCATCTAAATCATATTCAAAAGTAGTTTGATTTAAAGGTAAAGTAACTTTAGATTTAAAATCTTCTAAAGAAGGAGTATATATAAAACTATAATCATTACCATAAACCATTTTAATTAGTTGATCATTTAACAAGGTAAATTTTGTATCTTCAAAATATCCATCTTGATTAAAAGATGAGGGTCCTAATAACCCAGCATCACTATAAACATGATAACCTGCTGATGATATTAAATTAGTAATAACTGAGCTCCCACAACGGGGTAAACTTAAAACTATTATTTTGTTAACCATTCACTTAAATAAATTATATTTACATCTGGGTTGTTTTTGGTTAGGTTATTAATTAGTTCTTTTGAAGGGTGCTTAACTAATAATAAAATATTATCTAAATGTAAATTATTAAGTATAGAACTATTATGTAATTCTTTATTATATAAAGTATTTGTTACTTGACTTAAATAATCATCTATTAAATAATCAAAATTATCTAAATTAAGTTTACCATATTGAATAAAAGCATCTAATAATCTTCCACTCCCAAAAACAATATTACATTTTTCCTTAGGAAAATTGTTATTTAGTTGTTTTTGTTTTTCAATTAAAATTGAACGATTAATTGTAATATTTTTTTTATAATTGTTAATTAAATTAACATTATAGTTGTATAAATTAAGTTTAGGGTATCCTTTTTTATCATTTGAATTTTTAAACAATAATCCTATATTTTGGGGAGTTGAATGTTTGTAAAGTAATTCAAATCCTAATGATTCAATGTATGATGATAAAATTTCTTCATTATAGTAATATAGATGTTTATCATAAAAAAATTCATCAATGTTATGATTGTGATTTATATTTTCATTATTAGGGACATCAATATAAAATAAACCATCTTTACTTAACTTATTTTTAATAAAAGTTAAAACTTTTGTTGGATTACTATAATGTTCTAAAGTATGACATGAATATATTAAATCATAATTGTAATTCGTATTTAATTTATGATATTTATCTCTCCAAATGTTTATTTTTGAATTTTTATCATAAGTGACAGTCATATAATCGTCTTCCTCAATACAATCAATACTTTCTAATTTAAAATAGTCTAGAGCAGATAAAGCAAAATGACCTCTTGCTGATTTCATGTCTAATACTTTGTTGATAGGAATATCTAAAGTTACATTTTTTATAGCTTCAAAAAAATATTTTACCATTTGTTGTTTTCCTACTCTAATTTCTGAGTAACCTGCGTTGCAACTTAAATGGGAAAATTTTTTTTCTAAGGGAGTTATATTAGATGCTTCATAAGCTTCAGAATCATAAGAACCAAAAACTAAACCACAATTTTTACATATGTTTATGTCTAAATTAATTTTAGAGTTAATTGGGGTATAGATCAAATCTACATTATTACTTAAACAAAAATTACATTCCATATTAAAACGACTCAGAAATAAACATATCAGTCAATTGACCCGGGATAATTTTTCCATCAGAACCTATCCCTTTATGAGTTACTTTAGGTTCATGTTTTTCACGAGGATGAGAAAACAATTCACATACTACAGGACCTTTAGTATTAAAAACTTGTTTTAATTTATTATCTAATTGATTATTATGAGTTACATTTATATAAGTTAACCCATAAGCTTTACATAATTTTTTTAAATTAGGAAAACTTACTCCACTATTTTTCCCAGCTGCTACTTCTCGATTATTAAAGAAATTTTCTTGAGTTATTTTAATAGATAAATACCCGTCATTATTAATAACAAATAATTTGATAGGAAGATTATAATGAACTAATGTTTGAAGTTCTTGGATATTCATTTGTAAACTTCCATCTCCTTCAATACAAATTATATCTTGATTTAAATCTACAAAACTAGCCCCAATTGAAGCTGGTAATCCGTATCCCATACTGGCACAACCTACATTGGTAAATAAACGTTGGTCTTTTTTTAGATTAAATGTTTGTAAAGTAACAACATGGGCTGATCCATCACTAGTAATAATAGGTAAATTGGTAGCGTAGTTTTTTAACTTATGAGAAAAATAATAAGCACTTACATAACCCTTCATTTCAGAATGTTTAGGATAAAAATAAATTTGTTTAGTTCTTTCCTGCTTAACAAACTTTCTCCATTCATCAATCTTTAAATTATTAATTTTAATATTAGTTAAAAATTGGTCTATATCAGAAATTATACTTAAATCAATTTTAAAATTATGTTTATTTATTTCATTAGGATCAATATCAATAAATACTTTTTTAGCATTAGGAGCAAAACCTGGTATGTTGTAACCAGTCATTTTAACATTTAATCTGCTACCTATTACAATTAATAAGTCTGCTTCTTGAACTATAGTATTAGAAGTAATTTGTCCTAAAATCCCAATCCTACCTGCATAATATTCATAAGTATTATCTATACAATCAACTCCTGAATGTACTCCCGTTAAAGCTGGGATGTTAGTAGTTTTTAATAGGTTATTAAATAATTCATAGCTATTAGATAAGCGGATACCATTACCAACTACAAATAATGGTTTTTTAGAGTTATTTAATAAAGTATAAAATTCATTTAATTGATCAGAAGTTGGAATAATTTTTTTATAAGTTGGTAAATAAGATTTTAAATCAGACATATTAACATCTGCTCCTTGAATATCTAAAGGAATATCTATCCACACAGGCCCAGGTCTTCCTGTAGTAGCTATTTCATAAGCTTTTTCTAATTCATATAAAATATCATTTTTATCTTTAACCATAACCGCATATTTAGTCATAGTTTTAACAGTTGAGACTATATCAAATTCTTGATCTCCTATTTGTCTACAACCTGTCCCTTCTGAAGTATGGGATAGATTTACTTGGCCTGAAATAAAGATTGAGGGGATACTGTCCAACCAACAACCTAATACCCCAGTTAGAGTATTTGTTCCACCAGGACCAGTAGTTACAATAGCTGCTCCTATACTTTCTTTTAATCTAGCAAACCCTTCAACAGCCATAGCTGCTACTTGCTCATGGTGAACACAAACATATTTTAACTTATTAGCTTTACCTAACGAGTCTACTAAATGCATAGACCCACCTCCAGATACTGTAAAAACATTAGTTATGTTTTTATCTTCTAAAAATTTTATAACTAAATCAGAAACTTTCATTTGTAAAATCTAATAATTCATTTATAGTTTGGTCCCAATTGATAAACCTAATGGCTTTATCGTCAATATAACAAATAGCTCTTGGTTTTTCAGAAGTTACTTCTGAAATATATGAACTTATTTTGTATTTCTCAAGCCATTCCCAAACTAATTCTGTTCCTGTTTTCCCATTTATTAAAGGTCTATCAGGTTTTGCTTTAGCTGTATAAATAACTAATTTGAATTTTTTAGATAAACGTTTAATATTTTCTATAGAACCAGGTAAAGGAGTCCCATATATAGTCCCATCATGATATCCTAATTCAAAACTATGAATAACACCATCAAAGTCAATAGCTATAGTATTTGACTCGTCTTTTATAACCTGTTTTTGAAAACTCATTAAATATTTGTTGATTGATTAATTCTATCCTGAATCATTTGGATGCGTTTGATTTCTTTATCAGCTTGGAATTGGTATAATTCTCTTTTGTTCATTAACCACTCGTACTCAAACAACTGCCCTTTAGCTAAAGCTTTACCTAAATTTTTAAGAGCTTTAGAAGGATCATAAATAGCATATCTAGTTTCAAATTTATCTAATAAACCTTCTTTATATAAATCTAAAAGAAATTTATAGGAATCTGTAGTAATAGCTCCTCCTAAATTAGCTGTAAGTCCAGCTTTTTTAACTTTAGTAAAGATATCTTTAACCATTTCAAACATTTCAGGAGAATCAACAAAAGATCTATCCTTACCCATAGATGAAACAAAATCTACTCTACCTACAGTTACACCATAAAGTAAATTTGATTCTTTAATATTTAAAATTTCATCAATAGATTTATAAGATTGAATAGTTTCAATATTAACTGCTAATTGTAAAGAACTAATTACATCTTTATTAAGATTAACATTAACACAATCAACAAATTTTTTAAGTCCGAAAGAAGATTCAACCATAGGAGCAACTAATCCTTTAACTCCAATAATAGCTGAATCTTGAATATCTCGGGAAGCTTCAGGGCCTCCTATTTTTAAAGTTAATTTAGTTTTAGCTTGATTGCAGATTTCTTTCAAACGAATTACTTCATTAAAAGTAGCTCCTTCGTCTTCAAAACTTGTTTTAATTCCAACTAAACCATGATTTTCAATCATGTCAGTTAAAATTGAAGAACATTTAAATTCCATACTATTCATTACTTATTAAAAAATTCTTTAATTTTATCACAAACGTAATCTACATCCTCAATAGTCATTCCATGATGTGCACCTAACAAGAAACCATTTTTCATAATAATATCTGAGTTCTCAAAATCTTGTAGGTATTCTCTGTAAACCGGGTGACGGGTTACATTACCAGCAAATGTTACTCGAGTCTGAATATTATTATCCTCTAGAAATGTTAATAATTCAAATCGTTTTTTTGTTTGTAGAGGAATAGCTAACCAATTCGGTTTAATACTATCATCAGGTAAAATCAAATCACCTACACCTTGAAGGTTTTCTAGATAACGTTCAACGTTTGCTCTACGGATTTGAGAGAATTTTTCAAAACGTTTTAACTGTACTAAACCAAAGGCAGCGTTCATTTCACTAGCTTTCATATGGTACCCTAACACACTATATAGGAATTTATGATCGTAAGGGATACCGTCTACACTGTGGTTAAAGCGATCATCCATAATCTCCGAATCATTCCCCAAACGTCCCCAGTCACGGTATTGTAGACACTTAGTTACATGTTTTTGATCATTAAACATTACCATACCACCAACACCACCTGCAGTAATAACGTGTGATGCATAGAAACTAGTTGTAGCAACGTCAGTTTCCATGGTTTCTGTAATTGTATCTGCTGAATCCTCGATTAAGTAAATATCTTCTCTACCTAATAGTTTTAATTCTTTTTTTAATAGAGGCCAATCAGGTTTATTACCAATTAGGTTAGGCAGCATTAGAGCTTTAACTTGAGGAGTAATTGCTTTTAAAATCTGATCAATGTCAGCAACGTAGTCAGTTAGACCTACATCTACAAATACTGGTTTATATCCTAATTGAATAATAGGAGCTAATGTTGTAGCAAATGTACAAGCAGGAGTAATAATTTTGCTTCCTTTAGGAAGATCTAAAGCAGCAATAGCTAACAGACAGGCTGATGAGCCTGAGTTAACAAATACTCCGTATTTCTTTCCAAATCTTTTTGCAATAGCTTTTTCAAACTTTACTGATTTAGGACCTTGTCCTCCTAGCCAGCCAGAGCGTAGTGACTCTTCAACGGCTTTAATTTCTTCTTCTCCATAGGATTCAAACTTATATGGAGCGTACCATATTTTTTTCATATAAGATTATTATGTTTAAAAATGTTTGTAATTGTATTAATTATATTTTGCTCATAAGATACATAATCTAAAGCTAATTTCCAATTTTTATTGATTATTTCTTTTTTAGAATCATAGTAGTCTTTAGTTAAATTATTTGATATATAAATCAAATCATCTATATTATTAAATGGTATAACACCATTTATATCAAAAAACTCCCCAATATTTGAACAACCCCAATAAATTGGAATAGTTTTTAATAAAAAACAATCTAGAATTTTTTCAGTAAAATAACCTCTATGAGATGTATTTTCAATTACTACCCCAAATTGTGAATCACCAAATACAAATTCTTTACCTAAACGAGCATCATCAATGTTATTTCTATCTCCATAAGTTTCATAAAATTTAGTTGGAATAACAAATTCATTTTCTCTAGCTGTGGTTTCATGTCTTAAGGAATGACCATAGGTTTTAAGTAATTTGCCCTGTAAATGGGCTAATTTAAATTCTTTTTTATGAGATTTATTATATTGGTCTGATTTCAACCAGGTATGTCCAAAAGGTTGGAATAAAGCATTTTCACAATTATTTAATATTTTATCATTTTGGGTTAAAATAATATCAAATAAATCTTTATTTTGAATAGCCCAATCATGTAAACCAAAATACTCATTAGGTTCTTGAAAAGAAATAATATTAATAGAAGATAAATCCTCTTGGGATTGGGGAAGAGTATCAATAAATAATGAAAAATCTAAATGAGATAAGTGTTGTAATTTATTTTCAAAAACTTTAACATCAAAATGAGCTACTTTTATTTTCATAACATACTATAATATTCATTTTGTTTTTCCTGCCTATCTATCTCTTTATGATGAAGTAAACACCATTCTCCTTCTGCTGGCATTGATGCAAAGGTTGTATGTCCTATAATATTCTCATGAACCTTACCGTGCCATCTGATTCTAGGATCGTTCTTATAGATTCTAGTTTGATAGTCTGGGAAGTTTACCCATCCTTTCTCATCTACATTCCATCCCCACCTCTTGATATGCTCTTCAGTTAATCCCTTGACTGTATTGATTCGAGGTATAGCTACTAGCTCTACATCGTTCATATCTAAAACCTGAGGTAGAAGTCTCATAATGTGCTTGTCTAACATCTCATCAGCATCGATCTGAAAGATGTAATCTTTTGAGCATTGTGAGTTGAGATTGTTCTTCCACCGAGCAAAGTCTCCTCTGAAAGGTCCTTTAGCTACCTTGATACCTTCTAGACTTGATAGGTAGTCCCATACCTCTTTAGGCCCAGACTCATCCCATCTAACTACAACCTCGTCTTCTTCTCTTTTGTTTTCTAGTAAGAATGGAAGGAGCTTTTGAATATACTCCATCTCATTCCAAACTGTAACTGCGTAACTTATTGTCATATTTTTATTCAGGTAATACCCCAATATAAGAAAGAGCTTCCATAAAGTCACGTTCTTCAAACATTTTTAATGTACTCATGTCCATTTTGTGTGTTTGATTTTCTTTAACTTTTTTATCACCTTCTTTCAATTCAACTGCTTTAACTGCGGCCCAACCCCATTCTTGTCCTGAGGGTCCATTAGCGAATACCATACCTTGTTCAGGCAGATTTACTGCTGAGGGCATCCAAATTTTTCCTTCATCATCAGTGTAAAGTAGATCTTTATATAATTCAGGTAAAACATCAATTTGTTCATTATAAAATTCTTCTCCTTCTTTCATCAATGAATTCGTTTGGAATCCACATCCATAACAAAAATGAGTTTTAATATCCATATTTACTTCATCTACGTAACAGGCATCAGAACCACAACGAGAACATACTATTAAATTATCCATAAGTTATTTTAATTTTTTAAGTTTAGGTAGTTCTACTTTTTTAAGTTTAGGTAGTTCTAATTTTACTTCTTTAGGAAATTCAGGAATATTAGTTTCTAAAATTTGGGTTAATTTTTCATGCATTTTATCCCAACTAAAATTAGTTTTGCTATAATGAGCTTGTCGCTTACCTCCTACTTGATACTTTTTATAGTTTTCAAATATATCTTTTAAGTAATGTCCTATCTGTCCATGATCAGGAGATAACCATTGGGCTTCTTTTAATAAGAAATCGTTTGCCGCACTCGGGTGAACATTTTTAAGTTCCCCTCCAATTAAAGGAGTAAATTCAGAATTTAAAAAGTCAGTATGACCTGACCATCCTGTGGTTAGGATTGGTTTTTTAGTTAAACTAAATTCGAGTAATGGTCTACCAAATCCTTCTCCTTTAGTTAAACTAACCATAGCTTTTACTTTAGAATGGTTATAAAGTGAGTTTATTTCTTCATTAGTAAATTCGCCATGGAGTAAATAAACATTAGGTAAATTATTTGAATTTACAGTAGCTTTGATTTGTTTAATCTTTTTTAGGATTTCTTCTCTATCCATATAAGAAGAACCTACCTGGGATGTTTTAAGGATTAACGCAGGTTTTTTCATTTTATTTTTAAATGTTTCATAAAATGCTTTAATCAATAAACCTACATTCTTTCTATCTTCTCCTAATTCACCTTGCATCCAATGTCCTACAAATAGGTAAGCAAATGATTCAGGAATATTAAAATCAATCATGCATGGAGAATTATCTGGGAAATAGGTCGTAATGTCTGCTCCTTCAAATAATACCTCAACAGGTTTTTCTAGTTTAATTTCTCCTTCCTTTTGGTTAGTTTGTTTATTTACTCTTTCAAAAACGGCATCAACAAATCCTTTTTTAGAATGTTCCGAAGATACTAGATTAAGATCCATTCTGTTTACTCCTTCAACAAAATTTACAGGAACAATCGTAGTTTCAATACCTGCAGTTATCCCAATGTTATATTTCCCTACGGGTTGGAACTCATTAGGGACACTAATTTGCATCCATACTTCAGGTTGCTTTGGGAGTTGATTATTAGGGAATCTTAAATCTAATAAAAATTCCCATTCAGGATGATCTTTACAAAATCCAAAAGGGGTATTTCCCCATCTTTGGGATAGAAGATGAACATTATATTTATCAGATTTTATAATAGATTTAATTAAGTCTCTAGAACGGGCCCCATATCCCGAGTAAGTATCAAATGGGGAACTAATTACAAATAACGGTTTCATTAATATAACAAATTATGTGTGTTTACTCTATCTTTTACTTCATTAGCATTGATAAATTCAAATTTTTCTCTTGGTGTCCAAGTTTTAAATAATTCATCGATAGATTCAATTACTCTTTTACCTTGAATTTCACCAGTAAATCCTGCTTCTTCACCAACAGCCCATTCACGTCCTTTTAACCCTAATGACTTACGTTTTTCGCGAGTCATATTATATAATTCCATAATACGTTTAGCTGCATCTTTTGGATCACATCTATCATCCCAAATATAAGGAGTTTGGGGAGAACCTTGAATTGAGCGGTTTGTTGGGTATACTGGAAAAGCCCATTCACCGTGTTTTTTATATTTGCCGGTATGGTTAGAAGGAACTTCAGGGGATGGAGTAAACCATTTTCCTTCTTCATCTATAAATCTCATCTGGTCTTGCATTCCGCCTGTTACGTTTGCAATGATAGGAGTACCTGCTAAAATAGCTTCGGTTAAACTTAAACCCCACCCTTCATTAGAAGTAAGTAGAATTTGGGCATCCGCTATATTATATAACATATTCAATCCTGAGGTATCTAATTTACTAGTTGAAAAGAAAATGTTATGGTGAGGTTCATTTAATAATAATTCTTTTACGGCATTCAAATCAGTACCGTGTTCACTTACAACTTCAGTATGGAGAATAAAAGCACATTTAGATGCTTTTTCTGTAGGTAACTGATCTAGGAAATAGCGATAGGCCAATAATGTATCAGGTACCTGTTTACGTCTAATATTACGAGAATTAAAGAATAAAACAAAATCTATTTCTTTATTTCCAAATACATTTTTTCTAAACTTAACTAATTCAGAGTTATCATCTCCTAACGGTTTAAAAAGTTCATGATTCAGACCATGGGGAACATACTTAAACATTTTATTTTGAGCTTTATCCCCTAAAACAATTTTATTAATATTTACAGTTTGTTTTGAAATTCCCATTAATAAATCACAAGCTTCATAATAAGGTTTATTATAAAGAGGAGCTGGGTAATCATCCCAAATATTCAAATATATAATTGGGATTTTTCTTCTAATTTCATTCTCTATTGCAAATAACCAGGTAAAATAACGTGGATCAGTAATCAACATTATTGCATCTGGTTTTTCAATTTCGATAATTTGTCGAAGAAAATCAGGAGTACCATATCCACTTACGGGGTATAAAGTAACTGATGTATCTTCTAGGCCTGTAGTTTTATTAGTATCAGCGGAAAGGTCAAATCGTTTTCCTTCATCAGGGTGTTTCATAGCACCCCCAATATTAACCCAGTTAAAATGTTGAGCAGTATGTACTACTATTTCCCTACCAACAGTTGCTACCCCAGAATGTACTCGAATATCGTCAGTAATTAAAACAATTTTCTTCCTCTTTTCAGGAGGAAGATAAGCAAAACTTGAATTCATTTAATGTAATTAGTCGTTAATTGTTAAATCGGTGTGACTGTGAACTTCTTTTCTAAATTCTTCATCAGTAAGATACATATGGATAGTACGATCAGCAAGTTTTTGTAATGAAAACTTATACTTTACACATGCAATTTTAAAATTTTCGAACAGTTCACTCTGTACTTTTACAGAGGTTAATGTCATGTCTTTTTTAGTTGCCATAATCTTTATTAATTTTATTTTATATAAATATATCAGGATTCTCTAAGATTTAAATATATTAGTAGATTTATCTTCAAAAGTAGATTCACATAAATGGGTTTTAAAATACGGACACCACTTACAATTATTATTAGGAGTCTCAGGCATCTCATCTTCATTGTAACCGGTTTCATTAAAACAATTATCAATAAATTCTTCAAGCATTTTGGTTGCTCGATTAACTGAAGTTTTACCTGAAGGTGGTCTAAATTGTTGTACTCGTTTGATTGGGAAATCACTTGATTCCCAGAGCTGTCTACGTACTATAAAGAATTCAATATCAATATCGTTTATGTCAACATTGTATTGCTCAGCAAAGAATTTTTTATATAAAACTAGTTGGTATTGTTTAGTTTTATCTTTACGTTCTTTAGGACCCCATCCTTTAGTTGATGTTTTTATATCGATTATAACGAATTTGTTTGTGTTTTCATTGTACATTACGACATCAAGGAAGCCCATGTATTTTACGCGTGGTAAACGTGGATTAGGCGCCAATACAATTGGTACCTCACATCCAACTAACCACCAACCACGTTTAGAGAAATACTTACCTCTGTTCTTTTTAACGTATCTTATAATTTCAATTCCGTGGGAATTGAATTCGCGAAGTCCCTTCGCGTCGGCAAAATGCGTACCATTATTCTTTTTAAGGCCTTTTTTATATTCATCTATAAATCTATTTTCAAAATCAGTTTCTAAATCTAATCTATCAGCAGCAGCACCACTTTTATTATACACAACATCTAAATACCATTGTAACGTTTCATGCAACGCAGTACCAAATGTCATATGAATACTTTGTTCTACTACTTTATGTCCATCCCTGTATTGCAATGCCCATTTTTTGGGGCACTGCGTGTACATAGACAACTGCGAATAAGAAATATTCTTCTCATAAGCGAAATTGACCTCTTGAGGGGTGGTTTCTTGTATTTCCCTAACTATTTTAGGGGCTTTCTTTTTAGCCAAAACTTATTTTCTCCATAACTTTCTTTCCACTAACTGAGCTATAATAGCATAGTTGCATATATCTTGGAAAGTATCAATAATTGGTTCATTCTGTGGGCCTCTATTTTTGATAATTAGATTCTTCCAACGATTAATCTTATCACTCATTCTATACCATAATCCAGCAAGAGCAAATTCCCTTTCATCTTCAGTATTAAGAGAAGTACC
>Ga0099849_1000870_pt1 | contig 14078 bp, 7 predicted proteins | sample CB_VirMetaG_4_FD_78177 | JGI IMG/M metagenome (GOLD analysis project Ga0099849, IMG submission 78177) | Freshwater to marine saline gradient viral communities from Chesapeake Bay - CB_1508_1M Viral MetaG | ecosystem: Environmental > Aquatic > Marine > Coastal | place: USA: Chesapeake Bay... | reverse complement strand
GATTACATTGCATACAGATGAATCACATAGCTTTGTATGCTGCCTTAGCAGCCTTAACTTAGCTAAGTATGACGAATGGAAAGACACGAATCTTATTTACGATGCTATCTGGTTTTTAGATGGTGTAATGGAAGAATTTATTCAGCGTGCTAAAGGATTGCGTGGCTTTGAAAATGCAGTGCGCTCAGCATCTAAAGGTCGACCATTAGGTCTTGGCGTTTTAGGCTGGCACACATATTTACAAGAACGAGGCATTGCCTTTGAAGGATTACCCGCACAATATGAAACAAGAAAAATCTTTTCCCAAATCAAAATTGAAAGCGAACGCGCTTCTAAAGACCTGGCCAGTATTTATGGCGAGCCTCTTTGGTGCAGTGGCTCTGGTATGCGTAACACTCATCTTAGGGCTATTGCTCCTACTGTTTCGAACAGTAAATTGGCTGGGAACATTTCTCCAGGTATTGAGCCGTGGGCCGCAAACGTATTTACTGAGCAAAGTGCTAAAGGTACTTTCATACGTAGAAACCCTACTCTTGAAAAGACTTTAGAAGAGCATGGCATTAATACAGAAAAAGTTTGGAATCAAATTTTGGAAGACGGCGGCTCTGTGCAGAACATCGCTGAATTGGATAACATATTACTTGGTAATTATGAATATCCTGCCAAAGAAGTATTTAAAACGTTTAAAGAAATAAACCAACTTGAATTGGTTAATCAAGCAGGCATACGCCAGCAATACATTGACCAGTCAGTTAGTTTGAACCTTGCATTTCCAAAAGAAGCTACGCCAAAGTGGATTAATAAAGTCCACATGGAGGCGTGGAAGAAAGGTATTAAGACATTGTATTATACGCGCACAGAATCAGTGCTTCGCGGAGATATTGCGGCAAACGCAATGAATGAAGATTGTGTTGCATGCGATGGATAAAAGAACGATGGTTTGGTATAATGGTTTTTTTATTGTTAATATTAACCGCTATCGTTTGTAAATAACAAAGGGGATCCGTAATTGGGTCCCCTTTTTATTTATTTAATGTTTACTTTTGGTTTTTTAATGCCAAAATTTGTTTGGTGAAGTTTATCAACATCAATTCTATTTGAGTGACGTTGATCTAATTTAAGAGCTTCCGGGTTACCGGTACCGTCTTTTCTTCTTTTATAAACAATCTTATTCTTTTTAGCAGTGCTATCGTACATTTTGCTCGGAGTTTCCGGTGCAGCTTTAATAGCTTCTTGTAAATGTTGTGGTAATTTATCTTGATTACCAACAAGCGCTTTCATTAGCGGAGTTTTTGGCGCCATTTTAAAGGGCCCTGATTTTTTGTATCCCATAATATTAATTGTTTTTATTGTACGTCAAATTCAAATTGTGATCCTGCGCCAATGGTTACCAAATCGGTAGTAGTTAGCATTTGGATTCTAAACTTTTCTCCATTACCTAGTTTGAAATACGACCAGAAGGAATCGGCATATTCACCATCACTTGTTTTTACACGTTGTACCTCCTTTACATCCGCCCACGAGCCTGTATAGTGCTGTAAAAAATAGCTTACTGTTCTAGATCCACCACCACCTCCGGATACAGTTGTAAATGTTGTTGTGCTAATGCGTACAATTAAATCTCCGCCGCTGGTATTTTCAAACTCGCCTAAGGCATTGTCAAATGTAATATCGCCGTTAGAAGAATTGTAATTCAAACTACCTGTAGACGGATCGCCTGTAACGGAATTATAAATAATTGTTTTGCGCGCGCCTTCAATTAATGCAATTGACGGTGTTACACCCACAACCTTTTGGTTTTTTAGCGGTGCCTGCACATAGCTTGACAATGCAGCTACAGTATAATTTTTAGTAGCATAAGCATTATCACCGTCGCTACCAATAACAATATCTGAATCGCTTATTGTAGAATCTACAGGATATGTTGATATTTTAGCCATTATTTCTTTCTTTTTATATTAGAGGCACGTTTACCCATACCTACTCTTTTCTTTTCAGCTACCGCTTTTTTCTTTTCGGCAGAGCTCATTTCACCCCATGTTTTTACAGTGTCTCCGCTAACTCGCTTGCTTGGACGACACTTCTTTATACTTTTGTTTTCTGCGCTGCCACACTCGTTTCCTTTTTCGTCGGTCCATTCTTCTTTAAACCAACGCTTGAGGGCAAGACCTTCTTTAGTCTTTCTAACTTTGTTAAATGGGGATCCGTATGCCATGGCTTATTTCTTTTTACCTTTGTTTTTTCGGCATTTAGCGATCGCGCCAGAAGCATATGCTGAGGGGAATACATCATATTGTGCTTTAACCTTGTAATAACAAGCATCTTTTAATTTAAAGGGTGACTCTAATTTAAATCCCATAATATTATTTTTTACCGTATTCAGCCTGCACATCGAATGACGGACATGCTTTGTTTGCAAACTCTCTATGCCCATGCACAGTTGCAGGGAAAAGATCTGTTAATACAAAAATTAAATTATCTAATGCGGATTTTTGCTCTGGTGTACGAGTGTCTTTAGGCGTTTTGCCGTCCTCTTCTACGCCGCCAATATAACAAACACCTATAGAATTGGCGTTTTGCCCTTTTGTATGAGCCCCTGCTCTTTCTACCGGTCGACCAGGATGTACAGTCCCGTCGAGGTAGATTACATAATGATAGCCAATATCCGACCAACCGCGACCATTTGTATGCCAATCGCGGATAGTATCTACATCAATATGCTGACCCTCACGAGTAGCAGAACAGTGGATAATAATTTTGTCAATCTTACGTGTAACCATTTTTATTTATTTTTTAAGCGTTCGTTTTCTTTTTCAAGAAACTCTACTTTAGTTCTTAACACAGAAACCTCTTCGGTAAGCTTAAGTACAATTGCTCTCAACTCTTCCTTTTCTTCTGCCGATGCGGCGAGTAACGCTTCTAAGTTTCTCACTCTATTTTTCAAATCATCTCGGTATAACACGCCATCATTATTTTCTAGTGAGGATTTTCTTTCCTCTGCTTTGGTTTTTAGCCTTGCTTCAAAGAATTTCCAGATCCCTGCGGATCCAGCTACTGTAACAGCGGTTATAATTATCTGTGTTATATTATCCATTTCTATGAAGTTGCTCTGTTTTCAAACGTCTCAAGGTGCCAAAAGAAGATATAACAAGAATAAGCCATCCGTAGTGAGATGCATCAGGAAGGCCAACAGTGTTTAAATACATTATAAAACTGGTGGTATATAAGCCAAAAGTAAGGGTTGCCGCTTTTAGCCTACAATCTAAATCGCCTTTAGCCACACAATATAATTGGTAGCCGCCGGCAATAATAAGAATACCTTGATATATAGGCATAAAACCTATTTCAGTAAAAGTTGCTATTGGAGCCAGTATCATTAAAGCTCCGCCCAATGTTATTTCAGTTGGCTGGCTATCGCTATATTTGTATATATAGCTCAAGTTTTTTAGCAACTCCTTAATTTTCATTATCACCTGGTTTTCTTTATTCTTTAATTATTACCGCCGTTAAGATTATTTTCCTCACGCTCCTGTTGCAATCGCTTTATTTCCTTCTCGCGCCACTTTGCATATGCATCCCCCGCTTCTTTTGCCTCTTCAGCTTCTTTCTTCTTTTTATTTTCTTCGCGGGTTTTCTTTGCTTTTTTAATACCTTCTTCTTTGCGTATTCTTTTTGCCTCAGCTTTTATTTCTTCAGCTTCTTCATCAATAGCGCCAACGTCCCATGTCTTCCAACCTAAGCTTAATGCCACACGCTGGTACACAGTATTTCTTTCATCCATTGCTTCACCAATAGCGTTAAATTCATCTACTACACGATCAAGTGGTATGTTTAATGTACCCGAAACAATGTTTCCAGCAATAGACCATCCAGGACCAAAATTAGGTCTTCCATCTTGTAGCATTCCAAAAGCGCGCTCTTTTAATTCGTCTTTTTCAAACTTGGCTGTTTGAATAGCTGAATATATTTTACGTAGCTTAGAATTGATCGGCGGCGATATACTTGTAGCGGAAAGAATTGTATATGTATGATCCGCCATAAATCCTTTTTCCTCTTGCTTTATATATTCCGATACTGTATTTTTTAACGTCGAAGCAACGGCGCCATATACCCCAGAACCACGAAGAACAGTGTCTAACATGCTATTTATCATACGAGTAATTTTAGCCTCTTCTTTTGCAGCTTTCTTTTCAGCTTCAGTTTCTGTTAGATCTTCATCTTCATCATCAAACCCTGGCAGCAATGCAAATAACCCAGACTGCAGCGCGGAGAATATAGCGTTTTGTATAAAGCCGTAATAAGCAATCTTACTTACGTTAGATTTCCAGTCGCCACGTCTATTTTTAAGGTCCATAGCGGCTTTCTTCATCAAACGAGTGTATTGCATAGGTGTGTTAGCAAATGCGAATACAAGGCGTCCTAAAACACTTCTTTGTACTTGAGATACCAACGCGGGATCGGAAGACTGCTGCGTTTCGTCTGATTTTTTGGTGAAGTCTAACCACGCTTGCTCTTCAGCTTCTTGCTTTGATTTACCTTCTTTTATATAAGTATTTATACGGTTGCGATAGAATGTTGCCCCACCTGACGCAATTGCTAAACTATCCGCAATCTGTGTTGGTGTAAAACCAAGCTTAAGTAAATATGCTAATATAGCCTGTGGGTTATTCTTAGAGCGGCTAGCAACTGCGGCAAGTTCTGATTCACTAACGTCGGTTTTCAATCCTCCGCGACGTTCTTTAAGTTTGTCAGAGTTAAATATCTTAACCCAGTCTGACCAATATTGCTTTTGATTAGCAAATGCAGCCGCAGCTTTAATAGGGTTGTTATCAGACCAGTTTATAAAGTTAGTGGTAGACAACATCTGCAACAATGCTGAGCGGCGGTTAAAGAACATGATAGCACCAGTAGAACCGTTAATCCAGTTGATAAACTTATTCACCGTAGCATTGCTGCCACTTGGTCGGTTAGTGCCGTTCTTCATCGAATACAACAGATCTTCAATAGCTTCTCTATGTGCCCGTCCAAATGCCGCTTCAATTTTGTTTAAGTTTTCCGCAGAAAATATAATGTCAGCATTCTCAATAAACTCTTGTAAGAATTTCTTACGACCAATTTTTTCGGTCATATTATTGAGATCAGATAAAACGCTTTGTGCTTGCCAATAATCAGTAGGTGCGCTCCATTCATTTTGACGCGATACGGCCATAAGCGCATCGGCAAACAACATCAACTGCTCATTGCTATTTATAGCATCAAGCAATAATTTTGTATCTCTTTTTGAAAGTCCAGGAACGTTTGTGCCTTGTTTGTTCCAAAGATAAACACGTAATGCCTGATCGTATGTAAATTCGCTATTGCCAATCTTCTTATTAAGCATTTTGTATTCTGGGCGGAAAGCTTTTATTGTAGCTTTGTAGTCGCGCTTAACCTGTTGACGCACACGGTTAATAGCCTCAACACCCCTGAAGTATGGGTCCATTAATTTTTGTTCAAACCACTTCATGTCAGCATCACCCTGCTTTCCTTTACCTGAGAAAGCGTAGTGTACTAGCCCGCGGAAATCATCCGCACCTGGAGGAACGAACCATCTGAAGCGGCCTTTCTTGGCGCCTCTGAGTTCTGCTTGTACTCTAGAAAATCTTTTTTGTGCGCCAATACCTGTAGCGCGTTCGAGAATATTGTTGAATTCGTCGTTAAGTGTTTTGCTATACTTAGCTTCTGCAACTTCAAGGTCTTTATACAATTTATCCAAGAATGGCTTAGGCAATGCCTGTCCCATTTTTAGTTCATTTGTATTTAGCTCATAAAAGCTATCGCCAAACTCTTCTTTATATAGCTTTGCACTTTCCTGTACAGAATCCCAAGCACGCTCAACAACAGAGTCTGGCAACGCTCTTTCTGATCTTGCTTTATTTCTAGCTACAGCTTCTTCTTTCGATGTGTTTGCAAATACAATAGAAACCTCATATCCGACGTCGCGCAATGCGTTAATCTTTTTCATAGTAGCATTGTACGAAGCTCCGGTACCGTCAACAACCATGCTTTCGCCGTTGTTTTTGTATTTCTCCATTTTAGCCTCTGCCGCTTTTCTTGCAGCTGCACCAAGCTTAGCACGGATTGAACGCTGTTCTTTGGTGTATTGCTGCTCGTTTGCAGGCAATCCAGCTTCTTCTTTCATTGGCTCTAATGCCAAATCTTGATTTACTACTTTAAAACCTCTGCGCCCCAGCTTAAGACCTTTACCTACGTTTGTTTTACCAGCTCCAGGTCCACCAACCATAAACACTGCACGGGGCTTGGAGTTAGAGTATTTAGCAGAAGGCTGCATGTCTTCTTTAGCGTCAAGTGTAACCTCAGCATTAAATACAGGCACCTTGTTGTACATGTCCACAAACTTTTTACCTACAACCTCGTCTGTGCCAAACTTTCTAATAGCATAGGGCACCACACCTCTGGTAAATAAGTTATAATAACGCTGGGTGTTTGGTACTTGTCCTGGAACGTAACCATATACTTGACGACGGCCAAAACCTACATCGCCGATAATTGCGTCCATATTAACAAAACCTTCACTATTATCTCTAGGTATAAGTGCAACTTGGTAATCGTCTTTTAATGCCTGCATATCAATGCTGGTATCGCCCTTAACATAGCGCTTATACATTAAGGCTAATACCTCACGCGCAGGAACCATATGTTCGTATCTTAAAGACTTAGGATTTTTAACATTCAATCCGTCAACAATCCATACTACCGGCGCGGCAGTCCTAAGTGCAGTATTTGTTCCGGAATTTAGCGCAGACATTATCATGGTTTGCGTGTCTGCATCCATATCTTTTAGAGCTTTTACTATTTTGGTAGTAAAGTTCCACGCTTTATCAGCGTTCTCCGCATCTTTCTTTCTTAGCGCAGGATTAGAATCATATTTATTATTTATGTGCTGTGTTAGTACACTAGCGGTTTGCGGTATTGTTTCTGCGTTTTCCCACTCTTGTTCTGTGAATGGCTTTCCTTTTCCTACAAAAGTATCTTTTATATCTTGAACGTCAAAAAAGAAGTCGGATCTTACATCGCCATTAGGGTGCTTACTGCCATCTTTATAAGTGTCACCAACTCTCCTAGAATTAGCAAATGTAGCGGGGAAAAAGCTTTTTACCTCAGCTGCCGTAAGCATGCCGTTATTTGCAAGCTCTACTAAACTTTCCTTAGCGATAGCGCGTTTATTAGGATCTCTAAACAACGCAGCGTTTGTTGCGGTTGCACCTGTAAGCTGGTGTACGTTTTCGTCCCAATCAATATCATTTTGTATACCCAACAAAACTTCTTCAAACGTTTCAGCCTGCCATAGATTAGCTTTCACTTGCTCTACATTAACAGCTTTGAAAATGTTATATAGGTCTTGAGAAACTCCATTGTATTCCGCTGTTGTGAACAAATCACCGTATACGTCTTTTAGCGTATTCTTTAATAAAGTTTTTGTAGAACCGAAATTACCATTTAGTGCGTATAGTGCTTTAGCTAATTCATTACTTTTAGCAAAGAACGAAACTTGCTTGTCAGCAGACATGTTACGAATGGTTTTAGAATACTTTACAGTACCGCGTTCCATATCGCGTTTTAATTCCGCTACATAATTATCCGCCAGTTCAACACCTAAGTTTCTTTGTTGTGTTTCAAAAGCTTGAACAAGGTCGCTATTTGGGTTTCTTAATTCTTCAGAAAGAATTTCAAACGACAACTCTGCAGCCATATCTTTTGCCAACGCTGTTTTACGTCCGCGAGTTTCTTTGCCTACAGAAACATTGCCGGCAGCATTAACAGATACGTCGTCATACATGAACTCTAACGCTGCTAATGAAGCTTTGTTAATCTTTGTTTTCTGCCCGTTAATTTCTGCTATTGAAGCCATTGATAAGCTAGGCAATCTTCGTACTATAGCATTACCAGAGGTTTTACCTTCTTTATTAGTAGATGTTTTTGCTCTGTCTATAGTTTTGCCTTGCCAATTGCTTGTAAAGTTTGGCTCAAATATAGTTTCGCCATTAGCGTCTTTTATTTTTTCACCAGTCTTAGGATCTGTTTTGTATTTACCACCTACAGATTTTTGTATTAAAGACGGCATTTTAATCTGCAAAGAGGTTGTAGTTAAATTCTCAGCAATGGCTAAGCCATTTTTCGTTAAGAATTTACGCAAAGTTTCTTGCGTACCCATCTCATCTTGAACAACCTTAAAAGCTATTTTCTTTATTGCGTTCTCAATTTCCGCAATATACCCTTTAGTACTTTGGTTTTTACCAGTAGGCGTGTCCATACGCTTCGTTAGCGTACGCACAGTCGTTTTAAGCGTGTTACGCACACTTTCTACAGTTTCCTGACTAAATACCTTTCTGTCTAATAAAGGCTTGTATGTGGGCACCTCTTGCACTTGTGCTGTTGTCTCTTGTGCTGCAATGCCCTTAGCTGCCTCAACGTCTTTCTTGATACCGCCAGTTTCTGTAGACTCAATACCTAAATCTTTTGCAATTGCATTGGCTCTCAAAAAAGCCCTGTTCACAATAAACTTCTCAAGGTCTTGCTTGTCTTTATTGTATTCCTTAACGGTAAACGTTTCAATCTCACTACGTAATGATTCGCGGAAATCTTGACGGCTAACATTTCGCTTTTGATCAGCAGGAATTTTGTCGTACAATACTTTAGTTCTATCCTCTACTACTTTGCTTACCAAAGGTCCAATAGCATCAGATATTCTATTCTCTAATCTTTGTATAACAGGGTCCATTGATTTATCAAATGGTCTACCCATAGATTCAGCAGCTTTTTGACCAGCCTTAGTTCTTTCGCTTAGACGCTCGATTAGATCGGTAGCATTGGTTTTATCTTGCGCGCTCAATGTTTGGCTAAACTTACCCATTGAGTCTTGTGCGTCTTTTCTGATACCTTGATCTGCTTTTTTAGCGCGTTCTTGCTGCGTTTTATTACCAGCAATTTTAAGAATATTATTTGGTATTAAACCGCGCGTGCCTTTGTGTGCTTTATCATTGTAATCTCTTAAGAATAGGTATGTATCAGCACCGCTGTTTATAGATAGCTTTTTCTTCCCGCCTATTAATTTATTAACAAAGCTACGCGCTTGCGTTAACGTACCCGCGCTTGGTGTTGCACCATCTGCTAATACATCTGACAAAGCATTCATAGCTTCTTCATAATAAGCTTCATCTTTTATGAAGTTGCCATCTTTGTCTTTTATACGCTTTCCTTCTTCGCTTCTTTTAGTGTAGTTTTGCTCAATACGCTGTTCTACTAATGCAAATAGGTCTTTATCGTTTTTAGCCATCCAGTCTAATAGCCTTTGGCCGGCATCTTGTGCTCCTTTATTTCCCAGCTCAATGTCCGCAACAGCATGTAAAACCTCATGTGCATAAACCCCCACACGACCATTCCTAGCTGCTTTGCCTTCATGCACCACTATATTAGTTACACCATCAACATTGCCTTTACCTGAATAGAATGCCCCTTCAAACTCACCGGCTTTAACTTTTTGAATACCGTTATCTAAATCAGCTTTAGATATAGCGCCGTCGTTATGTAGAGCTTTAAGATGATTAATAATTTCTTCATCTGTTTTAAAGCCAGCTACATTAATTTTATTGCCGGTTTTTTCAGCGTATTCTTCAAGATAGTTTAGTGCGTTTTTCTTGCCTTTTTCAATGCGCTTACCATATTCATCTTCAACGTATTTTTCGCGCGCTTTTACTTCTATATCTTCTTCAGTAAGTGTTGTTGGTCCAGCTTCTTTTTGAACATCGTCTTTTAATTCTTGCTTTTTATTTTCAGGTAGCTTTTCATAATTATTAACAATGTCTCGAACAGAATTACTAGCTGTTTGCATATCGTATATCTGATACCCAAGCGTAGCGTCAAAATTAAATGTATTTGACAATTCATCCGCACCGATGCTTTCAACATATTCGTTGCGTGCATCCGCAGCTTCGTTTAGCTTTTGTTCAAAGCTTTCTTTAATTTTTTTTCTTTGATTAGGCGTAAGATTAGGATCAGCCATTGCCTCAGCAAAGTCTTGCTCAATTTCACGCATCTTACCGTTTAATCGACCAATATCCGCAAGTTGTGCAGGTGTATATTTACCAGCTTGGAAGCCATTTAAAACTTCTTCTATTATACCGTTCTGTTCATCAACAAGCTCCTGTACTTGTTTCTGTAGCGCAGGTGTCATCAATGGCATCGGGATTTGGGTAAAGTCTACATCAGCACTTCTAGGTGTGCCAGTTAGGTCTTCAAGCTCCTTCTGTATGTCGACCATTCTTTGCTTTTGCTTCTTAGTGGCTAATTCATAAGTTAACCCGTTTCTAACAAGCGAAGGTGCCGAAACTAAAGTCATATTGCTACCAACAAAACCACCTTGAGCAAACGCTTCTAACAGCCCCTGCGACCATTCTTTTCGATCCCCTAAGACATGAATATCCCATAGGTTATTTATAAGCTCAACGCCAAATTCTTCAGCACCCTCAAGTGCAAAACCAATTGTGGCCTCTTTAGCAACCAGCCCTAATGCCTGTTTTGTGGTTTTTGGACGGAGATTTCTGGCGGCTTTAATCCTATCAAAAATCTTCATCGTGGTAATCTTACCCAAAATTGCTTCTGTACCACCGGCAACAATGGCTTTCATTGCAATATCCCCGTCGGTAAATCCGGCCTGGCGTGCAAGCTCGTCGCGTTCTTTATCTAGCTTATATTTTTCATTAGTCGAAAGATCCGGATTGCTCTTTATAAACTCATCAAGCTCTATAAGATGCTGTGTGGCCATCATTCTTTGGGACTCCATTGTCACACCAGCGCTACCGCCAGCGATAATACCAGCAGATACCGGGCTTTTTGTAATAAGCATTGCCGTCATAGTCGGCGCGGTATTTATAAAAGCCTGGGCGGACCAATTACCAAAATCACTCCATGAGTCAAAAGCATTTTCAATTGCGGCTTCTTCTATTCTGCTTCTTCTTTGCTCTGCCGAGGTAATGGCATAATTTGCCCGTGCCGTTGATGCTCTTGCTGCCTCTGCCCAATTTGCTGATTTTTTCTGCCAATATGTTGGTTTATTCGGCCGCGGTTCGCCATATATTTCTTCATAGAATGGCATCGTCGCCTCTTTTTGGCGCTGCTCCAATTCTTCTAAGCTTTCATCACCAAAGAATAGCTTTCCACGGAGCCAGGCCGTAGTCTTACCGAGTGTCCATGCTGTGCCAACACCAACTTGATTTTGGAAGCGGTCTTCAAGCATGTCTAAGTAGCTGTAATTTTGAGTCCAAGAGCGGGCCTCCATGTTTAAAATTTCAAGAGAAATTTTATCTTCTGTGTATTTTTGTATTATACTTGTATACGCCTTTTCTTTATCGGCAAGTTCGTTTATTCTAAGCATTGCGTCAAAATAATCAACTTTATCGCCGGACTCCATTGCCAACTCAACGCTTTTTTCTACGTTTTTGCGGTCTCTATCAAGGCTTTTTCTAGCGTTTTCTACTATTTTTTCTTTTCTGGGGTCATTAATATTTTTGGTTTCATAATCAATTAAGGCAGATAAAACTAAGCGATCTTTTTCATCCAATTCATCATATAAAGCTGCCGACGCTTCCATTGCGTCTTTGAACGCTTTGTCAATGCCCTCTGTTATTTGCTGGTCCCTTGTTATATTAGCCATAGTGGCAACATACTCTTGGCCTTCTTGTGTAGTTAAAAATTTATTTACAACTACTTCTGGAGCTTCTTTGCTAATAGCAATTTCATTAGCCAATCTGTATGCTGGATTGCTAGCATCTTCAATATTTGTTACCCCACGCGCAGCTTCTTTTACAAAGCTAAATTGTTTTGTTTCTTCTAAAAGGTCTTGTTTCACCTTTTCCTTGGCATCTTCCCAAGAAATTTCGGGTATGTTAAATTTTACATTATCCCTAAATTCATTCATTATAGGCAAAAATCTTGCATTTGATTTTTCCAAATAACGGGGATCCCCCATTTTATTTATAGCCTCGTATAGTTTTTTAGAAAATTCAGGGTCATTAATAGCTAGAGTGGTTCCCGAGTAGTAGGAAAGAGCTATACTGGCTGCCTCTTGCGTGCTTTTACCTTCACCCAAGGCTTTTCGCTCCATTTCTTTACCTTTCTTATACCTTTCATCGAATCCTTCGCTAGGGTTAAGAGGGACTATTCTTATAGCATTGAAAGATTCCGGAATACCACCGCCACCTAAAATCTGCAAAAAATCAGCGAACTTCTCTCCAGCCGATCGCTGGTAAACAGCGTTTTCCTCTTTAGCTTGTAACCCAATTTTCGCAAGCTCAAGATTAAGTTGATCAACTAAAGCTTCTTCAGAAATATAGCCGCCCCATTCGTCATCTACAAGGGCTCTTCTTGTAATTACTCGCCAATCATCAACAGTACCAAAAAGTCTTTTTCTTGCTCTTTTTTCTCTAGAGTCTTCGTCATGATAACTACCTCTTTTTTGCTTATAGTCTACAATCTCCCCCGTCTCCAAATCCCTTGCGGGTATTAGATTATATGCTTCTTCTCCATACAAGGCGGCGAGATCCTCTGGAGATTGAGTAAAATCAGGTAGCATTGGGTAATACTCCCTCATGTTGGCCCCCAGTTTGGCCTGTCCAACCGAAGGTGATATATCGTAAATCCATGTCCCCTCGGCTTCATCAAACTTAGCTTGCAGGGCATCGCCAGGAGTCGGTGCATAAGCCTCGCGGTATTTTTCCGCTTTTTCTAATAATGGGTTTTTAGGAACGTACATACTGCGTACACCTATTTCACCAACGCGCTGCTGAACCTCTGGGTCTATCTCAAACCTTCCGGTAGCGATGTCTAACGATCTTTGTGTTATTTTACGCTGCTCATCAGAAGATTCCATTGTCGATGGAGATGCACCCGTCAAACTTTGTTCTTTGAATTCAAAACCGTATGTGCTTGCCCATTCGTCAACGTTCATGCCTGCTTGTTTAGCAGCCTTGTTGGCGTCTTTCATGCTATACACACTAGGGTATTCGTTTTCACGAAACTTTACGTATACCGGCTCAAAGAAGTCTGGTGACACCGATGAAGTACTGCCCGATCTGGATCCCCCAGCGGGCGGTTTTGGTGGACCGAAAACTGGTGTCTCCGATTTCGATCCGTTCTGCTTTCCCGCATTTTCACGGTCTTGCTGCGCTTTCCATTCGCTTACTGTTAATCCTGCATTAGCGGCTAAAGTATTAATTTGCCAATTTGCTAATTTAGAGTAATCCATGTATTATATTTTATTTATTATTGTATACCTAAAGCCTTTTTAACCTCTTCAAGAGGTATTCCGCGAACTGAAGCAAACTCTTCTGGTGTAACCGTACTTTGAGCTCGCATATTTCCACCCTCACCCACCATAATAGGTAGGCCATTATTTGCCGCTACAAATACCTTCATAGCGGGGTCATAAACATAGGTTTGACCGCCGTACCCGCCTCCAAGTGAGAAAGACCGAACCTGGTCAGGTTGATCTGGGCCGGAGTATGGGTACTGCGCCATAATTTTAAGTTGCTCAAGCTTTTGTTGTTCAGAAGCCGATAAGTTGCTGCCGCTACCTGAACCGCTTCCGGATCCAGAGCTTCTTTTTTTCGTTGCTCGACCCGCAGCTGCTGTTGATTCATAAGCATTCAGCAGTGAATTAACAACTTGATTACGCGTGCCCCCAATATCTTCTGGATTATAAACAATATTGCTAAGGTTTATACCGTCTAATGTAAAGTCGTTGCTAATAATAGATTGTAAAGACTGCGGTGATGCCAATGCTGTTTCTAGCTGCATTCTGATTAACTCTTTATTCGCGGGTGTTAATTCTCCAGCAGAATAAACAGTATTGCTCAAATCTAAAATTGTTTGGGCAGCTTTATAGTCTTTTAAAAACGGCTCCTTATAATCATTAAACAGCATTGTTTTGCCATTAATATCAAATGTAAGATTACCGTTTTCATCAACACCCATCATTGCCTTTTCTTCGCCTAAGCCGTATATATATGCTGCTTGATCAG
>Ga0099849_1000869_pt1 | contig 14079 bp, 5 predicted proteins | sample CB_VirMetaG_4_FD_78177 | JGI IMG/M metagenome (GOLD analysis project Ga0099849, IMG submission 78177) | Freshwater to marine saline gradient viral communities from Chesapeake Bay - CB_1508_1M Viral MetaG | ecosystem: Environmental > Aquatic > Marine > Coastal | place: USA: Chesapeake Bay... | reverse complement strand
GCACTAAAGTTATAGAGGCGCAGAAAGAAGACAATGTTGTTATCATGCCTTCAGCTACTTTCCCTAATGCACCAGCGCAAAAATATGAGATACCGGAATACCCGACTCCGTATTTTCGAGGGGTCAACGGTGGTATATACATAAGAACACGTACGAAAGATGGGGATCTGGACGAAAAACTAATTTACCTTAATGATATGTACGTAGTTAAAAGGATACGTGACTCTGAGATTGGTGAGTCAGTCCTTATGAGACTGCACCTACCAAGAGACGGGGTACGTGAATTTACAGTCCCTTTAACCGCCGTCACTTCTAGAGAAGAATTTAGAAAGCAGCTATCCAAAGAGGGGGTTGCAGAATTAAACATGGAGGATCTAATGAAATATACAACTGGTTGGGTTAATGAGTTGCAGAACACTACTAAGGCTGAAGATGCCCATAGACAATTTGGCTGGACGGATGCCTCTGGTACGTCGTTTATTGTGGGCAATCAGACGATATACAAAGACAGAACTGATTTTAACCCTCCTTCTACCCAGACTATGGGTTTATTCCCAGCGTTTGAGCCAAAGGGTACCCTAGAGGGATGGAAAGAAACTATGGATTTCTACAACCGTGACGGTTTTGAAGTGCACCAATATGTAGTAGGTACCAGTTTTGGTTCTATTCTTATGCACTTCATAGATGATATAGCGTGCTCTGCGTTGCATATTCACAGTAAAGAGTCCGGTGTAGGTAAGACAACAGCGATGGCTGCTGCGGCCTCAGTATGGGGTAACCCTAAAGAGCTTATTATCTTTAAACAAGACACGCTTAACACAAAGATGCACCGTGGCGAGATACTACATAGTTTGCCGCTTTTCATGGACGAGTTAACTAATACTAGGCCAAGCGAGTTGAGTGATATCTCGTACCAGTTTACTAGCGGTAAGCAGCGGGGGCGTATGATGTCAGGTACAAACCAAGAACGCGCTCGCGGGGACGCATGGAGTTTGTTAGCTGTGACGACTGGCAACACTAGCATCATTGAACGTATTCGTATGACTAAGGACAACCCTAACGCGGAAGCCCAACGAATCTTGGAGACACGGGTTGCACGTATGTTTAGTTCTACTGAGGATAAGTCCGAGACCGATAAGTTTAGTCGTGCCATAGGCCGTAACTACGGACATGCTGGCCCTATATTTTTACGTTACGTTATGAACAACCTAGACTCAGTGTTAGAGCTGATCGATAAGGTGCAGTACGCGGTAGATAAGAAAGCACAACTAACTTCTGAGAATCGTTTTTGGTCAGTAGGGGCCACAGTGACATTGGTTGGGCTAATCCTTGCCCGTAGGATAGGGCTGCTTAATTACGATATACCTAAAGTACAAGAGTGGATAGTAGGGGTTCTAATCGAAAACAAGTTACGCACTGCGGACATGGCTGTGTCTATCGAGCAAACACTCATAGATTATGTGTACGAGCATTACGACAACATATTACGAATAAAAAGCACTAGCGATCTTAGGAAGCAGGATGGCAGCGAGATAGATTCAATCATAATCCCTGAAGCCAACGCACGTAACCAGTTGGTAGCTCGGTATGAGACCGACGTTAAGAAGCTATACATTCTACCTAAGCCATTCAGGATATGGTGCACTAAACAGCAGATAAACTATACGGCTTTAGTGTCCGACATGATTGAAAAGATGGGGGCGGTCAAGAAGACGATGCGGTTAGATAAAGGTACAAAGTTAGACCTAGGAGCTACTCCCGTTATCGTCGTGCAGTTCTCACAAGGTATACCGGATGAAACCTCAGATACTACGGACGTATGAACTGTGCCCTGATGGGGTACGCATAAAAGTTAGCTGGGAAAAGTTGGTGGTAAACGCGTCGGTGTTCATACCCTGTGTAAACACAGGCAAAGCTATCCAACAAGTTAAAGAGCTTGCTAAGGATAGGAACTGGGTTATAACGCCAATAGTCAGTATTGAGGCAGGGAAATTAGGAGTTCGTATATGGCGAGATCTGTGATAGATTGGTGCCGACAGCGCGTCCTCCTTCTCGACCATACCTTCGTGCTGTTACCACTGCTTGCTCCAGCAGTACCCCCCTCTTCGGAGGGGGTTTTTAAGGAGGCGGTATGGATATAACCAGAGAAGAGTTACTACAGTCGTGGAAGACGTTAGCCAAGATACGCATGAGCAATACGTCTCAGATAGACGAACATGACAAACAAATACTTTTAGACATGTTAAATATGTTGGAAAAACTTGAACGTGACAAAAGTTAACGGGGTCAGAACCGCTCCCAGAAAGTAGAATTTTCGTCGAAATCAGAGTCTAGTTGGCGTATACGTTCTTCGTTTCTTCTAGAGTAAGTAACCCCCGACTGCATCCGTCTAGAGACTTGAAACCTACTACGCACTGACCGTTTTAACGTATCCGAAGATATAGCAGCGGTGGGGTGCCTTTTGTTGTAGGCAAGAATATCTTCCATGACCTTATGTGCTTCACCCACATTTCCTGTACGGACTGCGTAAAAATATCTCCCCGTCAGTTTCTTAGCTTTTGCAGTAAGAGCTTTATCTAACCGTTTTTTGGCAGCGGTTTTTTGTAGTTCGTAAGAGTATCGAGTCGGCATGAAGCCCATAGCTTGGAACCCTATCTCGCCCAAGTTTAAGTCGTCTATGATAGTGTCGCCTCGACGAGTTTCTATTCCCCCTGCGGCAGCTATCCTTGCAGATTTGGACACGTTCTTTATCGAGGAAGGGAGCATGGTTTCGACTCCGCGCCATATCTCACCACGGTTTATATCTTGAGCACCGCGTTCCATCTGCAAAGTTACACCCAACACAGGGCCACCGAATAGCTCTGCTAATTTCCATAAAGCAGATTGGTCTTTGTCTATAAAACTTTCCCGCCATATCAGGTCAGATAAGCCGATTCTTGTAGATACGTCTACTCCCAAGAAATTGAATGGGCCTCCGTACAACGGCTCACCTATGGTCTGCCTTACTCTAGTGTCAGCACGCTCCTCTTCATCGTCAAACAAGAACAGGTCTAGGAGCATAGTAACTAACCCGTATGCTGGTAGTCCAGCAGCGCCCGACATGGCGAACGCACTAGCAAAGATAGCACCGAATTGTCTTGCCGCCACCCGCTTCAACTGTGCGTTTTCAGCAGGGCTAAGACTAGGGTCACCATATATTGCTTCTCTGCCTAGCTGAATAAACAACATGTTCATGGCTAGACCATAACGCTTGAACAAGAAAATAACTTTACCGATATGCGTTTGCCCCCAACGAGGAGCGGAACCCGTGGCAATACTACTCATGGTTAGCTCGGTAAGGAAGATTGCGGTATTCGCTGCTTCTACCTGCACTTCTTCGGAACTTACGTCGCGTCCCGCAGCTTTTAGTTTGGATAGCTCTAAGTTGTAAGCTGCTATAGCAGTTGTTTGCCGTGCCATACGTTCCATGTTGGAGAACATAAAAGAGGAGTACTTGTTTATACTTTGCAACGTTAAAGACCGGGGAATCCGTACGAGTCCTGCAAACTTAGGCGTAGTCTCAGGTGCGGCCTCCAGCTCTAGTAGCTCCTGCGTTTGAGAGCGGAGCGTCATGGCGTTAGCTTCCATGACTTTAACTAGGGTCTTATGGTGTCGTATACCTTTGTTCTGCGGAGCATCGTAGTCGATGTTACTGACGCAGGGGGGTGCATCCATTAACCCTTTTAACGTTATTCTTTCGTCACCTTTCGGCCCATACACATCCGCGTTGCGACTCAACCCGCTGTTGGTGAATAGTTTTAAAGCAGCACCAAGTTCTTTGAATGCGGTATCAAATTCGTATTTTCCGCCCAGTATAGGGTATGCAATCAACGGCACAGCAGTGGTCTGAATCACAGCGGAGGATATGTTAAACCCTAGCGTCCAGTTAAAACCTAACGACGTTAGCCAGTTGGCCCAATTTTCTACGTTAGGATTCTTAATAAAATCGGCTCGTTTATCGAACTCACCTAAGAAAGCATTCGCAGCACTGCCCCCATCTTTTTTAGCTTCTGCTTTTAGCTGCTCCATCAAAGCGTTTACTTGTGGAACATACTCCATTTGTACAAGTTGCCGCGCCATCGCGTTGCCACGTTGCATCAACAAGAAGGCAGGGTCATGTTGGGGTATAGATACTCGACCTTCTACCGCCGCTTTCTTCCTACGTGCTTCTTCTCTAGGGGTTAAATCACCTCTAAACCCACGTACTCCTTTACGCGCTGTGAACCCTTTAGCCAAAGAACTTTGTGGTAGAGACTGTATGTACAGCCGTATGAACTCATTCTCTAATTCTTTAGCCGCTTCGGGAGATACAAACTTATTTAAATTACCAGATATGGCTGTTATTATGTCTTTCACGAACACTGCGGGTACCGCGTTCTTCCAGTCCTTTTTATCGTGACTACTCTCGAACGTCTCAAAACTTTCTTTGGTAGGATCAGGACTAGGTTCTAGAACTCCTAACTCCTTTAATTCAGCGACCGCTGCATCACGTTGTTTTTCTGTCTCAAAAGATTCTACGTAACGTTCTCTGTTACCAAACACTGGGTCTTTAGCGTAATAGGCAACCCAATATTCACCCTCTCTAGATAAAGGTAGGAAAGGGTCAATGACACCCCCTGCAAAGATTTTATCGTATATGGTTTTTCGTATTATTTTTCTAGAGTTTGGGTCAGATACCGCCGCATTTATCCGACTATCCAACGATGCCATTAACATATCGCGCATAGACTTATAGGTGTTCAGCATGGTTTTGAAGTGCCTCTGCCCTTCACGCCCAGCCTCGTCTTTACCTAATTCGTCCCATAGCTTTTTAGTCTGCTCCCATTGAGCAAACGTTTTCTTTTCCCCGTTCTTTTTGTACTTAGCCGCAGCTTCTACCCTCGACAATTCGGGATCTACCTCATACAAGGTAGCCATGCTTTGCATATCTATGAACGTGTTTAATTTTGTAGGGTTATTCTGCATCCACTGAGTTATGGGCTTCGCAGTGTTGTTAACCTTATCTACCATTTTAGCGATAGACCCAGCCATTTTATTGACTAGATCATTAACTTTTGGTGCGGAAGGCAAGAATCGTTTTGCTTCTTGTCCTAGATTAAGTAGCGGTACCACGCCCAGTAGTTCTTTAAGTGCTGCGGGAGTCCCACTAGCAATAGTATCGGCAATGCGTTTGTTTGTTCTCTTACTTATTTTTTCCCGATCTTTTGGTGGGATCTTCTCGCCAATTCGTTCGACTATAGGCTCTAGCTTATCGTGCGCTGCGGCAGCTTCTATTATCCCAGCTTCTCTAGCCTCGGGGGTTGCAGCTATGATGGCAGTTATTAGTTGATCTACTTCTGTTAGCGCAGAGTCTTCGCTTAAAGGCTTGTCCATCATGGACACCTTGGCCCGCATATCTAGCCCTAATTTATTACGCATGAAGTTAATCACGGCGTTGTAGAAACGTTCCCAGAGAGTTACGCCTCTGAGCTTCACCCTGCCAAGTTCTGCTTGGAACGTTGGGTTACTGAAGGCTTCCGCTACAAATTCTTCTAGTGACCCTAGGGCATAGCCGTCACTCATAACATCTTTAACATCATCGTATATCGCCTGTAGCTTTTTGGTTACAGGACTAGATTTATTAGTAAGCACCCCCACAGTGAGCGCGTGCGTTATTTCATGGAGCACTGGATGGGCAGTTACTCCCACGTCGGAGTCTAGCGTTATGGTATTAGTATCTGCGTCGTACATACCTGCAACGGGCATACCCTTCGCATCTTTTAAGTTCTTCTTGAACTTAATGTTTATACCCTCAACAGCTTCTTCTAGCTTCACCGCAGCAAATTTGAACGTAGGGTTAAGTGACGTGAGCGTCATAACTCTGAGTGCTTCTCTCAGGTTACCATCTTGTAACGCAGCTAATGCGTCGGGGTGTAGGGCCACATCAAGGTTTGATATTGCATCTGCCCGTAATAGATTTGAGAACTCTTTCTGAAGTTGGATTAACTCATTCTGTTCGAGTATCTTTTGTTTGATACGCGTTCTTGTTTCGGGGTCTTTACCTCTTCTAGACATAGCAAATGAAAGCAGTCTAATTATTCTTTCGTCAGCCTGCGCGATCAACTGCCTACTTACTGCTTTAGATTTTTTGCTTTCTGCTCGCATAGCACGAGCATCTTCACTAGTAGCCGCTTGCTGTATCTCGGCTTCTTTTCGTTTAAGTTTTTCAGTTGCGGCTGCAATCCGTTCAATTTCCTGTGGGGTTAAATCCAAAGAAGAATCGGCTAACCCTATGTCTTCCGCTTCTTGCCTAGCCACATCAAGAGAAATAGCTTCGTTGACTTCGTTTGTACTAACTCTCCTACTATGGTTATTTAAGACACGTAACAGACTAGCAGCTTCTTTTTGTTCTAGCGCATCTATTTGACGTTGTACCGGTTCGGACAAGTTGTTTCTAGCCCACGATAGAGCAAGTTCCGCATTCTTGCTGCCTGTCCCTGTAATAAGTTCATAAGTGTCTGCATCAAGTGCACTTTCGGCTTCTGGTACACCTTCAACTTCCGACTCTTTTTCTTTTTGATTCCTGTACGCGCTAGGTACACGTTCGTCAGTACTGATTCTAAGGTCAGAAAAAGTGTTGTCATGCACTATGGCTCTTAAAGCACCGCTAATTGTAGGGTATCTGCCAAAGTAGTTAGTGACCGCTGTGTTAACCTCTTTAACTTCTTTTTCAATGTCTTTCGTTGGCAGTTTAGCTTCTACCTCTGTACGTACTTTAGCCCTGTCGCTGTTATTAGCCACATCGTCTACACCATCTGACACTGTCTGTGCCATAGCCCTAGTGCCTTCACGCTTGATTCTTTGCGCCCATTGGGTTTTGTAAGACTTAGCGTCTATCGCTGTTGCTGTATCGACCACTTTAGGCTTTCTAGGTACAACTTTTTTCTTTGGGGCTTTCTTTTTAACTTCAACATCCGCAGTCGCAGGTTGCACAGGCACAGCGTCTGTCTGTATGTTTATATCTGTTTGGGCAACACCTGCTAACGGCTTCGTCCCTTCTACCACAGGGGCATCCGTTTGTCCCGATGCAGCACTACCGAAATTAACTACTTCAATATCTTCTTGTGCGCCGTCCCCTTGCTGCAACATCTCGGTAACACTTAGTCCTTGGCGAGACGGTGCATCGGGTTGTTGTTGTTGTTCCGCAGCGGCTTTAACAGCAGCTATTTTTTGTTGTTGTTCAGTAGATAGACCCTCTTCGGCTGTCTGCCGTTGGCGTTCCCCCCGAGCCTCTTTGGATGCTTGGACGAGTCTGTCTACTGCGTCCCTATAGAGGGGGGCATACTCAGGTGCATTTCTCTGTATGGCATCGCCGGTCTGCTCTATAGCATCGTTAACAGTGCCGTCACTCTCCACCACATCTTGCACGGCGCGGTTAATCACCGCATCAAAGTCTTCTTGAGACACCGCTTCTGGTCGTTGTATACCCAGAGTGGGGTCAGCGTCTACCGCTGCCTCTATAGCGGTCTCAGATAAACGTCTTTCGTCAGCTACTACAGCAGTCGCTTCTGCCGCTTCGGCTTCAACAGAAGGCCCATCAGGATCTTCATCAACGACAGCCCCTTCGACAACGCTTTCATCAACACCGGGTGTTTCTTGTGTAGGCGCAGGTTCTATAACTTGTTCTGAAACAAGATTTAAATCACTATCTATGACTTCTATGTCTTCAGGAGTAAATACAGGAGTCAGTGTTTCCGCAGATGGGATCTCTTCTCCTGCTTCTTTAGCAGCTCTACGTGCTTTAATAATTTCTGCATTGGCACGCGTAGTTTGTATGGTTGTGATGTTTTCCCCATCGGTAAACGTAAGCTCAACTTCCTCGTCAGGACTAGGCTCCCCAGTTGGGCCTCGCCTTCTACGCCCCGCAAAAAGATCAACTAATCCTTGGAAAATAGCACCTGCACCACCGCCAATCGCAGCTTCTTCAAGTACCCCGCTATCGACTAGCTCGCGCTCGGGGTTGTACCCTTGCTCTGCTAAGTTCTGCAATACGGCTGACGCAGCTTCTTGAGCACCTTCAGTTATGCCGGTTGTGCCTGCGCTAACGACTCGTTGGCCTACACGCTCTAGTAATTTTTCTCCATCGATGGGCGTATCGCCTAACTTCCTAACGATGTTATCTATACCGTCAATCTTTAATAACTTGAGGGCACGGCCTAACGGCAACGCTTCAATAGCACCCGCAGCGAATACTTCAGGTGAGTCTATGGTTTCTTGGCGGACTGCCTCTGATACACCTGCTTCACGAGCACGTTCACTAGCCTCGCCGCGAGCAGCGCCTATACCGAGTGTCGTACCAACACCCAAACCAACCATACTTGCGAGGAATGCACTGGGAGCTAAGGCCGCAGCGCCTATAGCGGGGGCAGCAAAACCCACAATCGAACCGAGTCCACCGGCTAACTGAGACGATATTGCTTCAGGGTCACCGCCTTCTGGTCTAAGTGCGCTGGCGATACCTTGTATGTCTTCACGCACATCGAGTTCTGCTTCTTCGTCGAGCAGAGTAGCGCCCCCAAGGGCGGTTATTTCACCTACGTCTACAACACCTCTACCAAAACCAGTCGCTATATTTTCAAAGAACCCTGCGTTTTTCCTACGCGCAGCAGCCTCGGCCTCTTTGTCACGCCTTTCTCTTTCTTCAAGGTACTTTTTGTATTTTTCTTCTGGGGTAGGGCCAATATCTTCTTCAGGCGTTTCTTCAAGAGCTAATTGCTTTTTTAAATACCTAAAGAATTGCTCGTCAGGGGCATCAGCAGGGCCGACCACATCGTAGATGTTGCCATCAGGGGCGCGAACTTTACGAGTCACTGACTCCATGACTTATATACTTTTTGCCATTGAAAACCCCGAGAAGTCTTCTTCAGGGGCACTTTCCAGTTCTTTTATAGCTTTGTTAGCTGCTACAATTTCCGCATACGAAGATAGCTGCGCGATCCTATCTGCCATCATACGTGCTCTATAATCATCTATAGACTCCATATCGAGTCGTTCCATATCCTCTGCTATAATCTTTGCATTCATCTGATCTGCAAGAAACTCTTCGACGCTGTTTCTAGCATCTAGCATAGCGTTATCTATGAACATTCGGCGTTCTGCGATAGCCTCTCTCCGGTCATTTTGTGACAACCGATTAAGTTGCGCCATTTGGAACTTGAAGTTTTGGTCGTTACCTTCCTGTCTAATCCTATTACGTTCTTTTTCAACGTCTGCCTGTACTTTAGTGTTGTATTCTGCAATACGAATATCGTTTTCTCTATTCGCAGCTTCTTGGTCTTCCCTACTCATCGTGCCGTACACACTAGCTCCCGCAGAAATAGCAGAACGTATATCCGCCCTTTGCTCACTTTCACTCTTATCTGCACTAACAAGCAGTCGATCTCGGATGTTATCCCTCGCCTGCAAATCACCCTCTGCGATTGCCTTGTAGTCGTTTAAGAAATCTCTATCTCGCTTAAGTTCAGCAGCCTCAAACGCAGCAAGAGCTTCCGCGCCTCCTTTTGCAGTTGTGTACCCTCTACCGGACATACCCGCAGCGCCAGCAATAAACCGATCAAGTGACGTTTGCGCGTCGGATTTAGTATATTTCTTTTCTAACTCCTTTTGTTTTCTGTAAAGCTCGTCCATACGTGCTTGGTCTTTTTCGCTACGTATATCGTCGTCTTGCATAACGGTTTTTGCACGGGTTAATCCAGTCTGGAAAGCACCTTCTTTGCCCTCCGCACCCAGAGCCGCAATTTTTTCTCTTAGTGCTTTACCCATTTCATCAGTGTCCGTGGGGTCAGCCACAGCAACTATCCCTGTTTTCTCAGGAGCGAGTTTTGTAGGATCAGCAACTTTAGCAGGGGCAGGGGGAGCTTTAAGTTTATTAAACTGCTCTTGTTGTTCGAGGGTCATAGCCGTATCTATATCTGCGCCCGGAGTTTTTATACCCGCCAAACCTGCTATGCCTTGCTGTTTATCCCCTTCGGTAAATCTAGTTTTTGGTAAACTAATATCTCCTTCTTTTATTTCTACCGGTGCTTTTTTAGCCGGTTCTGGCCCTTTACCAAAAACTAAGTCTTCAAAAGCTGTCATATTAGGTTTTCTAGGGGTACTAAGGCGTTCTCGAATTTCTTCGTCACTTAAATTTCTAGCGCCGTATGTCTTCTTGCGGTATTCGTCTATTTCTTCTTGCGTGGGTATGTAGACACCTTCTGCAAACCCAACAATCCCACCACCATACATACGGTTTAGGTTAGGAGCAGCTTGAGAGCCAACGCCCTGCTGCATAGCACGCTGCATATTCTTCTGTTGTTGCGCCTGTTTCTGCGCTAATGCACCGCCCGCTTGCTTGATCCTATCTCTTTGCGTAGGGGCTTGTGGAGGCATACCATTGTTAGCAAACTTCTCAGTCTCCGCACGTAACAACTGTTCCGTATCTTGTACTACGGTGCTGGGCTGCTGCTGCATAGAAGCTGTCATTTGACGGTTGGCCTCTTTTAACAGTTCTGCAACTTGCGTAGCCGCCATCAGATACTTTAGATCTTGTGTGATTTTATACTGTTCGCCTAGCTTTTGCGCCCCGTTAGGATCAGTCAAATTAGCGTCTACAAGCGGCCCAATATCTCTCATTGGGTTGCTGTTCATAATACCTGTAGACAGGTTTGTATTTGCTGCGTTTCGGATCATGGTGTCGGCTCCTCTTCTGCACTGCCGCCACCCCAGCCCATCATCTTAAAGAAGTTAGCAATCCCTCCAGACGCATTCATGAGCTGAGACAACTTACTAGGTTCTGCATAGCTATAGGATTGAGTAGCCAACGGTAGACCTTGTAACAATGACTGTTGGTACTGTACTTGTTTATATGGGAAGTCACGCTCTTCTTCAAACTGGGCGATGTCAGCCATTATCCCTTCTTGTTCAATAGCTCGTTCTTGAGCACCCATATTGGCTTGCGCTGCTAAGGCTTGCAACCCGTATTGGTTTGTCATGTTCTGAGCTTGTTGCTGCATACCTTGTTCAGCCATAAACTGCTGCATAGCTTTATCGTATGCGGTCTGATACCCTTGACCAGTAATAGCCGCTAGGTTCTGTCCCAGATTTCGGTTAAGTTCTGACTCCATAATAGCTTGACGAGACCCACCATAAGCACCTGCTTGGGTTAATCGTCCTGCATCAGCAAGCCTAGTTATTTGCGCCTGCCTTCGTGCTTCTTCAATTTGCGGGTCTAACGCAGCTTGAATATACGGATTCATGTAATCTTGAGCTGTTTGCGCCGTAAACTGCTGCGGCTGAAAAGTCCCCATCTGTTGCGTAGGCACAGCTAACCCTGCTACACCCTGAAACGCAGCTTGTTGCGCTGTTGACTGCCCTGCACTCAGTGGCCCTGTAAAGGCTTGATACGGTTGGTTTGCCAGAGCTTGCCCTTTGCCGAGCATCTCTGTGACATACGGGCCTACGTAACTCGATAACGCAGACTCTGTACCTGTTTGTGTTCCTACAATATCCCCATCGGCCATAGTGTTCTACCCCTTTGGCATGAATTGGTTAGGGTTTATTTGTTTACCCTGTTTAGGGTTACCTGTTCTCGCTTTACGTACTCTATCCATCATACTGTACAGGTTCTTGGCCCCAGCGTTTGAATTGCCGTTCCCTAAGTGACTTACTACATCGGCAGGGATGACAAACTCGCCGTCACTTAAACGGGCTTCTTGTTGGTTATCAATGCGAGCAGGTACTTTATCCGCCATACCATCCGTCGGGCCACCTAAGTAATAACCGTTAGCGTTCTGATTATTGTAACGCCTATTGTAAGAAGAAGCAGGGCTACCCCCAGCAGAATACCTATTATAATACTGGTTATATTGTTCAACCTTCGTTTTGGGCATCGTCCCACCAGCAGCTAAAGCAGCTAACCCCCCGTATCGATATTGAGGTGAGAAGTTAGCAAGCCCTCCCTGCGCTGGAGGAGGCATCATAGCGCCGACTTGCGAGGGTGCGGCACCCATTACTGGCATAGGCATCTGTGGTTGGGGTTGCGGAGGAGCGCCATACTGACGCATCTGGTTTGCTTTGTTTGCGGCATTCTCTGCTTTTAATCGCATGGCTTGCTGTATGGCGCGTTGCCTTGCAGCCGGTTCTTGCCCCTCTTCTACAAATTCCGTTTCAGAAAAAAAGCGTTGGCCCCCACTTCCGGGGCGTCTGTTGGGGTCATAGGTATCAGTGACCCTTTCTTGCACCGCCGTATACTCAGGGATTTTTCCTTGGTAGCCTACTGTTGGTATCTGAGGTTTAAAAAAATCATCTAGTCCCGTCAACCGTGCCAATCCTGCCGCAACAGTAGCTGCTTTACCTGCATTCCCGTCTTGATTTAACCAATCCTCAGCTTCACTGATCCATTCTAGTATGGACATTACTGTTCTCCAAAACTCATTATTTGTGATAACTCACGAAGGAAATCATAATCTACTTTGCCACCTGCTGCAAAACCGCCTATCTGTAATGGCCCCTGCATTATACTGTTTTGTGACTGCTGTGGCCTTTGTATTTTTTGTGCTTGTCCGTAAGGAGAAATAAACATACCCGCTTGTTGAGGGGTGGCAAATATATCTTTAAAATCATATACATAGTTTATACGTGCGGGATCTACTTGTCCTACATCTACTCGCCTACCAGATAAGTCGTCGGCATCCATCAGCAGATTAAAGAAGTCTCGGGCAGCATCTTGCTTGGCTGCTTGCTGTATTTGAGCCTGAGTTTCGGTGGCAGTCTCGGTTACCATATCTCTGGTTGTTTGCGCTTCGGTTTCTATTTGTTTCTGAATTGCGGTTTCGATTTCACCAATACGAGTGTTCAGATTTTGTTCTGATGTACCAATGCGGTCTAATAGTTGCTCAGTGGTTAGCCCCATCTTAGTGCTAAGTTCTTGCAGGGCAGCTTGTAACGCGATATCTCGGTTAACTCCTGCGTCTTCATACTCTTGTAAGGTTTTAAACAGCTCTGTTTCTAGTTCGTTAACTTGTTTTTTGGTTGCTAACTTAGATAGATCTGCATCTAATTTAACTTGGAAGTCTGTAAGTTGTTTAGTTAATTCATCTTTGGTAGTGCCCAGATCGTCCGCTAACTGGTCAATATTTTGGTTAGCGTCAGCAAGGCTTTTCTTTATTGCTTCGTCTCTGGTAAACCCTTGTAGTTCGTAAGCATCGATGCGAGCAAGAATATTAGCTTCGACAGCCGCAACTTGTTTCTTAGTCGCTAATTCCGCGATATCCGCGTTTAAATCTAATTGAAATTTAGCCAGAGTCTTTGTAACTTCGTCTCTGGTAGAACCCACTGACGAGGCTAACTCCCCAAGAGCAATATCTATCGCATCGAACCTAGTTTTACCTTCGGTTTCTAGTTCTCCTATTCGTTTTTTAAGTCTAGTTTCTGCGTTTAATACGTCTTGTTTGGTCGCTAACCCTTCAATATCTTTAGCCGTTAGGAAAGACTTTAAGTCATCTTTTGTAGCAAGCCCCGCAATGTCCTCTTTAGTTACAAGATTAACCAGTTGATCTTTTATATCTTGTACGTCTTTTGCGGTTGTCCCTAACTGCGATGCAGTATTATCTACAACTTTCTTTATTGCATTTAGTTGGTCTTGTGTTGGTAGGTTTGCTAGTTCTTTATATATACCGGATGGCCCGGCTTCGCCAGTAATAGGGCTTGTTTGCCCTGCCGGTACGCCTATAGCCCTAGCAAGCGCCTCGTCGCGGGTTACTCCTTCGCTTACTAGACGGTTGACTAATTTTATTACGTTGTTTTGTAGAGCGGTAACTCCCCTGTTGAAATCGCCTACTTTTACATAATCGTCATCGTCCTGATCTATTGTTATTTCTTCTTCGCCGTCTATGCCAGAGTCAACGTTTTCGTCTTGGCTTCCGTCTTGGCTTTCGTCTTGGCTTTCGTCTTGGCTTTCGTCTTGGCTTTCGTCTTGGCTTTCGTCTTGGCTTTCGTCTTGGCTTTCGTCTTGGCTTCCGT
>Ga0099849_1000868_pt1 | contig 14081 bp, 13 predicted proteins | sample CB_VirMetaG_4_FD_78177 | JGI IMG/M metagenome (GOLD analysis project Ga0099849, IMG submission 78177) | Freshwater to marine saline gradient viral communities from Chesapeake Bay - CB_1508_1M Viral MetaG | ecosystem: Environmental > Aquatic > Marine > Coastal | place: USA: Chesapeake Bay... | reverse complement strand
TCTGATTCTGTTAATTGCTCATCGTAATATCTAAGGTCTTTTACTCTACCTGCAAAGTTATCTACATCTCCATCTGTAAACCCTATGTGAGTATAAGAAGAAGCGTCTATAGCACCTTGCGTTCTTGAAGACGCTAAAGCACCATTCACATATATATCGTAACCTAAATCAGTAGATACTATTGCTATTTTAAGCATTCTACTATAAGTAGAATATTCTATCTTAAAGAAAGAACCACTTACTATAGATTCACCTATAAATTGACTAATAGTTATGCCGTCAGTTAATGTAGTCATTCTTATTGTATTATCATCATCTCCGTTGTTTATAGAAATCCTCGCATTTTCTTGAAGGTTGCCTTCCATATTCAATTCAGTATATAGAACAAATTTAGGTGATGTTAAATCTATATTCGAGTTATCTGTAACTATATCAACTGCTCTTGTGATAGCAGTCGCTTCTGTAGGAATATAAGATGACGCAAAAGTGTTCTTTTCTAACTGAGAACCCCAAGCATAAAATGTAGCTCCTAAAGGATTACCTACTTGCTCCATTCTTAACTGAAACCCTCTATCTGTAGCGTCTGCAACTTTTATGCCTGTTTCGTATCTTACCCACTCATCTGTTAATGTGAATGTATCTGTAGTGCCTGAACTACCCCCTGAATTGTTACTTAGTCTCATCTTAACAACTTCTCCACCTTGTTCCCCTTTTAACCAAATAGACAACACATAATCTTCTCCATTAACAACTGTAGTATTCTGAGTAAAAACTGCGTCTTGACCGTTATTAATATACTCTATTTTAGCACCACTTAAAGTGCCATCGGGAGATATAATATCATCTTCTGTGATAGTTAAGTTATTTGGAGCTAAAAACTTTAACCAATTTACTTGGTCGTTAAAGTTAGATTGAGAATATACACATTGATTTGTAGAAGTTCTTTCTAATAATAACTCAGGACAATTTCCATTAGTGTAGTCTAATCTTGGAATGTTAACAGCAACTTCTTCTACTAAACCATCTTTATTTATTCTTGTAGCAGTTGAGCTTCTTGTAAAAGCAAAGTCTCCATCTCCATTAGCAGGAAGTACAGAATATATTTTACTCGCCTTGTACGCACTTGGTATTAAAGCTAATTTTGGATTTATCATTATCTATCTTCTTTAAGTATTTTTTTAATTTAGTTACGTTAGACTCTTTAGTCTTGTATTTACCAATATTCTTTTCCATTATATAAACCAACCACCCGTATAGTTAACATCTTTATCAGGGTACATATCTTCACTCTGATTGTCGTTATACTCAGGAAACTTATTAGAGTTATTACAGATATAATCCATAAATCTTCTAGTGTAGAACTCAGCAGTATCTTTAGCTTTTTGAACAATGTAGTCCATTTCTTCTTTACTTACCGTGTCAGAGTTTTCACTTCTATGCTTGAACATACCCCCATTAGAGATTTGAAACATACTATAAGGAAGGTAAGTAGCTTGCGTGTACCATATCAACATAGGCTTAATATACTCATCTAATAGATGCCTGTAATCTTTGTTAGCTACATCTCTAATAGTTCCTTTTACTATCTTTTCTTGCATAGCTTTATACAAACGACCACCTAAATAGTTTTGTATGTTTATATCTTGAGCTATCTCAATATATTGTAGTATCTTGTCGCTATCTACAGCTCCGTCTATAATAGACTTCTTCTTTAACTCTGCTACACTTATGAATAATGCTTTCATCTTATATTATTTACTTGTTGGGTATGCTCCTCTATCAGGCATATCTATTGGTCTTATTGGTGCTTCTTCAGGTGTATTAGGTTGAACGAAATCCTTCTTAGGTTCAACTTGCTTTCCACCTATTTTCTTGTATACTCTCATCTCCCAAGAGTGATGACAGTTCTTTCCTCCTTTAAATTTTAGTAAGCTATAATTTTGTCTGTTATGACCTAACTCTTTGTTTACACCTCTAAAAGACATCATATTAATATCTTCTTTTCTAAACACTACGTTGTTAGCAGTAAACGTTTCCATATGCTTACAAAACTTTCTACTCTTAGGATTGTTTCTAACAGGTGTATATGCATACCTAACCTTATACACACCATTATCTTCCTTTGAGTCTAACTTTGGGTTAGCTTCGGCTAAATCAGCTATTTTAAAGTCCTTTTCTGCGTCTTTTACGATTTCAGAATGTACTAGCTCCCAAGAGTCATCAATCGTCTCTCCTAAGCCCTCTAATTGGCTTAACATAACATCTCCTTCATCATCTGAGAAATCACATAGCTCTTGTTTATCAGAACTAAGTTTTTCTCCTGTCTCTTCTTCTCTCTTAACTTTAGTAGATATGTTATCTAATTCAGTAAACTCTATTGGCTGAAGAGTAGTAAAGTAAAGGTTCATAACAACACCATTGCATAAAAGTATTTCTTCTAATGCGTGAAGTATTTCATCCTGAAGAGGTCTGATAATTACGTTATCCATAAGTACAGATGCTGTTCTAAGCTCTTCTGCATTGTTACCGAAACCTGTGTTGTCCTTAATACCTAATAAGATAGGAGATACAATACCGTGTCCTAACATAATCTTCTCTCTAGCTTCATCAGACATAAACTGATATTGAGCGTGAGCATCAGGTAAATGTATAGGTTCTAGGTCTGCTTTAGTTTCTTGTGATTCGTTAAAAGCAAGTATAAACTTACCTGCATTAGAACTTCCACTAAACTTATCGTATATCTTCTTTTCTATAATAGCTTGTGTTTCCTCAGAAGGAATACCGTTGTTGAAGTTAACTAATAGAGACGGTTGAAGACCATTTTTGATATTGTTGATGTGATAGTTTGATACCTCTTGCTCTAAATCACAATATTGCAAACACCCATTATATGCAACAGGAGAGTAGTAATAAAAACCACTTCTATAAGGTTTTATAACGTAAAGCTCATTAAGTTCGTTTCTTTTTCCGTTCTTAAATGTAGGTATTCTTTTAGGCTTGTCAGAAGTCTTAATCTCACTCCACTTAGGGTGATAATAATACGCTTCAACAACACCCTTTTTATTAGCTTTCTCAGCTCTCAATGTTTCCATTGGAAAGTGAGTTACTTTAAGTATTTTAGTTTTAGTCTTATTGTAAGATAACTGAAGAACACCTTGACCTAACATATAGTAGTCATTGATAACTCTTTTTATTTGTCTTCCGTTAAATAAAGACTTCATAAGTAAGTAGTCTTTAGGTCTATCCATTCTATCGGTAGATTCTAAACCTCTACCAAATACCATATCAACAATACCGTTGATACATCTTGAGTTTGTAGGAGAACCTAAGTACTTGTCTATAAGACTCTGAAAGTAATTGTTGTCCTGTCCGTAAATAACCCAATCCTTATTATACTCTTCCTTAACTAAGGGAGCATCATAAGACGCTAAGTTAACTACTCTAAAATTCTGTTTATCTTTACTCATAATTTATATATTAACCAAATACATATCCTGTTCCTGACTCTGTATTTTCTGTATAATCTGACTGCGTATCCATTCTACCTTCAAACACTATTATATCTCTATATCTGCATTTATTTGAAGCACCAAGTAACTTTATTGAGAAAGTTGAATCATTGGTTATATCTTCACTATCTATAAAATCTGAAAAACCAAATTGAACATAACTTGCAAATAATTGAAACCCAACTTCGTATTCTTTTTTAGACTCTTGGTTTGTTAAAACTACCTTAGATATAGAACCATCTCTACCCGTAAAGTGTAGTATTCCATATCTATTAGTTATAGCGTCTGTGTAATTTAATATAGTCATACTAATATAACAATTTAGTTGTTTTTTATTTTATTTAAACGAAAAAGAGAGGGTTTCCCCTCTCTCTAACAAATTATAACAAAATTAATTAATCTAATTACGGATTAATAACAGAAGCGTTAATAGTGAATCCTGCTACGTCATCGATAATCGCAGAATCAACAAATAATGCAGGAGTAGTTTCCTTACCCTCAAAAGTAATGTTGTAACCGTTAAGGTCTCCCATTGCACCACCTGTAGAAGTAGATACAGAAAACTCAACACCATTTTGAGCACCTGCTAATCTAAAGTTACCATTGTAATCTTCTATGATAACGTGAGGTCTTCCGTAAGAAAGTAATTTAAGTTCCTTTTGCGTAGCTTTATCTTGTTTCTTTAAAACAATGCTACCTGTTTGAGTCCAAAAAGAAGTACCGTTATCTCTTGAAGATTCGTTAGTCTCTTCGAAAGTATTGTTATCTCCTCTAAGCTCAAATTTAAATGTATCAACAGCAGATGCTAAAGCAGTAATCTCTTCGTCAGTACCTAATGTCAATCCATCGAACATATCAGCTGTGTAGTTAGCGATATAGATGTTTCTTAAACCACCTACAGACTCTTTACACGCTTCAGTTCTTCCTGATGTAATATCACAAGCCATATTTAAATATTTTTTATTAGTTTATATTAAAAAAGGGATAGGTAGAACCTACCCCTCTTAGTTTAGTTTTCTGCAATTAATTATGCAGGAGTATAAAGTACTAATTCAGAACCGATACCAAAGTTTACAGTTGCAGACATACGCATTACAACTCTAACATTTTGTGAACCATCGATGTCAGCTAAATCGATAACCTTAACTTCATTTTTGTCGCTAAGTACACCACAACCGTACATTAAGTTGCTAGTTTGACCTGCTAAGATGTAGTTAGAAGGAATACCGTTAGACATAAAGATAGATACACCATCGAAAGATAAAGCACCGTTGTTGTACCATTGAGTACCTTGTGCTCCTGTACCTGAACCACCTAAACCGTTAGCACCAAATCCACCTAAAGCACGAACATAAGCTCTTGCTACGTTTGGAGCAACATATAGTTTTAAATCTTCTTTTCCGTAGATTTCTTGTGGAATAGCATCAACAACTTTTCCTAACTCATCGATTACATTGTCAGCAGTAATAGAAGTACCAACAACATCAACAACATCAGAATCAGCAGTAGCTAAAGCGATAAGACCATCAAATTCTCCTTCGTTAGCGTCAGCACCATTCCAAATAGTTTGCTCCATTTTTTCAGCAACTTTACCTGCCATATACCCAACTAGGTAATCTTGGAAAGATGGAGGTAAGCTATCGTGAGCTGAGAATCCCATAGAAATTGCATCCCAATCAGAACGGAAATCAGCCTTACATAACTGTACGTTTACTTGAAATTCTTTAGGGTCTAAGTAACGCTCAGTAAGAGTTACAGTAGATGTAGCGTTGAAATCACAACTTGCATCTTTTAAGATATCGTCAGTAGATAATACTTTGATAACTTCTCTAAATTTAACATTTGGTTTAATAGTGATACCACCTGCGTCTAATGTGTTTGCAGATAATAAACTAGCAGAAATGAAACCTTGTAATTTTTCACCTGCGTAAGTAGTAGTAATACTTGTAGTAGTAGCCATAACTTAATTTTTAGTTTTAATATTTTTTTATTTAAATAGTTTTGAGAATACTCTGTCTTGTGTAGTTTGGACTCTATTAGCACTAAATTGTACTTGGCTAGACTCTTCAACTAAGCTCTCAGGAGAGTGAGCAATCTCTGTAACCTCTTCTGAAAGTTCTTCTTTTTGTTCGCTTAATTCAGCAGGAACGTCTTTTTTGTACTCTTTTCTGATTTCTTCTAATGCAGAAAGTATTTCTAACATCTCACTCTTTAAAGAGCTTAAATCTTCTTTAGTAGCAAATTCAACCTTCACAACTTCTTGAACTTCTTCTGTTTCTTCTTCTTTAGCCTCTTCAGCTAATTCAGTAGCCTCTTCCTTAACCTCTTCAGTAACTTCTTCAGCTACTTCTTCAGATAATTCTTCTGCTACAACTTCTTCGTTAGCTTCTTCTGCTTGAGCTTCAACTTCAGTTTCTTGAGTTTCCTCAACAACTTCTTCTTGAACTTCTTCAGAAAGAAACACACTCTGTAGTTTGTTTAAAATTTCTGTTGCTTTCATAAAATACATTTTATCAATTAATAATATAACAATTTAAAATATTTACGTTTTATTTTCATTCATTTACCTCTGAGCGACCTATGTTGTATCTGCTCAACGATTGAATTAATACAGGACACTCAAATACCTCTCCACCATCAGCTTCAACTCTTATGTTAAAGTTTGATTTAACTACTTGTCTAGTAATATTAGAATTACCTTGACCTACCAAACTACCAATACCGTGAGGTAGGGCAGAATAATACATTCTACCCTTTTTCTCACAGTTGCAGTTATTTATTGTGTAAGTATTCTTACAAGGACAATACGTTGCTCTCATTATGTCAATCCGTTTATGTTAACAGTTTCAATATCATTACTAACAATACTATTTAATTGCAGATTATTATAGTTTTGGTCTGAAGTAGCAACTTCGTTTCCGCTATTTAGACTTGTTTTACTTTTTGTTTTTTTAGCCATAAATATTTGTTTTAAAAAATTAAGCATAAGATTGCGTTTTTTGTATAAAGTACACTATATCCCAAATTTGAGCATTACCGCCTGTTGCAACTATTTTCCAATTAGACCCATTATCTACAAAATTTTGGTCTGCATAGTATTGAAATACTTGGTGAAATTCGTGTGTGGTATCATTGCCTTTTGGGAACGGCACATCTACACCAACCCTTTCGTATGGTGTTCCGTTTGTAGCGTCTAATTGTAATCTTAAATATGTTTGGTTAGCATTAGGTGCAGAACACTTAAAAACAATAGTCATTAAATAAACATCATTCAAATTGTCCGACAATACTTTTCTTGTTGTGCCGTTATAGTAATCTATTCCATTATAACTTCTATAAGCAGAATCAGCGTTGTTTGGCATTTCAATAGATACACCATCAATTAAAGTTAATTTACTTGCCTCTGTAAAATCGCCGTCATCGTATCTAGTCCAACCTAAACCTGTTTTACCGCCCGCTTGGGGGTATAATTTCACCCATTCACCATTGTAAACAGTCCAAACACCCGATTCGGTAGTTACATAAGCTCCGTTTTCTATGTTGTACGTTAAACGCTCTGCGTCTGTACTTGTGCCTGCGTGTACCTTGTAACTTGTATTTTTAACCATCTATTTCTTTTAGTTTACTTATCGCCCAATTAATACCTGCTGAACCTCCCCAACAATCCCACATTAATTTTCCACATCCTTCAGAATAAGGTACGTCTTTGTTTTGTTGATGTCTTTTAAATGAAGCCATACGAGCAATAGTTGAACGAGTTAAAGGCTTTCTGTTAGCTAACTGAGACGCACGAGTCCAACCAACTGAAGTGCCACAACTACTACCGTTCTCTTTTTTCCATTTTAAAGCTCTTTTAGCGTTGTTTGTAGCACTTTGAGGGTAATCACTATAGCTTTTTAATTTAACTCCATTAGAAGCCATTAAAATCTCTTCTATCTCATAAATTTTAATTAATTCATCAACAGACATTTCTTCTTCAATGCTTTCTTGTGGTCTCTCGTCTTTTTTATCTGTGAAGAACCCTTCTATACTAAACCCTTTAACACGCTTAGTCTTAACAAACTCTTCCCATATCTCATCGTTGTTTACCTTTACAGAAGCCATCCAAGTTCCTATTGGCATTTCTAATCCGTACTTACGAGATTTGTCGTGTACCTCGTCTTCTACTATCCAAGATTCAACAACAGATAAACCACCTATAGCTACTTCGTGTTCTAAAGTGCTATTGTTTTGTTTACCTCTTGATAAGAATAATTCAGATGCTTTTCTTACTGTATCTTCAGAGAAATGTATATAATACTCTTGCTCTGCGTTGCGTCTGTAAATCTTCTTGTTTGGAATTAAGACAGCTCCCATAAGAACTCTCTTTTCGTTGTCTACCTCTGCAAGTTTTACCTCTTGAGATTTAAGTGCTATAAAGTCTTCTTCTATAGCAGGGTTCTCTACGATTGAGATGGCTTCTATGCCACCCCATTCGCTATCTTCGTCTATGAATAATTCAAATACTTCTAAGTCTTTCATATTAATATAACAATTTAGTTTGTAATTATTTTATTTAGTCTCCTATTGTTGCACTTGTCTGTATAGCGTTATCTAACTGTTGTTGTGATGTCATTTGAGACGATACAACATACGCTTGTACAGGGTTTCCTAATTGACCTGCTATACCTTGAGCTAGTTGATTCTCTCCTGTAGAGCCTACTAGATTGAAGTCAAATGTACGACCTCCTCCACCACTAGCACCTGCACTAGAAGAACCTCCTCCACCACCTCCACTACTTCTTGATTGAAGTGTTGTAGATAATATTTGAGCTATAGATAAACCTGCACCTATATTGTTTTTTGTTTTAACCGCTTGAGCACCTGCCATTATAGCTCCTGCTGATGCTATACCTGCATTACCTGTTTTAACCATTGCACCACCCCTAATAGGGTCTACCACAGACAACATTAGACCTGTAGCAACAGAAGCTGTACCTTTAGCTGTCAACTCTGCTGATTCAGCAGTAGCTGTATTCATTAATTGTCTGTTTGCAGATTGGGTTTTTATTATTATTCCTGCAATAGCACTTCCTTTCTCTAAAACTAAAGCTAAATTAGCTAACGCTTCGTTCTCTCCTGCTATGTTTCTGAATATAGTTCCTAATCCGCTAAACCAAGATACATACTGTTCATTTATGCTTCTTTTAGAATCAACCTTCATTTGTTCTAGCTCTAGCTCCCTAGTAACCATATCTGTTTGAAACTGAAATCTATCTTCTGCAATTATAGCTTCTCTTTCTGCTAACAAAAAACCTTGATTCTTCAAGTTCTCTAACTTAATAGCCAATGTTTTCTCAAAGTTAGCTTGTTCCTCAGCCATAAGGGCTTCTTTTATAGCAATCTGCTCATCTACTCCCTCAGCACCTACCTTGCTTTGCGGTCTACCTAAAGAACCTGCGTTAGTTCCATCGTATCTACCTAATCTTGCTTGAGCTTCAGCTTGTGCTGACTTTAAATTAGCCCTTAGTATTAAGTCATTAAACTTCTCTGTTATCTCCAACCTTTTTCTTTGAGTTTCCGCTTCTTGTGCCAACTTCTGCTTATCCGAAGCTATATCGAATTGAGCTTGAGCATCTTTTAACGACTTATCTAACTTTGCTTTTTCTTTTTCGTAGAATATTTTGGTTTTTTTGCTATTCTTAAATTCTTCGACAGACATATCTTTTCTTGATGCCTCAGTCTCTAGCCATTGTTGAAACCTTAACTTCTGTTTCTCTACAAAAGTATCGTGTGTTAACTTTAAGTCTTCTACAGCATATCTTTGGTCTATCTTTAATAGATTCATAACGTTACGCTCCTTAGACTTTTCAGTATCTCTCTGTTGCTGAAGTATAAAGTTCTGCAAGTCTAAAACTTGCTCCTTAAATATTCTGTTTACTCTTTCTCTTGTCTTTTTAGTTCCTTTTATTTCTATATCCTCTATTTCTTTCTGTCTAGCCTTCTCAAGCATAGAAGTATCCCAACCATATCTCTTAGCTAGTTCTATTAACCTAAAATACTTAGATTCAATAAGACGAACCTCTTGCTCGTACTCAGTACCCAAGCTGTCTATATAATCACTCTCTGCTTGAGTTATCTCTTCTAATGCAGAAGCCTTATCATCAGCTTCCATATTTCTTATCTTTCTTAAAGCTTTTTCGTAATCACTTAAAGCACCTGTTATATCTCTTATTTTTTCCTCGTAACTTTCGATAATCTTAGTTTTTTCCTCATACGCATCGTTATCACTAACCTCGTCTCTTTCCTTTTTATATAAGTCAATTATCTTCTTTAACCCTACTATGTTTTTGTCATTAGCATCAATAAACTCCTTGCGAACCCTTAGGTAATCTTGCTCAGACTTAGATTTTGCCTTTGTTAAGTCTATCAATTCTTGCTCCAACTTAGCTAAGTTCTCTTTTCTTAGTTTTTCAGTAAGTACTCTACTAGCTCTTGCGTCAATACCTTTAATTGAAAGGTTGATTCTTTTATCTTCTAATTCAGCTATCTGTTCGTCTAAATCTTTTTGTTCTTCAAGGTTTTTAGTTCTTGCTCTAGTTAAATCTATCAAGTCTTTGTAGCGAGATTCTTGTTGACCTAAAATGCTATTGATTTCTTCCATTTTAATCTTAAACTCCTCAACATCTGATGTAGCTTCTTTTTGACGCATACTAAACCTCTCTATAAGCATTATTACTGTCTGAAATCCTACAATTAAACCTAGAGGACCCATAAAGGCACTTTTAAGAGCTTGTAAACCACCTGTAAGACCTCCTGCACTCTTTACTGTAAATAAAAGGTTTGAAGACAACTGAGACAAGTTGTTAGCCATACCTTGAATCCCGTAGTTGGAATCAGATATAGCTCTACCTAATTCTAAAACAGAAGACGAAGCACTACCTGAAGCATTTTTAACTTGATTCTGAGTTCTAGCTAATTTCTCATACTCTTTTTGAGTTATTTTTATTGATTTTATATTAGCACCTGAACCTGTCTTGGATATTGCAGTGTTTAATTCATTCGCTGACTTCTCTGCGTTCTTAACAGTTAAGTCTATGTCTTTATACCCTTTCTGTGTAGCTTTTAGTTTGACTGCGTTACCACTATCGTCTACAACTAACTTAAATACAATTTTTTCTAATGCCATTATCTGCGTTTTATTACGTTTTTAAATTCTTTCCAATTTGTAGGTGATTGGTATTTACCTTTTGCTATTTTTATATCTTCGTCATCAACTAACCAATCATTAGATGCTAACATTTCTATTATCTGCTTAATCATAATATCCTAAATCATTAAATAATTCTAACTTAACCTCTCCTTTATTAAGGTTTATATCTATGCTATTTATTCTGTACTTTATACTATTTATTATAACAATATCTTTTAATTCTACGCTAGTTATTAAATGAGACGGTAAATATGCAGTACTTTTTACTATTCTACTCCTTTTATCGTATATAGACAATACATATCTAGTCCAATAATTAAAGGTTAAACTGTTACCGTTATAAGTTCCACTATACTCATCAAACTCACTACCAAAGTGTATAGAGTTATTAGTATCTTCGTTTATATTAGTAGCCTTAATGTATTGGTTTATTTCTGTTTGATTCAACTTATTCCAACCCACAAGGTAATCTCCTTCTTCCATTTGAGGATTTTCATCAAAAGCGATAGTGTAAGGAGGATTTGTTGCAGTACCTAAAGAAACTTTTTCAGGGTAAAACAACACAGGTTTTGTAACCACAGGATTCTGTTCATCACTAACAGACCAACCCCAACATACATCTGTTTTTGTAGATGTACCTTGCTGATTCATTCTTTCAAACATCATTCTCTCAAACTTAGGCTTAACATCATAAGAGCCACCATCGAAAGCTAATAAGTCTCTTAACTCAAGAGATGCAAATAAGTTGCTTAATCTTTCGTTACCAAACTCGTCTCCTGTTATTTCATTTGACTTAATTATTGCAAATGTCTTAGGGTCTTCAAACTCTAAGTTGACTTCAGAAAATAGTTTAGCTCTTCCAACGTTTCCACTTGACGTATCTACATAGTCAGTTATATCAAACTCTTGTCCTGACTGATAATAACTGTCAAGTGTCTGAACGTATATCTCCCCTTCTTCAAAGTACGTTGTAAGATTAAACATCTTAAAAAGAGAAGTAAGGAAATCCATAACCTTCATCTTAGGCATCTGAGAAGTTATAGTTGTTATTCCTGCACCACCTATAGGAAAAGTCTGTAAGTTTAAAGCGTTAAAGTTGTATAATGAGTCAGAAGACCAAATACCACCTGATTTAGTAAACTTTGTAAGTGTTATATCTATACTCCATTCAGTAAAACCACCATCTAGACTTTCTATGTATATATCTAACGGATAAGCACCAAAACCTAATGCAGGTGCATATGGATTGCTAGTATCGGGCTTGTAGTCTATAGATATGGTTTGAGTTCCTGTTTGTATAGATTGATAACTAACTCCACTACCTATAGACGGTATTCTAACTAAATACTCATCTGTAGTACTACCTGCACTTGGTGTTATAGTTATATCTAACTCATAACCTTGAAGTGGAGTAAGAGTTATGTCATCTATATCGGTATCTCCCGACCAAGTAGGGCTTCCTGTAGGTGTAAAGTCTGATAAGTTGTAAAGTTTACTAGATTGACTAAGTTGCTCGTCTATACTACCTGCTTCTCTATTTAACCACATAAAAAGATTGTAGTAGTCAGAGTTACTAGTGTTTAAAAAACCATCTCTGTTAAAAGTAAGACCGTATCTTTCCTCTATAGATTGTATAATAAGCTCTATTCTTAATGCAGGTTTTAAATCTAAGTAATTAAGACCTCTAGGCGTGTTATTTTCTGAGTTAGCAGTTGTAGCATCGTACTTTAAGTTTCTGCTTTCTGTACTTCCCTCAGTAGGACTATTACCCTCTATATCTGTGTCGAAGAAGTAGTAGTTTTTACCACTTATAAATGGAAAACATAAGTTTTGATAGTCAACAGCTACGGTGTTTTGAGGATTTCTAAGTTCTTGATTAACTTCATCCCATACCCATCCATAACGAAGACCGTCTTTGGCAAAATCTGCATCATACTCAAACTTATATTTATCTAAAACAGTAGGTATTGATGTATTAGATGCTTTTACACCTAAGTCTTTGAGCTCATCGTCTCCGAATATGTCTTTTAAGCTAACTGTCTCTCCATAAAAAACTATTTTGTAGCTAAGAGGTGAGTTATCCTTCATAGATACGTCTAAAAGGCTTATTTTGCCTTTTTTGTAGTCTGCACCATCAATTTTAAGTATTCCATCGACTTTAAACCTTGCATCAAAGCCATTATCTATATACCAATTATAATAGTGCTTAAATACCTTATTATTGTTTCTAGACGCAGGAACACTAAATTCTCTACTATAATCTGTAAATATTTTAGATATATCTCTTATATCTTGTATTTTAGAGGTTATATTTATGTCTTCAAAGTCATATAACTCTAGCCTTTCGTAAGGGAAAGTAGTTGTATCGGTGTCTATACCTGTTTTTATGTATAATTCTATGTTTTTATCCATTATCTAACACTATTTATAGTATCGTAAGCAAATTCTAGTTCAATATTGTATTCTATAAGAGAATCGTTAAGTCTTGTCTTAAAACTCATATCAGAACTCTTAATATTTACAGGTAAAGTGTTGTTTTCGTAGTTTATCCATACATCTTCACTCAAAAGAAGCTGTTTAAAGACCTCATTGTACTCTTCGGGATAAAAACCACTACTTAATGATAAAGTCTGCTTACCTTTCTTAAAAAGCGTCTTATATTGGTGTTTAGATGTGTCGTAAGAGCCTTGCACTAGAGTATTTGCTCTAAATGACTTGTCTTCTACATTCATTTTAAGTTTAGATGTCTTAAAGAACCATAAATCTTGATAAGCACCAAATCTGTTAACAAAAGTTATCTTATTAGGTGTATATTTACATTCAGATATGTTTTCAACTCTTAAAAAGTCTATATCTCCGTTACTATGCTCAACGTATACTGATTTTGTAGGAAAAATAGAGTATTCTCTGTCAAATTCAGTTAAACATTGACCTCTTTCAAATGTACCTCCGTTACTAAGCACCCTAGATTCAAAAGATTTAGATGATGTTATTACATTTGATACATATTCTATTTGCTCACTACTATCTGTTGAAGAAGATACTGATGTTGCATATACATCTCCACTCTCATCTTCAAAGCTAACTCTAACAGTATTTTCTGTATCTACAGGTACTATTAATGCTTCGTCATCTAATTTAAGTATCTTTGTGTTTGATAATAGCACGTTTTGTTGAAGCTGTGGTTGTCTACCGTCTTCAAAGTAACCATAACCCTTAAATCCTCTAAATCTAGTCTCTGTAGGAGTGCCATTTACAGCTCCGTTTAGATACATAGACTCTATAATGTCTACCCAATATACATCTTGAGTATAATTACCGTCAAAATTAGTTTCTATGTAATCATTTACTAATTCAGATATGTTTATACTAGCTTCGTT
>Ga0099849_1000865_pt1 | contig 14094 bp, 15 predicted proteins | sample CB_VirMetaG_4_FD_78177 | JGI IMG/M metagenome (GOLD analysis project Ga0099849, IMG submission 78177) | Freshwater to marine saline gradient viral communities from Chesapeake Bay - CB_1508_1M Viral MetaG | ecosystem: Environmental > Aquatic > Marine > Coastal | place: USA: Chesapeake Bay... | reverse complement strand
TAAACCTAACGCTATAGCCTTCCACATGAAAACAAGATCTAGATCTCCAACTCTTAAAATAAAAAGATGGTTATTGCTTTTATTATCAAGAAAAAAATTCACTTGGTTTTTATTAAAGTGTTTAATGTTTACTGGACCGTCTTTAATTTTATTATGACTAACTTTAAATTCAATCAAAGTATTAACCCCCCGATAGCATAACAGCATATCGGGGATACCTGCACCTAGTTTATTTTCAATTCTATATGTTTTTATACCTGAATCTACGGTATTGAATATATGATTCCAATATTCCCGTTGACTATCTTCTGGTTTCATTAATAATCAAAGGCAGGTTTAAACCTTATAACTCTTATTTTTCCTTGGTGCGTATGTAAAAAATCTTTTAGTTGTCCATTGAAACACATCCTATTCCAAGTATTAAAACTTAAACCATCTCTAATATACTGACCTGGAAGAAAACCAAACATTTTTATATCTCTATGATCTTTAGTTATATTATAAACGTGTAAACTAGAAATTCTAACATGTTGACCTCTACCTATTCTTCTATCTCTAGTTTGAATTGTTGCATTATCCCTAGCTAAATAAACCCAGTCGCCTTCTTTAAGCTCATTTATATTACATTCTACAACATCTAAAAAATCTTGAAAGGCTGGTTGTATTTTAAACTGCCCTACCCTTATATTTAAACACGTTTTTGTGTCTGGCCTAAATCTATTATTAAAAGCTTCATCCCCTATTTTATTTTTAATCTCATATAAAAACGAAATTAAAACAGATGTCTCACAATCTAGCGTACCTCTAGAACTAGCTATGGACTCCATAGCTAGGGAAGCAGAATCCCTTGCTTTAGTCCCTATAACAGATTGATTAGCAAAATACCTACTTTTAATACGTATACCCTCCCCTGGCCGTGGGTAGTTATATCTATGGTTTAGCATTTTAAAAACACCTTGGCTACTTTTAAGATCATAGCTTTTAGGGTTGAGTTCGTCCCTTCTTGTCCTGCTGTTTACTTTTGTATTATTATTTATTTTTGGCATAAAGCCCTCCTCTTTTTATGTTTTATATTTCTGGCTCTGTCTTATTGGTGAAATACCTTTTGGGTACACCTAATTTACTAGCCATTCTATAAACCCCTCCACTGTATTCTATACCTATTTTAGCTCCTGCTTGCTTAATAGTAAGACCTGATTCAATATGTTTATTGATTTCCTCTAGATCTTTTAGTGTGTATTTTCTCGGCCGTCCTTTGTTGTTATTCATTTTTCATCTCCTTTTTATGTTATTATTAAATCGGTTAACCAGCCCTCCCTACCTAGCCTTGTAATGAGGCTAGGTAAAAAAACTTGTTTATCTCCATTTCATTTGCTCCGCAAATAAGCAGTCTTCGCAAGGAACTACATAATCTATTCCTTCAATAACCTCGACATACAAGTTTTCTTCACAATTAAAACATCGCATTGTATCACTTAGCTTTGTTTTATCTATTGGGTTTATTACAGCCATTTGCTCTCCTCTCTATATCTAAAATAGTTAATACAACGCATAAAAACACACATATATACCAAAACTTAATAATTAGGAGTTATTTTTTAATATAAATAAAAATACGTTGTATTAACTGATAACCAATGTACTATGGTTTATTAATTAAGTCAATAGTTGAAAAGGGTATTCCCCTTCAACGATATCTAATCTTTTAATGGCTCTTGTCATTGCAACATAAAAAGTTCTTATTTCTTGTTCTTCCATATGTTTATTATCTATATCATCTATAGAATAGTATAGTCTAAGACCTGTATCATTTATTAATATAATCCTATCCGCTTCCTTACCCTTAACTGAATGTATCGTAGCTATTTTAAGTTTAATGTCGTCTAGCTCTATAAAACCATATGTATCTATAATATTTTTTAGGTATATGTATAGATCAAAGTCTTGTATGTTAAAAACACTATCCCAATGTTTACCTATAGCTGCGTCTATATTTGAAACGGTAAGATATTTCTTTAATTTGTTTTTTTGGGATTCAGATAGTATAGATACACTTTTATATTTATTTACTTTTGCATATAGAAGTAAAGCTTTATAAGCCTTTGACTGTAATGGGGCTTGCTTGTCCTCTTTAAGGTAAGGTACATTCTTATCTTTTAAAAAAGATTCTACATTTTTTAAGCCAATGTTATGTGTTCTATATAGAATGTAACAATCCTCCTTATAATCTATATCTAAATCATATAGATCTGTATATTCATTATACTGCCCTTTATAGTCTCTAGGTTTATAAATTTTTTCTTTTCTGTTGCTAATATTTTTTATAAGCTTCTCTGCTTTTGTGTGTACAGCCAGGGGGATTCTATATGATTGATCTAAAACCGTTATAGTTGCGTTGTATTTTTCTGTGAATTTATACATACCTCTAGGGTCTGCACCAGCCCAAATATATATACTTTGGTCATCATCACCTGCAATTATAATTTCTTTAGCTTTGGTGGCCCAATGGTTTATGACTTTCCATTGGAGCCTTGAAAGATCTTGTGCTTCATCAACAAAAAGAATGTCTATATCAAGGGGTTCTAAATCTAAGGCTTTATAAAGCATGTCGTTAAAATCTATGTAATCACATTGTTTTTTATACTTTTCGTACAGCCCTATAAACAAATTAAAATCCCCATATGAGCCTATCATCTCAGATTCATTATATATTTTAAGGTAGTCAGGGGTTTTATTGTCCTTGGATTTTTCTAGGTTGTATAGATTCAAGTAGAAATCCCCATCAGTCATACCTGTAACACCCTCATCTATCTTTTTACCTGTAAAAGTATAGCCAGTTGCCTTAGCAAACTTTCTAAGACTTTTATGACTTATAACAGATTCTTTAGCTGCGCCAATTATTTTAAAACATAGAGAGTGTATAGTACCTATGTTTTTAGTTATCCCTGTCCTCTTAGCTAAGACTTGAGCAGAAGCTTTAGTAAAAGAACATAACCCTATTCTGTCTAATGGAACACCTTTATTTATTCTATCCTTTAGCGTATTAACTATTGCTGTGGATTTACCAGTGCCAGGTGGCCCATATATAACAGAATAGGGCATAATTAAATTAGTATTCTTCTGTTGATTCTTCGCCTATTGTTTTAAGCTGATTAGACTTAGTCTCCTCGTACATCTTCTCGGCTGCTGTGTAAAGTTCTTTAGATGGATATCCAATAGCAGAGAATTTAATGGTGTAATATTCCTGCCCTTCTTTATTAACATCCACTATTGACGACATTCTTATAACACTTGCAAACCTATCCCTACCTGTTAAAGAAATTATTGTATTTAATTGCTTATGAGCATTAAGTTTAGTGTTTCTTAATGGGATACATATTTTAGAAAACTCGCCTGTGTCTTTAATGTGGTAGCCGTAATGATTAATTGATTTTTTAATCGTTAAGTCTTTTACACCTTCATTATCTAATTCAGCTATTCTAGCTTCTGCTTCTTCCTTAGTCATAAAAGAACCATAATAATCATTTTTATTCTTATCATATGGTCTAACAATAAAGAACTTTTCTAGAGTAACAAAACAAATGTCCATTGATTCACCGTAAATCTCATTAGTTATGGTGTTATAGAACTCACCTGTTTTCAATCCGTCTATATAACGTTCTTTTTTGGGGTTGAGTACATCTGTATTTCCTTGTGCTTGAAGCACTAAAGGGTAGACTAAATCCTCTACTGAGACATTCTCGTTACCTCTTTTTAGATCTTTAATATAATCAGGTATTTCTTCTGTTATTGTTATTTGGTTGTTTGTCATTTTGTTATCCTTTTTTATTTTTAGTTATTACTGCTTTTACATATGGTGTTACTTTTATACTCTCTGGCAATTCATCTCCTTCCCTTATTTTTTGTTCAACAATACTCGATAATGTCATGTGATGTATAGAACGCTTTGTTTTAATACATTCACCATGGCCTCTATCTTCTAAATATTGGATAGCCTCCTGTGATAGCTCTCCATCAGGATCTTTTAGTATACTTGCGTATACACCTTTCTTGGTATGTAAAAGTCCTATTCCTTCTATACCTATCTTAGTTATATCGTTGTCTTCCATAACACTAGGTATTACATATTCAGACAACATTTTTTTATGTGTAGTTATGTGTGAAGTTATTTTTTTTAACGTATCTGAAACTTTATCAACATCTTGGAAAATCCTTGCTAGCTTTTTAATGTCAAAGTTTTCTAGGTCTTCTTTACCTGAATCAGTCACGTACTTTAATACCTCTTGGTACAGCTTATTTGTATTGTTTAATATGTTATTCATATATATCTCTCCTCTCTATATATAATATAGTTTATTTATACGATACTTTTCAAGTGTTTTAAAATATCATAGTCTATTTTAACTAGGTTGTAGTCCTTAGTTTGTCTATCGTATTTTAAGCAGTTTATAACTCCGTGTTTAGACAATAACTTAAAAAATACAATACCTATAATAATAGGATCACCTGTAGGTATAATATAATCTTCTTTAGGATTATACATATCTGCTAGGCGTTTTATCCTATTAATGGTTTTAATGTTGTTGTCACTGTCCGCTTGATGAACATTAAAATCACTAGACACAATAAATGAAATATCCCCATAGCTTTTAGCTGATGAGAAATTATTTTTATTTTCTTGTGTAATAAATACTTTACTCATTTTCTCTCCTCTCTTACCTATAAACTATAGTATATTATCTATAGAATGTAAACTGTTTTTAACAAAATCTGCTACATTCTTTTTTTGTTTTAGGCAAGTTAATATTCTTTTATCTATTGTTTTTTCATATACGATATCTATATAAGTAACATTGTTTTTTTGACCTATCCTATGGTTTCTATCCTCTGATTGAACTCTAGAGACATAAGAAAAATCGTTTGTGAAATACACTACATATTTACAATTATTCAGGGTTAATCCTGTGCCACCTCTTTTTTGTGTGGATATAAAGTACCTCGATTTACCTGTGGTAAAATCGTTTTTAATGTTTTGTCTTTCGTCGTCAGTATCTGCTGTGTATACAGATAGACTTTTTTCGAATAAATCTGTTTTATAATATAAAAGTTCTTTCCTTAAAATATCTATCTCGTATAAATACTTTACCCATACAATAACTGGTTCATCTTCCGGGAGCTCATCTATTATCTTTTTTAATTCTATTATTTTTGGGTTTCTATGGGACTCTATTATTTCTACTGTTTTCCTCATCTCAACGCTTTTATTTCCAATGTATTTATATTCCCCTGTAGGTTTTCTAATAAATCCACTAAGAATCTGCTGTAGGTTTCCGTACATGGTTAATATATGTTCTACCGTTATCTCCTCATCTTTAGATAGACTATATCGGCTTTCATTTTTTAGGCTTATATATAGTTTTTTTTGTGTTGTAGATAGCTCTACATACCTAGTTAAATATGTTTTATCAGGTAGTTTTAAAACGTCTTTTTTAGACCTTTGGTAGATAAAATTATTTATTAAATCAAACAACTCATCTGTATTTTTATAAGCTATTATTTGTTTATTTTCAAAACCACCTAATATACAATACCTGTTCCTAAAAGAATAAAAATCACCTAGCCCTATAATATCCTTATCCAAGAAATCAAAAATAGAGTATAGATCACTTATACCTTGTGATACTGGTGTTCCTGTCATAGCTATTTTTCGTACAGCGTTTTCACCGATCTTAACCACGTTCTGTGTTCGTATAGCTTTATGGTTTTTAATGTTATGTGCTTCATCCAGGACAATACCTGTTTTTTTATTTTTAACAAAGTTATATACTTCGTTGTATGTTGTATTACCTTTCCTTTGTAAAGATTCTATCCCTACAATCAGCACCTTAACATCTTCTGTTTTTAATTTCATAAACTTATTAAAACTATTGAGTCCTGATTTATTAGACATATCAGATAAATGTACAATAGCTTTATGGTTAAAATGCTTATCTATTTCTTCTGGCCATACTATTCTAATACTATAAGGGCATATTATAAGTATTTGTTTTATCTCTTTTTTATCTATGGACGCTGCCATAACATCTAGGGATGTTTTTGTTTTACCTAGCCCCATTTCCATAAATAAACAAAAAACATTTTTACTGAAGGTTTTATGTACAGCTTCTAATTGATAGTCTCTAGGCTCTGTTTTAAAAACATAGTTTGAAGGGAACATAAGGATTTTATTGATATCCTTATCTTTGTTTATTATATTTTTAACTTCTTGTGTTGCTTCGTATGTCCCTTCCCATTTCTTTAACACCTCTATGTTTCTTCGTACACAAGGAACACTCCAACAAGCTTTTGAAGGTTTGAATTTCCTGTTAGGTAAACTTCTTACTTTATTAAGCTCACTAAACTCTGTGTATATTTCAAAAGTGTTTGATTTTTCTATGTATTCTATTCTCAAAAAAGCCTCCTAATAATCATCTTCAAAATCCACTGTTTCGATAACATCCTCTATATCCTCTACAGTTTCTATCCTTTTGGTTTCCTCTATAGGGCCTATACCTACAGCCCAACATCTAACAGTGCTATGCTTCCCTTTTTTAGATATGTTTATTTTTTTAGTTACGATACCTTTAGGTATTAATGCCATCCATATGTCTGTTGTGTTAGTGTTACATTTCTTGCCTTCTAAAAACTTTTGGAAATGCGTACCACTGAATAAAAAATAACTTATCTTTTTAATATGGTCTATTATAGGTTTACCATTTTCTAGTAAAGCACCTCTGTTATTAATTTTGTTCTGATCGTATCGAACGTCTATAGAGTTCTTAATATACTGGTCAAAATATTTACGTACCACACCCGATTTACCTGCGTCATCTGGGGTTTCTACCTCAATAACATCTTTAGTTAAATTGTCTAGTATTAATTGCCATTTGTTAGACTTCATATTAGCAACTAATTTGTTTGAGTTTTCAAAAATCTTTTTACGTACATGCTTAAAATCGAGTAATTCTTCTGTTGTTAAAGTAACTGTGACGTTTTCATAAATCAATGACCATTTTACTGGTTCTGTAAGATACTTTTTTAAAGCTGTAAATTCAGGTAAATCAGCTAACTCAAGTTCCTTTTTTTCTTCGTCATCAATACCATATTTTCTTTTTACACACGTATGAGAATCACATAATCCTTTTAATGGCTCTTCTTGGCATTTGTATCGGTAGTCCGTTTTATTTATTTGTTTAACTATGTTCTCAACTTCTTCATAAAGTAAAGGTGTTTTAAAATTATTATTATTAAAATCCTGTATCTTTGTTTTCCAATCAGAAGGGTAAGCTCGCTTTACATATATACCATAGTTAAATAAAGTGTTGTTTCTTTGACCTTCGCCTGTTATACGTCTAAGTAATACCTGTATACAAGGTGGTGCTTCTGAATCATCGTCTGTTTTTATCTTTAATAAAGTTTTTTTATTAACCCTTAGTGTAAAGGCTTTGTCTATGAACTCTGTTAAACTTAACCTACGCCCATTAGATAACGCATAAGTTGTATCTAAGGCATACGGTATCTGTATCCCTGAGCCTTTATTGTTAGTGTTTACAAAATCTACTTTGTCTTGTTTAGGGAATATCTCTATGGCTTCTTCCCCTACACCTCGTATCCTTTCAGCAATAGAAAACAATGTTTCTCTTATATCTGAAGTTGGTACAGGTTCACTTAAAAATAAATATACATGTCCGCTTCCTGACTTTGACCTACATACAACTAAAGGGAGCTTAAGTTTATTTATTTTTTTATCAAGGGTTATTAAATCAATATCGCCTCCGTGGTTATCTAAATCTATAACTCCAAAATAACTAAGGCCATCATCTGTAGTAGGTACTAAAACAAGACTGTACTCTTTATTTAAATGGTCTTTATACTGGAACGTGTTTAATACTTTGTTACTCGCATGTGAATGTTTACCATCTTTATACACATAATAGGTGTGAGTATTAGCCTTAAAGAGTTGTTTAAACCTTTGTATATCGTTGTCACTAGCCATTTTAAAATCTCCTCTCTCTATTGCCCCCTATTACAATAATATAACTAACTTGATATTAAGATTCAAGTAGTTCAGGGTATAAAGTTAATAAAAAAACTTTATCTTCACCAAGTCTTTCTAGAAAAGCTGTCTCTAAAAAAAGGTCTCGTTCTTCTTTATTTAATTTTAAAAATAATGCAAGTTCAAGACATTTATTAAAATCAGGTGGTCTATAAAACCCTAATTCTAATTTAGTTATGTAATGTTTATGTTTAGTTAGTTTACTAGATAAAACAGTAGCTTTTAATTTTTTTCTTAATCTGTACTTTTTGCAAAGGTAACTGAATTTACTCATTTGTTTAGTTTACCCCATAATAAATAAAACCACAAAAGTACAAAAGTACACGAGTTTATTTTCTAAAAAATTTTTTAAAAAAAGTTTTGAGCTAAAAAATGTACTTTTCCTAGGCGTTAAAACTGTGGATAACTTTTTAAAACGAGGCTAAAAACTGTGGATAACCTGTGGATAACCTGTGGATACATTATTTACATTTCTCATTTTTGTATGTACTTAATTTTTTCTTGAAAACTGTGGATAACTTTGTAAAGTGAGGTTAAAAACTGTGGATAACCTGTGGATAACCTGTGGATGAAATAAGTACACTTTTATGTGGCTATTATGCTTTGTGATTGATATTTAGATAAAAAACCGCTTTTTTGAGAAGCTACTCGGACATATAATGCACCTATATGGTTTATATTTATACTTGGTATTGTTGGGGTATCTACATTTATCCAAGTGTTATTATCAAAGGATTTTTGAACATAATAATTATCTATGTCAAATACAGGATTCCATATTACATTTACAACACCACTTCCTGCTATATTATTTAAAACAAGCCCCGATACACTTGGTGGTATTATTTCTGTGGTTATATTAACGTCTGTTTTTAAAGGTGGTTCCCCTTCATCTGCTGTATGTATAGCCTCAAAATAAGGGACAGCTTCAATAGTAAACTTTTCATTGTTTTTCCCTGGTTTGACTGAAAGTACAGTACAGTCCTGACTCCAATTACTAGAAGGTCCAAAGGTATATGTAGTAGGTATTCTATCAGTAAGCTCTGTTATAAACTCAAAATCAGTCACATCTACATCTAATACAACAGTATACTCATCTACGCCTTGTGTTACAGTATGTGGCCCAGATAACGTGCCTTTAGGTGTAGCAAAAGAAATATAAAAAGGTGCCTCTCCTTCAAATATAAAAGGTTCATTACTTTTTATATTTAATCCGTCCTTAGCTACAACACGTCCTGACTGTCCCCAAGAAGGCATATCGTGTTGTACTTTTATTTTATCCCCATATGTAGGTATATTCCCTAGCATTTCTACTTCAAACATTATTTTATATTTTTGTAGTTTCATCTGTTTATCTAGATATTGAGACTCTCTCCAAGCTTGGTTATAGTTAACACAACCAAAAAAATCAACTTCTAAAGGTCTAGTTATATTAGGTCTAGAAGAAACCTCAGCTGGTTCATAGTTACTGTCTTCATCTAAATATTTTATAATTACACCATCAGGGGATTCATTATTATCTAATGTATAAGCTACTTTAAAAGAATTTTTAACCATATTTCTACTTGTGAAAAGGGTTGTATACGTGTCTTTAATAGAATCTCTAACTATAGTTAAGGAAGAACCATCAAAATAAGGTCTAGCTCTACCTACCCTAGAAACCTTATTTAAAGATTCCCATATAGCTACGAAAGAATCAAAAACACCATCAAAGGTATCACCTCTAGTCTCCCATTCTTCATCTAATTCTAATAAACCATTTAAATCTATTTCTGTATAAGATCTAGAAGCTCCATAAGAGGCCATCCATATATCGGCTAAGGCCCACGCTATAGAACGAGTAGGCTCAGGGTTTGTAAAGTTTGAACCATCCCATTTTGATAGTTTCCTTGTTGCCACTATGTTGTAAACATTATCCACATCAAAAGATAAACTTTTATCTGCTATTAACTCTAAAGCTAGTAAAGAAACTGGTGGGTAATTAATTACAGGGTCTTTAATGTGCTTTATCCTAGCTATATACCCTTTATCATAATAGCTTCTTTCATCCACGGCATTAAAATCTCTAAATGGGTCTTGTACGTTATACCCTTTTAAAGTAAGCCCAGATTCATAGCTCATACAATGGGTATAATATATTCCGTCTTCTGATATACTCCATTCATCTGGGGAATTGCTAGAGGCGTTTATATTGTTTCTTATAGTTAATCTAGAATAAGACTTTGAACTTTTAATTATATCTTTATTTACTATGTAACTAGCTTGCTTTTTTAAAACAATCCCTGTAACTATTTTAGTGACAGAATCTGTGGTGTCATAAGGTATATTTTCATCCACCGTTATCTGTCCTATGTTATAATCTATATCTGTAATATAACTTGTTATATTAATCCAAGTCCCACTAACATCTATATATAATTTTATATCTGCTCCTGTTTTAAACGTATCGTATACTTCAACATCATTATCTAAAACTTCTTGATTAAACCAAGGGGTTGTAGATACATATTGAGAAATGTCTATAGTAAAAACATAAGATAATGTACCTGATGCAAAACCAGGGGGTGTTTCGACATTAGACATAGTAAAACCATTAGGGGTTGTAGAATTATCAGGGAGCATACCGTATTTAACATACATATCTTTAACCAAGGATGTTAAGGGATCTAAAAACCAAAAGAACAAGTAATAGTCTGTAGTAATATCTGTTATATCTCCGTAAGATTCCCCTTCAGGTATTATCTCTTTAAAATACCCTTGAGAAAACTCAAAATCTAAATCAATATAATTATTCCCTAGTTTATCTAAAGGTGCTGAAAAAGAACCTGAATATTCAGGCTCTATAAAATGTTTAAAATTCCAAGGGATGTTAGCAGGGAGTAAGCCATAATCCTTATTCTCTATATATTCTTTAACTCTACATAATAAAACATCTGTTGAAGAATCTATATCTTCTGCCTGTAATGTTATATATAAAGTTATAGGGTATGGGTATGTTTCATTATAGTAACCAGGTAAGTTAGTCACCACTACTTTTAATTGATCACCTGCAGCGTAATTTACCCCTTTTTTAGTTACATTTATTTCTAAAATCTTATAAGTATATCCAGGAGCTAATGCCCTTTTTCTAAACTCATATTTAAACGAAACCTCAGCTCCTGATCCACCCCCTGTCAAAGAAATTATAGGAGTTGAAGGTATATCAAGGACACGGCTTCTATCAAACCCAATATCATATTGTGTAAAAGAAGTTATAGAGTTTAAAAGTATATTAAAAACAGTTGATAACCCTGTGTTATTAGATGCATCTATAGTGTCAGGCCAATCATCTGTGTTCTCAAAAGTTATTCTGTTTTGAACAGTCACGTTACCTCCATTTTCTTCTAAAGGTGTTATACTTTCTATTACATATTCCCCTGAAACAGAATCATCAAAGGTTATTACTTTTATTGTCTCTCCAACTGAAAAAATATTTTCATATAAAGGGTTGTCTTCTATTGCTACTATTGTAGTCTCAATAAATCTATTAGCCTTATCAAAGGTAACAGGTCTAGTCCTTGAGGTATGTTCTCTACTCTGTACATTAGCCCCTTGTATTTCAGGGATTGTGTAAACATTATCATTAAACAACTCCATAGGCTCATTAGGGTTATAAAGTTGATAAGTTAGGTTCTCATTGTTTAATATACTTGTATTACCTAATTTAATATCTTGTAAATCAAAAGTACCATGTCCTAAACATAATAAATGCCTACTTACAGGAAGATTATCTTTAAAAAACAAGTACGGCGATGCTGCTAAATCAGGAAACCATTTTGTTTTACCGTAAACAGAAGGTATAGCTTCTCCAATCCTTGCTAAATTAGTTTGAATGTTTAAATTATAATTAGAACTCCCTGGTCTTCTTATAGAAGATAAATTATCAGGGGTGTCTATAGTAGGTATGTCTCTTTTAGTCCCAGTAGCTACGACATACCCCACTACAATTGAAACAATAGCAATTATTACCTGTACAGGGCCTTTAGGCAGTATTTTAATCTCTAAAACATCGTTTTCATTTAAAGTCTCTAAAAAATCATCTGTTCTTACTCTTGTTTTGTTTAGATATATTCTAGTGTCTAGTCCTTTAAAACCATCAGGGAATTTTTCAATCAAAAAATCTACTATATGAGTACCTTTTGAAACATTGATAACCTCATTATCTAAAGGGTCAAAAGGGTTTCTATATATTATTATTTTAGGTTTAGACATCTGTAAAAATCTACTTTGGAATACCCATTTCTTTTTAAACCGTTCAAAGTCATTGTACATACACCTTGCCCTTTAACAGCGTGTACACACGTATCATTTAACCATATACCTACGTGATGTATTTTTCTATTCATAGATAAAGCAACAGCATCAAACGGTTTAGGTGTATCTACTTTAACCCATTCATTTCTACCTATAACTGTGTTAAAAGCTTTCACTATTTTAATTGTTTCTCCTGCTTTTATATTATCCCCCTGATCTGAAATATGGATACCTAAAAAAACGTGGTAAACATATTTAAAAAAAGAATAGCAGTTAAAGCCTTTTTCTATATTATCCCCTTTATCATCCCAAGGTTTACCAACCATTAATCTAATAATTTCTTTCTCCCTATCCATCATGTTATAATAATACCATAATAATTAAAAATATACGGAGGAACACATACAATGGCATTAGAAGCAAGCATAGAATATAAAGGTATCCCAGTTCCAAAAGCATACATTGAAATAGATTCATGTTTTATTAATAAAGAAGATACAACTGTTGATATATCTATATATTATGATAAAGATAATAAAGAAAATAACAATAAATTAACCAGTAAAAGAATAGTTCTTAATGAATTTTCTCTTGAACTAGTCACGGATGCTTTAACAGTACATTTAAAAGAAAATTACTACCCTGACGCTGTAGACGTATAAGTATCTATTTTATTTATAACCTCTGACAACATAAAAGGTTTTTTTATTTTATCTATTTTTTTAGGTATCGTTATATTTATATAGTTACCTACTAACTGAGATTCTCCTGTCATTAATATAATTTTAGTGTTTTTAAAATTATCGTTTTTATCTACAAGGCTACTAAATAAATAGCCAGACATCTTAGGCATATTAATATCTAAAAAAACAAGGTTAGGTTTTATATTTTCTGCTTTGGCTATGGCTTTTTGTCCTTCAGTGAAGAAATAAAAAGAAAAATTTTTAGCACTTTTAAGAGAGACTTTTAAAGTATTTAAAAGAAATGTATCATCGTCAATAAAAAAAATATTCATGGTTAATTGAATAAACCTCTAAAGCGTTCATCATAGACAACTCTAGGGAAACGCCTGTTTATTAAAGAAGCTATCTCAGCCCTTCCTGTAACCTTTAACATATTAACTGAAATATCTGAAAGGTATAAAACTAAAGGTGGGTCGTTTTGTGGGCCTGTTTTATCAGACTCTAAATATTCTCTGTAAATTACAGTTATAGGGGTTTGGTTTCCTTCTAGTACAGCTTTCTCTATTAAAGTGATAAATTCCCTAGATACATTATCTACTGCTATTTCTATATACCTTCTTCCTTGCGTGTCTTTTTCAGGACCTTTTATAGAAAAAGAATACTTTCTAAAAGTTGTTAAAGGCCCATTTCCTTCTAGGTTTGCCTCTAGATCTTCCCAGTCTCTAACAATGTAAATATTTTCATCCCAAGAGCTGTGTCTAAACTCTAAGGTACTTAAAGATACATCCTCTCCCCCAGAGGCATAATATTCTTTTAATTTTTCAGAGAGTGTCAATTTATAAAGCCCACTTTCCTTTTAAATAGTTATATATGTCTGTATCTGTAGTTGCACTTGTCGCTTCGTGTAATATAATCATTTCAAGCCAATTTTGAACAAGTCCTTGTGTTTGGTCGGCTTTGTTAGCGTTAAGGTAAAAGTCCCCAGTTGTTAGATTAGCTGCGTAATCATTAACTTGGCCTCTG
>Ga0099849_1000864_pt1 | contig 14095 bp, 28 predicted proteins | sample CB_VirMetaG_4_FD_78177 | JGI IMG/M metagenome (GOLD analysis project Ga0099849, IMG submission 78177) | Freshwater to marine saline gradient viral communities from Chesapeake Bay - CB_1508_1M Viral MetaG | ecosystem: Environmental > Aquatic > Marine > Coastal | place: USA: Chesapeake Bay... | reverse complement strand
TGACTGATAGAAATATAGGGCATTTCTGGGCGGATCCCCGCCACTTGTGCCACTTTCTCAAACTGTCCACTAGGGGTCGCGATCGGGTCGGATGGCCTGTAGATTACTTGTAATCAGATGAGGGGTGGGGTAACCCTGTTGATGAAATGGTCGTCACGGAACCTGCCATGAAATATTTCTAAAATTAGGTTCTACCTCTAGTCTACCATACCGCCCGCCCGATCCCAGAAAGGTCACAAATTGAAACATAAGAATTGCTAATGTATAAGAGTGGTTGACAGGTTCTTTATATTCTGGTAGGGTAATCGTGGGCAAGTTAGATATATCCAAGTAGCATATCTTTCATATAAAAATATAAAATAGTCGGCGCAATCTGCTGCTATAAGATATTCTTATAGTTCAGAGATTCTCCGATAAGTTATACTTATGAGAATCTGGGAGTTTTCCACAGGATACACGAAGTTTTCCACAGATTCCACAGGTTTTTCCACAGTTTCCACAGGTCTGGGAGTATATCAGCGGTTCTTATATGATAAGCGTTTCTTATAGCACGCACGCCTAGGTCACAAGACCTGGAGGGGTTTATGAGAACCTTTAAGTATTTCTCTAGTGTATTCTTACAACGATTAAAGAGACATTCTATAAGGGTATAAGATACACGAAAACGAACAAATACACGAATTAAATAAACCTTTTAACTATATTTTTTTAACCTTTTATTTATACACGAATAAACACCCCATAATACACGAACTCATACACGAAAACCCTTACTATCACTACTCCGCGTCCACATAAAAGTTTTCCACAGATTAACGAAAACCTGTGGAAAAAACCTGTGAAAAAACTATCAATTTCTAATCACTTTTCCACACACATTCCTCTACAATCTCCATCTTATTATCATCCCATAATACTAACGAAAGATCATCTTTGATTGGTTCTCCCCAATGTCCTAATCTATAATGGTATTCATCAAGAGCATCTTGTTCATCAACATACTCTGCAACCACTGTAGAACCAAGAGTAGAATGATAGATGATTGAATAACTCATCACTCCTCCTGAAGAAGACGTTTGATCTCATCTTCTGTTAGATCTTCTCCATATCCTTCTGAATTAGAATTGGAAGAGAACATCCAATAGTTATCAGAATCATTGATTAACTCATTCAGTGAATCATCACGATAGAGTTCTTCGATTTGAATGTTGTCGGTGTAGTAGTTCATTCTTCAATGATCTCCTTGATGTGAGAGAAAACGTCTTGGATGTTATCGAACCATGCTACTGGTGCTTCTTTGTAGTACAGTTGATAACCTTGTTGTGTGTAGGTAATATCATAATCACCTAGCACATTCATGACATGTTGTTCTTCTGGTTTGTCCTGGACTACGATAGACTGAAACGTTTCATGATCTTCACAGTGCCAGAAGTCATACCAGTCGTGTTGATTTGCCTCTGTGATGTTTGACATTAGAGAATAGGTGCAATGGTCCAATTTGGATCGTTTTGCTTCTCGATCCAGAAGAAGTTCCTATTGTTGGAAGAAGCAACAAACATCTTTGTTTCGTGGTTTTGTTGCACCGTTACAATAGGATCAGAGTCCATTAAATTATGGAGTCTGTTCTTTGCTTTGTGTGACTTGGGAACAACGAGAACTTGGTGGTTCATGATTCTTCTCCTGGATTACATTCGCGGATCTCAGTGACAATGATGCCATCAATCAAACGATCGACCTGACAAATACCAGGCGCAATTTCCATACTACCAATAACCAATCCAGTTACAGTAGCAATCAATGCAAACACAGTTGGGTACATTAAACTGCCTCCATTTTGACTTGATAGTTGATCATTTCCATCAAACGCTTTTGGATCTTTGCGTAATTATTTGCCGTGGCATCGTGACCACGACCAACGCAAGTCTCGCGAGCATCATACAAACCCAAGATGAGATTCATGATCTCATTCTCAGTCAGTTGTACGTTCTTCGGTTCATTAAAGTACCGATACACTTGATCGAAGTCAGTCATGATGGTTGTGGGTTGTTTGATCTGTAACCAGTATAGGGGCAATCGGTGCCCCCACACCGTCTCTTAACAATCTTTGAACAATTCATACATCTTCGCTTGGATCTGGTGGGACATCTCTGCCTCCTCCTCTCCATGGTCCTGGTAGTCTGCCATCGCATAATAGATCGCATCCCACTCATCTTCAGTGAAGAACGCTCTAACCACTTTGTGTGCTGCCATGATCATCTCGGGGTTTGGTTCTTTCATTGTGTCATGCCCAGGAGGGAATGGACATTGCCGCTTCAGCAGCACCGATCTCCAGTGCTTCCTGGATCTCAGCAGCGGCATCCTGAGTCGGTGTGCCCTCATTGAAGTGGGCAACCATCTCATCCAGTGCCAAACCGTCATCCCATCCCTGGTGACCGTTCAGCATCTCAACTTCATCCCAGAAGCGGTTGAACTCGGGACTCTCGAAGCAGTTGTCGGTGGTGATCATTGGGTTCTCCCCTGAACTGATACCAATATACAGTAAAAAACCCCCTTAGCAAGGGGGTCGTTGGGATTTCTTAACATTCCAGACCTTTCGGTCCTGGAGACATCGCAAAACGTCATTTCTTGCCTTTTCTACCATCTCAGGAGTACAACAGGGCACCCCGCGCAAACGCTTTTTCATGTTTTTTAGTTGTTGTCAATGGGCATCAGATCTTCAAGCATTTCTTCATCATAAAGATCTAAGATCTCATCTTTGATCTCTTCCTCAGTACAGGATTGGTAAGAATCCATTAACAAATCATGTGCTAATACCATGAGAGTGTTTAGATCCATGTCCTCAATGATCTTCTCACAGTAGTTGTACTTAAACTGTGCAAGTTGTTCTTTGGTAAGAGTCATTGTTTTCAGTTAAGAATGTGACGGTAATCAATGGATTTGATGCACCAACCTGATGCATTTGTGATCTCTTCAATTAGATCATCTCCGTCATCTGCCTCCCAGAATGTGCCAATGTATTCTTCATACAAATCAATGCGATCCTGTTCGGTGAGTTCTTCATCAGCAGAATCACAATCTAAATCAAACTCAATTTCAGTGACTTGGAATTGCATTGGTCTCAGTCAAGAGTAAAGGACTTGGAAACGAGAACATTATCGTTCTCATCATACTTTTCATAGTTCCAGGTATCATCTTCAATGTGCATGTAAGTGTGAAGATGACCCTTAGAATCTTCCTTGAAGTATGATCCTGCCTGAGGATCATAAGTGTAACTGGAGTTCAGAAGTGCATCATCAAAAGTCATCAAATTAACTCCTTTAGTGACGATCAGAAATGTTCCAAGATGTTGTGGGGATAGGTTGTATTAAACCTTTCCTCACTTTGTCCCTATACTCCTCTTCTTTGCGAAGTTGGAGCATATAGGATTCGATTGCAATTTGAACTGCTGGATCATTCTTTGCAGTTTCATTGAGATAGATCATGCGTCGTACCCCATTGAACGGAGAATAGCATTGCGATTCTGCCATGCAGTATATTGACTGCGGAAAGTCGCAATCTTGGTGAAGTCATCTGCCCAATGCAGTGACCAAGTGCAATTCCAGTTGCCCCGCATCTTGATGGGGGGATTGTAGAGAGGGAAGGGAGTCATTGGGTTGTGTCTGAACTGAATCCAATATAGGTCATAACAGGAGCGGGACAGTCGCCCCTGTTACATTTGTTCATTTTCCCTGGCGACGGCGATACAGAGCAGTGCCGTAGGTTGCTGCCTGATCGCTGTAGAACCCTTCCACAATGGGATCATGACCACGCCACAGTGCTTCCACCTTGCGGCAGTCTTGAGCAGCGTAGAACAGTTCGGCATCAGTCATCGACTCTGCCATGCTCTCCCACTTGGTAAAGTCTTCGACAGTGGCGTGGCGACGAATCATGGTCTCTGATCAACTTCCAACAATATAGACCATTTTTCTCCGATTCTTCGACAATGACAGAAACTCTTTACGTTTCGTCATCTCCTCAGCAGCACACTCATCAGTCTTATGGCGGTGCCATTCTGAGAATGACTCTTTCCAAGCATAATATGCTGCAATGCGCTTTTGAGTTGATGAGATTTGTTGGTCGTAATTCATTGGGGGTTGCAGATAATAATTGGGTATGCATTACCGTAGGTATCTCTACCTTGTTGGCAGAAATACTGCGGTGGAGGTTCAGGAATCTTCGATAGTGTGACCAACGCTATGATCACCTGGAAGAATGGAAGAACAAAAACTATCTTATCTCTCATCGCAGATAAAGGTAACCTCCTGCCCAATCACAACGCTCAAGCATTTGCTCACGGGAGTTAATGATGAGCATATTGTAACGCTCACCTTTAGCAGGTGTTTTTACACTGGCAGGTTTATACACAGAACCAGTTTTCTTATCAATGAAAGCGTGAATACTGTCACGACGATCACCAATGTGCATGAACACTTTGTGATACTTACGCCCCGAAGAATCAAGAGAGAAGAAATAATCTTCAGGTGCTCTCTTGGTAAGAACATCGCAAAGATCGTAGCAATGTGCTACAATCTTGAGTTCGATTGTGTGGCGGGCGTCTGCCTGCTCTTTGTACTCCTGAAAGGTTTGAGACATTGGAATCTCCCTTGGATGTACCCAATATAAAAGCGCCCCAGGTGCTGACCAGGGACGCCGTAACAATTCTTAAAGTGGTTTTTTTGCTTGACAATCGGTCAGGAGTCGCTAGCACTAAGTCAGAAATGCTTCGACCACATGACTTTCGACATCTTCACCTAACAAAAACACCTGAGATTTGTTGATGTTTTCTCTCAACTTTGTGTAATGAGGTTCATTCCAACCATCATCACTTTTGGAGATGAGATCAAAACATTCGTCATCATTTTCTGCGATGACATTCCACATTCCACCATATTCGCTAGAGGGAAATGGTACAAAGTGGTCAACTACATACAGTTTCTTCATTGTTAGAGTAAAACTAGGAGAATGAATAATCCGCCAACAACCGTGATGACTTCTTTCCAACCAGAAAGATCGGATTGTTCATTGCCATACGGTGAATCGCAAAGGGTTTCCACATATTTAGCACAACCCTGTATGCGAAATCCCTTTAGACTACCATACATTGCACGAACTTTGTTTTGTGCAGAGGAGGGACCATCTCCATACACGAAGTCTTCATTGAGTCCGATCGTTTCGTTAGACGACCATGTGACGGAGTATTCTCTATTCACGAAGTCAATCGCAAGGTTCGTAATCTTCGTCGCAGGGAAGAATCGTGTAATTTTCCCACGAATCTAGCACGGAGAAATCATCCAAGAAATCAAGGGCATCTTGAATGTCACGTCCAGTTTCTGCGGCACACAATGCACCAAGGAAGTTCAACGAATCGGCGTCGAGATCTTGGGCGTGTTTGGTAAGAACTGCTGCGGTCATGATAAAGAAGAAAAAATTGAATGGGGGACCGAAGTCCCCCAGGTAAATCAGGCGGTGCGCTCAGTCAGGCGACCGTCACGACGCATAGCGTTGATCAGGGAACCGATGGACTGACCCTGCTCTTGAGCAGCGAGCACGGACACCTGGACGCCGTTCACGTCGGTGGTGTCGAACATGTACTCCTTCTCGGTGTTGCTGGTGTAGACCACACCAACGGAGTCGGAGTTGAAGTTCAGTGCGGAAATGGCGCTGCTGTTGTCGATCTTCAGAGTTTGCATGTCAATGAATAACAAAGGAACAAGGAGTCTTTAGGGCGCTGCCGTTCCCATACACTAGATCTTAGTCGATCTTGTGGGTTTTGTCAAAGGTGAAGGGGATTAAATCTTCGTTAAGATCTTTGCCCCAGATCATGTTGTAGTAGTCTTCGTAGTCTATTCCCAGATGACTGGCGAAGTTCTCGTAATCATCGTGAGAGAGAAGTTCTTCTTCCGTGATAACCATTGCGACCCCCGAATACATTGAACATTTTAACAATAATCGAATGAAATGTCAAGCGTAATGTCTGGTTGCCATCTGCTCGTAGGATTCACTCCCACGATCATACTCTTCGTCCTCATGGTTATCGTGGACGCCATGTGCAACCTCGTATAGTTTCTCAGGATTGTGGAAAAGATCGTAGTTCTTTTCACAAATATCTGAATAGTAGAGACTGTCTTCGTTCATGGCGTCCTTAAAAGTACAATACTATGTATAAGACTTATTCTTCAATTTCCACATTTGCGTCAATATGCTGATACAATTCGATGAAAGTCTTCTTCATCTCATCGTCAAAGCGATTGGTGCAGATTTCAATCGCTTTCATCCGCTTACCAAAGATCTTGTATGCGCGGATGACATGCACCAGGCGGCGAGTGGAGATAATTTCATCAATACCACCATCATTGAAGGTCTTCCGTACAATGTCAGACCACTTACAAAGGTTTTCGATGAACTCCTGGATGTCGCCCGTGAGCGGAATGTCCAGAGACTCTGCCAGATTTGACAAAATCTTGGTTTCTGTTGCCATCGTCGGGTAATCCTGTTCAAAAGTAACAGGAAAACGCTCAAGGAACGCCTCATTTAGCACATTGGTGCCAATGAATCGTCCATCATCACTACCCTTACCCTTGGTATTGGCAGTAGCAATGACATTAAAACCAGCAGCAGGTTTCACATACTTGCCAATCTTCTTCAGGAACACACCATTCCCTTCAAGGATGGACTGGAGACAAAGAATCTTGTTGGAAGCAAGGTCAATTTCATCGAGTAGCAGGATTGCTCCTCGTTGGAGTGCTTCAATGACAGGTCCGTTATGCCAAACAGTTGCCCCATCGACAAGACGGAAACCACCAATAAGATCGTCTTCATCGGTTTCAATAGTAATGTTGACGCGAATGATCTCCCGCTTTAGTTGAGCACATGCTTGCTCCACACCAAAGGTCTTACCATTACCAGACAAACCAGTAATGAACACGGGATAGAAGATGCCAGAAGAAATAATCTTCTTGACATCAGTAAAGTTCCCGAACGGGACAAAAGTGCTGTCTTTAGTAGGAATCAAGTCAATAAGTTCCTGATCGGGAATGGCAGGAGAAGCAGAAGGTGCCTTAACCTGCTCTTCCAGTTGGTTTCGTGCCTCGTCAATGGTCAGTGACCACTTGCCGTGACCAGTTTTGTACATTTCCATGCGCTTGCTGATCGTAGGGTAAGAAACCCCAGCGAAGTCAGCAGCGGCACGGATGGCATCAGCACCAAACTCATTGCCAAAGTTCTCGGAGAGGAACTTGTGGAGTTGGATCATGTCGATGTGGATCGAGCGGGGCATCAGGGTTGTGTGAACTGAGAGTATCGTACAGGAGATTTGCCAGACCGTCAAGCGATCTGGGTCATGAATGTTGAGAGAAGTTTCTTGTTTGCCTTTTTGTTCTTGAACATCTTGCGGAAAGATGAGCGCAACTGAGCATGAGTTGCATCCTCTTGAACATCAAGAGTAGTATCTACATTTAGTTTAGATGATTGGACACCATACAGATGTGTGAATCCAACATTGTCAAACTGAATGAATCCTTTCTTCTTCAATACATCTCGTGCATCATGAGCGGTGTGGTATTGTCCATGATTGTAGCGATAGAAGAAATTGTTGAAATCACCAGGTGAAATGACCCTGAAGTTGATGAAGTTCACATCATCAAAATTATCACTCACTGCCTGCATGACTTTTTGATTGTGATCACAATTCCAGAGATTGTAAGTCATACCATTCTTTACGTTAGTAAGAATGTAACGATCATGATATGCAGTATGGGCACGATAGCGTGGTTTATCCTCCCAAGGACGCTGCACTTTCTTCACAATGGAAACAGGAGCACCCTCACCATCAGTGAAGAAAACACATTGAATCTTCTGCACCCTAGTCTTCTGTTTGAAGTGAGGAATGATAGCGTTCATGCTACATGCTGCCTCAACAAGTGGTGTACCGCTGAGTGCAAAGGATGGAGAATAAGTGCTGCGACGTTCCATCATCCTGATCTGAATCCAGATGTTCAACATACATGCATCCAGTTTCTTATTCTTCATCTCACTTGAAAGGATATTAACCATTCGGAAGGTTCCTTTGTCAACAGCAAGAACATGCTTCTCTTTCTTGAAATCATATTCAAAACGTTCTTTCTCAGATGCAAAGTGCTCAGCAGAATTGGTGAAGCAATATACCTCAAAAGGGATATTGACTTTCTTACAGAACCACAACAGACTCAAGATTTGTTTGTAACTATCGAGCAGGATATCTTCCATAGATCCACTCCAATCCAGAACAAAGATAAGACCATGATTCTTACCGTCAGGGATCCTGGTTACTTTCTTGAAGAGATCTTCGTTATACTTGTAGGTGTGAAGTTTGGTGCAGTCCAGAACACCAGTGCGAGCAGTAGTAGCGCGAGCATAAGCATCAGCAGACTTCTTACACTCAAACTCTTTCACCAGATAGTTCACTTCTGGTGCAGCATCTTTCTTGAATCGCTTATACTCATGCTCATACACATCAATATATCCGTCGTTACGCTCAATCCAACCTTCTGCCAATGTGGTATGAATCTCATCGGGTTTTACAACAATCTCATCATATGAAATAGACGGGAATCTGACATGCCCAAACTCTTTCAAGTTCTTATCAGTCAGACAATCTTTGTTGTTATCAAATGCACGTTGAGTTTCAGAGACTTGCTCATTGGGTGCTTCTTTTTCTTCAGACTGATCATTTTGTTCTGAAGATGGTTTAGTATCTGGTTGCTGTTCTTCTTGCTGCTCATCAGAAGATTCTTCGCTTTCTTCTTGAGTTTTATTCTCTGTTTGCTCACCCTGATCGGTTTTGCCAGAGTTATTGCTCTGCGGTGGTGGTGTAATATCTTGTTCTTTCTCTTTCTTTTCTTTCGCACTGAGATACTCTGCAATGTCAACACACAGTTCCAGAACATCTTCAAATGTCTCAGTCTTTGATGCGCGAGTCACAAACTCGTTCTCATCATCATCGAAAGGAATGTCAACAAATGTACCCGCTTTGAAGTACAAATTGATGCGGTCAATCAATCCGTAAGTATTCAGATCTTTTTCGTCAGTAGAGAAGAAGTTTCTTTCATACAGTTCTTTATATCCAGCATACATGAAACGATTGAGACCAGCATACCGACGCTTCATGAGTCGTTCAACGCGAGCATCTTCAATGACGTTCACAAAGTCAAACGGCACCTGGGGGAATCGCTTCTCCCAATGATCTGGTGGGGTGAAGAGGGCATGACCAACTTCGTGTCCCACCAGCATGTCAAACACTGCCTTGGATGCGTTCTCCCAGGTGGGCAGAGTCAGGATACGATTCTCAATATCAAATGATGCGGTGTCCACCTTGCGGTGCTCCACCAGCAGGTTCTCAGTCGCCAGGAGTTTGGCGAGTTTGCCTTTGATCTCCAGGTTGACGGTCATGGAACTTGGTCTCGGGATACCCATGATCCTATACCATCTACTTGGAGTCGTCAAGGTCTATGGGCAAAACATCTTCCCACTTTTCTGGGGGCACTACCAGATTGACGCACCTCATGGGGTCATCCCTGTTGACTTTGATACAAACAGTAATATACTGGTGACTGATGAAGTTGACAAATCCGCTATAGTCCTTATAGCGGACAAGTTGACCGTGTGCGAATGAGATCATGAAAAATTGATTGTCAGAACAACTCGGGGAATGTCACGGGTTGGTTTGGAACTAGCATGATAGTGACTTCCAGGGAAAATGCAAATCTTGCCTTTTTCTGGAGAGCACCTATGCTTGATGCTGAACGACCCAGGTTTTAGGATGTCTCCGTTTGCATCTCGTATGCCTTTGTACTCTTCATTAAAGATTACAGTGTCTCCCTCACTGTCATTTACATAGTAACATGCAGTATAGTGAGGAAAATCAAAATCAATGTGGGGTTCATCATGATCTGACTTTTTATTGTTGATCAGCATCCCCATCCTCATTCTGTGAAGTTTGTTGATTGGAATCCCAGCAGATTGTTCAATCTGAAGAAACAGTGGCAACAAAAAATGGTAGATGTCATCTCTAGACCAAGAATCTTCATAGTAGACCATATGAAAGAATCCAGAGTTGTGATCCTCAACTCCATCTACCTGATCAAGATACCTAGTGACATTGTTCTGATAATGCCATTCAAACCCCGTCTTTGGTCCCACGATGCGCTGCTCGATGCCATCAGCATAAAGACGACTAACAAAATTTGGAATTTCTATAATGTCACTCATAGTACACGAATTAGTTGTGAATGATTACTTCCCCAGTGGTTTCTTCGATGTCGTCATAGTCTGGGCAAGGATCATATCCTTTCTTCCATAGTTTCCTACACTTCTTAACATCACGAAGTTCATTTTTAATACGTTGATAAGCATCTTCTGGTTCAATCTTTCTTGCCATTTCCATAGCAATGATTACATCAACACGAGTGCCGAAATGCTTAAGTGCTTCTTCAAAACAGTTTAATTCTTCGTACATTGATCGTTCTCCTTGGTTTTGTGGAGTTGTTCTAATGCTTTTCTAGTCTCTTCAGATTCTTCCCACTCAAAAGTGTCACCTGACTTGGTGACAAATTGTCTCTTTTCTTTGCGGATTTTCATTTTGATAAGTATCAATGATTTTGACTGCTGCCATCAGCATAAGCACTGTAATTGGCAGTACGAATTTATTCATCAGTTAGGATAAAGTGGACTGAATTAAAGTTACCAACCACACCCTTTATTTTCACTTTCGTATGTTGACGATGCACTTCAACATCCTCAACAGTATATATTCGATCTCTAATCAGCATGTATGGGGTATCATTATTTCCCCAATCAACCTGTTCCCTGGTATAACCCAGATATCTTACCCTGTCACCTACCTGAGGACGATAGACATACCAGTTATTGTTCTCTGACATTATTAATCATGTCCTCCAGTTCATTCGCCTTAAAGAATTGATGATATGCAGTCTCAGATCTTTCAGAGAGAATGCTTAGGATGTCCGCATAGATGACATCATTATCAACATAATCATCAAAGTATTTGTCCAGTGCCTCTTTCAAATAACGGCGGCGGTGCCACTCAGGAGAGTAGGGTTTATAGTTCATGATGTAGTCTAAGAGATACGATCTATTCTATGATAGATTCTTGGGTTTGTCAAGTTTGACATATTCTAAGTTGGACGGAATACCGAACCTTCCCTGTGCAAATACGTTAAATGCTAGGGAGATTCTTGTATGATCATTAAGAACTGGACTTACCAGGTGTGGAAGACTAGATGGGAATATCAATAGGTCACCAGTTTTTACAGGCAATTCCCAATTAGTTGAGTTGTATGTGTTAAACTCTGCCACATTCAGTCTCAGTTGGTCGTACACATGGTTCTTAACAAACTTTATCGAATCATCTTTTGCATTAAAGTAAAAGACTCCTGAGACAATGCTGTTTGCATGTGTATGGGGGTGATGGTATCCTTTCTGCGTCGTAAAATTAACCCAAGATTGTGTGATGTACGGTTCAGCATCAGTAGCACACATCACGTCATCCCAATATCGATACACACATTCCATGATAAACTCTTTGATCAATGGAAATTTGGTATCAAGAATGAATGTATCAGTTGTTGATACATTACCCTCGTTGGGATGTACTTGACTTGATAAATTTGAAATGGTTTGTTTTTCTAAATCGCTGATGTTCCTACCAAGGTTGAAACGTGCCACTGGTGTGGGAAACAGTTCATGAACTTCCATAATAATGTAAAATGCTGGTGTATTTAGGGACTAGTTACGTAGGCGTTATTGAGTCCCCAGACAAGAAAGGTTGTGATCAACCCAAATATTAGCACAGATTTGATGATTATCATAGGTCTGATAAAATAGAAACTAAAAAAATAAAGATACCAAACGAAAGCATAAAAAGTAAGATCAAAGCTTGTGAGAATTCCATAGTTCTCTAAAATACCTGTCTACATTGGTTAAGCAATCTAGTGGCGCTATTTCTTCTGTTAATGCCCAATCATAGCAAAAGTCAATCATATCTGATGAGACATGACTGACCCCATACATTCTTGAAAATGAAGACCAGGCAAAGTGAAATCGCATTCTAGTGTGCGGTTCCATTTCCCTTATAGTGTTCGGATTCATAGTAGTGCCCCTTCTTAGAACCGAAGTAAATTGTGGCAATCACAAAAGGTATGGGCAACCAGATCAAGGCATCAGATAGGTTCATTGTTTTCGTCTAATCCATGTTCTCTTAGATAGTCTATCCACCATTGTGGATTTTGTTTTCTCTTCCAGTCAGGAACTTCTAATCCCCTCTCAGAGTACCACTCATAGAGTGCGTTATCGATAATCTGTGCGATCTCCATACTCCTCATCCTCTTCGTCAACATCTGCATATGCATTTGCCACATAGGGTCCGTGGGGTCGTTTGGCGTCTTCTCTGACATATTGTTGTTCAGAATTAACAGCAGCAATCCATACGGATAGTTTCATTATTATGTAGATTATGCCCAGCGGTAAAAAACACGCTAATAGAATTAAGGATTTCATTTTAGTTGAGAGTAATATTCAACCAGGGAAAAAGTGGAGGAATTGTACCTATAAGTCTTAAAAGTCCCTCAGCAAATAAAGCAAGAACCACCCAACCGACGCACATACTAATGATAGAAGCATTACGGTTGTGGCGTCGTATTGCTGCATCGATCATCTCCTGACACTCTTTGCGTGTCACTAATGGGTCATTTGCCACTATAAAACCTCCTCAAAAATGTTCATCATCCTCATCAGGTTCGTAGAGTGGACATGGTTCCTCGAAAAGGTGTGCGATTTTAAGTTCATACACCCGCTCTCGAAGTTCTTTGTAAAACTCTTCTCTTTCTTCAGAGTCCATTTAAGGATTGTGATTCTTGTTTTCTTTAATTTTTTGATATCCCCAGACTGCTAGGGTGCCGATACCTAGACCAGCAATACAGCAAAGAAACATATGAATAATGTGTTCGTAAGTAGAATGGTCGGCGTGATTCATCATTTGGGTTTTTTAACGGGAAAAGTTGCTTCCATTGCGGCAGTCAACAAAAGAGCAAAACCAAAAACAAATAAGTGTTCCATGTCATCCAAAGTACATTACACTGAGTGTGAATACAACAAAGATGATGACCGTAAAGATCATCAAACCTACACCCGCCCAGGCAACCCAGGCAGGCATAGGTTCATAGTTATGAGACATGAACGGTTCCGATCATTCCTGCTCCTTTGTGAGGACCACACCAGTAAGTATAGTCACCTGCCTCAGGAAATGCAACCTCAAAGTCTTCACCTGGTAACATTGCAAGAGCATCATGACTCAGTTCAGGATGACCATCAACCACGACATTATGTGGTGGTAGCATATTGTTAATAAAATGAACAGATTCTCCAGCATTGATTGATACCTCAGCGGGTTCAAAGACTAGGTTACCGTTGGCACCCATCTGAACATCTACTGCCCATGCAGGAGCAGCAAGGAACAGTGTGGCAAGAAGTGCAAAAAAGAACTTCATTAGGTATTTGCAACTATCACTATCTATCAGAACTTGGTATTTTTGTAACGATCATTTATCTTGACTTCCTGACTTATCATCTCTCCCAGTTCATCGCAACAGTTACACCATACCTTTCTTGCAGTAACTGCTAACGAATCTTTGTTTTGTTTCAATTCAAACCAGATGTGCCACAAAGCAGCACACTCATCGCTCTTCCGTTGTAAATGCGGTTCTCGATACACTAGAAGACAAGTACCCTAAAGATTATTACAGAAGGGTTGTAGGACCTTCTAGACGCCTTAGAGAAGGTAACCCTTTTCGTCTAGGTAGTGAAGTGTTTCTTTTAAACTACCAATGTGCTTTGATCCGATAGAACATTGGGGATAAGTTGCTTCACTCCCAAACTCCATTCGGAATTGTTTATCACTAAAATCTACGCCAAGAAGGTATTCATGGTATTCTCCACCAATGGATTTGAGTAGCATTCCCATGCGTTCGCATTCTTGACTACCGTTACTATAAATCACTGCTAT
>Ga0099849_1000863_pt1 | contig 14104 bp, 8 predicted proteins | sample CB_VirMetaG_4_FD_78177 | JGI IMG/M metagenome (GOLD analysis project Ga0099849, IMG submission 78177) | Freshwater to marine saline gradient viral communities from Chesapeake Bay - CB_1508_1M Viral MetaG | ecosystem: Environmental > Aquatic > Marine > Coastal | place: USA: Chesapeake Bay... | reverse complement strand
GCTCTCTCAATAGAATCTAATTCATTTCTTGCCATATATCCTTCATCATCTTTTTTTTCGCCGGAGGCAATTTCTTTATGATCTTCTTGAAGTTTTTTCATTTTTCCTTTGATCCAATTGTCGGGAGTTTTTTTGTTTTTTTGTTTAAAAGCATTATGAAGTTCTTTAGCAGTAATGTTATAAGATTTCATAATCTTTCTCATAAGAGAATCTATAGAATTATATGAAATATTAGATAACTTTAATAATTTGTTTTCTAATTCAATTACTGCTTGTGATAGCATTTTATTTCTATTTATCGTCCTGAGTATTTAATCTACCTTTTAATAATTTTGATAATTCTGTAGTAGATCCAACAAAAAGTGCATTAGTTACACTTGTTGGACCACTAGACTGCTTAACCTCTTCAATATCTTTTAATTTTTTTTGTAATTCCATTAATTTATCCGTAGCATCGGAAACATTTTTAATTAATTGTCCAACAACTTCATATGCTCTGGGAGATTCTGTTTCTTGAGCAAGTTCAAGTGCATTATTAATTGCTTCCTGCCCTTTCTCAATGATTGAATAAAAATTTCCTCTTGAATATTCATAATCTTTTTTAATATCATTAATTATAGAATCTATTTTATTATCATCAGAAACTTTTTTTATTTTGGTAGATTCAATTTCTTTTGACACAATTTCTCCCGTAACATTAAATACTTCATCCAATTTGTCAAATTTTTTAGGCATAATTAACTCAATTAAATTCTCCAGTAAATCCAAAGTTATCACCAAATTCAATTAAATCATTATCTGCTGTTGTAATTAATTTAACTTCCGCACCAGATACATGAATTGATATTGGAGTTCCATATGACCCTCTAATTACAGTAAGAGAGTTTCCATTTTTACTTTGAACTTGTATAGTTTCACTATTTATTGTAAAGTATGAATTTATTGATATATCTGAAGCATCATTTACTTCAATAATATTTGAATCTATTTCCAAATCGTTAGTGATATAAGTTGTAATATCTCCAGTGTAATTTTTTGTTGCCACAGGAGTAGAAGTATATGTAAGATCTCTAGATGTAGAATTTGTATCTCCAGAAACAAATCCAAGAGAAACTTTTTTGATAATATCTTTGTCTGCTCCAGTGGATACTGGACCAAAAAGATAAACTTTTGCTGTAAATTTTAAAGTATAAATTAATGCTCTTCTAGTAGTATATTCACCTTCATATTCATCTTGCATGGAAACATTATTTAAGATGATGGGAATATCTCTTTTTTCTCCAATAGAATCTATTAAGTTTATAGTTAAAGTGTATGCTGGTTGAAAATAGGGTAATATTTGTTCAACTATTTGCAACATATCATCATTTAATTTAGTCATAATGCTCAGTTCAAAATCCATATTATATGGAACTGGCATATATGTTTTTCTTATATCCGTAGGATCTGTTTTTGTTTTTGATAAAAATGTTTGAGTCGTAGTTAATTTTCTTGTTGGGTCATATGATAATCCAGTAAATTCAAAAGACATTCTTGGTAATGTAATTTGAACTGGTGAATTTAAATTTGGTTGCTGTTCAACCCTTGCTAAGAATTTTTGAATTGGTCCATATGCAAGCGGAACATTAATGACAGATACAACTTGCCCTGCAGAATTAGTATGTTTAATGAAAATTTCGTTAAATAATGATCCAAAACCTATAACTGTTTTGCGGAATATTTCGTGATAAAAATAATCAAACATTTTTTTAACCTAATTATAAACTATTTAACAAGTCAAGGAGTTCCAAATGGATTAATTTCACTAAAATCTAGGATATCATCTGCTTCATCTTGAATAGTGTCATTTTGACCAAATCTATTATTTGGATTAGTTGCTGGATTATCTACTGTACTTGTACTTTTTCTTCGTAAACTATAAGAAGCACCGGAAGTCTGTCCAACTAAAATTTCTCCGGGTAAAAATGTTCCGGAAAGATTGGAAACTTCTAAAGTTTTTGTCAGTACAATCCAAGACTTAACTCTTGCAGTAACTCCACTAATATTACCAGAAACAATTTCATTATATTGATATGTTCCAAATCCAACTACTACATTTGGAGGTGTTATTTGTATTTGAGGTGCTTGTGTGTAACCAAGTCCGGAATTTGTTATTCTAATTTGAGTCACTGATCCTGACTCATTTATTACTGTAGATGCTTTTGCTGAAGTTGAAGCAATACCTACAAATGTAACGACAGGAGAATATAAGTATCCTGAACCACCACTGGTTACTGTAATTATACCAACAATACCATCTCCAATTGTTGCTGTTGCCATTGCACCTTTTCCACCACCACCAATAAAATTAACTTTTGGTGCTACAGTATACCCATATCCGGGATTTGTTAATTCTACTCCTTGAACTCGCAATAAAGTTTCATTTGGTTCGCATAAATCAACAATTCCACCAATCATTGTTGCAATTCCTACCGCAGTTCCTCCACCAAATGGAGCAGAAGAAAAAGCAACTACTGGAGGACTACTGTACCCAGATCCTCTATCAGTAACAGTTACAAATCTAACACCACCATTGACAATAGATGTTATTGCAGTCGCCGTAGAACCAATTCCAATCAACTGTAATTTTTGAGTAGATGCAAACTGCTCACGATCAGTCATATCATCACCAGTTCCATCACCATCAGTTCCTCCTCCATCGGGATTATCAATAAAATCTATACCTGTATTAATTACTTCATCTTCATATCTAAAGAGCTCACATCTTAATTCATAAACGTAATTTTTTTTGAGTTGATAAAAAGGTTTTTCGTGTTCAACATATTTAATTTCAAATATACGATTTCCCAATGGAAAATAAATTAAGTCACCTTCTTTCGGTCTAGACGATAATTTTACATCAGGCAAATCTTTGATCAATTCACGAATATAAGTATCATATCTTTCTCTTGATATAATTAAATTTAAATCGTCTAATTCTTGAATTCCAAATTTTGATAATATAGTTCCTTGACCACCATATCCTTCATAAGAATCAATATATGCTTCTATTGGATAAGCATAATTAAATTCAGACTGAATGACCTCTTTTATAACGGTTTTTTCTGTTATATATTGACGAGGTAAATAATAAACATCAATTCCATAAATTTTCAATTGCTCATTGATAAGATCTTGAACAAGACCCTGTTCTGTTTTTGAACCTTGAAGGAAGAATGGATTTAACATATATTTTAACCAATCATATCATAAGGTGGAAGTTCATATGTTGAAGACATTTTTTCAATTATTACCTCTATCTCTCTCTGAGCGTCATCATAAAGTTGCCTTCCATTTAATTCAATTCCACCTGGAAGTTTTACCCCTTGGAATTTAATTAAATTTTGCCCCCATTGTTTTTTAATCAGTGCAGTTAAGTAGGGTTTTATGAATGAATCATTCCAAACTTTAGAATAATCATTTGGATTCATCATCCTATAGCAATCTATAATTAAATATTCTCCCTCTTTAAGAGAACTCCAATCAATATCTAAATATAATCTGTCTTGTCTTTTATTAAAACGAATTTGTTTTTGTGTAGTTAAAAGAAAATTAATATCTTCTAAGTATGTTTTAACCATACTGTAAGTTAGTAATTCGGTAGATCCCCAATAGTAAATATCATTTAAAAATAATTGATATTTGATACTGAACATCCCACTTGCAATAGAATTAGACCCTTCAAAGTGAAATACCTTATTTACTCCAATTACATGATTTGGAACTTGAAGATAATTGCTGTTTTCATAATAATTAAATGTCGTTGCAGTTCCAACTATATTTGTAGTTACTGAAGTTGAAGCGACTCCAACTCCATCAATACCTTTTGCTCTACCTCTATCAATATCTTCTTGAGTAACTTTATATTTTAAATATGTTTGATAAACACCATCAAAATGCCTCTCATTAAATAATTGAATAGCATCATCAACAAGATCTTCTACCTGCTCTTCTGCTACATTAATTTCAAGTACTGGAGCACCAAGTTTTCTCAAACAATAGTCAATTAATTCTTGTCTTGTTGATGGTTGTGCCATTAGAGTTTAGATACAACTTCTTGCTGTTTTAAATATAATTTAATGTATGATTTTGCAAAATTCTTAATAATTACAATATCATCTATACTATCTATATCTCTTGCTATTTTTTCATATTCAAACAATTTGCTAATACTTTCAAGTGTTATACTATTTGGATCCATTTGCCAAATTTCTCAATAAAGTTTTGATTTCATTCAAGTCATTTTTAATATCATTCACATCATTTTCAAGAGTATTAATTCTTTTTGATTCATTATATGTTCTTTTGTAATTTTCAACATATGATTGGTATCCATTATAATCAGCATTTACAATTCCTTCAGAGTTTAAATCCCTAAAAAGGTGATTTTTATCTTTTACTGTAATGTAGTCATTGTTAATATTTTGCATTTAAATAAATTATAATCTTGGTTTTACTGTCGCAATTGCCCTTAAATCTGAAATTAGTGGTGGATTTGCTTGATTAATAGAAGACATCACAATTTTTATTGAAAATGCTTCAAAATCCGCAAGATCATCTACAGAAAATTCATAATCCTTAAATGATGCATCTGAAGATTTAATTACTTTACTATCTGGAGATCCATCATTTTGAGAAAAATCAATAACTCTTTTTATTTTTTGTCCATCAATTTGGTAATTTGACCACCCAGGGAATAAATTAAAATTGACTTCGTTTCCTGATGAATCAGATCTAAATGTTTGATAAAGAACTCTTATATCATTTTCATTATTCATATTTGATGAAAGTATAACTTTTAAAGAATTTGCTGGTAATTTTAATCTAACTATTTTTGATATGTAGATTGCGGAGTGTTTGTCTGAAGTTAGACTTCTAATAGAATCATCATCTGCATATCCTTGATTATTATCTATTCCTATAGGATTATTTATTAAATTTGAAGTCAAAACAACTGATGACTGTATAGTATCAATAACAGGAGATAGTCTTGAATCATTACTATTCATTACAAATTCCATTGTAAGAGATCTGTTTCCTGGGGATTCATTAATAAATCTTAATTCATTTACATCAGAACAAATCAATCTTGGACTATCAAAATAATGAGTATAATCTAATGAAATTGTCTCAAATCCCTTATCTACAAATGATTTTTCATTGCCACCAATACTAGTTCCGCTAAAAGTTCTAACTCTAGGAGATATACTTGTATTTGGTAAAACAATATTAGCAATATTTGGAGTTATACATTCAAATTGAATATTATTTGTAATATTAGTACCCATATCTCCAGTTTGAATAGTTTCTAAGAAGTAAAGATCATCAGTACGATTTGCTCCAACAATATCTCCATTATAATCTTCATCAGATAGGTCAATTTCAACATGATAACTATTTAAAGTTGTTGGATGAATTGATTGGTCAACAAAAGATAAATTATGTACTTTATTAATTCTTCTTAAAGAAATTCCATTAAGTTCATATTTGTAAACTTTATCATCAATTGAATGTGATTGAACTTCTGTCCCATCAATTCCTCTAATAAGAGAAGTCAAACTATTTCCAGTAACACTAGAATATCCAACTACTTCTTCTCCAATAATAACATATCCAATATTTGTTCCATCAACAGCAACTCCTTCAAATTGAGTAAATCCAATTCCCGCAGAGGTGAGTGGAATAGAAGTAACTTCATTTGTAGATATATCCGAACTTAATTCAGAATTAACCTGTGAATATTCTGGTCTAAATTTACTTATTTTCACGTAATTTTCTGAGGAATGCATTCCATGATTTAATTGATAGACTTTCATATGCTTTCCTGTATAATATTGATCTTGTGTTATTGAATTTATCACTACACCAGATCCAATAGGAATATTATTTCCAGAAGAATTTTGATAATTTAAAGTAGTAATTCCAACACTAAAGTCACCCTGCACATTATCAAGTACAAATGTATTATTTGATGCAATATTTGACACAGTTACTTTTCCACCATATCCTACACCAGAACCTATCTCCGGAACAATCAAAGAATCTCCAATTTGATATCCCATTCCCCCACTTGTAACAGTAACTGTACCAATTCCGGAAGTTTGTTCATTGATATTAATAGTAACAATTGCTCCAGATCCATATCCGGTTTCTGTTATTAAACTTACACCACTAAATGTTCCTGAGGTATATCCACTACCAACTTTTGAAATAGTAACACCAGTTCCTACGGAAATACTACCAGCAATACCCGTTAAAGTACCTATAGCATTACCTTGGGTTATATTTACACCCGGAACTATAATACTAGAATTATATCCAGTAGAAGCAAGTCCAACTACAATTTTCTTGGACAATAGGGCAAATTGATTGTCTCCAGTTATAGTTACTTTTTCATTTTCAATTCCTAGTATTGGATTAAAAAATCTCACAAGACCATTTTGAACAAAGTTTGCTCTATAAATTTTATACTTCAAATCTTCAAGTTGAGATGGATTCCAAGTAGTACCATTTTGTGATTTAAATAAACTTCCTAAAGTAGTATCAAATTGATCTGATATTCTAAAATTTGGATTTAATAAATCAAATTTACCTTGCTCAGCAATAAACACTCTATAAGATGGACTGGGTGAAAGAATAACAATTGCATATTCTGAAACTTGTTGACTTCCTATGGGTGCATCTCGGATTGATTGATTTTTTGGTCCACTCAAATATACTGGAGATGGAAATGTAAATTTAGTTCCAACAGATCCATTTAAAGACATATTTACTTCATCCGGAGAAAGAGTAACTTCAGAAAAAGGAACTATCATATTACTAGGAACGCCTGCAGTCATTGGGCGTATTTGTATAGTTACAGGAATATCTTCATCTTTAAGTTCAAAAAATAATTCAACAGAAGTTAAGAAAATTCCATTTTCATCCCGAACATAAAAAGATTGCGCTAATGGATCAATTGGGCATTCATTAAAGGTAACTGAATTTATGGTTCTTCCGGTTAGAGTTGTTGCAGTTGTTATTGTTGTAGTATTTGTAGTAGTATTTGTTACAGTTGTTGTATTTATTTTTTGTGCAGGAATAATTTTTATATTTCTAGTGGTTAAAACATTGACATGAGTTACTCTTCTTGATGCACTAGTTGTAAACTCCGCTTCGGCGGTACTTTGATTTGATCTTATATCCGGAATAATTATATCTTGCGTTTCGAATAAATTTGGAGATAATACTGGAATGTCAATAAGAGTAAATGTATTATCTCCATTAATCCATTTTGGATTTGAACTGATCGTGGAATCTGGAATAAAAAATGAACCTAATAATCGACCAGAATGATCTGAAATTAATCTTATATTAGTAATTCTTGCTATAGCTTTTGATTGTTTTCCTATTAAAGTCATTCCAACAGAAGCTAATCCATAATATTTTTCGGAAGGTACTGATAAAGAATTTGTATCAACGTTCAAAAATGTTGAAGACTCACTATATGATGTTGGAGGTGCTTGTTGAGTGTATGGTATATATCTAAAAGTATCCCTTGGGTTAATTGCATCCCCAAATTTATGATTTGGAGTGCATAATCTAAACTTTAATTTACAATTGATAAATGTTGGAGAACTTTCTACTTCTTCTCCTATATCAAATTTGCCAGAAATCATTTCAATTTCTAATAATTTAGGAGTAATATAATTTTTGATGTCTATACCTTCAAAGAAAGCATAAAATCTAGTTAAAGGTCTTAGTCCTTTAGAATCAAACTCTATATTTCTACTTCTTAAATAATTTACTGATTCTATAGAATTTCTAACGCTTTGAGTGATTGTATCTCCAAGATTAATTTCTTTTGGAGGAATTGTTCTAGTTTCAGTTCTGGATGATGAAGATTGAGATGTTTTTACTGATAATGATTGTTCTCTAGAAAATGTGGGAGTAGATGGAGTAAACTCAGCGTATAGTATTTGGTTATCGTTTGGATTACCAAGAGGTTTGCTTTCAATTTCTGTGATCAATTTATTGGCAACACCTCCTGGGAATATTTTATTAATATATTCTTTTAATGGACCTATTGTAAATCGATTTATATTTTTTCTTGCAACACCTATGTTTATTTTTCCATTCGTTAATTTTGCCTTACCACCAGCAATAGCAACAGAAAATGCTGGAGGCAAAGTAGAATTATAATATGAACTATTTACCGCACTAAGATTAGAAATCCAATTAGTTCCAGGTCCAGCACCAGTCGCTGGTTTTGTTTCATTTCTATAAGTTGTATTATTTTGAGTTCGATTTACAGTTTTTGTAATGTTAATATCGGGAAGAGGATCACCTACAATTTTAGATGTAGCAAAACTATATGTTCTATCAGTTCTTTCTTCAATCCAAGTATCAATAGGTGGTCTTAATTCAAGTAAACCACTCCAAAAACGAACTAAAAATGGAGTAACACTTTCTGTTTTTGTAGCATAAGGTTGATTATAATATAAAACTTCATCATAATTTAAAGTAATTAAGTCACCAGTTTTTTTAACTCCAGGAGATCCTAGATCCGATACAAAACTATGAGACAAGTTTGGGGAATATGTTTGAGCAACTCCCGTTATTACTTCAGATCCAAGTTGAAGGTCTAATGATGTTGTGTAATGTGGTGCTCTTAACGTATTTGTAGATAAGTCAATCGCTGCTCTGAAAGATGGATTTGCTACATCATGACTATCATGACTGCTAAAATCATCAACAAAAAATCCACATTTAAATCTATTTAATCCAGTTTCTGCATCTACAATTGAAAAATTTTCAGTTTTAGATTCTAACATTGACAAAGTAGTGTATTTTTCTACTCTATCAATTCTATCTTCTAACAGAGAAATATCAGACATTCTATATCTTCTATGCTCCGACATTTTATATGTGACATTTTCTACATTAAATACATATGGAGGAATAAAAACATATGCTATATCTAAACAATTTTGTACTTTGGAAGGTGCAATTGGATAGTCTGAGGGTGTTCCTTGAACGATCTCAAATATACCGTCAGGATTTAAATTAATTAAATCTATTCTTCCTTGATAATATGAATAACTCAATAATAAATTTTCATTAGGGGCAATAATATAATTTGAATATTGTCCATCAGAAGCAAAGTTTCTTGAATAAAATTCAAATGGAGATTTTGTTAAGTCTGTATATGGAGAAACGCGAGGACGAATATCCAAAACGTCGGTCATTCTAACGCCACCATAAATAGGAACATCGTATTGAAATCCATCTACTGGGTAACTATTAGCAGTAATAAACTCGCCAGTATCATTTGAATCAATAGTATAGTTTTGAAAAATTATTTTTATTTTTTTTGTTGGAGATGTAACCGCATTTTTTCTAACTATTCTACCATAGTCATAATAAGAATCTCTTATGCCATTATCTAAAATAAAATTTTGTGTAATATTTTTATCGCCAAGTATTTTACTTATTACTATAGATTGAGTTTTAGAATCCTCACCTTCAATTATTTCATTAAGTTCAAAACTTATTACATTTAAACCAACATATTCTAATTTGTCAGAGTCCTTTTTAGAGGTAATAATAGCAACAGCACCAGAATTTAATCCTGTAATTTTTTCTCCAATTACATAATCTTGATTGTTATTTGATGTGCCAGTAAATCCAGATAATTGTAAAATTGGGAGTTTTGGATCATTAACGCTATTTGACTCATATATTGCTAAAACTCGAACAATGTCTGGAACATTTAAACATATTTCATCATCTTGCACTCTTGTGCCGTATACAGTACTATAAGTTAGTCCATCATTTAAAGTAGTTGTTCCAATTCCAGATGATGCCAACTTAGAATTTGAAACCACTAAAGATGATGTTTTATTAAGTCTTTTAATCTTAGAATTTGGAGATTTATTTACGACAGTTGCAATTACATCGGCAGTTCCGGAATTTTTTGTTAACCCATTGAAAGTTAAAAGTTTTAAATCTGGGCTTACGAAAAACTTATCAGATCTAATGGGTTCTCTTGTTCCATCAGAATAAGTAATGATAAATCTATCTTCATCAAAACTCTCAAAGAAAATATCCGGTTCTCCTGGATCAATGGTAACATTGATTGAATTATTATCTAAAACTGCAACTGAAGAAAATAATTTTCTTTGAATTATTTCAGTTTCTGAAATTTTAACAGAACTTATATTTGAACCAATTTCTGTGTATAGCGATGAATCTGATGTATAAAGACTATTTCGTAATCTTGTAATATTTGTAACTTGAAATTGTCCAGCAGGTAGAGATCCATTACAAATTCCAGATACTGTAGTAATTCCCGATAATACAAAAGAAGTTCCACCTGCGCTAACTGAAGATACTTTATTAAAAATGGGGGTTCCTGTATAAGTAGTACTTGCATATGAAACAATATCTCCTACTTTAATAACATTAATGAAGTTATTGTTAAGACCTACAGAAACTAAACCATTATTAATATTAAATGTGGTTCCTGGAGTAGAAATATATGTTTGAGTACTTAATACCGTATCACAATTAAATGTAGAAATTCCAGTTTGAGAATATATTGACTTTACATCAGAAATATCATAATCAATTACATTTTCAATCAAACGATTATTATCAACTTCATTAATACTAATTGGTTCATTTTCTAAAAAGTTACCAGAAACTTCATACAAGAATAAAGTTTTAGAATTTGATACATTTTGTCTCAAATATCCAATAGATTTGCTTCTTTTTCCTTTAATTACTGAAGGAACACTTAGTGTAATTTCATTAGTTAAAGTTATTGTAGTATATGTTTCAATATCAAATAATCTTAGATTAAATCTACTTGTTTGATCAATATAATCAGTTTCTGGGATAAAATCATAAACCCTTGCTATTCCAATTTCTTCTCCGGAAGGAACATATGGATTACTTCCAATCCTACTATTCATTAATTTAACTATAGAAGTAGTTCCTATACCTATTCTTGGAGATCCGTAAGTATTATTTACTACACAAATGGATCCTGCATTAAAATTTATATTTAAATTATTTACTGATGATGTTGTTCTTGCCTTTGGGGCATCTAAAAGTCTAGTAGAAATAGTTTCTACATCATATCCATTTACATACGCTTTTCCTGGTGAGATTTGATATATCATCAAATCTTCTGATGGTGTTTTTCCTCCAATAGTAGTTTGATCTTTAAAATAAATGCCTCTATTCAGAACACCATCATTCAAACTGTCTCTAACATTTAATATAAATGGTTTTACAAAATAATCTCCGGATTCATCTGAAGTTCTTCTAGCTAATTCGTCCCTAATTAAACTATAAGTAGAATTTTTATTGACAAATAATTGAACACCTTTTTCAATTCTCATTATTTCAACGAAACTTTCAGTTTCATTATCATCAAGAGTTTTTTTATCTAATTGTAATTCTAGTTTAAATCTATCAGATCCAGGAGCCGCATAATTTGAAAATCCTTGTGCATTATCGTATAAAGTTTCATCTTCATAAGAAGTTACTATTTTTTCAATAATATTAAATCCAATTTTATATGATGGATTTCTACTATATTGATCCAAAATTATTGTTTGAGATTTTGTATTAGCAAAAAATCCTCGTACAAAAAATACACCATCTTTTATGGAAACTCCAGATCCTTCTGAAATGCTATTTTCTGAAATTGTATTACAAAATCCCTGTCCTGCTTGAATAGTGAAATTGTTATAAGTTAGTGGAGATTGTAAAATAAGAGTTTCGCCATCTTGGAATGTTTTATTTGTAAAATCTACTCCTCCACTTCCAAGATATTTTAAATAAAGGGTATAATTTTGTCTTTCAGATTCAATATCTGTAATAGTATAAACAATTTCTGCAGATACACCACTAGTTGACCCAACAATTCTTTTACCCAATAATTGATCATAATATAAAGATATTGGAGATCCATTAAAAGAAGATTCAATTTCCACACAATAGAATGGACTATCGTAAGATATATCTCCTCCAAGTACAACAGAACCCTCTTTGAATATGTGCTTACCATATTGTTCAACTTGATTTTGGAGAATTGACTGTAAAGAAGTCAATTCTCTAGCTTGAATTGGATATCCAGGTTTAAATAAGACTTTATAATAGTCTTTACTCGAATCAAAATCATCAAAATACGGAGAGACGTTTAAATTAGTTTCCTGTGGCATAATTCTTTAAAATTGCAAAATGACTTTGATATCTTCTTTTTGATTTGATGACCTGGTAATTGAAGGTCTATTATCAACGTAAATAATATTTCCTGAATATTTTTTAACCTCAGGATTTGCTAAACCACCAATAAAAGATTGTCCGAGATTGTATGTTCTATTATTTAGTGCCGTAGAAATACCTGTAAAAGTAGTGTCAATATTAAGATTTGTTCCTACAATAATGGTAGTTCCTCCAGTTCCAACAGAATTTGTAAATCTATTTAATTGAATTCCGTAAGTTGGAAATGTATTTTGAGTACCATCAGTATTAAATCCAACAAGACTTTTATCTTGCCAATATTTTAATACCCCGGTGTTTTGATCATAAGAAACTACTCTTCCAACAGCAGTTGTTCCTGTACTTATAGTTTGTGTAAATATTGAATTTGGAGTAAATACCGCAGTGTCATATCCTGTTCCTGTAAGTTTTAACGCATAAACAGCACTTGCCTTTTCTGCATCTAATAATGAAGTAGAATCATATGCTTGAGGATTTTCTACAACTCCAACTCGTGCAATTTTATTTCCAGTAATGAAATCTGGATTTTCTAAATCATTTTCAATTCTAGAAAAAATCAAAACATTATATGCACCAAGTTCCCTATAGATATCTGCTCCGTGTCCTCCTTTTGGTGGGATAATTACATTAAAAGTTGGTGTTACTGTGCCGGTAGGAACATTACCACCAACTAAATCAACAGTTCCATAAGTATATCCAGAACCTCCAATAGAAACTGTAATAGATTCTACCTTAGAGTCGTTATTAATTACAATAGTTGCTTTTGCTCCTTCTCCATCACCTCTAATCGGAACATTTGTATATGTTCTATTCGCTGTTCCTAATCCAACTCCACGATTTGTAATAGTAATAATTTTAAGTTGGTTATTGGGAGATGCTGCATTTGTTCTTAATACTAAAGATTCTGAACTAGTGTTCCAGTTTTTTGGTACTGGTATAAAATTGACTGTATCAAACTTTATAACTTCACTTGGTTTGATTGTATAAAGATATTTCCAAATATAACCATCGCCACTATCTCCTGCTGCCTTTGGTTCTAAATCTGTAAAAGTTGGTTCATCTAATGATGGTCTTCCAGTTACATTTTCAGGATCAGTGCCATTTTGAAGACAAATATAAACTCTATAATCACTATTAATTACATAATAATTTGCTGAATATAAACTAGTTGACCCAGATGGTTTTGATGTATTAGTTACACTAATATCATGACGATACATATCATAAGTTGTTCCGGAAGACCAAGTTATTTTACGAATAACTTGATTTACATCACTCGCTTTAATTTTTTTTAAAGCAACCATAGTATCCCAATAATCATTTTCTTGTTCAAAACTATCTCTTGGTGATGGTGGATTGCTTTCCCAAGTTGTTAAGTAATCAGTTGCATTAGTTAAACCAACAAAAGAATAATATGAATTGGAAGAAGATGTAACACCAGCAACAAAATTCTTTGCATTTAATATTCTTAGTTGATCAGTTATAATTGCAGACATTTTATAGTTTTTTTATTTATTTATGTATTATAATTTGAGTATTTTAGACGATTGTATCTTTGAATAACTGGAGATGATGAAATACCACCAATATTAGCATAAGTAATAAATTCATTTGGATTTTGGAGTGCGGGCGTTAAAATTCTCCCCCAACTATATTCACCATAAAACTGACTAAATCCAAGTCCACTCAAATTATTATAATTTGAAACACTTACAGTTACTTTAGCAACATTTGTAAGTCCTACGCCAGGAACAGCAGTTTGTGCAATTGAAACTGATGCAACTTGATAGAT
>Ga0099849_1000859_pt1 | contig 14124 bp, 10 predicted proteins | sample CB_VirMetaG_4_FD_78177 | JGI IMG/M metagenome (GOLD analysis project Ga0099849, IMG submission 78177) | Freshwater to marine saline gradient viral communities from Chesapeake Bay - CB_1508_1M Viral MetaG | ecosystem: Environmental > Aquatic > Marine > Coastal | place: USA: Chesapeake Bay... | reverse complement strand
TTTGCAAACTTGGAGAGTGATAATGGTTAATAAAAGTGAAGCTAACTTAGTAAGTTTTAAAGTGCTTCTTACACGTAACAATGAAATCGTTACAGAGTTTAGTATGTTACCGGAGGATATGGTGGATGAAATATTCCCTCTTGATGAGAGAGACGTAATCAAAACAATCCTCCGTAACGGTAAGTCAAAGATGGGAGACTTACATAATTATTTTCAAAGAGAGTTAAATGTTTTAAAGTAATTATCCAGCTAAAGGATTCTTATTCTCTTCTTTAAATATTTTGATATCAGTCTTAACACTTTCGATATCAGCTTTCATACCTGACATATCAGACTTGATTGCTTCGACTTTGTTAGACTGACTATCAATCTTAATTAAAATAGTTTCATCAATCGTCTTGTTCATATAAGACACAGAAGTTTCTAAAGCTTCTATTCTTTTTTCAATCTCACCTAAACCATCATCAGTTTCTTTAGCTTGTTGAGCTTTAGTTTCTAAGTTCTCAATTCTATTGACATAGGTTGCACCAGTATAACCAAACCCTGCAAGAGTTCCAATGATACCCATCAACGCAATAAACTGTGTTGTTTTATTCTGTAACCAATCCATAATATTCTCCTATAATTTTGGTTGTAGTTCTCTCATTTCCATCAAAGTTTCTAAACTCTGACCTGCCATTTGATAAAAGCCTTCGATGTTATCTGACAACATATTGTTGGCATAGATATCTGTCGACTCGTACCATGTTTCTTGATCGGGTAATGTCACTAACCTATAGTTATTAAAGTTAGGAACAAATCCCATGTAAGCTATAATAGTATTCTCTGACCCATACTCACCGGTCTCTTCTTGTCTAGCTTCAACATCATCTTGTGCATCTTGTAAGTTCTGGGCTATGACATTGGCTACAGTTTGTTCAGCTTCTGTGGCTGATGCATCTGTAGAAACTGACACATCTATTTGACTTTGTAAAGTTTGAGTAGTGGTTGTATCAACTGCGACACTAACTGTCTCAACTGTCTCAACTTCTACACTTGTAGAGCTTGTAACACTAGCACTCATATCTAACACTTGATTGTTTTGTGCAGTAGAAGATGCAAATTGTTCTGATATACTAGGTGAGTTACTAGTACTTACACCACCACCAGAACTAGACGATGATACGCTAGAAGCTCCTGTCGTTCCACCTGTAGCGTGTATAGAGTTTCCTGATGTAGTCCCACTAACACTAGACTTAGCTGTGCTTAGAGTAGAGGAGACAACACGTAACGCTGTTTCCTTACTTATTGAACTTTCACTTTCTGAAACTTCAGCAACCAGTTCTTCTTCTATCTCTTCTTCTATAACCTCATCTTCTTCTTCAACCAGCTCCTCAATAAGCTCTTCTTCCGGCTCTTCTGAATACGCAAGTTCTTCTTCCATTGTTGTCTCTTCCTCAAACCACTCCTCCACTTCTTCAATAAATGTTTCTTGAAATACAAACTCCTCAATCATCAACTCTTCAATCGGTATAAAGACTTCTTCTTCACGCATAAACGGAAGAGGTTCTACAAATTCTTCAAGTGGTTGAAACTGTTCAAAGATTATCTCTTCTTCAAACACGTATTCAGGTTCTTCAAAAGTATCATACTCAGGTTCAAAGATATACTCTTCAAATATTTCTGGCTCTTCAAAAGTGTCATACATGTCATACTCTTCGTAGCCATAGTCAAACAGTTCTTCCTCGTATCCGTAATCAAAGTATTCTTCTTCTTGATAGTATCCTATATCTTCTTCTTGTCGATAGCCTTGACAGAATGGTCCATACTGTGGGTCAAGGTCACATTGAAAATCATCATACGCTTCCCAATACCCTGCACAGCTTACATCATTTAAAGGATTACTACAGTCAATGGTTTCGCTTGTACCATACAACGAACCACCAGCTTCTAATAAAGTATTTGATGTAGTGCTGTTCCAGTCCTTACTTACACAAGAGCTAGTATTGGTTGTGCCTGTATTACATTCATCGTGAAACAAGTATTGATAGTAAGTATCTGAATCTTTCTGTTGTCCAATAAGAACATCGTGCTGTATAATATTTAAGTCACCATATCTAAAATCAAAGGTAGAGTTAGTCCAAAGTATTACTTCAAAACTGTTATCAGTATTACTACGATTATACTCACGCATGTCGTACCAACCAAAGACTGTCTTATCACTAAAGTTCTTGGCTAACATTTTAGAGTTGTTATCTCTTATCAAGTCAGTCCAGAACGGAAACAGTGTGTAGTTGTATTGTGGTAGTGGGTCAGGTGTGTAATCACCACAGTAATTATTATAGTTTACATTACCTGTACCTAACCCAAAGTGAAGACAACCATTCGTAGCCATACGAGCAGATGTAAATTGTTTATCGTAAAAAGTAAATGTAAAATCTAAATTAAAAGCAGACGAAAGCTGGTCGTCTCCTGAGTTTAGACTGGTTGTATTTGATTCGTTTGTAAGGTCTACTAAAGACTGATTGCCTTCGTAGATATACTGACTAAAGACATTAAGACTTAAGAGACACGCTACTGCGTAGCATAGAATTCTTTTCTGCATTGCCTTTTTGTTTTAGTTTTAGTTGTATAAATAACTTTGACTGCCCCAACAACATCTTTGTTTATCTTGTCTCTGTTAGGATTTCTGTCGTGTGTGCATTGCTGTATAAAAAGTTTTTCTTGTTCTTTAGCATCGGGTCTTTTAGATTTGTTTTCTGCCCAAGCTTTAGTTGCTTCTTTACCTATCTGACCTTGATAAGGGCAAGGAGTACCAGCCATTTCCATAGCCTTAAATACTCTTGGGTCTTGACAAAGTATAGATACTGAAGCCACTTTCATACCGGTATCGTACAGATACTTGGAAAGTTTTAAGCGTTCACAGTTCTCGTCAGTCACAGTAGCTCCTGTAGAGAACCCAAATACTTGCCCTTGAAACGCACCAGAACGTCCTACAGTACAGAGGTCTTGAGAGTAAGACATAATACTAGGTGCTATAGCAGAAGCAGGAGGTGCTTTGCTTTTTACGTTCTGATTAATAGTCTGAGTAGAGTTAGACTCGTTAATATTTCTATTAGTATTATCAGACTTTGTATTGTTATTATTGGTATTAGTATTGTCAGTAGTAACATTAGAATCTGAAGTCGATGTATTAACGTTAGTATTATTATTAGTATTTGTATTATTACTAGTAGAATTACTGTTGTTATTTACGTTCTGATTTACTGTAGAGTTTACAGTAGAGTTAGATGTAGATGTCGAAGTATTAACGTTGTTATTATTGTTTGTATTTGTCGAAGTGTTATTTGATGTCGAGGTGTTTACGTTAGTATTATTTGAAGTATTAACATTAGTATTATTATTAGTGTTAGTATTTACATTTGTATTGTTATTAGTATTAGTGTTTGTATTAGTATTACTATTGGTATTATTGTTTGTGTTGGTATTAGTCGTAACCGTAGTATTAATAGTAGTCAAACCGTTGTCTTCACAATACTGCGTACCGGATGTACAGTCTCCTGTTGGGTCAGCACTTGCAGCAAACGACACTGTTAATAAACCTAATATAAATAATGGTCCAAAAAATCCTCTATTTAAATCACCTCTTGACACTTTATCTCCTATTTAGTTTTTGATGTTGATGTATATAATCCAAACCATGCAGCACCTGCTCCAACTACTACTGATATGAACCCTGATTGTTCCATTGTTGGGTCACTAATTTCCATAAACCAAAAGGTTGTATAGTATAATAAAAACATATACACACTTAGAAAAGCTCTAGGTATTATTCTCCAACTATCCACAGCTTGTGCTACAAATATTAATTTTTGATAAGGGTTATCGTTCTTGATATCCTCTAACTCTCTTATCCTATCTTTAAGTGCTGACTTTTCTTGCAGCAACTCCATAAACTTATTAAGGTCTATCTCGACCTCGTTCCTATCCATGTCGCCACTAAAGCCACCCATATTATTCTGTTGCATAATGCCCTCTTATTTTTTAACTAGGCTACCACCAAAGTACATGCCTATAATTGCTGATACAAGGTTTGTATCTAGTTGTGTTATTACCAAGCCTTGAAAAGTTACCCATTCAAATACTTCTCTACCATCTGTAAAGAATAAAAAGCCCGGATGAAATAGTGTATATCCTACTGTTACATCAACATCTGGATAATATACTGCTACTAGTTTAGGTAGTATAACGATTGCAAAGATAGATGATAACGCAATGATACGTCTTGTCCATTGGAATCCTTTATCTTGTACGTTACGTGCAGACTCTACAGCTTTAAGCTGAAACTCTCCTCGTGTAATAAGCATTTTCTGCTCATCTTGTTTAGCCTTCATGCGTTGAGACCATAGACTTAATACACTACTAAGAAGTGTAGAGCCAAGCATTGTTATAATTTCAAATGGGAACATCATACACCTCTTCTAATAATTCTTCGTAAAGCCTTCTAAAATTTTCTAACTCCATAAAACTTAGCCCCTGTCCAATCTGGTGCATTCTATAAATGTTATAGGCTATGCCTAATTGTTTCTCTGTGTATAGTAGCATTAGTCTAGGAAATTAAAAATAGTAGAAGTTGCTTTGACTCTTTGTTCATTATGTGGAACTCCCGGTTTTTCCCAGATATTACTAAAATCTAATGCAATGTCTTCTGCAGATTTTTCATTAAATGATTTTTGTAATGTGTTAGCATTACCTCCACCAATTTCTCTGCCTGTTTGAATGGTGTCGTGCATATATTCTAATTGTGCAGCCATATTATTTATTTTATCTTCTTCAAATCCTCGTTCAGACATCCACTTATCATAATCTTTCTTTTTACCAGTTAATTGAAAAATTCCATAACCTAATTTTTTATTTTGTGCTTTTTCTATCTGAGTAGGACTAAAGCTTCCTCCAGTTTCTATATGTATATTACCTAAAATTCCAGCCCTAGCTTCTTTTCTATAGCCTTTACCTTTTAAATATTCATTTATAGCTACCATGTTATCAAATTCTTTTGGAGTAAGTTTTCTGCTATTTCCATCAGCAAAAGTTAAAACAGGTAGTACTGGACCACCTTCTTGTAATCCTTGTCTTGTTTGTTCTGAACCAAATAAATTTGACCACTCATCCTGTGTAAAAATATCTTGTATTGGTATATTAACCTTTACATTAACTGGTTGATAATCTTGTTCTAACATTTCTGCAGTTTTTTTATCTGGAAGTCTAAACGCTGCATAACGTTCAAGTAAAGGTCGTGATCTTTGTATTATGTTTTGATTTTTTGAACCTCTTAAAGTTTCTTGATTTAATAGAGCTAAATATTTTCTCCTGTTTGCTGTGTTTAAAATACCAGCTTTTTCTTTTTCTGGATTATATCCTCCAGCATAGGTAAAATTAAAATCATACACATCATCAATACTTGCTGTAGAGTTTTCATAACCATCTTTTTTAAAACTATAAGATGCTTCACCAAACACATTTGTAAAATCTTTTACATTACCATCAGAAGAATTGTTCATTTTTTCTTGTAAGTCTAATAGACCCAAATCAGATAGAGCTTCTTTGTTTTTTTGAGATACTGTTGTACTTGAAGGTTCAAAATTTTTTTCAACACTTCTATATCCACTTATAACAGGTTTAGTAAAAGTTCTACCTTTTTCATCTTGTCTTATATATTGGGCATTACCTTGATTATCAAATTTAATTTTTCCACTTTTAATATCATTTATTAAAGTTTGTTTAAAATAATTTTTAATATTTTGATATTCTTTTTCAGTGAAATCTTTTTCTGTTATAGGATTTTTATCTTGTCTTATAACTTTATCATAATATAATCGTGCAGGTGCAGGAACTTTTTCTTTTATACTATCAATTAATTTAGAAAAAATATTTTCTCCACCTTTATCAAACCCTAACCTATCCATTTGTTCGTTGGTAGAAACCGTGCCACCCTTTTCGAAGTTAAATCTTTTATCGTCTAACTTAACCTCAAAACGTTTGTCAGTTGGTAACGCTGTTGTTACGTTCTTAGCAATAACAAACGGACCAATTTGAATAGCTTCGTCAGCAGCTATAACCGGATTCATTGTTTTTCTGTCATAAAAAAATCCAAACCTAAACGGGTTGTATCCAACCTGTGTCCATTCTGGGTCATTTAATAATGTTTTTGCTTTTGCAAATAACTCACCGGGTGTGTGGTTTTGCCATTTACCAATCATTTGAGCAATTGGACTTTTGGCTTTACCGGCAGCAATGTCAAAACTTTTTTGCGATAACTTTGCATCACCAAAAGTTACATCTTTAAAGTATCCTGTTTTACCATAAACAGTTCCTTGTCCTTTTGGTAAATGAAGACTTACCACCCACACATCGTGGTCTTTATAAGCAGGTATGTCTAATCTTCCACCTACTATAGTACCGTCTGGTATGTTTCTATTTAAATAAACAATACCCTTTTTAATTTTATTACTTTGTAAAGATGCGGTGATGTCAGTATAAGATGGTGGTTCTGGTACATCTTCAAAAAGTTTAGCAGGGTTTTCTCGTTCTACAATTTTTTTGTATTGACCATAAGGTATTTCATTTTCACTTAGTTCTTCTAAAGCTTTTAAAACTGTTTTATTTCTTTTTAGTTTATCATCTATCCCAAACTCTTCTTGTCTTTGCTTTACGACTTTTGAATTTTCAACTTTCCAATTTTTTAAAAACTCATCGTCAATACCCAAAACATCATACGCATGTTTACCCTCATCAACAGGTTTTACTAAAGTTGGTGAACCAACACTTTTAACTTTTTTAATTGGCTCGTCTCCTATAAGTTTTAAAATCTCTTTCGATATAATTCTTCCACCTATGTTACGCTGTTCACGTTTGTAAGGTTGTCCTGTATAAGGATTAATTCTATCTGCTGGGTCTTCTTTAGTGTAAGGAACATTATCTTCTCCCTCAACTATACCGCCTTTTGCAAAAGGAACTTGTTCTATTTCTTTTTCTCTATCAGGTGCAAACAATTGTTTATCTATTTCTCTGGCTTTCTTTAAAACTTCTTCATATTTATCTGGATGATAACTTTTAAGTGCCATAGAAAAGGGTGCTCGTCTTAAAGCAACTTCTGTTAATGAACCTCTAGACTGAATCATATATAAATAATCAATAATGTCTGGAACATTTGGTCCAATAGCAGACCCGATTGCAGCAGTAATATTACTTTCGTATCGTTTTGATTTTCCATAACGATAGTACATTTCCATTGGACCCATTAGTCCAGAGTAAGAAGCTCCTTTCAGAACCAAGTCTAGACCAGATAATTCACCGTTTTCATATTGCTCTAAGTTTCTACCACCTGTTCTAAGTGTGTGGTTTAGCATACCGACTTGTGTCATAAACATAGCAGCAGTTAGTGCATGAACAGCAGAAACTTTAGTACCTCCAGCAGATAAAGTTTTACCGTCTCTGGTTAAGTTTCTCATAGCATTTCGTAAAACTGTATTAGAAAATGCAGTTGGAAAACCCATTAATCCATAAATGACTCTACCAATAGGTCTAGAATGCATCAGTGGTTTCTGTGCTGAAGCTGCAGTTGGATTCATTACTACTTCATTTGTATATCTTGCAGCACCAGCCTTAACATTATTAAAAAAATCATCAGTGTGTTTGGCTCCCCTGTTAATCCACTCAAGCCCTCCAACCATATCTATATCTAACTCAGCCAATTCATCTTTTAATCGAAGCATATTAACTTCTTGTGCTTTTGTATTTTTAATTATGCCTTTATTGTAATCATCAATTTGTTTTAAGTTTCTATATATAATAGACTTACCCATATCATAACCAACAAGCTGTACATACCTTGTCCACTGATGTAGTAAAACTGTTTTAAAAAAAGCATTTTGTACTTTTGTAGCTGTTTTACCCACTGCTTGACCATAAATAGACATAAGCCTGTCTTCTTTTAACGAATCTGTAGAGATATAAAACTCATTTAAGTCTTGTCTATTTTGACTTCTTACATCTAAGTTTGCTTCTTGTTTAAATTCTTTTCCTATTACATTTAAGTAAGGACCATAATTAACTTTTTGAGATTTCCACCATTCAGAAGTACCGTCTGCTATACCCTTAACCATTGCATTTACACCGGGTCTAACAGGTGCTCCCCTTAATAAATTAACTCCTACTTCAGGTAAACTTGTAACGGTAGAAAATGCTAACATAGAAGTTTGCATTGTTATGGTTAAGAAATCTGAAAAACCTTGTCCAAGTTTACCAAGAGGAGTAGAAGTATCTATCTTTCCTTTAATCCCAGTTGTATAATTGTATAAATCTTTTAAATACTCTAGCTCTGTATTTGTTAATCTGTTTTTACCTAGTTGTCTTTGAATTTTGTTTATCCATTTTTGCGTAAACTTACCTTCTGTTTCTCCAAACATTTCAGTTCTAATAATAAGTTTAGAAGCTTCTGCAAAATAATCATCTAAAACATTACGCACATCGTTATCTAAAAACTTACCAAATCTAGCATCATTTATTTTTGTTAGTCTTCTGCTTTGTTTAATACGTGCATTTAAATTAACAGCACTACTACCAACTTCTGATCCTTCTGTTGCCAACTCTTCCCAGAGCTTTGTAGCTTGAGCATCGTTTAAACCTTCTCCTCTTTTAATTAATTCAATAAACTCATCTTTGTTATTTTTAATAACGTCTGTTCTCCAAAATCTAGGAAAGAACCCCTTAACTGAACCAATTTTAATACCAGCATTTTCTGCTCTTTTTAAAGTATTGTCTAGTTCTTTTCTAATTTGTTTTCCAGCACTAACAATATCATCAGACAATTTAACTTGTTTAAATTTATTAGGTGCAACTTCTACCACCCTAGAAATATTACCTGATCTTAAATAGTATGCAAGATCATCGTTAGCTTCCTGTGTTAAAGCCTGTTTAAATTTTAAACTTTTTCTTGTTCTAGTAGTTTTACTTCTCAAGGGGTTTAAAAAGTGACCAGCACTAAAAGGTAATGCAACATTAGCCTTATCGTAAGTCCATAAAGATTTATAACTACGTAAAATAGCATTAACCTTTTGTTGTGATGAGCCTACTAAATCTCTAAAGACTTCATCATAACTAGGAGCAAGTGTTTCTTGACTACCTATCTTAGGAGCTACAAAGCCTTGTGCAGCATCGTACCTAAATAACTTTAAAAGGCTTAACAAGTATGGAGATTTCTCTGCTTTCTTTAATAAAATTGTTGTAGGTTTTAAAGGTATTAAACCTAACACACCATAAGTACCTGCTAGTAATTTTTGATTACCACGTTCAATAAATGTAGGTTTATAATTTTCATTGTTGTCGATGTTAGAAACTCTAACCTCTTCAATTTGTTTAACTTTGGAAGGTATTTTTGCTAGTCCTCTACCAGCACCCAGTAATGCAGGACCTGCAATAGCCCCTACTGTAGCTGATATACCTGTTTGCACAAGGTTTTTCTTATCTATTAAGCCTAGTTCAAGTTGTCTATCTTGAGCAACATAATCAAAAGTACCAGCATATAAGGCTCCTTCTGCTGCTAACACACCATAGGTAGCTTTATTACTAAGAGGTTTAGATAAAACTTGACCAGCAGTTAATACACCTTTAGGAATACCAAGTGCTTGTCCTTTAGCAATATTACTTGCTACCATAGATTTTAATCCTGTTTTAGCTGCAGCACCCATTGCAAGTCTTCCGGCTGCAGAAGCACCACCTGTAAATGGAACAAAAAACGCACTTGCTAAAATTGTAGGGTCGGATACAATTTCTTGAGCTGCATCTACACCTAACTGATATTTTTCTTTAATACCACCTACTCTAGCATTATCAAATTTATTTTTTAAATATAAATAATCGTCTTTCTGCTCATCTGTAAACTTTTTACTTTGTCTATACACTTTGTGAGTATCATATAAATTTAAATCTGAACCACGAAAGTATTGGAACATTTCATCAACATTATCTCCCTCACCTAAAGACTTCAAATACCTTTCACTACGCATAGTAAACTCATCATCGTTACGAAGATCAGTTAGCGTATAACTAGGTTTCGGAGTTGTAAGGGGTTGTACAGTTGGTATGCCAGAATTAACCAACTTATCTTTTAATGCCATAAGAGCCTTTTAATTACTAATACTTTCCCAAGACCATCTTAAAGATGTTGGGTCGTTTTCATCTACTTGAATTACAGAAAAACGATAATTTTCTTCTGTAAAAAATTTACCTAGTTCATCAGGAACCAATGTCATTTCTTTATCGTCTTCCATAATTATTTGATTTTGCATATATTGTTTTTTATTTAAACGATTAACAAGTCGTTGAGCTTGGTCATTTGTTTCTATGTCTTCTTGTAATAACCTAAAATCATTAATGTCTACCATTTCATGTTTTAAATTATTTCTATTTTTGAACGGGTCAAACATTAAATTTTGTGCTGTATAAACTCCCATAAGTTGAATTTCTACAGCATCTTTTATCGCATTATTAAATGCTTCAGTTCCTGTATATTGCGAACTTTTTTCTCTTAAAAGCATTTCTGCAGTAATAATAACTCTACTTTTCATAGCACTAAATTCTGCATCTGGTAATTTTCTTGAAACATCATTAAATAAATTTAAATCTTTTTCTCTTGCAGTACTTAAAATTTGACTTTCTGCTAAAGCAATATTATTTTTATTATTAATTAATCCATTGACTTCAGCAAGGTCTAACTGCTCAACGTCTGGATTTAAAATTTTATTTAATCTTAATTCATTAAGCTGTCTTGTAATTTTATTTCCTTTGTACGTGTCTAAACTTGTACCAATTGCTAAACCATAAACCACAGCTTCTTCACCTTCTAATACCTCAAAAGGATGTATACCTTTTTGATAAGCTTCTCTAGCTTTTTTCGATGCACCAACAAGAGCTTCACGTTGTTCAGTCATAACTTTATTAAAGCCGGGTAGTCCGGGTAAATCTATACCTAACTCTCCTGCCATATTTAAATCATCTAAAGTGTATGCATAACCAGACTGATTAATCTTATTTGAAAAAGCAGTACGTTTTAATTTAAGGTCTTCTTCTGTACTTATATAGTCAAAGAAATCTGGATTACCATCTTTTATATCTGTAGCTGCTTTGTTGTTAGCATTAATAATATCTTTAATTTCCTCATCGTCTTGTACTTCAATGCTTTCACTTGGTGAAGACAACTCTTCTCTAGCAATTCTTAATCTTTGAGCTTTGTCTAATTCATCAGCTAAGTCAGCTTGTGTCTTTGCACCGGTTCCAAATATCTTAGCAAAAGCAGATTTAATAAGTCCTTGTTTGTATGGGTCGTCTTCTACTTGAGCTAATGCTGCTTTATATTCAGCCTTTGCTGCTGCGTTGTATTGAGTTGGAGTTGCTATAGAAACTGCTGGATTTTTACCAAGAGCCATAATTTTTTGTTCAGCTTCTGTTCTTAGTCTGTTGTATTCAGCCATTGCATGTTTTTTACTTTCAGGATTTAACCCTCTGATATCACTGTACTGAATACCTTCAGCCTGTGAATTAGGATGCTCATTAAATAATCTAATAGCTTCTTTTTGTAAGTAAGCATCTTTATCTTCTAGATAAGACTGATATTTTCCTCTGTTTTTATCTTGTAATTCATATAACACCTGATTGTTTTGAAAAATATCTGTATACTTATCTTTAACATCATTAACTCCATCAACAATTTTTTGTTTCATATTTCTTTGTAAAGCTCCAAAACCTTCAAAAATTGCTGAAGCTAATAAAGCCCTTCTAAAGTCTTTCTTATCTCTTTTACGTTTACCTGCTAATAAAGAACCAGCAACTTGTCCAAACTGTGAACCTGATAGATAATCTTCTTGTGCCATTATTCTTCTCCTTGACTTAATAAACTTCTAATTTCTGGACCTTGTTCTTTAACCTTGTCTAGAATGTTTTGTGGTACTACACCACTTTTAATTTTGCTAGGCTCTATGCCTTTTTTAGTTGTACCGTTTTTGATATCTTCAAAGACATTTCTAAACTCATTAAGCTTACCTTCAATCTCTTCTTCGTTATCGTCTTCATCAAACTCATCTAAATCGTTACTATCTTCAATGTTATATTTGATGTTAGCTTCTTCACCAATTGCCATAATTACATACATAACCGGCTCTGCTAATAAAAGTAAAACATCAGGATTAAATTTACCCTCTGTAAACTTTGTATATAGCATAACCATTGCAATGTCTGCAACTGCTGCACCATTTGCTAAAGCTCCTACAATTTCTTTCATTGCATCTGGCTGCATAATAAGACCAGTCATATAGTCTAATGCATCTCTTGGATTAGCAAACTCTGGTGGTTGTTCCCACATGTAGGGTTGTGATGGGTCATTGACTAGACTTTGACCCGGTATAGGTCTGCCTTGTGATGATAAAGCTACCACCTCATCTAAGCCTTCTTGATTAAATTTAGCTTCTCCTCGTATCTTAGGACCGTTATCTGGGGCTATTTCATCAATAGTAAACCCGGCATCTAAACCATCTAGTACGGATTGTGCAGCTACATCAGATATACTGTCTGAAACAATTGGTCTTGGACCTCTGGTAGGTTGTGCCATTATGCTACTCCTATAGTTTGTTGTTGAAACAGTGGCATGTTACCTGCTTCTGCAGTGTTGCCAAATGTAAAGTATTTAGATATGTCTGAATCTGCAATACCTCTTTCAGCAGCATAAACTCTAAGTGGGTCAAAGCTTGAAGCCCCTTCAGTTCTTAAACCACCCATTGAACCTGTTTCATCTGGTGCGGTTAGCTGATGCATGGCATATCCAGCAGCTACACTTGTACCAACTTGAGTTGCTACCGTTCCTGCTCCCTTTAAAAAAGCTGCAGTCTTTGGATTTCTAGTTGCAAAAGTTGATGCTGCTTCTGTAGGAGTTACAACTGTATTTGTTATAGGAGCTATACTTCCCGGTGCTTTAGTAGCTGTAGCAACAATAGGGTCTGATAATGGTGTGCTTACATAAGGAGTAGTTGCTGCTGTACCCTTTGCGGTAATTGTATTACTAGCATTTAGTTGAGTGCCCACTGTTCTTGCTCCTGTTCCTGCTGTTCCCGGAGTTACAACTGTTTCAGTTACTCCCGGCACTGCACCCGGAGCTGCTTGAGCAGTGACAGTTGTGTTACTTACTGTAGGAACTGCACCCGGAGCTGCAGGGGCTGTAACTGTAATACCAGTTCTTCCTGCTTCAGTAGTTATACCTGTTAAGTCTGTAAGCTTACCAGCAGTTGAACCAATAGCAGCTCCAACATATTGAAACGGTTTCATAACAGCTCCAACAGGAATACCTGCTACTGTAAATCCAGTAATAGCATTACTAGCTCCAACCATCCAACTTCCAAAAGTAGACGAAGCTGCTGTTCCTCCAAATGCCCCAATAGCAGCACCTCCCGTCACTACGACTGCAGCAGCAATGGCTAACGCTTTAAGTATTTTACTAGAGCTAATCTTTTTAACTACTTTTTTAACTCCTTTAACAACACCCTTGACTACTTTTTTAATTCCACGTGTTACTTTTTTAAAAGCTTTTTTAATTGATTTGAATAATCCCATACTATGTTCCTGTTACGTCTCCGGCTATTAGTCCTATCAGACTGTTTAAGTTTCCTAAACTTGAATTATATTTAGAAGGGTCTGAAGCTAGTGCAGTGTTTACAAGTTGTGCAATTCTGTTCTTCTCATTTTCAGAGTTTCTAAAATCATAATCAGCTTGATCTCTTAGTTCTTGCCATAAGAAAGATTGTGCAGTTTGTGACATTGCAAAAGCATTCTGGGCATTCTGCATATTAACTGCATTCTGAGCAGCAGTGTTAGCTACGTTTGTTTGTCTTCTCCACTGTACGTTAGAAGCTTCAACAGCAGCAACGTTTTGTGCGTTCCATTGATTCCTTGCGAAGTCTTGATTAGCATTAAACTGATCTACTTGTGTTGCTAACTGTGTGTTAAACTTATTTAAATCAGCTTGTCTTTGTGTATCTCTAGCTGCAGCAGCGTTAGACTGTGTAGCATTAAACTGTTCTGTAGCATTTTGTTGAGCTG
>Ga0099849_1000850_pt1 | contig 14191 bp, 10 predicted proteins | sample CB_VirMetaG_4_FD_78177 | JGI IMG/M metagenome (GOLD analysis project Ga0099849, IMG submission 78177) | Freshwater to marine saline gradient viral communities from Chesapeake Bay - CB_1508_1M Viral MetaG | ecosystem: Environmental > Aquatic > Marine > Coastal | place: USA: Chesapeake Bay... | reverse complement strand
GATCAGCAACAACGGAGTTTCGTACATTCGTCTGAGTGAACAACCTGAAATCTCTGAGACGAAAAATTTCAGAGTCTTCTCGGCGAACTATACGTCGGGCACGTTCTACCGAGTTCAGAATCAGAGTGCAGTCTATCCTCATGGTCTCTACGAGTATGACTGGGATTTGACTTCGTCCTTTGTCCAGCAAGGAGTAGATGCCGGGAAGTGGAGCTTCGACCGAAGAGCTTGGGATCTCTTCGTACAAGAGCCTCCTCCCACTAGCCTCGTAAGCTCCTCCGAAAGCCCTTATTACTATAGATTCAGGAGTACTGCTTCAGACGGGATGACAGACGGCTTTCACATCGAGAGTAGTCTAGTGTCTCCGTACAACGATTATACTACGGGAACTCAAGAGTGGGAGATCTACGTCACGAACGTCAGATCTCAAACTGGCAGCATCTACCGCATCGACATCGGGTTCGAGAACACGACGACTCCACTCAACAACAAAGGTAGTATCACGTGGACTGCAACAGGTGTGGAGATTCAAGAAGAGAACGGTGCCGAGATCACGGTGACGAACGTCGGCAGATTCTCGACTGGTCCTGACTGGTACAAGATCAAGGTTCGGTACTACACAGAGAACGGATTCACGAGCTCTAGTGCAGGAGAGAACAGGAACCTTCGTCTCAAGGCGTTTGCGTACGAAGGAGACTGGAACCACACGATCGAACTCTATCTGTTCCACAAGGTCTATCAGCAGGAAACTTACGGCAACTGGGCGGACGGTGTCACTTATGACCGGAACAGGATCGTCTACGGCACGACGGGCAACTTGTACATTTGCACTCAAACTCACGTTTCTAATACGGACAGGAAGCCCACGACTGGAACTGACTGGGCGAACTACTGGAGTCTTGTATCAGGAACCCCAGGAGTTGACTGGTTCGCCAATCAAGAAGCGTTTTGGGAGGTCCCGGGAATCGCTACTAGCGGACTGACTAGGATCTTCCTTGACGAGCCGCTTCAGAACGCTATCGCTGCGACTGGACTAGTCACTCTTCTCGGTATCGGAGGTACAGGTGCTCCAGGAGGAGCTAACGCAGCGTTCATCATCCAACAACTTCTTTTCGCCCCATGGCCGAAGGGTCTCGGACTCAGCACAGATTTGTTCGAGTACAAGGAAGGTGACTTCTCACTTCAGAACCTTGCAAACTTGATCGGTGAGTCTGGAGAAGGATTGCGTAGTCATGTTCTTCTGCAACGAGGTGAGAAGGTTCGAAGCGTCTTGAACAACCTTCTTCTTGAGATCGGGATCACTCTCGTGTGGAACCCGGTCACAGGGAAGTACGGTTTCAAGCTCATCAGACCTGGAGACGTTGCAGTAGAGATCCCTAAGAAAGCGATCAAGAAAGCTCCGCAGAAAACCAAGGGACTCGGTGCCGAAGCACCGAACAACGTGATCTACAAGTTCTTGGACTTCGACAAGAGATTCAGGACGACCACGATCCCTAAGCCGAACGATGGAAATACCGATCTTCGTGCTAGGCTCGACATCAAGGAACATAGCATCTTGTCTGCAACTGATCTCGAGGCCGCAGACTCTATCGCACAAAGGATTGACACTATCAGCGGAGGCCAAACGAACACTCGCAAGTTCATTGGTCTTAGAGGATGCAGAAACCTCTCTGTTGGTCAGTTGATCCGCCTTGAAGGTGAGAATGAAGATCTCAGGGTGATCCAAGTCGGTCCTGTCGATGTGAACGCAGTTGATATCCCTGTTGAAGCAGTCGTCGACACTCTCAGCGAAGTTGCGAACGTTGCGAACATGACGGCTCCTCCGTCAGGCGAACGAAACACAAGCTATGAGGATCTGCACACTGAACTCATCCAGCTTCCGCAGGTCTTGTCTCCCACAGAAAACTCATTCGCTTTGCTCCGCATCCGTCAGTCTGCTTCTGAAACTTCGGGCATCGGATATGTGAGCCGAGACAACACAACTTTCGAGCAGATCCCGGTGACTACGGTCACAGGAGGTATCTTCCTTCAGGAGCTAGACTCAGACACAAACTTTAGACTCCCGTCTGGATCTCAGAAACTCTTGTTTGAAGCCAAGGGTCCGGATGCCACGAGGTTGACTAGAACTCTCACAGATGACCTGTTCATGGCAGGTCAACAGATCGCATACATGAATGGCGAGTTCTTCTTCCTCAAGGGCATCTCTGCCGTAGGTGAGAACATCTACGAACTAACTGGTCTTCTACGAGGTCGTTACTCAACGGATAGAGCGACTCACGCTGCCGGCGACACGATCTACATCTTCAACATCCAAACCCTGTCTCCGACAACCCATAGACTTCTGTATCCGGGTACGATCCACTTCAAGAGTGCTCCTCGTGCCCATGATATTTCTACGGTCACTTCTGCATCCACCGATGTAGACAACATCTCGTACTCTCCTCGTCCTGTCACATCTCTCAGGAACTATCCTTACGGTGGAACCGGACTCTACTACGCAGGAGATGACTTTGATTTCAGGTGGAACTACATCCACCCTGAAGGACGCAGAGCACGAACTGGAGCAGGTTTCCAGGGAGCCGGTGAAGTCACTGGAATGTCTGATCTCTACGACTCTTACTTTGAGGTCACGATATCTCCTCTTGGGTATTCTGATCAGGTGTTCACGACCACGACACCTCAATACACTCTGACGAACGCAGATCTCAAGTCCTATGCAGGTGGTACCGAGCCAATCTTTGACTTCAAGGTGAAGTTCGTGTACAAAGATAGGAAATCTGCGCAACAGAAGATCACAATGACCAAACTGAGTCCTCCTACAGCTACTTGATATGGCAAGACCTACCCACACGACCATCATCTCTGGTGAAGAGAACTGGGAATCCGACGTCAACGACAACCTCGGTCTCATCTTCACCACTCCTGTTCCTCTCGGCGAGTATGCAACCGCGTCTCTTCCCACTGCAAACTCCTATGATAGATGTCTTGCAGTGGACACCGACAAGAACAGACTCGTCTACTCGACATCCACCGAGTGGAGAGACATTGAGATGCGCAGAAGAGTCGTCGTCACCAAGACGAGCACCTACACTGCGACTGACGACGATGACGTCATCTTGTGCGATGCGACATCAGGAGTGTTCACGATCGACCTCCCTACTGCCGTTGGCAGATCCGGGAAGAGCTACGTCATCAAGAAGATCGACTCAACTGCGAACGCGATCACCGTTGATGGTGACTCGGGTGAGACGATCGACGGTGCGACGACGTCTTCTCTATCTAGTCAATGGGACTATCTGACGATCGTCTCAGACGGAACGAACTGGATGGAGATCACTTGATGTCTTGAGACGAGACGAGGAGGTGTGACGTCCTTACATTATCCTTACGCTTTGCTTACGAGTTTATCCTTGCGCGCCTGCCGTGAAGAGTGTAGACTGACCCACTGCGATAGGAGATAGCTATGATCAACAAAGACCTCCAAGACATCTCGCTCGACGATCTTCCGATCGTTCAGCCTCTGGGTGAAGCAACTTCTAACTTCTTGAAGACGAAGTCTGAGATCTCAGAAGACTTCGCTCTCCTCATCGATCTCACCGTCAAGCAAGACAAGTTCCTCATGCGAACTGTGAGCGTCGCAGACGCTCCGCATTTTCGCGCGATGGTTGACTTGAAGTATACGACGACAGGAGGACGCGAAGTGTTCGTAGGTCCTGCTCGTATGTCGATGGAGATCTACTCAGGATTCCTAGAGTCTCTTCCTGAATCGACTCCTGTCAAGCGTGAGCCGAAGCCTGGTTTCGGCAACACGTACACCGTCGCTCAGACTGATCTGAATGTACTCTGTATCCACCATAGATGGCCAGTAAACCAGATCATCTTCAAGACGGAAGAAAGTCGTCTTGTGTACGAGTATCTGCTCAAGCGATTCTTGCTTCAAACGAAGCGAGCTAAGTTGCAGGCAGAGTTCTTCTCTGAGAACAAGATGCCACCGATGCCGACTAGCTATGCTGAACTTCCTGATCTGCCTCTTGCAGAATATCAGAAGACTGCAATCGCGATGCATGAATCTCAAGAAGCCTACGCTCTGTTCATGGAGCAAGGAACTGGGAAAACTGCGATCGGTGTCTCCAAGATCTGCACCGAGGCGAGGAAGAAGTGGAATGAGACTGGCAACCCGACAAGAGTTCTCATCGTCTGTCCTCGTCAAGTCCGGACCAACTGGGCTAGAGAGTTCGAGAGATTCACCACTCTTCCTGGTCGCGTCACGATCATCAAAGGTGGACAGATGAAACGCTTGGAGCTGCTCATCAAGAGCATGAAGAAAGCCGATCATCTCCAGTTCATGGTCTGCATCATGAGCATCGACACCGTTCCTCGTGACGTTGAACTGCTGAAGAGGATCAAGTGGGATGAAGTCATCGTCGATGAGTCGCACAAGTTCAAGAGCCACAGGAGTAAGCGTTACGAGGCTCTGAAGGACCTCAGAGACCATTCTAAGCGACGTGGCATCCTTACTGGCACACCGGTAGGTAACGGCATTCAAGACCTCTTCACGCAGCTAGAGTTCATCGGTGACGGTCTGAGTGGCTTCTCAAGTTTCAACTCCTTCCGCAAGTTCCACAGTCAGTACGAGGGAACAGGTGCCATGGTGAACGGACATGAGATCGAGAAGCTCGTGGGATACCGACACATCCCTCTTCTTCACGAACGACTCAGCCGTTTGGCGTTCATCATCACCAAAAAGCAAGCTGGTCTTGATCTTCCTGACAAGCTCCCGCCGATCTGGTGGGAAGTCGAGATGACGAAGCGACAGCGGAAGATCTACGTTGATTTGCGCGACAAGCTCGTTGCTGAGATCTCAGAGATACTTGACGAATCAGAGGGCAAGCCTGAGAATTTCGTTGCAGACAACATCCTCACGAAGCTTCTTCGTCTCAGTCAAGTGACGTCGGGTCACATCCCGATCGAACTTGCGGATGGGAACAAAGTCGTGAAGCAGATCTCTGACACGAACCCGAAAGTCGATGCGCTTCTAGACATCCTGGACTCAACTGATCGAGACTGCAAAACGGTGATCTGGGCGATCTATCGCGAAGACATTCGCATCATCAGCGAAGCTCTGAAGTCGCGAGACATCAAACACGGGACCTACTACGGAGATACCTCAGAAGAAGATAGGGAGTCGTACGTCAACTCCTTCAACAAGGATCCTGAGTTCAAGGTTCTCGTGTGCCATCCTGCATCTGCGAGTGAAGGGTTGGATCTGCTCGGGTACGACAAGACTGATCCTGATGCAGCGCAGACCTACGCTGGTCAAGTGATCTGCTTCTCTTACGGATGGAGCTATCTGCAAATGTCTCAGCTCGTCGACCGAGTTCACCGTCGTGGCACTAGGATGCCTGTCTCCATCAAGTACCTGACCGTCATCGGGTCTATTGATGAGGAGATTTTGACAAGGCTCGATGAGAAGCAAGATACAGCTGATCTGGCGAAAGACATCTCGGGTGTCTTGAAAAGAATCAGTTCTGGTGACGTAGAAGAAAGTGATCTATAATGAGTTCGATCGTGCCGGAGGTCAGGGAGTTGTTCACAACCTACCTTGATCTCCTCTCAGATTTTCACGAGATCGAAGAAGATCTCCGTTCGAAAATCAAAGAAGCGTATGATGCTGGAAGAGGCGATGATCTTGCCGACATCGGCTACTTCCTGAAGCAGTCAGAGAAAGTTCTTGAAGAGCTGAGGAAAGAAGTGTCTGCTAAGTTGCAGTTCACTACTCTCAGGATCGCGCACTATGTTGCGATGCGATCCATTGAGGATCCCAATGCTCCCGGGAATGTTAGAGGAACCTTCTGCTTGGCGACTCCTGACATCAAATCAGGAATCAAGCTGCCGAGCAAAGGAACGGATGACTACATGAAACTCTGCGACTATCTCGGTGTGCATCCCGAGTACTCGGCGAGAGGCCTCCTTGGTTTTTCGTACAGAGGAATGTCGAATCTAGTAGACGAACGCCGTGCGAATGAGGACGAGATCCCTCCTGGGATCGACATCAGTCACGATCGCACGGTTTGTACCTATCGTAAGAACGTCAAGCAAGAAAGTTAGGATGTCAAGCAAACGCAACGAAGATCCCAAAGAAATCATGACGATCGGCCAGAATCTCCCTTCGGAGATTTTGAACCTGATCGGTGAAGACAACGGTTTTGAAGATATCAGGGAGCATGTTCGTCTCCCGTATCTCAAGATCGTGCAAGGACTCACTTCTGAAGAGCTTCAAGATCAGGTCGGTGGACCTGGATCTGTCGCCGCTGTTCCTGGTCCTATCAAGGTCATGGAGAAGGGTGGAACTTTCGAGGTGATCCCCGTCTTCTTCTGGAACTCGTTCCACGTCTGGTCTGATCTCAGGGACAAGGAATCGCCCATGTTCCTTGAGTCTTCATTCGACACAGACAGCAACATCGCCCGTCGTGCCAAGTCTCCCAACGCAGAAGACCGCACTGAAGCATATGGTCCTGGAGATAGCTGGACCAAACAATACTGTCATCACTTCAACTTCGCAGTCCTTGTCTTCAACGAAGATGTTGAAGGTCTTGCAGCGACCATGAGCTTCTGCAAAGGCGAATGGAGCAAAGGTCGGCGTTGGATGAACCAGATGTACAATACGATGAGGGGAACTGTTCGTGTTCCGCTCTATCTGCAACGCTGGGAGTTCTCTTCCTCGATTAGAGATCGTGGAGACAAGAAATGGTTCGGTTTCGAGATGATGCCTGCCGAGCAGCCCGTAGTCTCTGATGTGACTCTGGCCGAGTCTTTGATTGCTCAGCACAACGAGCTGAAACAAGCTCACAACGATCGAAGACTGTCTGTCGCAGTTGACGAAGAAACTGGTGACGAGTCCACAACGGTCGAAGCAGAACTCTAGGAAACTTCAGCCCGGGACTCTTCGGGGTTCCGGGCTTCTTTATCTAATGACGCAACTCTCGAACATCAACACTCTTGCAGAGCTGGAAAGGCTGGGGATCTCATGGATAGAAGGTGGAGAAAACGAGGTCCGGACTGTTTGTCCGTTTCATCAAGACGAGACCCCGTCGTGTTGCATCAACATCGAGAAGAACGTCTACATATGTCAGGCTTCCTCGTGTAAGAACTCGGGCGACATCATCTCGTTCATCGCGAGAGTACTCGGTGCCAACCGAAGAGTCGTCTATCAAGAGCTAGCAGAGCGCTACGATCTTGACACAAAGAAGACCATTGATCCTAACACTGTCGAGACATACCACAAGTCTCTGTCAACCAAGAAGACTCTTGTCCGCGAGCTTCGTGCAAGAGGGATCGATGCAGATCTTGCCAGGAAAGCCAGACTTGGAGAACACAAGGGTCGGGTAACGATCCCGATCTATCAAGACGGGGAGGTCGTGAACGTCCGCCATTACCTCCCTGGAGCTCCTGGAAACCAGAAGTTCAGGAACACGAAGGGATTCGGCAAGACCTTGCGTCTCTACCTTCGTGATGATCAACTGAACTACGACAAGATCTGGATCTGCGGAGGAGAGCTAAAGGCCCTGGCAGCTTCCAGATTCTTGAATCACATCAAGGCAGGGGCTGTCTCCCCGTCAGGTGGGGAAGGTTCTTGGGACAGATCTTGGAACGATCTCTTCGTCAACAAAGATGTCTACATCTGCATGGACATCGATCAAGCGGGTAAGAAGGCCGCTGCACAGATCGGGAGTCATCTCTACGGGAAGTGTAACATTCACATCGTTGATCTTCCTCTTGACAAGAAGAAGTACCCGAAGGGAGACTTGAACGATTTCATTGCCAGTGAAGACCGATCACTGGAAGAGTTCCAGGCGTTGATGGACAACGCGCAAGAGTTCTCGCCCGAAGGTATCAAGAAAGCTGTCGACGAAGGTCAAGACCCTGCTGAGATCACGTTCCTTGAAGCGATACGTGAAAACAGAGGTGGCGAGATCTTGGAGTTCAGTGCGACAGTCGTCGCTTTGGATGAGACTCCGTACCAGGTTCCTGAGCTTGTCGCGGTCAACTGTGATCGCAATCAAAAGTCTTGTCCTGAGTGTCCTGTGTACGGGATGCCGATCGATGAAGATGCAGCCTATACGAGAGTCAACTTGCCGAAGCTGGATCAAGCGATCCTGCAAATGCAAGGAGCCAACAATAAGATCCTCAAAATGGCTCTATTGGACTGTATCGGGATCCCACAAAGTTGCAGGAGTGTTCGGTTCAAGATCGATGCTCATCGCAACCTCTACGATGCAAGGATCAGTCCTGTGATGGATTTCCATCAGGACGAAGATCCTCAGTCTGCCGTCCAGCAGGCATTCGTCTTCACTCCTAAGCTGGATGTGAACCTTCCCTACAGGATGACGGGCATCATGACTCCGTCACCCAAGAACCAGAAGGCTACGTTCATCATCAAGGATGTTGAAGCACAAGAAGACACGCTTGAAGATTTCTCGTTGACTCCTGAACTACACGATGAGCTCAAACTATTCAGACCCGAACAGTGGACCGTTCAAGGGATTCGTGACAAACTGGCTGACATCAATGGAGACCTCTCCAACAACGTCACACGAATCTTCGACAGGCCAGACATCCACACTCTCATCGACATCACCTACCATAGTGTTCTCGGCTTTGAGTACCGAGGAAGACCACAGAACGGGTGGATCAACTGTCTCATTATCGGGGACTCTTCACTCGGCAAGTCAGAAGCCAGTTCACGTCTCCATGAGTATTACCGTCTCGGGACCAGACTGGACTGCAGATCAGCGAGCTTTGCAGGAATCGTTGGTGGAGTCCAGCAGTTTGACGGAGGACAATATTACATCTCATGGGGAGTCATTCCCAAGAATGATCGAGGACTTGCTGTCTTGGATGAAGCGAAGGGTCTTCGCGAAGAGACGATAGGTAGGATGACCGACATGAGGTCCAGTGGATGGGCCGAGATCCCGAAGATTGAGCACCGAAGAGCTCCTGCTCGTACGAGGCTTCTATGGATCTCAAACCCAAGAAAGGGATCTCTTGATGATTACGCCTACGGCATCAACTCAGTTCTTGAGTTCTCTGGTTCTCCCGAAGCTGCACGAAGGTTCGACGTCGTAGGAGTCTTTGCCAAGGATGACTCCATCGACATCTACAGCCATGTCGAGGAGGGTGAGTCTCCCAAGTACTCGCACGAATCTTGCAGGAACCTCATCTTGTACTCCTGGAGTAGGAAGCCTTCACAGGTCAAGATTTCTGATTTCGATCTTGTTGAAGATTGTGCCAAGAAGATGAGGGAGACTTACACTGAAGACATCCCCATCGTAGATGCTGGATCGATCCACATCAAGATTCTCAAGGTCGCATCCGCGTTTGCAGCACGAACGTATTCTACCGATGATGAGGACACGATCTTGGTCAGGAATTGTCACATCCTGTATGCGGTTGAGTTCATGCAGCGATTGTACTCTTCGTTCGATGCAGCCTATGACGAGTTCAGCAGAGTGCGAAGACTCTCCAAGAAGATCTCGAACAAAGAAGAGGTGGTCAAGTACCTGTTGAATGATCTCACAGAAATTGAGAGCTTCATTGAAGGGATCTTGAACGTTGACGGGGTGCATCGAGAAGACATTGAAGATTGGTGCGGCATAGATCTTCCTCAGGCAAGATCTCTCATCGGTTTCTTGACTCGCCACAGGTGCTTGACTCGCAACGATCGCTTCACCTACCGCAAGACACCTGAGTTCACGAAAATGCTCAGAGACCTAGAACACAAGGTCTCAGACATGAAACCAGAAGTACCTGAAATGTGATGGACTGGATAGCCGACGTCAACAATTTCTTGAAGAAGCATTTCTTCCCGGTTGGACGACGCTTGCAGGACTGTGAGTCTGAGATCAACAGTCGTCAGCTCGAGAACATAGGCCGATCTCTCAAAGAGTTGAGCAAGTCTATGATCCATCCTGCGATCATCTCCGCAGGACATGGTGATCATCGTCTTCTTCGAGCTCAGATACAACTGGAAGAGACCGCAGAGTTGCTGATCGCTCTCGGGAACGAAGATCAGGTGGAAGCACTCGATGCAATCTGCGACTCCATCTATGCAGCGATCGGTACTGCCCTCACCTACGGACTGCCGATCTCCGAAGGCATGTCACGGATACATGAGTCGAACATGTCTAAATCTCCTTGCCAAGAAGATCCGCGCTTGAAGAACAAGAATCGCGGATACAAGAAACCCTATCTCGAGGACCTTTTCTAATGACCTACATCGCCGGAACTACGATCGACACGATTTTCAATCAGAGCTTGCAGCTTCTCAGAGATGAACCTTCAACTTCTTCAAGAAACGGCCGAATGCGTCAGATGGTCGGCTGCCAGATCAAGCTCTACAATCCAGCCGCGTGCGTCCTTCAAAACACGACTAGAAGAGCAAATCCTTCGTATGCTGCTGGAGAGCTTCTTTGGTATCTGCGACAGAGCAAGAGTCTTGAGATCATCAAACACTACACGAAGAACTACGGTAGGTTCAGTGATGATGGTCTCACCTTGAATGGTGCCTACGGTCATCGTCTCGGCGAGATCGCTAGGTCTCGTGGCCATGAGCACTTCATCCCCTTCATCATCTCGTGGTTGTGTAGAGATGTAGACACCAGAAGGTTGTTCCTGCCGATCTACCAACCTCAAGACGTTGATCTGCAATCTCTGGACATTCCTTGCACGACAGGATTGCAGTTCGTGATCAACAATGGGAAGCTTGATCTTGTCGTGAACATGAGGAGCAACGATGTTTGGCTCGGTCTTCCTTACGACATCTTCTGCTTCTGTGCGATCCAATGTCTTGTCGCATTCTACGGAGGCTTCAAGCTCGGCACATACACTCACTCAGTTGGGTCGCTTCATCTGTACGATCGCAACTTCGATGCAGCGAATGAAGCACTGACCAACAGAGCGGACTCTGGGAAGCTGCTGATTGCAGAAAACACAGAAGAGCGCGATTTCATGACTGACCTTGAGTCTGCTCTTCTTCAAGAACAAAGAAACCGCGCCAATAGACAGGATACTCCGATGTCTTGCGATCAAAGTCTCATGCAGCAGATCGTCCAATTGGCATCTGGAAGACATCAAGAAGAGGAGCTCGACGTTTGGCAATTCGTATTTTGATTGAAGGAGCTGATCAGGTCGGCAAGTCCACTCTTGCAACAGCTCTCTCCAAAAGACTCAACCTACCCGTCAAGCACCTGGGGAAACCCGGTGAACTAGGATACTCGCTCGCGTTTTTCACCGAGTACTTCTCTAGCTCGGGTATCTATGATCGCGCTCATCTAGGTGGGATCGTGTACGGTGAGTTTCTAGGGTTTCACAAGAACCTGCTTCGTCCGTTCATTCGCGAGGCCTTGGAACGTTGGATGATCTACAACGATTTCATCATGTTGGTCGTCACCGCAGATCCTGAGCTTTTGAGTTCAAGGATACAACAGAACGATCGAGAAGAGATGTGCAACATGGCCGACATCCTTCTCGCGAATCATTTCTACTCAGATCTAGCCAGACAGACCGAGTTCAACAAGACCCACCAGTTCAAGCATATCCACTGCACTAATGAGTTCCCTTATCCTGACGTCGAATCAGCTCTTGAAGTTCTCAGAAATACCTTTCCTTCCTTCGAACTGCAAGAGGAAGACCGTGAGAGCAGCGGTGATCAACAAGAGTCGGTGGATTCTGTTTGCGACAAATTCTCATCTGACTGAGTGCACGAACCAAGTCGGCAACTGCGGAGGATATCACGCAGAGATCAAGATCATCCTTGGATTGCTGAATAGAGGATATCAACGAGGAGATAGGCTTCATCTCGTCCTTGACTACAGTCCTTGCACGAACTGCGCGAATGCGATCGTTGACTCGGGTTTGTTCTCGCGAATCATATATGGGAACGTGACGACACATGATCGCCGAGGGATCCACATCTTGTTGAATCACGGCATCGCCTGTTCACATCTTCAAAGTTGGGAGGACATCGTTGCTTGAGTTCAAGTACAAGAACGGACGTCGTGGTATTCTGTGTGAGTCGGCAGCTGAACTTCCTGAGGTCAAGAATCGTGGATACAAGTGCCACTTCACTGACTTCGAGACTACATCGTTCGACCCGAAACAACCAGCGTTCCGTCCATATCTTGGTCACAGGATTGCAGGGATAGCGACTCTCTTCGATGATGAAGAGGTCGGTTACTATGTCCCGATCCGTCACACAGACCAAGACTGGAACATCCCGCTCGAGACTGGTCAAAAGTGGCTCAGGGATGTTCTTGAGATCCCTGAATGGGCGAACCACAATATCGTCTTCGATGCGAACTTCGCGTTCTGTGATGTAGGAGTCGCGTACCAGGGGAAGATGATCGATACCATCTTGGCTCCGCGTCTAGTTGACTCGGACCGGATGAAGTATGATCTGAAGACCTTGACGAAGGACTGGTGCGGATATAAGTGGGAGGAACGTGATGTCGTCAAAGACGTTCTCAAGTCGCTGAAGTCAAAGAACTACGGTGACTGCCCAGCCGATATCATGGGAAGGTATGCGATCGCTGACTGTTTCGCAGCGAGAGATCTCAGGAGGATCGCAGAAGAACGCCTCCCATCACAGAGCGAGTTCATCTACAATCAAGAACTTTTGCTCACCCCTGTTTTGTTCGACATGACTAGACGAGGAGTTCTGGTCGACTCCAAGGGAATCAAGGGTGAACTGCTTGACGTCCTGCGTCGTCTTGTTGAACTTCAAGAGTTTTTGAGCGAAGTCTACGGAGACGAGTACATCGACCATCACACTCATCTCTACGAGATCGTCCACAACAAGCTGGATCTTCCTATCCTTGCACGAGACCCGAAGAGTAAGAACGCAGTCTTCGACAAGTCTGTGCTGAGAAGGTACAAGATTCATCCTGATGTGATCCGGGACGAGCACCGACTCAATGTGATCAACGCTATCATCGAAGAACGTGACCTCAGTCACTACCAGACGACATTCCTTGAACCGTACCTCAAGCTGAGTGATGAGGATGGCATTCTGCACACCGAGTTCAACCAGAACGTGAGAACTGGACGGATGTCTTCAAGAGGACCTAACCTGCAAGGAGTGAGTCCGAGGGCGAGACAGTGGATCGTGCCTAGACCTGGACATTGGTTTGCAGGATATGATGGTAGCCAGATCGAGTTTCGTGGGATCGTTCACTACACTGCTGATCCATCAGCGATCGAAGCATACAACCGAGATCCTAAGACTGACTTCCATGGTTGGATTGCAGACCAACTCAACATCAAGAGGAAGGCAGGGAAAACGGTCAACTTCGGCCTGAGCTATGGTGCAGCCGCGACCACGATCATGAGAAACTTGGCGACCGATCCTGATGTTATGGAGGAGGTTGGCGCACTCATCAACTCCATGATTGATGACGGACAGATCTTGGAGGAAGATAGGACGAAGGCATACAATCATGCTTGTAATAAGAAGGCCGAAGAGATCTTCCAACTCTATCACGAAAGATTTCCAGGGACTAGGCGAGTTGCTAACTTCGCGAAGCAGCAAGCTCTCACACGAGGCTATGTCTTCAACGCTTTCGGTCGTCGCCGCCATCTTCCTCGTCAACATGCGCGGAAAGCATTCAACACGGTGATCCAATCGTTCGCAGCAGATCTCGTCAAACAGAAGATGATACTGTTGGCACCGAGATACAACAGTTGGATCCGCGATCGTGACATCTACCCTGTCCTGCAGGTTCACGACGAAATCTTGTTCGAAGTACCTGAAAGACATGTGAACAAAGAGACCGAGAACTATCTGCAGACTGAGTTGGACATTCCTGTAAGACTTCTACCGAAAGCTTCAGGAGAAGATAACGAACTCAAAGTGCCATTCCTATGGGACGGTTCGTGGACAGACAAAACGTGGCGCGAAGCTAAGTAAACGATAAACTATCCTCGGGAGGACGATAGACTATCCTGGGGAGGACGATAACTTATTCTTCAGGTGTTGGTATGATCACCGAGATCTACAAGATAGTATTCCTCCAAAGGGTCAGTTTGTCCTCTTCGAAAGATAACGATAGGGTCCCTGGCGGTCCCGGCAGCCCCAGCGGCCCCGGGCGGCCCCGGGCGGCCCCGGGCGGCCCCGGGCGGCCCCGGGCGGCCCCGG
>Ga0099849_1000847_pt1 | contig 14228 bp, 15 predicted proteins | sample CB_VirMetaG_4_FD_78177 | JGI IMG/M metagenome (GOLD analysis project Ga0099849, IMG submission 78177) | Freshwater to marine saline gradient viral communities from Chesapeake Bay - CB_1508_1M Viral MetaG | ecosystem: Environmental > Aquatic > Marine > Coastal | place: USA: Chesapeake Bay... | reverse complement strand
TGCCGGGTTTGGTCGTGCGGTTGCGGCTGGTGATTTGGAGCAAATAGGTGAGATTTTTGGTCCGGCAGGTCAAACGAGTGACTTGAGCGCTGCGGTTGTGCAGTCATCTTTGGGCGCGGATATTTTATTCCTAAAGGCAAAGAGTAACCCGCGTCTCAATCAGATCCTGATGGATTTTAACATAGACCCAAGCAACGCGGACGCGGCGCCTCTGCCCATAATTGACGCTGCGCTGGATAAGGCGGTCAATCAGAATGTTATAGACCCACGCGATGCGAATGCCTTGCTTGCGCGCTTTGCCGAGCGTGATCAAACGCCTGCTGGTGAGACAACACCATATTCACAAGTGGAGGTGATAGATCCCCGTGACTTAGTCGGCGCGAAGATTAGTCCAACGCCTGCTGATTTAACGCGCGCTGGCAGTTTTTACGAAGGTATAGACGCTGCAGGCACTACTCGGCGAACACCGTTCTTAGGTGGACCTCTGTTCCCTCTACAGCAGGCTTATAGAGATGCTGACGTTGCTTGGATGGTAGACAGTAAGTCAAAGGGGCAAACTAAGCTTAATAAAGATTCTGATTTTGTGGCGGTGACTGCAATGTCGCCAAAAGCCCATCAATCTAATGCCACGGTTGCTGATGCCTATATGGGTACATTAGAAGCGTATATTAAAGATGGTCGATTGCCTGAAGAAAGTATTGACCAGCTTAATAAAGTGGTAACTGAATTTGGCAAAAATACTGTAGATCCAGAGCTGCAAAGATTAAAAAACTTCGTTGGGTTTGATAGCCCATATTTCAATGAGTACATGCGAGGGTTAACTTTTCCTCAGCGAGAGGCTATCTCTAAGCTTATGACTGCGCCTAAAGTGCGTGACATTGGCGGTCCGAATTTTCAAAGAATTTTAGATAGCTCCATTCAGCCTGAGTTTGCAGGTAGTAATTTAGGCGACACGCTATTGTTGTTAGAGCTTAATAAAAAGGCTGGCCTTTTAGACGTAAACGAGTTGGGATTACCAGAGCATCCATCGTATAGTGTTGGCTTGCCAGGGCGGGTTGTTGGTCGATTTGAGAACCCAATGTCTCGCGGCTTACTTTTTTCTGACTTTGAAGCTGAATATTCTAACAGGCCGACAATTATGCGCTCGGATGGCACGCCAGACCCAGCACAAATGGCTTATGCATTTTCACGCGCATTGCCTACAACGGAAATTACGCCAGAGGGTGCGAGAAATATGCAAGAGGCAATGCAGTATTACAGCATTGAGCAACCATTGCAGGCTCAATTAATAGATCAAGCGTTGCAAAGTAACTGGAAAACGTCATTAAAACCATATGCGCAAGGAAAGGGCGAGGGAATATCGCCAATTGAGTATCAGCGCGCTTTAGAAAGAAATCCATCTTATCCCACGCTTGAGCCTTACACGGCGCAAGAAATCGCAAAGGGCGCGCGCGAAGGGAATTTTGAGGTTTTGCAATTAGGTCGCTCTGACATTTATTTTGGGTTAAAGAAAAATCCTGATTATACATGGATGAATGATGGCAAACCTGTGCCGGGCCTAAGTGATAATGAGGTCGATCTTGTTGGTGTTGTTAGCAACGAAATTGGTGCCAAGGGCGTAGCTTCTCCTGCAATTATGGGTAAGGCTATTGAAGAGGGTGCTTCTGTTCTTAACGCATTTGCAGTGCCTAGTGAGCGATACCCAGAAGGATTTTTGCCAAATGTGTATGGTGGGTATGGATTTGAGGAAATAAAACGTATACCATTTAGTAAGGAATTTTACATTGAAGAGCGTGGCGAAGCTGCTTACAGAGATCTTTTGCGTCAATGGCGTTCAGAAGGTTGGGATGAAAGCCAAGGCTTTCCAGACGTTGTTTTGATGAAATGGAGTGGCACAGATGAGCAAAGAGCAAACGCAAGCCAGCGAGTTTTTGACAAGGGTTTTGCAGGTTTTGGGTCAGGAGAAGACCTCGGCCCTCTCAGATCGGCAGGACAAAATCTTGAGTCAAGCGTTGAGGCGTCTTCTAAATCGCAAGTCGTCCAGTCAGATAACAGACGCCGAGATACTGGGGCAGTACGATCTGGTAGTGGATCATCTAAGTCCCAAGGCATACGAAGTGCGGTAGAAGAGCTTAGAAGCCTATCACCATTACAACGAAAAAATTTAGGTCTGCTTTCTTTTGATTATTAAGTAGGGCTGCTTGGCGTTTATTAACACCCGCCCCACCCTTCCCTCAAATTCTGTGTTTCACGCCTGCTGTGGTATTTTGACTGTGTAAAGCAGGAGTGCACAAATGGCGATTACAACTTATGCCGAGCTGCAGACGGCGATTGGCGACTGGCTGAACCGGGCAGACTTGGATCAGAAAATACCCGATTTTATTCGGCTGGCTGAATCGACGTTGAACGATGTTCTGCGTCAAGCTGATATGATTACACAATCAACTGGCGTGACTATCACAAGCGGTCGGGCAACTTTGCCAGCGGATGCGCTTGAGGTCGTTTATGCGCAGGTAGGCAGCACAGAAGATGAGCCACTGGAGCAAATCTCTCCGCAGCAGCTCACTATGCTGCGCCGGACCAGAACACGCGATGCGGCTAATCCCAGGTTCTTTGCAATTATTGGGCGCCAGATTGTCGTGACCCCTACCCCATCCAGCGGCACCTTGGATATTGACTATTACCAGCGCATTCCTGCGTTGACGACATCCAACACGACCAACTGGCTCCTAGACGATGCACCGCATGTTTACTTGTACACAAGCTTGCTGCACGCGACCCCGTTCTTAATGGATGACGCGCGGTATCAAGTATTCCAAAACACGGTGTCTCAGCAGGTTATGGCGAGCGTCAAGTCTCAGCAAACGCTGAGCTTGGATGATGTAAAGTCTGCTGGTTTTAGTCTTTCAACGCCTTCTGATCTCGCGGCGGCTGCAATGGACGCTAAGGCTGCGGTCAACAATGCTGCCAACAATATGTGAGACGTGAATGCCGAGCACATATCTAGAGCTTAAAGACGCAGTTTTGGCTTTTTCGAACAGCCAGGTCATTGAGCAAAGCATCGATACGTTCATAGATTTGTGTGAGGCCGATATGTCTCGGCGCATCCGGCATTGGCGCATGGAAAAGCGCTCCACGGCAAACCTGGACACGCAGTACACCTCATTGCCGACTGACTTTTACGAACCAGTCCGCCTGAGTATTACGAGCGGTGACACGTATGTTTTGGAAGCGGCTGACACTCAGATGATCGCCAAGGAGCGTCAGCGTATTTCGAACGCTACGAATAGACCCCGGTTGTTTTCTATTGTTGATGGCACAATTGAGGTTTGGCCCTCGCCGGATGCAGCGTACACATTGGAGATGATCTATGTGTCAAAGATTGACGCATTGTCATCCGTCAATACGAGTAACTGGGTTTTACAGTATTTCCCCGACACATACCTGTACGGCACTTTGCTTCATGCCGCACCATTCTTGGGGGAAGATCAGCGATTACCTGTGTGGTCTTCGCTCTATGACAAAGCAGTAGAAGCAATCAATCAAGACAATGAAAACGCCAAGTTTGGCAGTGCCAGCTTGCGGTTGAAAATAAGGAGCTATTGAACATGGCAAGTTTAGGTGATCGCGTAATGGATGCTGGCCTCAGCACCCTTGATACAGAGGCCAACAAAATAACGGTAACAAGTCAGGAAGCTACGACTTACACAGAGGGTAATTCCACATATGCCCTTGGGTCTAGTACATCATTGTCAATCGGCGCACCCGCTAATCGTTCTGGTGGTGGTCGTGAGGTGACGGTCGCAGCAATTTCTGATGGCAGCATCAGCGGTACGGGTACAGCAACGCATTATGCAATTCTGGACACAACAAACTCAAGGCTGCTTGCGACTGGTAGTTTATCGGCGTCTCAGTCTGTGACTAACGGAAACTCATTCACCCTAGCATCTTTCAAGATCGGCATTCCAGATCCTGCTTAAAAATTAATAACTTAGGAGGGTTATGGGATGGCGCTTGTTGTTGCTGATCGTGTCAAAGAGACTACCACCACCACAGGGACAGGAACCTATACTCTGGCGGGAGCCGTAGATGGGTTTCAGTCCTTTGCGGCGATAGGTGATGGTAATACGACTTATTATGCTTGTACGGATGGTACGGACTATGAGGTCGGCATCGGCACGTTCACCCTGTCTGGGACCACTCTTGCGCGTACTACGATCATTGAAAGCTCCAACAGTGACGCCGCTGTAAACTGGGGCGCTGGCGAAAAGGACATCTTTGTTACTTTGCCAGCGTCAAAAGCTTTGGTGCAAGACGCGAGTGATGACGTTACCCTTGCCGATAATGAAAAATTAATTTTTGGCACGGGGTCTGACCTACAGATTCACCATAATGGAACTCATAGTTACATTGATGAAGTTGGCACTGGAAGCCTTTTTCTCCGAACTGACGGAAATGCTGTAATAATAAGCGACGAAACAGGAACAAAGGTCAGCGGAAGATTTTTCCCAGATACGCTGGCAGACTTGTATTATAACGGTTCCCAAAAATTTAAGACAGAAAGTACAGGCGTTCGGGTGTACGGCAATATCGTTGTCTCAGGCACCGTTGATGGTCGTGATGTAGCAACAGACGGGACAAAGCTGGATGGCATTGAAGCAAATGCTACGGCTGATCAAACCGCCAGTGAAATTGAAGCGATTGTAAACCATGACAATCTTCAAGGGTTTGTAAGTAACGAACATATTGATTGGACCGCCTCCGGTGCTGGCACAATTCACGCAACGAATATTCCGGTCGTTGCACTTACCACCGTTCAGACCGCTGCAAACCAGACCGCGCATTTGGCGCTCACCGCGCAAGAGGGTGACATCGTTGTCCGCAGCGACGAAAACAAGTCATACGTCCACAACGGCGGCACGGCTGGGACGATGGCTGACTATACGGAGCTTTTGACGCCAACGGACGCTGTATTGTCAGTCAACGGTCAGACAGGCGCTGTTACAATTTCCAACGCCACAACCTCTTCCGCTGGTCTTATGTCGTCTACCGACAAATCAAAATTAGATGGGATCGAAGCAAGTGCGGATGTAACAGACGCAACTAATGTTCAGGCGGCTGGCGCACTTATGGACAGTGAGGTTACAAACCTTGCACAAGTCAAAGCCTTTAGCAGTGCCGATTATGCTACCGCCGCTCAAGGCACTACGGCAGACAATGCACTACCTAAAGCTGGTGGGCAGATGACAGGTAATATTACCATGTCGGGCGCTCAGACTGTTGATGGCAGGGACTTGTCTGTTGATGGGTCTAAATTAGATGGTATTGAAGCTGGTGCTACTGCTGACCAAACAGCGTCTGAAATTCTTACTGCTATCAAGACTGTGGACGGTTCAGGCTCTGGCCTAGATGCTGACTTGCTTGATGGGGTGCAAGGTTCTAGCTTCTTGCGTAGTGATACTAGTGATACTATGTCTGGTTCGCTTGAGATTAGTTCAGGTACAAGTCAGCCAATAAAGCTGACTACATCTAGTGCCGCTCCGTGGGCTATAGATTTATATCGTTCAGATACACCTAAGTCTAGTAAAGTATATAACGACGGAACATCATGGAACTTCGAACATAACCCATCAGTAGGCGGTAACTTTATATGGCACTCAGGTAATGACGGTTCTGGTTCTGGTTTAGATGCTGACACCGTTGATGGTCAACATGCGTCTGCATTCCTTACTAGTGTGGCGAGTGCATGGCCTGTCGGTTCGATCTTCATGTCTACCGTTTCCACTAACCCATCTACACTGCTGGGCTTTGGCACTTGGGTTGAGTTTGGTGCGGGTCGGGTGCCTGTAGGTCAGAATACTGGTGACGCTTCGTTTGACACGCTGGAAGAAACAGGTGGAAGCAAAAATGCTACCCTTGTCTCTCACACGCATACCACTGCCGATAGCCGTCTCTCTGCCTCAAACGCTATTAACTGGGTGACTGGCGGCGCCACTAGCATAAATATCGCTCGCTCTGGCACCTCTGCTTACATGCAAGTAGGCGACCCTCCTCCTGGGAGTTATCGAACCCAAATGCGTTTTACTACAACGGAAGATACTATTACTTCCTCAACCGCAGGGTCATCGTCTACGAATGCAAACTTACAGCCTTACATTGTGGTTAAAATGTGGAAGAGGACGGCTTAATGTTTTTTAACAAAAATAAGCCTCTCTATCTTGATTGTTACACCTCTGATCGAAGGGTCTATGAATACTCAAAGATAGCGCGGGGCAAGGAGTTTTATCCTGAGTGGTGGAAACAATTAAAGCATACAAGCAGTGAAGGCACCACGGCTAAGAAATGCTTTGCCATACATAGCCTTTATAATAATTCAATTGTTATTCCTATGTGGACTGACACGCAGTTTGTTTTTGGTGAAAATAAAGATGAACTCGCCATTGATACTGTAATGAAGGATTGTTTCGTCCATCATGTAAAAGAAGAACAGCGCAAAGGATTTAGGCCAGAGAATGATTGGGCGCACATTTCGTTTTCGGCTCCTTGGGCTATTAGGTGCAGTGAAGATATAAACTTTGTTTTTATGGAAGATGGGTACAGTAACCCTATTCCTGAAGCATATCATCTTCCATCTGGCGTCTTGGAATTTAAGTACCAAAGCGCACTGCAGCTAAATTTTATGGTCAACACCAATCTTTCAACGAGGAAAAATTTTAGCATACCGCACAATCGACCAATGGTTCATCTTCTTCCCATGACGGAGAGGGAAGTGATTTTACGTAATCATTATGTGTCTAAAGATAGGTTTTGTGAGATTGAAACGGTTTTCCCATACGCACGAAATAACAGATATGCGAAAAGCAAGAAGCACAAGAAAGAGCAAGAAGAAAGCAAAGGATTTTTGCGCAAAGCGTTTGGTAGGTAGGAAGTTGAAAAATGATTAAAGATTTACCCGAAGATCAAGACACAAGCGATTGGACGTATGATCAGAAACGTGCGGCAAGTTACCCAAGCGTCAATGATTACATGGATGCCATTGTTAAGGGCGATGAAGCGGCTGTGCAAAAATACAAAGAAGAATGTTTAGCTGTTAAGGCTATGTATCCAAAACCGGAGTAACGACATGTCGAACTTCATAGGTGTATATGCCAACATTGCATCCCCAGATTACTGTGATCGTATGATTAATGAGTTTGAAGAGTTAGTCATGTCAGGTTCTGGCAATTGCTTTGGTGAAGAGCAAAGCGCGGGTACATGGGAAAGAAAAGACATTAATCGTTTTTTTGAAAGAGATGCGCCGGAGCTTACAAAAGAAACAAATAAGATTTTAGATTTCGGCTTGAATTTGTACAAGGAAGAATACCCCGCGCTTTCTATGCGTAATATTTATTCTAATATGTGCAAAGTGCAAAAAACCTTTCCAAAAGGCGGCTTTCATGTGTGGCATTCTGAACAGGGTTCGCACGAAAGTGCGGCTGCAAGATGCCTGGCTTGGATGATTTATTTAAATGACACCCCCGATGGTGAAGGAACCACTGAGTTTTTAGAGCAAGGTGTAAGATTACAGCCCAAAAGAGGTACTGTTGTTTTCTTCCCTGCTTCGTGGACCCACACGCACAGAGGAAATCCCACATACACAGATGTCAAATATATAGCTACCGGATGGTACTATTTAGCTTAGGTGAAAGAAATAAGTAAATGTTTGGCTTTGCCCCGATAGCTTCTGCCCCACTAGCCGACACAGGCAGTGTAACATATCAATTAACGGCGTCTGCTGTCACTACGGGTGCGCCAAGCGTAGCCAGCGTTACACTTGCGCAAACACATGCTCTTACAAGTACAGCAATCACGACAGGCAACCCATCTGTCGCATCAACGGCAATCACGCAGACCCACGCACTAGGTGCGAGCGGCGTCACGACAGGATCACCCATTGTCAATGACTGTACAATGAGTGAGGACGAAACATTTAGTACAAGTAGTCTTGAGACACAAAGCCCCGTCCTTGGCTCTCCAGCAATCACTCAGGAACACACGCTTACAGCGACAGCAATTACAGCGGGTGCGCCGGTTTTAGACGAGCCACAAGCCTTTACAAATCACCCGCTGAGTGCAAACGATGTTACAACACAAGCGCCTGTTGTTGATAGCTCTGACATAGATCAAACGCATGTCTTAACGGGTAATGATCTTAGCGGCGGAACCCCTGTCACTGACGCGCCAGGCATCACACAGACGCATGTTCTTGGCTCAAACGACATTTCCGGAAGTGCGCCTGTTGTCGATAATTGCAGTATGTCTGAGCAAGAGACGTTTGCCGCTTCTGATCTTAACGCTGGTCAGCCAAGTGTCGCGTCTACCTCAATTACGCAAGACCACGCCCTGACAGGATCAGACATAGCCGCACAATCGCCAGAGTTAGCTTCCACTCAAATTACTCAGACCCACGTTCTTGGCGCGTCTGATATATTTGCTGGTGCTCCGATTGTTGCAGATTGTAACATGAGTGAAAGAGAGACGTTTACAACGGCAGATTTCACGTCTGGAGAGCCTTCCGTTGATAACGCGCAGTTTTTACAAGAACATATTTTAAGTGGAGATGGGTTTGCCGCTGATGTTCCTGTTGTTGCCTCAACAAGCATTGTACAAACACACGTTTTCTCAACCTCTGGCGTTACGGCTGGCGCAGCGGAAATTCAAAGCCCAGCAATAAATCAAACGCATGTTTTGGCTCCGACCGGCTTTGTGTCGGGTGGTCCTGTCGTTGGCTCCCCTGCAATTGTGCAGACTCATATTTTTGCAGCGAATGACCTGACAGGTGCAGTGCCTGTGGCGGGTCAGCCTGCAATAACTCAAGAACACGTTCTTGGCGCTGACAATGTTCTGGCTGGCGTTATGGTCCTTGATAGGCTGGTCAGGTTTGTCTGGGAAGAGCAATCGGTAAGCGCTGAAACTTGGGTGGAAGCTGCTTGATGTGATAATGTTTTCTTAAAGGAGAACACTATGGCAATTACAATTTCTCGCCCGACAATCGGTGCATCAACTGACTCATGGGGGACCATCCTTAATAGCGGCCTTCAAGCCATTGAAAGCACGTTAAACGGCACTGGGACAGGTAAAGTTACAGTCGCTCCCGACCTATCCACTCTGACGATAAACGGTACAAATGTTACATCAACGGCTGCTGAATTAAATATTTTACATCAGTGCACGGCAAGCACGGCTGAATTAAACAAGCTGAATGGGGTCACGGCAACTACTAATGATTTAAATATTTTAGATGGAGTAACAGCCACCACGGATGAAGTAAACTTAGTTGCTGGAGCTACAGCTAACACGGTAGTCAATTCAAAAGCTGTTGTTTATGGGTCGTCTGGTGAAATAGCCAGCGGCGCTTTAACTTCTTCAAGCTCAGTAACTGGAACCAGTTTTGAAATTGGCCTTTGGAAAATCTACGTTTCTGGAACTGATTTAAAGTTTCAATACAACAGTGTTGACGTGTTTAAACTGTCAACAACTGGTTCTTTGACTGTTGAGGGTGATATTACAGCGTTTGGAAGTGCATAATGACTTTACAATCAACTGGGGCTATCAGTTTAAATCAAATAAACATTGAGGCTCACGGCAGTCAAGTTTCTGGAACGCAGATTAACCTAAATGATGTAGACATTAGAGAGCTTCTCTACCCAACGAAGGCGTCTCAAGCGGCCTCATCCTTCAGTGAGTTTTATGGAGCACAAGAGTATAACACTGCCTACAATTATGCGGGTGGCTCATTGGCCTCTGGAACAGGGACACTGCATTACACTATGGGCATTGACAGCACATATACAACGACAAGCAGAACAATCTGGGTGGGTTTTGTCAGTTCTACTGATAATGAAAATATTGACATGATCATTTCAGGATCTTCTTCAGGATTACGTTGCAAAGTAGATCTTATAAGACCTTCACCGTATGTAAGATCTGGGAGTAACGGCACTGCTGGAAAAATGTTTAAGGACACAAGCGTAAGCACATCTGGTGAGATTTGTTTTGAAGGGTCAACTGGAAGTTCTGGCTATCCTTGGGGTTCGACAAGCACTCGCTGGCCTATACGCATAATGGCAGATGCTGGTATTACTTTCACTTCCAATGCTTCTACTCGTAATTGGAATTTTTATAATACAACCAGATATACAGGTGTGTCAGTAGCTCATTTTGGAAGAGCCTTTGACCAAGGGGTACAAGGATGACGTATATACCCTTAGATATACCCGCTGGCTTCTACCGAAACGGCACCGATTTAGAGCAAGCAAACCGTTGGCGAGATGGGTCACTGGTGCGGTGGCGGGATGGCAGCTTGCGTCCTGTTAAGGGGTGGGTATCCAGAAAGACTTCATACAGCACCAATACAATTCGCGGTATGCACGCTTGGGAAAGTTTAAACGGCTCAACTTACTTGGCTGGCGGTTCATATAATGAACTTAAAGTAATGGTAGGTTCTAACACGCTTTACGACATTACACCCTCTGATTTAACCGCTGGCATTGAACGGGCCACTGTTATTACGGGTTATGGGTATGGCGACTACGGCGTGGATGACTACGGCGTGGCGCGGCAGAATTACGGCAATTATTCAGAGGCAACAACATGGAGCCTAGACAACTGGGGGGAATATCTTGTTGCATGCTCCTGCAAGGTCGGTGGCGCTGGCGATGGGCGGCTTTTGGAGTGGCAGCTTGGCTCCGCGTCCGATGCGGCGGTTATTAGCAATGCACCAACGAATAACTTGGGATTAATTGTGACAGAAGAGCGCTTTCTGTTTGCGCTTGGTGCTGGTGGAAATAGTCGAAAGATCGCTTGGTGTGACCAAGAAAATAACAGTGTATGGACACCAGCGGCTACTAATCAAGCGGGGGATATTGAGCTGCAAACGTCAGGGCAGATCATGTGCGCGGTCAGAACAAGAGGTCAGACCTTAATTATTACAGACATCGACTGTCATGCAGCAAGATACGTGGGGCCACCCTTTGTTTTCGGATTTGAGCGGGTTGGTACATCATGCGGGGCAGCATCACGTAAGGCGGCTATTGATGTTGATGCGGGTGTATTTTGGATGGGGCAAAGGGGGTTTTTCACCTTTGCGGGAAACACTGTCCAGCAAATTCCTTGCGCCGTTCACGATTATGTTTTTGACGATTTTAATAGGGAGCAACAATCGCAGGTCTGGGCGTGGGCAAACACAGAATATGGTGAAGTCTGGTGGTTTTATCCAAGCTCCGGCAGTCAAGAAGTCGATAGATATGTAGCCTTCAATTACAATGAAAATTATTGGACGATTGGTGAGCTGAGTAGAACGTCAGGCGTTGCTCGCGGCGTGTTTAAGTATCCTCTAATGATTGCTACAAACAAGACTGTGTATGAGCATGAATTAGGTTTCAGTTATGATAGCGCCACTGTTTTCGCAGAAACGGGTCCAGTTAGTCTTGGAAATGGTGATCAGACAATGCACGTTATGCAACTTGTTCCAGACGAAAAAACGCAGGGTGATGTGAGTGTGAAATTCAAAACCCGCTTCTACCCCAATGACACTGAAACAACGCACGGTCCATATACTCCAGCCAACCCAACAGGTGTCCGGTTCGCTGGTCGTCAATTTCGTATGCGGATTGAAGGCTCAGAAAACACTGATTGGCGTGTGGGCAATATGAGAGTTGACGCAGTTCCAGCGGGTAGACGCTAATGCCTGTACCCAGCGTTCCTCAAATCGGTCCTGATTTAACACAGTGGGGTCGGCAGTTATCTTTATATTTGCAGCGCAACTTGGCAAAGCTGGCTTTTAAAACAGACGACGACAACCCGTCTGATGATGGTTCAATTTTCTGGGACCGCGAAAATAAATACATGGTTGTCAGCCTAGACAACGCCTTTCGGCAGGTCGCAACTAGGCAAGCAACGCCTTCAGCGAATACGGGCAGCGCGGGTGACGTGGCAGGTATGGTGGCCTGGGACACCGCATACATTTACGTCTGCACAGGCACTTACGATGGAACAACGGCAATATGGAAACGAGTAGCGCTTACAACCTGGTAGACATGGAGCTACAGCGATGCAGGCCGTGGATTGAGGCCGCGCTGGGGTATTCCGGCAACACGCATAACTTCGAAGACATCGTGTGCGGCGTGAAAGCAGGGACTATGCAGCTCTGGCCTGCCCTCCATTCGTGCCTTGTGACAGAGATTGTGATATACCCTAGGAAAAAGCTGCTGAACATATTTTTAGCAGGCGGCGAATTAAATGAGATTATGGGCATGCAGGCAGACGTAGAGAAATGGGCAATCAGAGAGGGCTGCGATGGCGGCATGATCTCAGGTCGCCGGGGCTGGGAGCGACCGCTGAAAAAGTTTGGTTGGAAATTCCAGCATGTCTACTACACGAAGGAGATTGAAAATTGAGCGGTGGGTCTAAAAGCACGCAGAAAAATCTGCCCAAATTCTATGAGCAAGATTTACAGCAAGGCATGGACTTTGCGCAGGATGTGGCAGCGGTTGGCTATACACCTTATTACGGCCCTGACGTGGCTGCGTTTTCGCCCATGCAAAATGCCTCGTTTGATTCAACAAACATGATGGCTGGCGCTTTCAATATGCCCACTGCAGACCCCGCAAATTACATGCCGGAGCCAACAACCTTTGCAAACGGCATCCAAGGATATAGCAGCGCACCTCTCTATGGCGAGGCGGTTGACGCGTTGGCTGCAAACAGGCCGGGTCAGAAAAATTACATAGACAGTTTTTTTGTTGATCCAGTGACGGGCGCACCAGGGGCAAATCAGCCGAGCGTTCAACCCGTTAATTACGAAATGACAGCGAAAAGGGGTAAGTAATGGCTGGCGGCGCAAATCCAAACAACGTAACACCCCCTGCTAATGTAAACCCGTTTAACGCCGCAGCGATGGCTCAAGGCGCGGCGATGGACAGAGTGGGGCAAGGCCTTACCGCTACTGCAGCGAATGGCATGTCTAACTACACAAATCCCTATGAGACGCAAGTTGTTGAGGCAACGCTGCGTGATGTAGGCAATCAGGCACAAATGGGTATGAATAACCTAGCAGCGCAGGCGCAGCAGGCTAAGGCTTTCGGTGGATCTCGGCATGGGGTCGCTATGGGCGAGCTGGGAAAATCTTTTAATCAGCAGGCACTAGATCAGGCAGCGCGTTTGCGGCAGCAGGGATTTACTACAGCGCTCGGTGCGTCACAAGCTGACATGGCAACGCAGCTTGGCGCTGCAGGTCAACTGGCGGGACTTGGTCAACAGTCGTTTAATTATGGCAAGGACATACAAAACCAGCAGATGGTTCAAGGTGCTCTGCAGCAACAGCTCAGCCAGGCTCTGATCGACGCAGCTAAAGGTCAATACGCTGGCTACACTGGCGCTCCCAACAATGCGCTGCAGCAGATCGTATCTGCGCTCGCGGGTGCGCCAAGCAGCGCAGGCCAATTGGCTGGCGAAACAGAGAAGTACAACCCCGGTTTATTTAGTTACCTCCAAGTGGCAGCAAGTTTGTAATGACTTTTGATGAGTTCCTCAAATATATAAAACTTGGAGAAAATCCGACAGGTAGTTACGACACCCTGTTCAACAACTCGCAAGTACAAGGAAAGCCTTTCGAGGGAACCAATGTCAGCCAAATGACATTGGATCAGCTTTATCAATTTAGTGATCCCAAGGGGCCATATGGTCAATATGTTAAAGGCATAAACCCCGAAAACAGAGTAGCGACCCCAATGGGCTACTTCCAGATTGTCGGAGACACTTTGCGGGATTTTGCAGGTCAGCTCAATCTACCTGGCGACACAGTTTTTAGCAAAGACGTTCAGCAACAGCTCGCGCGCGCAATTTATGACAAGCAAGGGCAAGGTGCATGGCCTGGCGCCGTAAAAGCTATGAACAGAGAGCGCGAGAAAAATCAAGGTCCAGCGCCATTGAGCGGCCTAAAGCCGGGCATATTAAGCGAGGGTAATCAGATGGAGCCAAATACTCAGGCACAATCGAGAGGCGGTTTATTGCAAAGCATATTTGGAGGTGGTGGGCCACGCACGATAGAAGACGAGCAAGCCCGTTTGCGGCGCCTGCAGTTTGCGCAAAGCTTAAACGCATTGGTGCACCCCGAAATGCGGATCGACAACACCGCAGCAATTCGGAGCCAAGAGGAGCTGATTAATCGCAATCGGTCAATTGAATAC
>Ga0099849_1000845_pt1 | contig 14235 bp, 30 predicted proteins | sample CB_VirMetaG_4_FD_78177 | JGI IMG/M metagenome (GOLD analysis project Ga0099849, IMG submission 78177) | Freshwater to marine saline gradient viral communities from Chesapeake Bay - CB_1508_1M Viral MetaG | ecosystem: Environmental > Aquatic > Marine > Coastal | place: USA: Chesapeake Bay... | reverse complement strand
TCGTTAATCAGTTGTTTCTTCATCATTCTGTTCGTTAAATCGTCCCATAAATTCTGAGTGCATAGCATTGATAGCATCGGCTACTTTCTGCTTGCCACCCTTCAACCCGAAGTATGCTTTCACGTCTCCAATCTTCCATCCACGGTGGGGCTTGAGTCCGTGGAGGTAGAGGTTCACATCACGCCGTGTAACCATGAGGTTGTAAAGGCATCGGGGTACGTCACGACCTTGAATCTTAATCGTTGGTCGGTCTTCGTCGTGGAGTTCCTGCCAAAATGGGGCGGAACCGTCTACCTTCTGCATGAAGGCTTGTGCTTCTTTGTCTGTCATCATAGTCGTGGTAAAAAGTGTTCGTCGTTAGCCAAGATTCCTGCGATGTCGTGTATGATATCGATCGGACGGATGTGTGTGTCGGTGTCGTTGGCTGTGTTAGCCACACGGTCTGCCCACTGACGGAAGATTTCAAATTGTTCGTATGTCATTAGTTCTCGTCGTTTAAGTTCATTGCATTGTCCCAATCACGTACTATTTCGATTGGAACGTAGTAGTAGTCGCCTGTTACAGGGTCTTGCCATGTTTCGCTTTCACCTGCATAGGTTTCCTCGCAGTATACGAGGCGGTCAAGAATTGCTTTGTCCATGTGTTAGAGATTTTGAAATGTTCGTTTTACGTTGTCGATTAGCTCGTGCATTTGTATGTGCACATAGTTGTAGATGTCATCGTCTAAATCGCAGTCAGCATCTTCGATTTGAAAATGAGGGCGCAAGTAATAGTCCATCAGCAGGTTTACTGCTTCGTCGATACCTTTAAATTCGTTCATGTGTTAGAGATTTTGAGTTAATAAAAAAGGACGGTGCTTAGGTTTCTCTCCCATCGGTGCAAGCCTCACGATTCCACAGCTTACACCACAGGTAGCGGTCTTCCTGGTGATTTGTAACACCGTCCGTATGTTGTTATTGTGCCAACCAATCATCGACAGCTCTTGCCACGTCTAATCGCTTGCTTACATCAAGCGCAGAGGCAGTTGCCATTTTCCCTGCAAACCACTGGTGGAACTGCTTCTCTTCATCCCCGAAGCATCCATACGTCTGATTACGTAGGCTGACTCGGTTGCCGTTTTCGTCGTAGGCTACGAGGAACGCAACTGTACTGCATTCACCTGTCGATGAGTTGATTTGGTGGCGGTATTCGATAGCCACTGGAATGTTGTCCGTGGTGGTCGTCATCACTGAGTCGTTACGCTCAGAAGTCATGCCAGTAACGATGAGTTTATCCCAAGAATTCAGGAAGTCGGTAAGTGTGGGTAATGCCATGTGTAAGAGATTTTGATTTTGTCGTTGTTGACACTGCAAAGATAAGACAGAGTTTTCGATTTTCCAAATTTATTTTGTAACTGACTCAGTTTCAGGGAGTTGAATCAAGCCGTCAACTTGGTAGGAGTAGCACCAATGACCGTTGTTCAGTGTGAGTACGTAGTTCGCATCTAGCGACACGGCATCCACCTCATCCCCGTACTTCTCGTTCGGGCCGTCTGTCTGCTCGATTGCGATTACCTCTGCGATTGTCTGTGGGTCGCGCCCCCATGACCCACGGTACAATACCTGTGAGCCTTTGCGAATGATTCGTGTGTTGAAGATTGATGTTTTCATTGTTCGTCGATGTAAAGTTCGTCTAATGGCATACCCGTTTTGCGCTCGATGTATGCGATAAAATTTTCCATGTGGGCTTCGTCATTGAAGACCTTGCTCACCACCCATCCCCGTGCGGGATTGGGCGATGACCAGTGGCTACGATAGCCGTTGTCGAATTGTAGTGTTGCTTTTATCATCCGTTCACGATTTTGTCGAGAGCCTCGCGCTCTTGCAGGTACTCATCGATGATTTGGTATGCTGTTTTGTTGTCGTTCAGGTACTCATCACGCTCTCCTGACCAGTAAGCGGCATTGCGTAGTACGTTCACGCCGTGATTGTACTTGGGTTTTGGAGTCAGGTCAAACCGTGTTCCTTTGAATGCCTCTTCGAGGATTTTGGCGTTACCACCATCGGCTTTCATGTATGCGTCGATCAACGCATACTCGAATCCGCCCGCTGTTTTCATGCGCTCATACAGCGCGTCAATGTGTTGTTGAGTTTTCATTTTACAAAGATTTCTTTTTGGTTTTCAAGGTCGTAAATGGCTCGCTCTCCGCGTTTCTTAGCGAGAGCAAGGGCTTCCTGCTCGTCATCGAGTACGCTACACAAATCGAAGACAATTCTACCGTCTTCAACCCATGTGCCTATCACTACCGCTAGCTCGCGCTTTAGCTCAACCTCAGCTTGGAGGTGGAAGTGATTATACCAGTTTTTGAAGTCCTCTTTGTTGTCCATATCACAGGACTTTTCGGGTACGATTCCGCCCACTACGAACCCATACTTGGGTGTGTAGTGTTCGCCGTTGCCCATGATTCCGATTGAGGAGCCTCCAGTAAGCATAGTGCTACCGTATGCGAAGCACACAGCTTCGTCGAAAGAAAAGTTTTCCATAGGAAAAAAGATTTAAAGTTTGAAAGATTCGTTGACTACGTAGGTGACCGCTAGTGCAAAAGCGACCGTGATGGCACATGAAATCCACATCATTCTCCGTCGAGTTCCATGTCCATCAACTGCCATGCGAGTTCGCGCTCTCGCTCTGCTTGCCACGAGAGCATCTCATCGTAGCAAGCGTCATCGTCATCATAGTCCGAGCCTACTAGGTCTTCCAATCTCATCTGCTCGTCGCAGGTGAGTTCGTCCCAGTCCGCCGTGCTACGGATGCAGTCGAAGTCGAAGAATTTAACATCGTTGAACAAGGCCGAAGCCATCTGCGCTTTCTTGCGCTCTTGGGTTGTGCTGTGTAGCATCTGAGAGAGATTTAGAGTTTGGCTGAATTGCCGACTGCAAAGATAAGGCAAAGAAACCTTAACTTCCAAATTTATTTTTTTACCCTTTAGGGTAGAGTTGCATTTACTCATCGAAATCATCGACGACTTCGAGCATCTGCCATCCGCTCCCGTCCCAGCTCCAGCTCACGGCTGTATGCGGTTCACACGCTGGCTCGAACACGTAGTCCGCGCTCTCGCACTCTGCGAGGTAGCAGACCTCACCGTTACTCAACATCGAGGCCGCCCACTCGCAGGCTTCCTGATGGCACACGAAGTTCCGCTTACAGCGGAACTCTCCTCGTCCTTCCCCGAAGGGGAAGACAAAAGCAAAAATTGGATTTGACATCATAAAATCGTAGATTTTAAAGGTTAGAAAAAACAGAATAAGTTATTGACTTTCAGTCAATTTCACGAGCGAAGTGGTGGTGGTGAAAGACCGACTCCCACCAATCCCACTCGACCGCCCAGTATCCACGGGCGCTCCGATCGAGCGCACTCTGGCCCTCGCTCGCAAGCTGGAAGTAGATGAGGTCGTCATCGGACTCGACCATAAAGCCCTCCACCCACTTGGTGGCCTCGTCTATGCTCTCGAAAGAGCGCACGACTCCCCCTTCGGGGAGTTGAAAAAAGTATGCATTCATAAAATCAAAGATTTTAAAGGTTAAACTTCGTTTAAACAGCAGGAGCAAAAGATGGCTCCAACATCGGATTGCTTTCAGCAATCAGCGCAAGTGCCTCCAGACGCTCTTGCTCCAGCACTGCCGAGCGGTGCCGAGCCATAGCTTCCTCTGGAGACTCTCCTGGTAGGAGAGTCAGCTTCATTTGTTGTTTCTTTCGAACCTTTGGTTCGACTATCTGAACCTCTTTACGAGGTTCAAAAGGCTGAGCCTCACCACCGTCAACTGCGTTGACGACTTTGGTCTTTGTCACTTTGCCAACTTTGTTGGCAGTGTTCTGCTTTGCTTGAGCTTGCTCAAGACCATCAGCTGACGTCCTTTTAGGACGTCGAACAGTCTTCTTCGAAGACTTCTTAGCTTTCTTTGAAAGCTTTCTCTCAGCCTCTCTCTCCTCTTGGAGGAGAGCATGAAGCTCTTTGTTCAGAACGGAACGTTCTGCTCTCTTGAGCTTCTTACCAGAGGTAAGAACAGCCTCAATCTCAGCCTTTCGGCTGGACTTCGAAGCCGTCTTAGACCCTCCTTTCGAAGCCTTTGGCTTCGACTTGGAAGTCTTCGACTTCGACTTAGAAGCCTTTGGCTTCTCCTGCTCCTTCGGAGCATCGATGGCTTCGATGAAAGCCGACAACGAAGCTAAAGCTTCGAGACAAGACTGCTTCTTAGAAGCAGAAGGGTTGAAAACGAAGCTGTTAACAGCTTTCTTAGTTGCTTTCAGCAACTCGGAGTGGTTGATGTTGTTGTTCATCAGTGTTAGATATTAAGATTAGAATAAGAATTCACAGAATTCATTCTTATTCTAATCTATATCTAGTTTCTCCAACTCCTGCGGTTAGCTTCGCTAACTCGTGCGGTTGGTAGCCAACCCTGCGTGATCATCGTAGATGATTCCTGCGCGGTTGGATGAACTCATTGATTTTCAGTTCCGTTTACTAGGTTGAATAACCTAGTAGTTTACCCTCAGTATTGAGGGTAGTTTACTGAACCAAAGGTTCAAGGGTGGGGTTGTCCCGACTTGAAAACCAACGGTTTAAAAACCGTTTGGTGGCAAACTGCTTCAACCGATGGACGATAGAGTCTTAATAACCAGCTATTTGCTGGTATTAAAAGCCAAAAAGCTAGGCAAAACTGCGAGCGCATTATGCCCACGGGGTTTCAGGATTCGGTTTCGGATTTCATCCGAATTCCTTCTGGTATACATAGAATCCCCACGATCTGTATGACAACCCTATTTTCTAAAGTCGCTTTACTCACTAAAATATTCACAAACGCGCCTACAAACTGGTTAAGTTGCTGTTTACTAGACTTTTGTAGGGTTTACTTAAAGCATTTTCTAGACTTGACTTTTTAAAAAAAATGCTGTAACTTCGCCGAAGCTTTGTTAGCGATGATACTCCGAAGCTGTTCATTAACGAAGAGCATTCTTTTAGGGTTGTATTGAAATACAACAGAAGCTCTTGAGCGTCAATCAAACTAATGATGCTGTGAAGGCGCTAAGACTACCCTTATGTAATCTGTTCTACGCCACTCGATTTAGTATAAGGCATATTGTTTATCTTTGCTCTATGATCGTCAAGAAAAAGAACACCTATGAGGTTCGCAGTAAGACTGGGAAGCTTTTAGGGAAGTTTCTATCGAAGGCGGCAGCCCAGAGAAGACTAAAGCAGATTGAATTTTTCAAAAACAACCCATCAAAGCGATGAAACCAAAAAAGAAAAAAGAGACCACTTATACAGATAAGGGTACCAAGCGTGAGCAAGTTGATTACAAGTACAGTAAGGGCAATGACAGCACTACGTACCGCCCGTACAATGAAAAGCGCACTAAAAAGACTACCGAAAAGCGCACTAATGTTCTCGGTGATACCAGATACAAGAAGAAGTCCAAGGTAATCTCCACGAAGAGAGCAGAGCGTCAGATGGACAGAAAAGACAAGCGGTACTAATGACGCCTAAGAAGAAACCAACCCCTAAGAAAGGAATGACGGACAGAGTACACAACCTGGACACTGCTGAAGTCGTCACGTATACTGGCACTAAAAAAGAGCAGAGAAAGAAGAGACGTCAGTATGAGGGTGTTGGTGCTAACCTTAGACGTTTTGACGAGAAGTTCAAGGCGTTTAAAAAGAGAAGACAGGAGTCACGAAGAGAAAACACCTAATCATGCCCAATCCAGTAAAGTATACAGACCCAGAAATCAAGAAAGTCAAAGAGGTTTCTATTAGGGAGCGTCAATCCGACCCGAACGAATCTTTTTTTGGGTTTTTTCCTCCGTCTAATCCTGATGATTTTATTAATGATCAGGCTTTGCGGATGAATATTCAGCAGTTTTTGGAGAGTTCTTACAATCCTAATGCTGTTTCTCCCGCTGGAGCTCGTGGTTTGTATCAAATTATGCCTGGTACGCAAAAAGACTTAGAGGATAGAGGGTTTATCGAAAGAGGATTGGATCCTTTTAATCCTGAGCATTCTAAGATGATGCGTGACGCTAAGATTAATTCGTTATTGAAGGCTAGCTGGATCTCTAATCCATCTAAACCCATCCCAGAAGCAAACAAGTTGGCTCGTATTTATGCTGCATACAACTGGGGAGAGGGCAATGTCCTTAAAATGCTGGAAAATTTAAAAACACAGGGGGTAAACATTTACGGAGATCCAAGAGATTGGACGTCTTTCCTCCCTGAAGAAACAAGAAACTACGTTGGAAAAATACTCTACGGAGACCCTACATACTAATTACCATGAACGACGACAAAAAACAAGCTCGAAAAGAAGAACGAGCTAAAAAAAGAACCCAGAGAGCTGTTGCTAAGAAGATCTACCAATTGAAAAAGGAAGATTACAAGAAGCGATACGGCAGAGGCAACACCAACCCAACCCCAGAAGGTGTTTCACCTAAGCGTCAGGCTAGACGTTTGAACAGAGCAACCAATGCTAGCGAAGGGTTGAAGATGATGGGCGAGAACTACGGCAAGAGATACAGACAAAAGAAGTGATTGTCTAGTGGCTAGGGACTACAAAAAAGAATACAGGAAGTTTCAGTCCTCTGAAAAGAGGAAGAAATACCGTGCTGCTTTGTTGAAATACAACAGAAAGAACGGTACTGACGGCAATGGGGATGGTAAAGACGCTAGCCACGAAGGAGGTAAGATAAAAGGGTTTGTTAGGGCGTCTATAAACAGAGCCAAGAGGGAGAAATCTAGGTTAAAAGGATCTAAAAGAAAATAATCATGGCACTTCCAATTAGAAGCGACGGAACGCAGAATTATCTAAACCTTTCTGGTTATACAGGAGAGGCTACTCCCGATACCGTTAATATTGATGGTGCTGAGTTTCAGAAACAAACTGAAGCTACTAGAGCTGGATTGGCTTATGATAAAGCTGAAAAAAAGCAAGCCAGGTTAGAAAAGCGTCTAGCTAAAAACGAGAGAAAGGCACGAGCTCAGAATTTAAGCTACGGTAGGTCTCAACGTCAAAGAAGAAGAGAGCAAAGAAGAAATCCTGGTAGTGACGTTGCTATTGGCAAGAAAAGAGCACAAACTAGCAAAGGTGCTTTTGCTAAAAGCTTCAGAGCAGGGAGGGTAGCAAAGCTTGAGAAAAAGTTAAGTCAACCCATTGAAGTTGGGTTTGGTAAAAACAGACAGTCTGTTGATGTCGATGCTATTAATAGTGATGCACAACTTCAAAGAGGTTACAGAGAGGCGGAAGAGCAGGGTAAGGCAATCAGAAAAAACAACCTTGAACAGGGTGCAGAACTTGCTCTTAGAACAGGGGCAAAGCTAGTCCCTGGAGGAACAGTGCCTGGGTTGATTTTAAATGCCAGTGTAGCTGCTGCGGACGCTGGGTTTAAAGGAGAGGACCCTGCAAAGGCAATGTTTACCACTGCTGCAAAAGATTTTATAGGAGGAGAAGCCTCGCAAATGTTCGATCAGGCAGTTCAAAAAGGATACTCTAATATCCTTATGAATAAAGCAAATAAACAGAGTAGTGTGACTGGCTTGCTTAATTCTCTTAACGCAGCACCAGGTGTTGGCGGCAGCACTGCATCATTAGGTGGGGTTCCAATGCAGCAAGCTTCTCTACAAATAGCGGGCAAAAAGTTTTTACCGTCTGAAATCGGAAGCGTTTTAGTGAATGCTGGAGAAAGGGCTTTTGGGGGTCAAAACGCATTTCAAAACCCTCAAGGTCAATATGGCAATGCATTTGTTCAACCGCAAACTTTGATGACTGGAACTTCGGCTCAAACCTACAGCACAACTAATCCGTCAGTTGCTGGGCCTTACGGCCCAACCTATCAGCCATTTAACCCTAATTCTTCCTTACAGAACACACCGTAATTTTTATATATTTGCAATATGAACGAAGAAAAGAAACCCTTTATTATTACTGGACAAGAAGCTGTTAGCCCGATCCAAGAGGCGCCTGACGGTACTCAATTCATAGAGATGAGACTTCCAGACGATAAAATTGCCATTGTTTTTGGCGATTGGGAAACATATGGTGATCCAGTAATGGATGAAAACAGACAGAGAATTGTTGCTGATAACAATTACGCTATTTATCCATTGGGAGACGGGACTTACGCCCTTGATGGAGATGCCATGGAAGACATGATGGCAAATCCAGAACAATATGATAGAGGAGAAGGAGAAAGAGAAATGGCAGCTGGCTTAAAAGGAGGTCCTGGAGAGTCTAGAATGGGCGATCTTATGGGAATGTTGAACTCTATGCGAGGTCAAGGTGGGACTCCAGCTCCAGCTAACCGTGGAATGAGACCAGTTAAAAAAGGCTATTGATAAATTACCATGAGACCATCAAAAAACAATCCTCCCGACATATGGGGTCTTGGTGGCGGTGGGTCGTCTAGATGGGAAAGAAATAGCTATAAGAAAAGAGAGATCTCCAAAGGAGCCAGGGAGAGGATTAATAAGAATCAAGACTACAGTAAAGGAAGCTTAAGGGCATTTCTTGAAAATTGGGCAGACGCAGCTCAGGATAGAGCGACAAATAGGGCTGATCAAAAGGAGATCCGAAAACAAATGCGGATGAGCCCTGAGAAGCTAGAGGCTTACTATGCAGAAAAAAGCGGAGGAGGAAATTGTAAAGATGGGGTTTGTGGAGCCTATGGCATGAACGATGAACAAAAGCAAGCTTTCGTTTCTTCAAACCTTGAGGCGGCTGCCGATCCAGATAAAGCGTGGAGACAGCAGCAAAAAATGAATCCTGACTACAACAAACTCTATAGTAGACTAAGGAGATGGGCTGGTCAGATTGAAAAAAACAAGCAGAGACAGGCTAATCGAGCGGCAAGAAGGGAAAACTTTTTTGACAGAAGGAGAGGTGTCAATATTGGCGATCCTGGTGACGGAAGAATGATAAGAAACCCGTTCTACAATAACATAAATAGGATGCTGGCTAGATCGGCAGACAAGAGGCAGTATAAGTTGCAGCAAAGACATGGAGTTACAGGTAGAGGCCAGCGCAGACCACAGAGGATAAAAGTAGTGTTTTAACTAAGTGGGTAGCAAAAACTACTTTAACCCAAGGGTGAAACGAATCAAACCGTCTCTTGTCAATAAAAGACACGAGGCAAAAAATAAATTAAATGATCTTAAGAATAGGAAAAAGCGGCCCTGAAGTCGCTCAGGTTCAAGCGTTTTTAGGCATCGCTGTAGACGGCGTATTTGGACCTCAAACACATGCTGCTGTATGTAAGTGGCAGCGAGCTAATGATTTAATTCCAGACGGGATTGTAGGACCACGAACATGGGAGGCCATGGATCTGGTGTCTACAGACGACTCTGAGAAATCATACGTCACAAGTAACGGTCTCGTGGTAAACAAAAACTTCATGCCAGGGCATGAGTATTGCCATGGGCCAGTAAAGCCAGAATGGGTATTCTTGCATCACACGGCTGGATGGAATAACCCATTTAGAACGATTAATAACTGGGCGAAAGACACTAGGGGGAGAATTGCAACAGAATTCGTTTTGGGCGGGCAGTCTATCAAGGGAAATGATGACAAGTATGACGGTGTGCTAGTTCAGGCTTTTCCGCAAGGCAACTGGGGTTATCACCTTGGGAAGAACGGGTCGTTTGAAATGCACAAGAGGTCTGTTGGCATTGAGGTAAACAACTTCGGGTATATCAAAGACGGCAAGACGTATGCTGGAACTGTAGCAGATCCCTCTCAAATTGTGACGCTAAAAAAGAAGTTCCGAGGATATAAAGAATGGCACCGCTATTCTGACGCTCAGATCGAAACACTTAGACTATGGATTCTGTGGATTGCAGAGCGAGATAATATCGATGTACGCGCTGGATTGCCTGCTCTCATTAAAGAAAAAGGTGCAGACGCTTTCGAGTGGAACGAAGATGCGTACTACGGAAAAGTAAAGGGCTTGTGGACACATACAAACGTCAGAAAAGATAAATCTGATATGTTCCCACAGGAAGAACTCATGGATATGTTAGTTTCCTTATAATGGCAAAGCAAGTAAGCAACTACGCCCCAACTCGAAATAAGGTTAACCGACCTGGGGTCCACGCTAAGACGAAGACGTCTAAGAACAAGCGTAGCAAGAACTACAAAAAGGCATACCGTGGACAGGGTAGATAAACCTTCGGTTTGCTTTTTCATGTTGTACTACAAGCGCCCTGAAGTTACCAGGATGTCTATGTGGCACATGGCGAAAGTACTGAAAAAGTTCAGAAATGCTGGACACGAATGCGACGGATTCGTTGTAGGCAATGAACCAGAACAAAAAGAATATGCAGAGTCTTTAGGTCTTGAGCACTTGGAGTCTCCCAATAAACCGCTTTGGAAAAAGTTTGAGTTTACCTGGAGGGAAGCTATTCTTAGAGAAAAGACTTACATATGCAAGCTGGATAGCAATAATGTCTGCTCTGATGATTTCTGGAATAAGTGCATAGCTCAAATAAATAAACCAGAACCTACGATTACCTTTGGTACAAAGAACTTCACTGTGGTTAGTTCTGACTTTCTTACTCAAACGACAAGGACATGGGAAAGAAGAAAGTGGAATTTCTGTAGTGTTGGACAGTTCTTTCTTACTTCTGCTGTAAGAAAATCAGTCAGGCCACTAAATATGCTTTTCAATAAGAGAAAGACAAACACTCAAGAAAACAAAGACTTTGACGGCACGATAAACATAGCTATTACAGAAAAATTTGGAAAAGAGGTTTTTCATTCCCTTGAGTCTGATCCTTTAGATTGCATTGATATTAAGACTAGTTCTGGCGTTGACATACATTCTTTCAAAGAATATGATCTACGACGGTATAAAATGCATTACACTAGAGATCAGATTTTCGATATATTCGAAGAACTAAAAATGCTTGAAGACCGTCAATTCAATGTGTTGTAAAAACGTTGCACCGCTAGCCTACCTTTCTGCGACATCGCATAGCGAACTCTGTAGTTATATTTTGTTTCATCACGGAACAGATGATCCTCTAGCGTCTGAGAAGGCGTAAGCTTATCGAAATGCTTGTAGAGGTAACCAGAAGCAACCAGTGGATATATCATTCTATCCGCTAAGTTGCTTTTGTTCATGCCATAATTCTCCGCCAGCCAAGAAATAGTAAAGAACTCTAGATCGTAAATAAATAAAAGAAGGTAGAGATACGATTTTGTTATATCTGGGTTTGATTCTAAGAATTCGTTTGTAGCGCCCCGTAGATTTTTTAAGTGGTTTTGCTTTACATACTTGTCTGGCAGAACTGAGAAGTCTCGAAATAACCTTGTTTTCCTAACAGTTGATTTAGGCATAATGATTCTGTTGTATCTTTGATGTAACAAATTTACATCATGGACCCTAAAGACACCCTCTTCTTTGCCGAAATGTACTCCCTCGTCAAGAAGATGGAGGAAACTATAGATGAGTTCGGAATGAAAGATCGAGTTTTGGCTTCTATCATTGTGGGCGTCATTGATTTGGACGCTGTTGAGATGGGATACAACGAAGCCGAAATGAAAACAATGTACAGCTTCAACCTTCAAAGCAGGGCAGAACTGGAAGCTGTAAAAGATGTCATGGACAACGCTTATGTTGACGAAGATGACGACGACGATATTGATCTATCTGACCTCTTGGGTGATTTAGGCATATCGTTGAACTAATGGAAGGACTTATTAGAAAAATTGTCGTCGGGAAAGAACCCAAGGACGGAATGGCGTATTACGTCGGAATGAGAGCTGGAAAAGGTGAGGTTTCTGCTATTTTGGAGGATGAATACCATCTTCATAAATTTGGTAAAAAAAGATACTTGGTTTACATCGAAAGCGACGAAGGAACTCTCCTTTGGAAGAGTATAGACGAAATGCCTTGTATGCTAGAATTTGACTTAAACTTTTAATGAATGAAAACATTTGACTTGTTTGTCGTAAAAATCGACAAGCTTATTAATGACACAATCACTACAGACAGCGGATTAGAACTATACATAGATAACAGATTCAATGAGTTTAAAAACAGAACAACCGAAGCGCCCGTCGTGGCGGTCCCGTTTAAGTACAACACGGGTGTGGAAGTGGACGACATACTTTATTTCCATCATCTTGTTGTTGTTAACAACGGTCAGCCTCTTACTGGCGAGGATAATCACTACCTTGTACGCTACGATCCTAATCATACCATTAATAACCAGGCTATTGCTTACAAGTCTGCAAAGACTGGTAGAGTACATCCGCTGGCGGGCTGGGTGCTTCTCGAAGGAGTGGAAGAAGACGAAGAAGAGCAGTCTGGTCTTATCGAAGTTGTCAAACTTAAAGATAGCCCTGTCACGAAAGGCGTTGTTGCTTTTAAGCCGCCTTGGGTGGAAGAGCTAGGTCTTGAGATTGGAGATGTAGTCGGATTTAGAAAGAATATGGACTACCGCATTGTGATTGATGACAAAGAATATTACCGCGTTCGAGCAGAAGATTTGATGTATGTCGAAACGTAAGTTTACTACTATTAGCGCAGCGGAACGCCTCATGGAAAGCATGGAGGTGGCTATCAACAACATGATCGAGGAGGTCAAGAAACCCGTCGATCCTGAAGCTGGTGGGTCTGCTCGGAAAGCCGAATTACAATCTATTAAGCAGACGGCTATTGACTGCAAAGAATTGCTAGTAGAGCGCCAGCGCTTGGAACAAATGGTTAAAGACCTCAGAGACAATGGAGAAATCGAACAAGAAAAAGACTACTCAGGTGGATTTGCAGAGCGCTTCTCAAAATAACGCTAGCGGGCTCATTTATTGGGAAGACTATAACTTTGACAATCAGACAGATACAGCTGGTTACTTAAAGGAAGACTATAACATTATTTACGATGCTCCAACAAGACGGAACGCTAACTAGCTATCCATCTACAATAGATTATTACAGCGATGAATGGACTCATGAGTGGTCTAGTGGTGTGGATGGCACCGCACATTTTAACCCATGTAACACGCCTAACCCACCGTGGTGGTGCGAAGAAGAAGAACCCGTCCCAATCGAACCAAACATTTTAATAATTGTTGGAATGTTCACATTTGGAATATTACTTTTGAAAAAATGCACCCGTAGCTCAGTTGGATAGAGCATCTGCCTTCTAAGCAGACGGTCACAGGTTCGAATCCTGTCGGGTGTACCAATTAAATACAATGAAACTGATAACCTCTATTGTTTACGCTCCTAGCGAATACGACAAGGATATAGGAAGGGCGTACAACGAAATCATGGAAAGAACTGATGCTGAATATGTAGCTTTTTTGGATCATGACGCTATGTTCACAACTAAGGACTGGTATCATCAAATTTGTGAAATCATAGAAACCAACCCAGATGCAGGTCTTTTTACAGCCAAGACTAATAGGATATGGGCTCACCCTCAGAGGCATGAGGTTGTAAAAGGGCATGATGTCCTTCAGCACAGACAAGAGGGTAAAAAGATACAATCTCAATCAAGAAACAAAGTTTCGGACTATCCATTAAGAGCTAGAGGCCAGGGTTATGTTTCTGGAGTTTTGATGGTTGTGAAAAAAGAAGCTTGGAAAAAAGTTAAATTTACTGGTGGATTCCTTGGCGTCGATAACAACTTCCATAGAGATGTTCTTGCTGCTGGGTACAGAGCCTTGTTAATGGAGGGTGTCTACCTGTATCATTTTTACCGTGGAGACGGAGACAAATCACATTTAAAAAAATAAAATGCCAGACTTACACTGCCCAGAATGCGGTAAGGAACGTTTTGAGCGATCGCTTACTATGAAAGTAAAAGACGGAAAAACCTATTATGTCGAAGGTAGCTGCGAATGCGGTGCCCAGATGGAACTCACTAACCCAAAAACTGGTGTTGCAGCTTTGGGAAAAATGGGTAAATTTGGAAGAAGTTATTGATGTCCAATCTAATCGACATAGAAGGATATGAAACTAAGGGGATTAAGATCGACCCTAACGGTACAGAAGGAGAAGCTATCGAACTCCATGGGTTACTCGTGGTACTCCCAAAGAAACCGCGCAGATCGGAGATTCTCTTCCATGACAGGCCAAAGGCAATGCAGTTGTGGCAGAGGCTACCTATGCCAGAGGAATTGCAGCGGATACGCAGTATGGATGAGTGGCTCGAAAAGCCTGCCGAGTTTCGGAAAAAGTTTCGTGCTTACATCGAACAAGAGT
>Ga0099849_1000844_pt1 | contig 14253 bp, 11 predicted proteins | sample CB_VirMetaG_4_FD_78177 | JGI IMG/M metagenome (GOLD analysis project Ga0099849, IMG submission 78177) | Freshwater to marine saline gradient viral communities from Chesapeake Bay - CB_1508_1M Viral MetaG | ecosystem: Environmental > Aquatic > Marine > Coastal | place: USA: Chesapeake Bay... | reverse complement strand
TATTTGGTTGCAGTCAAGAGGAGGAATGCCAATTGATTGTTATTATCATGTCTATGCAGAAAGAAGAGACATTCCAAAATTACAGACGGAGATTGATTGATGCCAGAATTATTTAAATTTGAAAAATATGGAACCTTTACTGGTCCAGCAGCATCCTATGATTATGATTCAGCAGAACCAACATGGTGGAAAATTGAACCAGAAGATGTTTCATTTAAATTAACTGACATTGGAATTATTTTCTTTAACAATGAAGCAGACTATGCATATTTTCACCTGTATGGAACTTCAACAAGTCTGGTAACTCTTGAAAAGAATTCTGGAGATCTTCCAAATCTTCTTGCCAATATTGAAAATACAGTTTTTAATGGACAAATTATTGTTAATGATAAAGTTGTATGTAATGATGATATTGTTGCGAGTGGAAATGTTCTCTGTAATGGAGTAGTCAGTATCAGTGGTGTTGGTAATGTGAAAACAAAATTTGCTGAACTTGATTCCAAAAAATTAGACAAAAGTAATAAAGGATTTGATATTCATCACCCAACTAAGGAAGGATATAGAATCAGACACATTTGTGTAGAAGGTCCAGAAGATGGTCCAATTTACTTTAGAGGAAAACTTGAATCTGGGAATATAATACAAATTCCAGATTATTGGAAAGACCTAGTTGATTTTGAATCTATTACAGTAAATTTGACTCCTATTGGAACATATCAAGAACTTTTTGTTGAATCTATCCAATGGAATAAAAACATTGTGATTAAAAATCAAGCTGGTGGTCCAGTAAAATGCTACTATCAAGTTTGGGCAGCAAGAAAATATGATGATAAATTGCAAGTAGTATATGAAGGAGAAACACCTGCTGATTATCCAGGAGATAATAGTAGGTTCTCTATTGCTGGATATAATTATGATAAGGAGTAATTAATATGACAACACTAACAACTGTAGGACAATCAATTGTCACTGGATTAAATTCAGAAAGTGATAACAGATATAATAGTAGTAATGTAATCAATATTCCTATTGGAATTGCATCTACAAGCACAAGTTATTATCAACTTGTAGCAAAGGAATTGGATTTAGAAACGCTTAATGCAATTCAAACAAATGTTGATTTAATCAATCAGAAAAAGCAGCAAATTGTTGGTTTGTGTGCCCAAGGAATTTCGGGATATGTTTCTGGATATAGTCTTCCAACATGTTCATTAGAATCTAATACGGAAAACTTAAGCAGTGTTATTACTTCAGAAACTGACTCATATCCAGCAGCATCTGCTGGAACTGGAGGATTGAGTGGTGTTGGTGGAACTCCAACTCCACAAATTGCATATGGTGTTGTAAGAGATGATCAAGTAAGAATACGTAGATATCCTTACTTGGAAGATAGAATCTCTCCAAATGATAATGCTTTAGAAAATTTAAAATTCCCAATTCTTTCAACAGGAAAGGCAGGTCAAGGAAAAGAAAATTTATTCTTCCAAAACTCAAAGTATAATGATGGTACACTAACATATTATGTTACTGATGATGACGGAAGTTGGAATGATGAAAATTGGTCTGGAAGTGGTAATGTAATTGGTAATTATTATAAAATCACTGGTCCTGGAAGTGGATATGTAAGTATTGCTGGAACTTTTAATCAAATAACTCAAACGTTTTCCCCAGATTCCACATTTGCTGGAATTGTAACCGCATACACTGGTGTAACTACAGGAACATTTCAATCTATTTCTGTTTCTTGGGATCCATCAACACAAGAAATGATTCCATTGAATATATTCCAATCTATTCCAAATGGTGGTGGCAATTTCATCACAACATCAACCACTGGATGTAGTACAATTGCATCTCAAATTACAATTCTTGAGGATGAGATTGCTGCATTAAGAGTTGGATTGACTACATGGTTTGATTCAACCAATACAATAAAGAGAAGAAAACATAATAGTCAATTAAGAATTTGGTCATACAAGAGAATTCAGGCAAGAAATAGTGCGGAACAAGTTAATATTGGTATTGGAACATCTGCAGTTTATGCAGTTGATCCAGAGCTACCAACAAGTTCTAATACTTTTGATGACAATATTCTCACGTCATTTGATACTACTACGTTGACATTTGATAATGCATAATAAATATCAGGAGGTAAGTAATTAATCATGGCAAAATCATCAATTAATATTGGATCTGTAGAGAACGACGGAACTGGGGATACTCTTCGTGCTGGCGCACAAAAAATTAATAGCAATTTTGATGAACTTTATACTACTTTTGGTGATGGTTCAACTCTGAGTGGAAGTGTAGATAGTGCGGCAACTGCTACATATGCAACAACTGCTGGAATTGCAACAGTTTCACAAGGATTAAGTGGAGCACCAAATATTTCTGTAGGAATTGTCACTTCATCTGGTGGGTTTATCAGTGCTGCAAGCACAACACCAGTAACCATCACACACACTGGTGGTGTCCTGACCTTTACCGTTGCTGGGGTCGGTTCAACAAGCTTCACACTGTCATAGAGAATCCCTTGACGGGGGAGAGTGGTTTCGCTATACTAAGTGGGTAATCAACAGACACCAAATGGAAGACGAATACTTGTCCCGCTGTGTAGTGGATCCATCCAAAAGAAAAGTTTATCTCTACTCAAACACTGGGACAGAAAAAGAAGTGGACTGTGAGACTGTTGATGAGTTTATGAATGTGCTATCATTTGTACGTAGTATTCTTGATGAAGAAACTCTTGCTTACGCAAACCCACTATGAGACCAGAAACACGTAAATCAATGGAAATGCTGTTCACAGCAAAATGGAATTTGCCAAAGGCAGCAAAACATGCTAACCTTACTAATAAGGAAATGAAAATCACATTCAATGAGTATTGTGCTTTTCATCCACCTACTTATAAGTAATCTTAATAAACATCAGTTATTAAGAACACTTATTTTTTGCAGGTGAGACTTGGTAGTCAGAGGGATCTTATAAGTCCTTTGCGCCAGATTAGCGCCTTTGAGATGGTTCGAATCCATCCACCTGTACCTTGCGAGTATGGCGGAATCGGTAGACGCACCAGACTTAAAATCTGTTGGGCATTATGCCCGTGGGAGTTCAAGTCTCCCTACTCGCACTGTTCTAAATATTTTTTAGGGCAAAAACTATTATGAAATACCGTATAGACTCTAAGTATGTTTGGTATAACGAACACTATTGTTTAGTTTTGATGTATTTCATAAATAATGTTCCATTCACATTTGATGATGTTCCAGAAGAATATTATTCAAATTCAGAAATTATTGCGTTAGCAGATAAAGAAAAACATTGGACAACAGAAGAAATTTATCTAGCATCAATGTACTTGATAGATGAAGAATGTCATCCATTAATGTTTGAACTGGAATTAGAAAATCCAGAATGTATGCCAACCGATTAATGCCCCTAAAGCATTGTGGTGATGCAGGTGTTTTGTAAACATCAGAGCTCAGTTCAATTCTGGGTAGGGGCTTTATAGAGAGATTTTATGAAAATTAACTTATGGTATTCTAAAAGTATGGGTCAATGGAGATGGACTTTATGTACTGAAAGGCATAATAAAGACCATCAAGATGAACAGCATTCTGGTTCTCAAAAGAATCTTCGTGCTGCTATGAATGATGTTGCAAATACTGTAGAATATATACTGGAATGCAAACAAAGTGAGTAAAAATGCTTAAATGAAATCTGATTTTTACATAGATAGAGTTAGTAAAGAAGATATAAAGGAACTTCTTTATACCCACCACTATCTAAAAAACGAATCAAAAGATTTTAAATCAGGGTATAACTATGGACTTTTTAAACGTACTGAATGGGAATGTCCTCTTAGGATTGGGAAGTGCCTTGCTACTTGCATTTTTACTGGCCTCCCAGTTCCAGAAATTGCCAAAGGAGCATTTGGATTAGAACGCAATCAACAAGAAGGTTTATTTGAACTTTCAAGACTTTGTGTCGACCCAGAAACTCAGAAAGAAGAGTATAATATCACCTCTTGGTTTGTAAGTCGTTGTATAAGAAAGTTCAGAAAAGATGCAACCGTTCGTGCTATTATTAGTTACGCCGATAGTTCTCGTCACAATGGAACGATCTACCGCGCTTGTAATTTCAACTACTATGGATTGACGGACCCTAAGAAAGATTTTTATTATTCTGATGGGACCAAACACTCAAGAGGAAGTGTGAAGGGTGCTAAGGGAGAATGGCGTGATAGAACAAGAAAACACAGATATATGATGGTATTTGACGAATCATTAAAAGTATTGTGGAAACAGTAGAAATAAGTTATTATAATTAAAACATCACAACTCTTTTGTAAAAAATATGAAAATTGATTTCAATCACATTAAAAGTTTGTTTCCAGAAGATCAATGGGATGTTGGTTATCTATCAAAAGAAGCGTTTGATAAGATTGCAAATTTTCCAATTAAATTTGAGCAAAATCCTTATGGCATACCAATATCAAATATTATAACTTCAAACTTAAATAATGGAATAATACTTTTTAAGTATTCCGAAAAAGTTCATAATTATAGTTTATATGCAGAATCTGAAAAAATATTAAGAAATGGAATTTCTAATCCTTTTGTTGGCACTTACCTTAATTTTAAAGAAGCAGCAATTGTTTCTGGTTTGTCCAAAAGAGCAAAGAATTCTTTAGTATATAATAGAAAATTTGGATTTCAGTGTAAGATATTTTGTTATATGTTTCAAGACGAAATCATAAACTATGAAGTTCATAAAGAAGACAGAACTACTTTAGATCTCTGTGATGGGTGTGACGACTGTATAAAAAATTGCCCTGTTAGTGCTATACATGAAACCTGGATTGATTCTAAAAAATGCTACGACTTTCTTGGATTTGGTAATCATCCAACTTTACCATCAACAAAGTGGTTTTGGTATGAAAAAATGAAACCAAATATTCCCAGAGAAGTTGTAGAAAGTTGGGATACTTGGGAAAAATCTGGAAAATTTGAATGGGGTCAAGGAGTTGATGGATTTTATGAAACAGACGATCAAGGTCATATATACAGAGATGGTGAACTGTTATCAACACCAATTTGTAATGAATGTCAAAAACAACCAAAATGTAGTAAAGCACCGTACTTTTCATAATAAATGATGAAATCTAATGAAGTATTTTCTACTCCTTTTTTTACAGAAAGTGAGTGTGAAGAAATAGTAAAATATATTGATAAAAAGAAAAATTATCTTTTAGATAATAAAAAACAGTATGAAGAAATTGGAGATAGTTCATATAACCAATCACAAATAACAACTTCAAACTATAATAACTATAATTTTTTCTTAGACAATCCAAAATATATTGACAGATTTTTAAAAACACTTAATTCATTTTTACCAGAACTAGAATATCCAATAGCAGTACAGTCGTGGGTAAATGTATATGAAAAGGGTGATGGAATTGGAATTCATAATCATTCTGGAATGAATTTGCATTCTTTTGCAGCAAACATTTTTATTGATGGACCAACGAAACCAGGAATAACATATATTGATATTTCTGGTTCTGCGACTTTAGAAAATATAAAGGGAGAAATGCAATTGTTTAATTGCTCACTATATCATGAGGTTCCAAAAAATATTTCAGATACTGCAAGATATAGTATTGGAATTACTATTCATGGACATGAAGCAATAACAAGAGGATTGTTATCCAATGCGTCCTTCAATAGCAATAGATCAATCATTATCCTGAACCAGTTGACATAATTTTTTTATCTACTATAATAGTAAAGGCGATACTAAAACCAAACCCCTTCCGTGTGCTTCAAAACCTCCTTCGGGAGGTTTTGTTGTTTGATAAATAAAACATATTAGAAGTCTTCGTGCAAATACAATGCCTCTTAGTCGCCTGGATAATTTTCTGAAAAATGCTCGCGGGAACATTCTCTACGTTAATCCTAATGATCTAGATTCAACGGATAGTATTGAAAATCAAGGTAATTCCTTGACAAGACCCTTCAAAACTATCCAAAGAGCCCTGATCGAAGCAGCAAGATTTTCATATCAAAGGGGTTTGGATAATGACAGATTTGGTCAAACGACCATCATGCTTTATCCTGGAGACCATGTTGTTGACAACAGACCAGGATGGATTCCAGACGGATCAAATAGTTATAGATTGAGGAATGGACAAACCTCAAGTAATTTCCCACAGTGGGACCTCACAACAAATTATGATCTGGAAGATCCAGATAATGCTCTCTATAAAATGAATAGTATCCACGGTGGTGTTATTCTTCCCCGTGGTACTTCTCTGGTTGGTCTCGATCTTCGTAAAACAAAGATTAGACCGAAATATGTACCAAATCCAGAGAATGATGATATTGAAAGATCTTGCTTATTCAGAGTAACTGGTGCTTGCTATCTTTGGCAGTTCTCTCTTCTTGATGCAGATCCCAACGGAATTGTTTACAAAGATTATACGAATAATATCTTTGTTCCTAATTTCTCCCATCACAAACTCTCATGTTTTGAGTATGCTGATGGTACTAATCCAGTATCTATTTCCGATACTTTCCAGACATATTCTACAACTAGAACTGATCTGGATATGTATTATGAAAAAGTTGGTCTTGTTTATGGACCTTCCTCTGGACGTGAAATTGAACCCGATTATCCATCATCTTCTCTTGATATTCAATCAAAAATTGATGAATACCGTATTGTTGGTCCTGTTGCTGGAGAAGTTGGAATTACAAGCATCAAGGCAGGAGATGGATCAACTTCTTCTGCAGTAATTACTGTAACCCTTGAAGATGAATTAGTTGGTCTTGATGTTGATACTGTTACTTCGGCATCTCCATATATTTTCAATATCTCTCTGAGATCCGTATATGGTATGTGTGGACTTCTTGCAGATGGTGATAATGCATCTGGATTTAAGTCTATGGTTGTTGCTCAGTTTACTGGTATTGGACTCCAGAAAGACAACAATGCATTTGTAAAATATGATGATACAAGTGGAGAATATAAAGATGTCACTTTTGCAGGAAATGAAAATATTCACAGTGACTCTTTAGCACTATTCAAACCAACATATGAAAACTTCCATATTAAGTGTGTTAATAATTCATTCCTTCAGTTGGTTTCAATCTTTGCAATTGGTTATGCACAGCACTTCTCAGCAGAAAGTGGTGGTGACCAATCTGTAACCAACTCCAACTCAAACTTTGGTGCCAAGTCTCTGGTTGCTTCTGGATTTAGAAAAGATGCATTCCCAAGAGATGACGTTGGTTATATTACTCATATCATTCCCCCAAAAGAAATTGAGACTCTTGAAAGTTCTACAGAATTCTTAGCAATTGATGTCAACAAGACCATTGGAGTTGGTCAAACAAACCGTTTATATCTTTACAATCAAACTAACCAAGATATTATTCCAGATAGTATTTTGGAAGGATATAGAATTGGCGCAAAACCAGATGATCAACTGAATGTTCTGATCTCCCAGTCTGGTGTTGCTCAGCAATATAGTTCTAGAATTATTGTTCCAGAAACTCAGTATACTTCCAATGAAGTAAGTTACCAGAAAGAATTTACTGTTGGTAGAAGTTCTGGAATCAATAGTATTACTGGAAATACCATTACCTTAACACAAAATCATACATTAATCAATGGTGAAACTCTTCGTATTCTGAGTGATGATGCTCAACTTCCAGATGGATTGAGATTCAACCAACTGTATTTTGCAATTACTGATGGTTTAAATCCAGATCAGATTAAAGTTGCAACTACATTTAATGACGCAATCAATGGACAAGAAATTTCCATCAATGATAGAGGTGGAATTTTAAAAGTTCAGAGTAGAGTCAGTGATAAAAGTTCTGGAGATATTGGACATCCAATCCAATATGACACCACGGAAAATCAGTGGTATGTTAATGTAGCAACAGCATCTACAGAAAATACAATTTATTCTACCATTGTTGGTCTCGGATCTGATGTTCTGGGTGAAGCAACTCCTAGAACGTTCATCAATAGAAAACCAGATACAAGAAACCTCATTGACACAATTTATAGAGTACGTTATGTAATTCCAGCAGCATCTGGTATTACCTCTGCACGTCCACCTATTGATGGTTATGTAATTCAAGAATCCAATGCTACTACTGGAGCAAATAATGCTGAAGTTGAAGGTTTCTTCAGCCCAACTACAGTTTCAATAACAAATTCAAATCAACAGAGAAACTTTAGATTTATTGCAAATGCATCATGGTCTGGTGGCGTAGCAGAAATTATTACTGAAGTTCCACATGATTTGAGTGTTGGTTCTCAAGTTGAACTTTTGGATATCAAGAGTACGGGAAATACTTCTGGTACTGCCAATCTTGGTTATAATGGAACATATGTTGTTGCTGGAATCAGCAGCACTAAGCAGTTTACATATGAACTTTCAGAAGATCCTGGAACTTTTGATATTTCTCAGACTTCATCCAGAACAATTTCTCTTCCAAGATTTAAGAGAAAGAGATATGATGGAACTTATTACATCTATAGATCACAAGAGATTCAGAAGTATTCTGCAGGTCAGCAGGATGGAATTTATCAACTGTTTGTAGTTAACTCTTCAAACTCACCAAACGTTGATCCATTTACTGGATTAAAGTTCTCTCAACCAATTCAGTACTTCTATCCACAAACAAACCGCGATAATCCTATATCTGATCCTAAATCATCAGTATCTTTTGCAAATCCAAAACCAATTGGACAAGTTATCATTGATGATCCACAACATAGTATTACAAAAGAAACTCTTGATTCTAAGTTATCTGATAGTAATATTGGAATTGCTCTCACGGATATAACATCAACTTCTGGAATAGCACATACAATTTACACCAATATTGATCATGGATTCAATAGAATCACAAGAGTAAGTGTTGCAAGTAGTGGTGCTGGTTATGGATATGGATCTGCGGGAAATCTGTATAATGCAAGATTAGTTGGATTTGCAGGTTCTACAACTGGATATAATGCAACTGCCAGAATCACAGTTGATGCTTCAGGTGGCATCACTGATGTCAAGATCATGGACGGTGGTAGTGCATATGGAATTGGTAATACTTTATCGGTTGTTGGTGTTGCAACAACCACTGGATATACCTCAGCAGTTGTAACCGTAGATAAGATTTACAATAATATTGGTGATACTGTAAGCATCTCAGGAGTTACACCAGAAGATAATTATGGTTACAATACACTCTATCGTATTGTTGGGGTTAACACTGGAAACCATAAGCAGATTGAAGTTGAATCTTCAAATACTGTTGTTGGATATACTACAGTTGGTGGAGTTGGAGAATCAAGCACACTTAATTCCAACTTACTATTAACTGGCAATAGTTTAGGTATCAGTTCATTCACATATGACTATACCACTGGAATTGCAACTGTTACCTCTGCAGGATATCATGGCGTTAAGGTAGACAATAAAGTAAGAATTGGTGGTGCAGATAGCACTCTTTATAATGGAGATTTCATTGTTAAGAAGATTAATTCAAATACATCATTCAATATCTACGTTGGAATTAGCACAACATATCCAGCAACAACTGGTACAAAGCATGTATATAAGCATGGATTTGCATCAAATGGTGGAAATGTAAGTATTGAAAATGAGAATCTTTCTGGAAGACAAATAACTTCTTATGCAGGAATTACTACAACATTATCTGCTGCAATTACAAATGCAACTACAGATGAAATTCAGTTAGAAGATATTGAGAATCTTGACGTTGAGATTGGCGACTTCTTACTTATTAATGAGGAAATTGTAAGAGTAAAAGAAACTGTTTCTACTGGAGACATTTCTTCACCACCATCAAACCCAATCAAGGTCTTCCGTGGAATTCTTGGAACTAGACCAACAATACATGCAATTAACTCTGTAGTTAAGAGAATCAATTGCTTACCAATTGAATTGAGAAGAAACTCAATTATCCGCGCATCTGGTCATACTTTTGAATATGTTGGATTTGGTCCTGGTAACTATTCTACCGCATTACCAGATCGTCAGGATAGACAAATTAGCGCACAAGAAGAATTACTGTCACAATCAACTAAGATTGATGGTGGTATTAACATCTTCACTGCAATGAATAGTGATGGTGACTTCTATGTTGGAAACAAGAAAGTAAGTTCTGCAACTGGTCAAGAAGAAGTCTTTGATGCTCCAATTCCATCAGTTACTGGTGAGGATCTTGGTGCTGCTGGTGTTAATATTGGATTTGACGTTCTTACCCCACTTGAAGTTTCTGTTAGCAGATCAGTACGTGTTGAGGGTGGTCCAGATAACACAATCATTAGTGAATTTGATGGACCAGTAATTTTCAACGAGAAGATTACAACAACATCAGAAAAAGGTGTTGAAACTACATCACTATTCTTGCAGGGCAATGCTGCTGTTTCAAGAAAGTATACTGTAGGAATTTCAACTCCTTCACTGTCTGGAAACCCTGGTGATATTGAATTTAATGCTAACCCAGTTAGTGGTGGAAATGCTGGTTGGATTTACACTACAGACAATGATTGGTATCCATTTGGTAGTGTAAGTATTGATGAAAATTCTGATGTCAATATCTTTGACAAGGTTGGTATTGCAACAACAAATCCAGGAAATCAACTTCTGAAAGTTGAAGCAGGAAACAATACTCTGAATGTTGATGCTGATGGTGTTGGTATTGGAACTACTGGAAATGGAGTTGCTCTTAACGTTGCTGGAATTGTTTCTGCAACAGAGTTCTTTGGTGATGGATCAAACTTAACAAATCTCCCAAGTGATAGTCTTTGGAGTGGAACATCTTCTGGTCTTGGAACTGGAATTTATCCAAAAGATCTTCTCAAGGTTGGTATTGGAACCACAGCACCAGACTATAACTTGCATGTAACTTCTGGTTCTGGAACAACATCTCTTTATGTTGAAACTAGATCCAAGTTTATTTCAACTGCAGACTTTAGTGATGTCAATGTATCTGATCAGTTAGTATCTACTGATTTTGATTTAAATGACTCTGCAAGTGGATCAATTACTGCAGGAATTGTCACAACAAATATCCTGAGAGTTGGTGCAGGATTCACTGCAATTACAGCAACTGATGATGATACTGTTGGTATTGGTACTTTAATTCCAAGAGCTAAGTTAGACATTGAAGGATCTGCTAAGTTTAAAACTTATTCAGAAAATCTTGAGACAGTAAGTATTGTCAACAAAGAAGTTTTTGTAGACTTGGCAAAAGCACAAAGTTTTGAACTTTCTGTTACTAGTGATATTAATAAGTTTATTCTTGAGAATCCTCCAAATGACTTAACAGCATTCACATTGAAGTTAACTCAGAGTGGATCTGGAAATTATGATGTTGATCTTGATACATTCAGAACAATTGGTGATGTTACAATTCCTGTCTATTGGCCAAATGGAGTTCTTCCAATTGTAACTCCAACTGTAGGAAAGACTGATGTTTATTCATTCATCAGTTTTGATAGTGGATCATCACTTTATGCAGTAATTGGTGGACAAAACTTCACTCTTGGCGCATCTGGATCTGGAGGAATTTCTACATCAACCATTCTGACGACTGCAGATTATGCAACAACTGCTAATTATGCATTGGTCTCTGGAATTTCCACAATATCTGATGGTTTAAGTTCAACCGCAAGTGTTAATACTACTGGAATCATTACTGCATCTAGTTTTGTTGGTAATGGTGCTGGATTGACTAATGTATCTGCATTGTCAGCAAATACAGCAACCTTTGCAACATCTGCAGGAAGTGCTACAAATGCTACAAATGCAACTAGATCAGAATATGCTGATGTTGCAGGTATTTCCACATACTCCGAAGTTGCGGGAATTGCTACCTATGCAACAACTGCTGGAATTGCAACTTACAGTCCAACTGCTGGAATTGCTACCTATGCATACACTGCTGGAATTGCTACCTATGCATACACTGCTGGAATTGCTACCTATGCAACAACTGCCGGTTATTCTACAAACGCTGGTGTTTCAACGATTTCTTTAAATCTCTTTGGATTCCCAAGTATTGAAGTAACTGACATTGATAGCGTAGGATCCGTTTATGTTGGAACTGGTGGAACTGTATTCTTTGCTTCCTCTTCAGGAACTGTTGGTGTTGGAACAACTGTAACCACAGAAGCACTTGAAGTTGTTGGTAATGTTTCAGTTACTGGAACATTTATTGGTGATGTAACTGGAGATGCAACTGGATTAAGTGGATCCCCGAATATTGATGTTGGTAATATAAATGCAACTGGAAATGTTGACATTTCAGGAAATATCACTTCTAACAACCTCTCAATTTCAGTTGGAGTTGTTACTGCATCCGACAATACTGTTGGAGTAATAACTTATTATGGAGATATCTCAAATGCAGTTGATGGTAGATGGGAGATTGTAAACAGTGGATCTTCTGATTATATTTTCACTGGTATTGGAATAACCGCAGGAAATAATGCAGATCCTATCCTCTATCTTGCTAGAGGAAGAGTTTATGAGTTTGTAAACAATGCTCAAACACTTCACCCATTTGAAATAAGACTTTCAAGTGGTGGTTCTGCATACAATGCAGGTATTTCAACTTACTTGATTGTTGATCCAGGTCCAGCACCAGATAAAGTTGTTACTAGATTTGAAATTCCTATGAATGCACCCAATTCACTGTTCTATCAATGCACAAATCATGCTGCAATGGGTAGCACTATTACAGTTTATCCTTCAGTATAAAAATAAATAGAACAACAGTAACAAATATCTGCGAGAAATAAAACATGAGCCCTATAGCAATTAATATCGCTAGATTTAGTAAAACAAAATATGAATTGAATGGTCCAGTGTTGTCTTTCTCGCAGCAACCAGTATCCTCCGCATCTACAAGTGGAGGATCTGTAACTCTTTCTGGAATTGCAACAGCAACATTTCCAACTCAACTCCCTCCAAATGAAGTTGATAACTCAGGAACTATATCATATCAATGGTATGAAGTTGGTATTGGATCTGTATTTGGGGAAACTTCAGAATCATTAAATCTCAGTGATTTGACATCACCAACAGATAGTGGAAGACAATTTTATTTGGAATCTTCATATAATCCAGTTTCAAAAACTGGTGTAGCAATTAATTCACCAATACAATCAAATACCGTAGAAGTTACGGTATACCCAACAATATCAATCACAACACAACCACAAGATACTTCAGTAGCACAAGACAATTTTACAAGTATTTCTGTAGTAGCAAGTTTAAGTGATACAACACAAGGTTCATTATCATATCAATGGCAATTGGATGGATCTAATCTATCTGATGGTGCAACAGTTTCTGGTGCAAACACACCAAATCTCAACATAGCAGTAGATACAATAGGAACTTACACTGTAAGATGTGTTATAACACATCCAGTTTCTGGAAGTTCGCCATTAACTTCAGATGAAGTAACACTTACTGTAGTTGAACCAAGACCAATCATTAAGATAGAAGCATACAAATCTAATTCATCAACAGCAATTTTATCTGAGATCAATCTTGAGGACCAAGAACTCAGTCTGAATGCATCAAGTTATGATGCAGATTATGTCTGCCTATATGCATCTGAAAAAGATATTGATGTTCAGATGGATATGTATGGTGCTAAAGGATCTGATGTTGGAAGTTTCACTGGTGGTGAAGGTGGATATTCTAGAGTATCATTAACAATGCAAAGGGGTGATGAATATATTATTAGTGGATTGCTACAAAACAGTGCAATTTTCCTATACAGAAAGTCATCACTTGTTGCAGTTGTTGGTAAGGGTGGAGATGCTGGTACTGCTGGGAATGGTGGTGCTGGTTCTGGTGTAAATCTTCCTGGAAATTCAGCACCAAATGGCGGATCTGGTGGTGAATTATTAACAATTGATGATATCAGTCTCACAGGAGTATTTGGATCAATCATATCAAGTCAAACATTATATCCTGGCGATTCAATTGCTACAGTTCCTTCAGGTGGTAAAACTATTACATGTACTAAAGGAGTATATTGGAGAGAGCAAGGATACTCTCCTTGCGATGATATTGGTTCTATTAAATTTAGATTGTCTGATGGAACTGAAGTTTCCAACAGTGCTGTATTGAGTAGAGGATTTAAGGATGGTTATATTGTAAATCAAACTGGTGGATTAAAATCGGTAGTTGGT
>Ga0099849_1000841_pt1 | contig 14268 bp, 27 predicted proteins | sample CB_VirMetaG_4_FD_78177 | JGI IMG/M metagenome (GOLD analysis project Ga0099849, IMG submission 78177) | Freshwater to marine saline gradient viral communities from Chesapeake Bay - CB_1508_1M Viral MetaG | ecosystem: Environmental > Aquatic > Marine > Coastal | place: USA: Chesapeake Bay... | reverse complement strand
GTCGGTGCTGGTGCTGGTGCTGGTGCGGGCGCTGGCTGTTGTGCCATTGCCTGCGTTTTGCGCTGCACTGCATCTATCTCATTAAGTGATGCGTATGTGCCGCCGTGTAAGCCAAGGCTTGCAAGCGCACGGCCAATGGCAGACGTCTCAGCGTTTTCCAGAGCAGATGTTTTGTTTACATTGCCTTGCCCGCGTATCTCTTCCGCGTAACCGCTGCCGATTACGTGATTGTTCTTATCTAAGATCCTTGCCCGCATGACAACGCGGCTTCCGTCATCCGACACAACCTCTGTGCTGATGCCTAGATCTGTACCAAAGGCTTTGCGGAATGCTTCCACCCGCACAAAGACCTCTGTGTATTTCTTGCCGCCGCGCTGGGTTACACCATGCGTGCGGTTGAGGTCATTAACCTCTGCCATTGCTGTTATTAGATTGCTCATATTAGCTCCACATAAGTTTAGCTTTGCGCTTGATCTCTGGGTGAAGATCACGCCAAACAAAGCTGTCTGCAAATTGAGGATTAGTTAAACTCAGTAAATCCTCTATACTGTCTGCCACCCGCATAAGCTTCTCTCTGCGCCGACAGGCAACCTTAATATCATTCAGCGCAAAGTGTAACTCATCCTCTGTGGGCTGCAACACAACATATCCAAGACGGTTTGCGTAGACGATCTTTGGAATGCGCTTGTTTATATTCCAGTACCCGGCAAGCTGCGTCATGTGCGGCGCTTTGATTTGCTTGGGCAGTGAGTTTGCACGCGGGTTGTCAGTGTCAGATGCCTGATCCCACTGTGTCTTTAGCTCTACAGTTCCCTCTTGGAAATCACCAAAGCCTAGATACGGTAGCTCGCAGCCATCTAGCTTGCCTTCTAATCTATGCTGGCCGGTTATTCTGTTTGCCCCGGCTGTAGCTTCACGCAAGCCCTGCACTACGTTATCACACACAAGCTGAAACTCTGAGTGCGTAGGTTCTTTGCTGCGCTTGCCCTCTGCATTGAAATAGATGCGTTCTCTGTTGGCGATCATGCGCTGATCTTTCTCAACATCACGCCAGTCACCGCCCTTAAAACCCTGCACCAGATTAATTGCATCTGCATATGCTTCACCGGGTGTGGCGTCTTCAACCAGCATCATCGTGCCGTAATGCTCTGCCGCCCTGCCGCTAACCATGTTTGGATTGTCGGTGTATTGCGTAGAGCCAATGGCGTCTTTGTAATGCGCGTGCATTCGCAAGATCCTCTGCGCCTCTTCAACATCACCAACCTCATCACCGCGTATAACCGCCCATGCCTTGTTGCGCTCCGGGCGCAGCACTGCCTTATCGAAGAAAGCCCATGCATCTGGCGTGCTTGGATTGCTGTGCCAGTTAAAGTTAAACCGGCTAAATGTATTGGCGTTGCTTTTAAAGCCCATGTTAAATCCTTGACAGTTTGTGTTACATTCGTAATAACTGAGACACATTATGTCAACGGAGAAAATATGAACCTAGAAAAATGGCGGCTAAAAAAGGGCATGAGTTATACTGCCTTGGCTGATAAAATAGGTGCGCCCCATGCGACTGTCGTGCGGCGTTGGTGCTTAGGTTTGGATCACAAGGACTACAAGATCCCAAGCCCTAAGTACATGGAAATAATCAAGAATGCTACAATGGGCGAGGTTACGCCAAATGACTTTTACGGTTGAACATGGGCGGTAAAGCAAGCAGAGACAAGGGCGCTAACTTTGAGCGCGAGATTGTAAACTGGCACAAAGACAGAGGCGTAGATGCAGAGCGCATACCCTTGTCAGGTGCTGTCAAAGGCAATTATTCTGGTGACATAAAGATCGGGCCGCAGCTTGCGTTGCTTGCTGAGTGCAAGCGCAGAGCGAGGGCATATCAGGATCTGTACGATGCGCTTGATCAAGATGACAGTGACATGCTGTTTGTTCGCCGGGATCGTGGCCGCACGTTGGTTGTGCTGCCAATTGAAACCTATGAGGCTGTGCTGGAATGGCTTGGCTGGATAGACAAGAAGGGGCAGGGCGATGACGTTAGCTGAGCCGGTGTTCATGGCGTTTGTGGTGTTTTCATCTGTAGATGAGTGCAAAGAATTTTCGGCATACTATGATCTTGAACGGATCTTTCTGCCGCAATGCGTAGAGATGGGCGGGGAAGCAGATTACCGCAGACCTATCCCAAACATTAGACCTAAACCAAAACCAGAGGGAGCAAAGATTGTCGGTAGCAGTTAAGTGGTTGGAACTTGCAAAGGAAGAGCGCAAGCGAGCGCGTGAGCGTGATGGTAGAACGCAAGATTTTAAGACCAACAGACCGCCAGATTACAAGGTCGGCGGGCGTGAGATGAACCCGGAAACGCAAGAGATTATTAAGCTTGCCAAGCAGGGCAAGGACAAAGAAATGATTTGCAGGCGTATGGGTTTTAGGGGCGTTAAAAGAAAGCGCGTTATTGAGGTTCTTTGGAGATACGAAAACAAAATAAAGGAGAGTAAAGATGGCATGGAGTAAGCAACAACGGCAGGCGCATAGCAAGCGGATGCGCAAGGCGCACAAGCGGCACAATCCAAAGCAGCGCACGCTGTTTAAAATATTTGGATATACAATTCTGCTAAGAAAGGATTGGCTGTGAGAAGTCTAAGTGTAACTGCTGATGGTGCCGTGTTCAGTTTCGTTGCACACGGCCAACGCTGGGAAGAGCCTGCGAAGAAATGCACGGTTTGTCATGGCGATGGCGAGCGCATGGCTGAAAGGCCTGTCGTAGATTATGTCAACGGTGGTTTTCTCAGCGAGGTCAACGTGACCTGCGAAGACTGCGAGGGGTACGGCTACGTGCCTGATCATGGGCAGGAAGAAGAGTAGGCCCGTAACGTGCAAGGGCTGCGGGTTCTTGCATGACTTAAACCTAGATGGCTGGGTCATCTTGCTTAGCGGCGAGTTAATCTGCGCCAGTAACCAGAAATGTTGGGAGACAGTTTGTGACTTACATCGAAGAATTGCAGAAAAAAAGCAGCGAGATATTGCTGCAAAGAGCAGAGCAGCGCGGGCATCACAGCAAGCTTTACCGCCTGCTCGCACAACGTTGGAGCCAGCACGTAGGCGTGCCGGTTTCGGAAAGTACAGTGTGCCTGATGCTCAGTGATATGAAGATTGCCAGAGAGATTGCCGGGAAGAACGACGAAGACAACATCGTTGACTTGGTAAACTACGCGTATCTCTACGCAGATCTGGCCTACAAAAGCGATGATGATCGTGTGATTATTGACACATTGTCGCGGCTTAATAAAGGGGATTGACATATGGGCTTTTCCAAGTACGCTAACGCGAGCCGCGCAGGCGAGATACATACTAGTAAATACATAAATACTAGTAATTACGTAAATACTAGTATTCCTAATACTGAGGAATACATAAATACTAATAATGTAAATACTTGTAAGACTGGTCATACAGTACAAGCTTGTACAGACGGTCGGGCAAATCAAAAGCTGGTGCAGACATTGCAGCGGATGCGGCCAGCGTACAAAGCAGCGGTGAAGCGGATACAAGAAGATCCGTTGTCTTACCGTTTAGAAAAGATCCTTAGATTTCTTCGTAAGGTAAACTCGCGTGATAATTATATGCAGGTTGTTTCGTCTGTAATGGCGATGTCTCCTATGGAGCAGGCGCAGTTTGCAGAGCAGGTGGAAAGGAACATGGCTGATGCAGCAGAGTAATTACAGCAAGCTTACGGTTACAGATTTGCATGATTTATTTCTTGAGGCTGCGCAGACTGAGCGCTTCTTGCCTGCTCCGTTTCGCAAGCAAAAGATGTCAAGCTGGCCTGAGTATGTGCAAAGCTGGTCAGCTTATGGCTGGTCTGATGCGCAAGTCATGCGGATTAAGCCAACATCTGAGCAGATAGATAGACTTGATGCCGCCGTTGACTTAGGCTTGCTTCTTAGCCGTGAAGATCGGCAGATTATCTGGGCGGCGGCTCATAGTGCCGTTGGCCGGGAGCGTGGGCCAAAGTGGGCGTATCTTTCTAAGCTACTTGGAAAGTCGAGGCATAGTGTGAAATCGGAGTACCAAGCGGCACTGGTTAGGCTTACGTGGGCAATAGATCCTAGAAGGCCACAGAGCCTGCAAATGAGGGCGGGTAAGTTTGGTTAGGCTAGGTGTGCCCCAGAAAAAGCAAAAGCCCCACTGAGGGGGCTTCTGTGTGGCTGTGAGGGTGTATTAGCTACCGGTTCTTTCTAGCCCAATCCATGCCAAGCTTAAAGATTGCTTTTTGTTTGGTTTTGTCTTGGGCAAAGGCTTCGATGTCTCCGGTGTTTTGATGTTCAACCCAGACTTGCCATAATCCGTTCTGCTTTTCAGATTTGATCCGATCATATGGAAAGATGTAAACAAGGTTGGGCTTGGCATCTCCAACCTTTGCGATGACTACAGTGTTGCCATCTTTGTCTTTGGCGAAGCGATCATTGAGGCCATAGGTTTTAGATGTCTTGCTCATTGGAATACACCAGCGAAGAACAGGCCAACAAATAAAATGCCGAATAATGACAGTGCGCCGATGATATCGCCAACAACGCCAAGGCTGTCTTCCATGTCGCGCAGCATGGCGCGGAGTTTGTTGAGATTGTTCATAGCTTTACCTCGTATGATTGGATGTGCAGGGTGCACATGTGTTGCTTGCGGCCATCACGCAGTAAGCGGCGCAGGCCTTGTCTCTTAGCAAAAGAACCAGTGTTTGATTGAATGATGTACGCAGCAACCGCAAGGTTGCCGCGCAGGGTTTGGTAGGTGATTGACACGGTGAAGGGCCTCATGCTGTCACCTTAGGGCGCTCCATTAAAACGAAGCCGTTTTTTGTTATAGTAATTTTATTTTTTTTGCCGTGGTAATCGCAAAAGCCAAGCAGGTGAGCATTTAAGCGCGCAAGGCTTGTTGATTGAGCGTGCAACTCATGGTCGCTTTCTTCGCTGCCTACGGCGTGCATTTTAAACTTGCCGCAAAATCTAAAAACGTTCACGGTAACGCCTGTTTCAGTTTTATAAGAATAAACATCATTACCGACTGATTGCCCGCTTAACTGTAGTTTTTGAAATTGGCTTTTAGTCAGCTTCGGGGCTTTTAATTTGTGTGTGTTAATCATTAGATCTGCTCCTACTATGCGTGGGCTGTGTGTAAAATTAAGTTACGCTTACCGGTAAGCTTGCGGCCAATGGCTAAAGCTGCGTCGCGTATACCTGTTTCACCAACGCCGCCAAAGCGTGTGTCTAGGGCAATGCCAGCGTTTGCAATGGCCTTATCTATTGCAGTGCTTTCTTTGCAGTAGCCGCCGCCGGTTGCCTTGCCATAGCCTGTGCCGTAGCTGTCGGCGCTGTGGAACCAAGCGCAGCAATGAAAAGCAGAACCTGTGACATAAATGCGAAAGATTGCAACGCTTTGGTATGTCTTTGGATCCATAACAACAAGCTCTTTGTAAAAGCCATTTCTAACGCGATCACGCTTTGCGCCTATTTCGCTGTCTTGCAGGTTGACTGATAATACTTTCATTTTCTTTGCTCCTTAAGTTAAACGGTCGAATAAAGGCAGGCCAAACACTTGCGCGTTTAGGTCTACTTTTGGGGTGATAATTTCAAAGACTATTTGCGCATGGCAACGCTTGGCGCGGTATTCACTCAAAGGCTTAACGCCGCCTTGATCGGCAACCTTTCCATCTTGCAAGACTTGCGCATGGCTACCTGAGAGAATTAAGTAAGTAGCGCCGGGCTTAGCTGTTTCTTTGGCAAAACGGCTAATGCTTATTTTATAATTAAAGGTGCGCTCAAATTCTACGCCGAGTTCCTTAAGTGCGGGTACAAAAAGCTGAGTATGCATACCGCCGCGCCATTTTGAGCTATAACCTGCAATGCGCTGCACAATGCCTCGCACCTTGCTGTGCTGCTCGCCCGATACGATAGCAAGAGCCGTGACGCCGCAATGTGGCCGGTTCTGATATTTAGGGTCAAGCGCTGCGTCTTCTGGTAGTGCAAGTCGTATCATGCTGAAAGGCTCCGAGTTGTTACAATGCGATCATCCTTCATTTGTCACGATGTGTCAAACAATAATTTAAGCAATAAGCAAAAAAAACATATGTAGTAGACGAACAGACTGAAATGCGCTACAAATGGTATATAATCGCAAGTTGTTGTGCTTGGTTGTTCCTCCTGTCTAAGCCTGTTGCGATTACTGTTCTCAATAACTTGCCCTGCTATGCGGGGCATTTTTTTTACTAGGAATGCAAATGCCATCACGTACCGTCAATGCACAAATCATGGAAAAGATTGTCGATAGATTAGCGCAAGGCGAAACACTTGTAGACATTACAGCCGATGATGACATGCCCACGTATCGTGCCGTCACAAGGGCAGTAGCAAGCGATGATGACATGTTCGAGCTATACAGACGCGGTAGGATCTTGCAGGCAGAGTATTACAGCGACAAGATAAATAAGCTGGCTATGGAGCCATTACCAGAGGGCGGTGATGTGCGGCACCTCAATGCAGAGGTGAACAGACGCAGGCTGGAAATAGACACTCTCAAGTGGACAACGGCACGCAATCAGCCGTTCGGCGTGCGTGACAAAAAGGAAGACACAGCGCAGCAATCACAGACGGTTACAATCAGTTGGGCCGGGGGAGATGTGGCCGTCAATGCAGTGGATGTGGTCGAACATGATGAGGAAGTAAGGCACTGAAAGACCGCAATAGTAAAGGCTCTGTGCGTCCGATCTACGCGCGTGAGGCAGGCGAGGCACAACCATAAAGCGAGTACAAGCCTTCGCAATCGCAGCCGCCTTGCTAAGTCATTGTAATTACACGCATTCTTAATCGCATAATACGTATTATGTAAAGTTTTTACAGAATGCCGACCCCCCACCCCCCGCGCAACCGCCCGCCCGCGCTTACTACATAATACACCCCAACACAGTACACCCACACACGGAGCCCGTATGAACGCCGAAAGCACATCTATGCTGTCACACATCAAAGAGTTGCGTAGGCTTACTGTGGACGCTCCTAGCGCCTCTGAGCGTCATGAGGCTGCTGTGTTATTGATTGATTTGTATGAGCAGGTGTTAGCGCGTGCTGGTTTGCTGACATTCCGCGGAAAGACGAAGCACTGATGCATATTGAGATACCGTATGAGCCGCGCACGTTGCAGCGATCATTGCATGATGAGATGCAGTCTAAGCGTTGGGGTGTTGTTGTTTGTCATCGTAGGTTTGGCAAGACGGTTTGGGCTGTTAATCATATATTGCGTGATGCGTTGATGAGTGGGAAGGAAGCGCCACGTTATGCGTATATGGCTCCGACTTATCGTCAGGCTAAGAATGTGGCGTGGGATTATATAAAGCAGTTTGCTGGCAAGATACCGGGCGTGAAGTTTCATGAGACTGAATTGCGGTGTGATTTGCCTACTGGTGCTAGGATAAGTTTATTGGGTGCGGAAAATCCCGATAGTTTAAGAGGCATCTATCTTGATGGCTGCGTGATGGACGAGGTCGCTGACATGCCTGAGAATGTATTTCCAGAGGTATTGCGGCCAGCTTTGTCTGATCGAAAGGGTTGGTGTGTATTTGTTGGTACGCCTAAAGGTCACAATGCTTTCTATGAAAAGTATGAGGAAGCTGTTGGAAATGATGATTGGTTGGCTGCGATATACCGTGCGTCTGAGACTGGTATATTGGACGATGAGGAATTGGAAGCTGCCAAGGTGATGATGAGTGTAGACCAGTATGCTCAAGAGTTTGAGTGTAGTTGGAATGCGAATGTTCCCGGTGCTATTTATGGCAAGGAGCTTGAAGAGATTACGGCTTCTGGTCGGGTTTGCAGTGTGCCGTATGATCCGTCTGTTCGTGTGGAGACTTGGTGGGATCTTGGTGTTGGCGATAGCACCGCAATATGGTTTACGCAGACTGTTGGCCGCGCCGTTCACGTTATTGATTACTATGAGAATAGGAATGAGGGTTTGCCACACTATTGCCAAATTCTCTCAGCAAAAAAATATTTATATGGCGATCATAATGCTCCGCATGATATAGAGGTAAGGGAGTTGGGTTCTGGTAAGAGCCGTAGAGAGGTTGCTTGGGATTTGGGTTTGAATTTTAGAGTTGTTCCTAAATTGCCTGTTGAGGATGGCATACACGCTGCGCAGATGTTGATACCGCGTCTGTGGTTTGATCGTGATGCGTGTAAAGATGGATTGGAAGCGTTGCGGCAGTATCACCGGGCGTACAATGAGAGGACGCGCAGTTTCCGGGCGAACCCGGTGCATGACTGGTCTAGTCATGCGGCTGATGCGTTTAGATATTTGGCAGTTGGTTTACGTGAAAGTCGCGGTAATATGCGGCCACCACAGATGCAGGCTGTCATGGACTATAACCCTTTTGCGGCATGAGGTGAGATATGGGTGATCCAGTAACGGCAGTACTTGGCGCGGTAGCGGCTGGTAAGGCGCTAGACATTGATTTATTAGGCGGTGGCAAGAAGGAGAAGAAAGAAAAGCCTAAGCCTGCTCCCGCCCCGGCACCGGCTCTTACACCGCCGCCTGCACCTAAGCCACCTAAGCCACCAGCGCCTAAGCCCAAGCCTAAGCCTAAGCCTAAGCCCGCTGCAAAGCCTAGTCCGACTGAGGGCAGGGGTGCGCCTAAGAAGCCTGATACTGGTGCTGGCACAACGACTGCAAAGGCGGGCAGAGAAGAGGCTGCTATTATTAAGGAGCAGGCAGAAGGCGCAGCGGAGGAAAAGGTTGCGGAGACTGCTAAGAAGGGGCGGCGCTCTACGATTGCCACAACGCCTCAAGGCTTGTTGACTTCTGAGCCTGCTACGCGCCGCAGACGTTCACTGATGGGCGGTTTAATCAAGTGATGATGCGCAAGAACATTGCTGGCGAGATGGGTGCACGCTCTTCTCAGCCAGCTAAGCGCCGCGCTGATTTGACTGTAGATCCTTTGGAACGGCTTAATCAAAAGATGGCTGGTCGTACTCAGGGTGGATCTGTTGAGGGTTTAAGTCCTGAGCAGAAGAAAAAGAAGCGTTCTATTATGACTAGCTACGGGATGATGTGATGCAAGTATTGCCAATGATTGCGCAGTTAGATCGGCGTTATAAGACTTTGCAAAGCCAGCGCTCTAATTGGGAGAACCATTGGCAAGAGCTTGCGGATTATATGTTGCCACGTAAGGCAGACATTACGAAGAAGCGCACGCAGGGTGATAAGCGCACAGAGTTAATTTATGATGGCACTGCTATTCACGCTGTAGAATTGCTGGCGTCTTCATTGCATGGAATGCTGACTAGCCCTAGTTCGCCTTGGTTTTCTATGCGGTATCGTAATCCAGACTTGCAGAACAATGATTTGGCAAATGAGTGGTTGGAGTTGTGTCTTGATCAGATGTATCAAGCGTTTAATCGCTCAAATTTTCAGCAAGAAATCCATGAGCTTTACTATGATCTTGTGGTTTTTGGTACTGCTGCTTTTTATATAGAGAGTAGTGAAGATGGCTTGCGCTTTTCCTCTAGGCACATTGCGGAGATATGCATCTCTGAAAACTCTAAAGGTCAGGTAGATACTGTTTACCGCAAGTTTAAGATGTCTTCTCGCGCTATGGCTCAGCGGTTTGGCGAAGAGAATTTGCCCGCGCAATGTCAGAAAGACTTGAAGAATGAGCCGTACAAGGAGCATGAGATTATTCATGCGGTATATCCACGCTCTGAGGCTAAGGGTAAACTGGCAAAGGACAAGCCGGTAGCATCTGTGTATTACCATGCAGATACGCGTAAGCTTTTGTCTGAGGGTGGTTTTGATGAGTTTCCGTTTATGGTTCCTCGTTTTAACAAAGACAGTGTAAGCAGCTATGGCCGTTGCCCTGCTATGAACGCGCTTCCTGATGTTAAGATGTTGAATAAAATGTCAGAGGTTACTATTCGTGCGGCGCAAAAGCAGATCGATCCACCACTTATGGTGCCTGATGATGGGTTTATGCTGCCGGTACGCACAACGCCGGGATCGTTGAACTTTTACAGATCTGGTACGCGGGATAGGTTGGAGCCGTTAAACATTGGCGCGAACAATCCGCTTGGCTTGAATATGGAAGAACAGCGGCGCAATGCTATTCGGCAGGCGTTTTATGTTGATCAGTTGCTTATGGCTCAAGGGCCAGCGATGACAGCGACTGAAGTGTTGCAACGAAACGAAGAGAAAATGCGGTTACTTGGGCCTGTTCTGGGTAGGTTGCAGTCTGAGTTGTTACAGCCGTTAATCTCTCGCTCATTTTCGTTGCTGCTCAGGGAAGGGTTGCTCCCACCCGCCCCTGAGCAACTACAAGGCCAAGACATAGATATTGAGTATGTTAGCCCGCTTGCAAAAGCGCAAAGGATGACGGACTTGCAGTCTATGTTGCGCGGTTTTGAGGTAATGATGCAGGTTGCTGAGATAGCGCCTGTTATGGATTACTTAGATAGCGATAAGCTGGTGCAGTATCTTGTGGATGTTACTGGCATCCCGGCGCGTGTTATTCGCAGCGATGAAGAGGTTGCAAGGGTTCGCAGGCAACAGCAAGAGGCTGCACAGGCACAGGCGCAAATGGAGCAAAGTGCTATGGTTGCCGAGCAGGCGCAAAAGCTTGCACCTATGGTCAAGGCTGCTAAGCAATGAAGCAAATACAAGACTTAAAGTTAGCGTATCGTCGCACGTTTAATACAGAAGACGGTGAGCAAGTTTTAAGTGATCTTAAGAAGCGATTTAGCTTTGAGGCGACCACATTTTCTGGCGATCCTTATCAATCTGCATTTAATGAAGGACAACGCGCAGCACTGCTGCTGATCGTCAGAATGTTGTCCGATGAAAAGGAACCACAATGAGCGAAGAGGCAATCCAAGACACTGGATCTCAAGAAGTCGCAGCGGATGCTGCTGTAGAAGCGGCGCCAAGTTTTCTGGAAAGTTTACCAGAGGATTTACGCAATGAGCCTTCGTTGCGCCATGTTCCAGACACGCAGACGCTTGCTAAGAACTATGTGAATGCCCAGCGCTTTATCGGGGCTGACAAGGTTGGCAAGCCACAATCAAGCTGGACATCTGACCAGTGGGGCGAGTTTTATGCTGCCGCCGGGCGTCCAGAAGGGCCAAACGGCTATGAGCTTCAAGTTGATAAGGGCGTGTTCGGTGATGGTTCTTTGGAAGGATTACGCACTGCGGCGCATGAGGCTGGCTTGAACGGAACGCAAGCGCAACGCATGGCAGAGTTTTTGCAAACGTCTGTTACAAATATTCAGAGCGGCTTTGAGGAACAGGCAGATAGCTTGCGCCAAGAGGGCGAGATGGAATTACGCCAAGAGTATGGTAAAGCTTTTGAGCAAAAGGTTGATATGGCTAGATCTGCGGCTGTGCAGTTTTTAGGCAATATTGATTTGCTTGATGAGATACAGCTTGCTGATGGTAGAATGTTAGGCGATCACCCGGAAGTGATTAGGATGTTTTCACGCATTGCAGAGGGCATTGGTGAGGATAATCTTGAAGGTGATCCAACGGAATTGATTATGACGCCAGAAGAGGCATCACGGCAGCTTACTGAAGTGATGCGTAGAGATGGCCCATATTTCGATAAAACGCACCCAGAGCATGATGCTTACGTGCGTGAGGCAACTCGTTTATTTGAGTTCCGCTAAGTGGATAACCGCAAGGCCCACGCGACAAACCTGTGTGTCAGGTGGAGTGACTGCCCTAAGCAGTAAGCACGGCCCCGCAAGGGATAACCAAGCGCAGCAATCTGAAACCTAAACTGTAGAAAGGTGATGCAATGTCTTCACAAATCACTACGGCTTTTGTCAATCAGTTCTCAGCAAACATCCAAATGCTGTCACAGCAAATGGGTTCACTGCTGCGTAATGCAGTAGACAGCGAGAGCGTGAATGGCGAGAAAGCCTTTTTTGATCAGGTCGGTAGCGCTGCTGCTGTTCTGAGAACAACCCGTCACGCGGATACCCCGCTAATTGATACCCCACATAGCCGCCGTATGGTTACGCTGTCTGACTATGAGTATGCAGATCTTATTGACGATCAGGACAAAGTGCGCCTGCTTGTTGATCCGACTTCGACTTATAGCCGTGCGGCTGCTGCTGCTATGGGTCGCGCTATGGATGATGTTGTCATCTCAGCGGCTTTGGGTAGTGCTAAAACCGGCAAAGACGGTTCTACATCTACAGCGTTTGATACATCAAACAATCAAATCGCTCAGGGTAGTGCTGGTCTGACTTTGGCTAAGTTAATCGAAGCTAAAGAAATTCTGGATAGCGGCAACGTAGATCCTTCAATCCCTCGCCACATCATTGTGTCACCTAAGCAAATCTCTGACTTGCTGAACAACACAACGGTAACGTCGAGCGATTTTAACACCGTCAAGTCTTTGGCAATGGGTGAAATCAACAGCTTTGTTGGCTTTAACTTTATTGTTTCAAACCGCTTGGGTGTTGACGGATCGTCAAACCGCCGGGTAATCGCGTTTGCTCAGGACGGAATCAAGCTTGCTGTAGGCAAAGAGCCATCAGCCCGCATTGATGAACGTGCTGATAAATCTTACGCAACACAAGTCTACTACTGTCAGTCTGTCGGTGCTACACGCATGGAAGAGGCCAAGGTCGTAGAAATCTTGTGCCAAGAGTAAGGAGACTAAAACATGGCTACTGTTTACTCAGTACAACAGACTAATGCGATTGCAGACCCTGTTGTAAAAAACCCGTCAAATGTTCTAGGTGGTCGTATCCGCGTAGCGCATGGCGTTTATGAAGCATCTTCACTGGCATCTGGCGATGTCATTCAGATGTTTACCTTGCCTGATGGCGCACGCTTGCTGGAAGGCTCGCTTGCCCATGACGCGCTTGGCGGCTCAACAACATTGTCAGTAGGTTATGCAGCGCATACCAATGCTGCTGGCACTGCTGTTTCTGCCGCTGCTGCTGCGTATAAGGCTGCTGCTGCCTCTACATCTGCTCAAAAAGTAGATATCTTGGCAACATTGGCTTTAGGCTCAGGAACAGTCACAGATACCAATGAAGACGGTATGATTGTTACTGCAACAATGGGCGGTGCTGCTGGCACAGGCACCATTGAGGTAACCATCAAATATGTGGTAGACTAAGAGAGCGGGGCGGGAAACCGCCCCCTTTCCTTACTTGGAGAGATTTATATGACCAGTACGGTTGACATAGCAAACTATGCTTTGAACATTCTAGGCGCATCCAACATTTCTACGTTAGATGAAAACAGTAAAGCGGGCCGTATTGTAAATCAAAGGTATGAAGGTGTACGCGATGCTGTATTCCGGGCGCATCCTTGGAATGCTTTGATTAGACGCGCAGAGCTTGCGCAAGAAACAACAACGCCTGCCTTTGGATATGCACATCAGTATCCGCTTCCAACAAACCCGTTCTGCCTGCGCGTGCTAGAGTTTAGCAATGGCTCGCTGTCTTACCCGCAAGACAATATGACGAACAATACCGGTGGGCCGGTTTTTGTTATTGAGGGGCGTAAGGTTTTAACTGACGAAGGCACGGCCAAGATTAAATACATTGCGCGAATAACTGACGCGAATGAGTATGATGCTGGCTTGATTGAAGCTCTTTCTACGCGATTGGCGGCAGAGATATGTTACGCGATTACTGGCTCAACCAGTATGGTGCAGATTACGCTTTCTATGTATGAGGCTAAGATCAAGGAGGCGAGGTTTGTGGATAGCACAGAGGGTGCGCCTCAGCGCATTGAAGCCAGCGACTTTATTGAAGCGAGGTTCTAATGGCTCGCTCAGCACCAGCGTTTAGCTCATTCACGGCAGGCGAAATCAGCCCACGCCTTGAAGGGCGCATAAACATTGAAAAGTACAAGGAAGGTCTGTCGGATCTAACCAACATGGTTGTGATGCCGCACGGCGGTGTTACGCGTAGACCCGGCACAGAATACTTGGGCGAGGTCAAAAGCAGTTCTGTTAAAACCAGACTTGTGCCATTTCAATTTAAAACAACCGACACATATATTTTGGAGTTCGGCAATCAGGTTATGCGTGTGTTCCGCAATGGCCTGCAAGTTTTAGTTAGTGCAAGCAAAACCATTACGGCGATCACCAAGGCAAGCCCCGGTGTTTTAACTAGCAGTAGTCACGGCTACAGCAATGGCGATGAGATCTATGTTGAAAGCATAGGTGGGATGACAGAGCTTAATGGCCGCAACTATCGTGTTGCGAATGTCACG
>Ga0099849_1000840_pt1 | contig 14272 bp, 18 predicted proteins | sample CB_VirMetaG_4_FD_78177 | JGI IMG/M metagenome (GOLD analysis project Ga0099849, IMG submission 78177) | Freshwater to marine saline gradient viral communities from Chesapeake Bay - CB_1508_1M Viral MetaG | ecosystem: Environmental > Aquatic > Marine > Coastal | place: USA: Chesapeake Bay... | reverse complement strand
TTCTCCTTACCATACTTCTTATGTTGCTGAGTTTTTGGTGGACTTTTTTTAGATTTGCCCGGTCCAGCCCATAATACTTTGTCGGCCCAATAAGCAGCACTAAGCTTGCCCTTACTAATATTTTTTGCGTGGCGGCTTTTAAAAGATTTACGAGCCGTTGGTGAATAGTTATGTCCATATCCTTTTGCTCCGAAGTGAATAAGCTTAATTGTATCTCCGTCCTTTGCGAGAACCATTCCCTTTTTTTCTGGACGATTAGATCTTTTAGGTTTGTTAAACCCTGCAAATTTAGTACCACGATATTCTATGCCTCCTGATGGCAGACGTTTTACACCGGGATATTTAGAAGATTTACCTGCCATTACTTGACCTTCCTATATTTTCTAACTTTCTTTGCGACAGTCTTAGGCTGCTTAACAAATTGTTTTCCTTGTTTAGTTCCTCTTCTTTTAGCTGCCGAAGTCTTTGAGTATTCTTTTGCGGATAATGCTTTAATCGCTTTCGCTGGTAAGTAACGTTCTCCTGTAGCTTTTGGACCCTGCGTGGATGGCTTACCACTTTTGGTTCTCCACTTTTGTTTTGTCCAAGCTTTTAAACTCCTTTGAGGTTTTTTTAAGTTTGCCATTCAACATTCCTTATTATATCACTGTAATCCTTCATATACAAACCAAATAAATGGTATAAGAAAAGATAAAAAGAATAAAATTAAACCTATAATAGTAGCGTTATATATTAGCTGCTCACGTTCTTGCGCTATTCTAGCAGCTTCTGCCCTTTGTCTTTTTCTAATCTCACCTTGAATACGTATAATTTCTTGCCACGCATTCATACCATATTGGCCTATAATAAAGTTACGTAATTCGTTTTCCATCTGCTCTGCTTTTTTCTTAGCAGCAAATGTTTCTAATGCTTCCTCTTCTACGCTACCAAACCTACGACCCTTTGCAACATTGTGTTCTTTCTTAACATGGTGAATGGCATTCATCCAACGACCCAAATCACCAGCCATTGATTCAACTTCTTTACCTACTTCAAAGCCTTTCTTGATTGCATTGTAGGCAGTCGTTGCTGCGGCTATTGCTGTAATTGGGTCCATAACTACTTTCCTTGTACATTACTTACTTCTACACAAAAACATTTATCGTTTGGATTTTTAAAATTATGTTCAGTTAATGCCATATGACATTTAGAAATCCATTCATGTGTATCATGGACCTTTGTTTTTACCTCTATGTTGTTAGCAGTAATAACACAAAACATTACTACACTAAGATTTGTAACCACCACCAGCTTTCTTATATTCAGTTGCTAGTAGTTGAGCCTTACGAGCAGACCATTGACCCGGTGCGCCGCCTTTATTACCAGCTTTAATCTTTTCAAATAAACGCTTACGCATAGTTGGCTTGGTATAATTACCTGCCTTATTGACAGTAGATTTAGGTTTGCCACCTGTAGAAAGAGATCTTACATTCTTTCTTGTGTAAGATCCCTTTCCTTTTTTAGGCTTAACAATTTTAGGTTTAAATTTTCCATCCTTTAAACCTTTAGCTACAGGATTAGATTTACCTGCAGAGGATAGTGCAATTGCTACCGCTTGCTTTTGAGGTCTGCCTTCTTTCTTTAGCTTTTTAATATTTTTGCTAATTACTTTGGCAGACCTACCTTTTGTCAATGGCATTGTAGATTTCCTTACCGCTTTGGTTTACGAGCCTTACCCCAACCACGCATTTGACGAGCAGGACCACTTTTAATGCTACCACCTTTGCTAAATTCCATAGGTCCAGAAAAAGTGTCTATTAATTTTTTACGTGGTCTTTTACCTCCGGGTTTTCTAGATTTAAAAATTGGAGGTCTTTTTTCAGGTGCAGGATATTTTACACCAGTTGGACCAATTCTAAATTTTCTTTCTCCAGTATATTGAGCATCTTTTTGTGGCGTGTCATATTTAGTTGTGTCATATTTATTTACAGTTGTGGTTTTTGGTTTTTTACCAATCTTACGACCATTACTGTAAGATTTCATTTTACCACCAGTCTTATTGTTTTTAGTTTTTGCAGCATCACGTTTAAAACGAATTGCTTTAGCAGCAGCTAATTCTTTTTTAAGTGCATCCATGCCAAGTTCTTTTAATTTACCTTGAGTACCTGCCATAGCTGCCTTCGCTGCTTCTTTACCTGTACCACCATAATACTTCATCATAACGGCACGTTCTTCTGGACCGCCAACAAAAGTGCTTGCATTAATACCAAAGCCAGTATTAGCACCTTTATTAAAAGATGTTGGAACAGGAACTTTTGGTCTACCTGCTTCTGTATCAGAACCAGATACACGTGATGGTCCCATAGGTGGACCTTGTACTTTTGGTTTTCGTTTAGGCAAAATTGCTTTAGATTTACCCTTATCATCTTTACCAAGTGTACTAATACCTAGCATTGTTCCTGCTGTTACTCCTGCACCTGCTAGTGGTCCATAAGGAAAACCACGTGTACGTGTAGCAGTAGCACTAGGTTTAGCAGTAGCACTAGGTTTAGCAGTAGTTTTAGGTTTAGCTGTAGCACTAGGTTTAGTTGTTGGTTTAGGTTCCATAGTGGGTTTACCTGCACCAGTAGCAGTTTTTGGTTTAGCTGTAGTACTAGGTTTTGGTTTAGCTGTAGTACTAGGTTTTGGTTTAGCTGTAGTACTAGGTTTAGTTGTTACTGTTGGTTTAGGTTTTGTAGTTCTAGCTTTATTGCGACCACGACCAATAGTACGTGTTACACCTGCTGCTAAGTCATCTGTTACTGTAGCAACAGGACGTGAAACAGTTTTTATAGCCCCTAAATTTTGATTTGTTACTGTAAGTGGTTTATCTCCTGCTTTAACAGCAGAAGGTTTTACTCTTGTTGCACCAAAATTTTTAATTAAATCATCTGCAATTGATTTAGATGTTTTAATTAACATACCACCTAGTTTAATAAACTGATTCATTGTTTTTTACCTTTCATTGCTTTACCATAACCACGTAAAGCTTTACCGCATCCTCGTGGTGATTTTTTATTTTTTGATACAGAGCCGCCTTCTTTAAATATACCCAAGTTCATTAGCTGTTCTCCTAATCCACCCAAAGCTAATCCAGCATCTGTATAAAGATCTGCCATCATGGGAATTTCAAGAATTGCTCCTGATCCAGCAAGTTTACCCATAAGTCCTTTTTTATTTTTAGATTTCTTTTTTGCCATTATTTCATCGCCTTTCCGTAACCACGTAAAGCTTTACCACAACCACGTGGAGAAGATTTTTTATTTGATTTAATTCTACCGCCTTTATTAAACAACTTACCTGTGCTTGGTATAAATCTAGCAGAAGGTGATGTGTATCTTTGCATAGATGTAGGAGATTTTTCAAATCCACCTTTACCTCTACCTTGTTTCTGTTCAATAATTTTTGTAGCAGACTTTTTAATTTGTCTAATTTTTTGTTTAGCCTGAGTTTTAGTAATCTTTTTATCTTCTAATTGTTTTTGAACCATATCAATTCGTTGACGAATTTCTTTACCAGCTTCTTTTGTTGCTTGTTTAGCATCTACAAAAAAAGCTTTACTTAAAGATTCAGAAGCCTTTTTACGTTTACGAACCTCTTCAAGTGTAGTAGGTTCACCAGAACGCATAGCTTGTTTTAAACGTTGACCAAAGCTAGGTTTTTTAATACGCATTGGTCTAGGATCTGCAACTTTTGTTAAATCAACTTCTTTTGTAACTTTATTTCTCATTGCATTAGTAGCTTTTCCTGTTCCCATTTTTTCAGAAATCATAGAAGCAGGTGGTGAAAACCGTCCAGTTGTTTGAACTTTAGAACCATTTTTTGTTTTAACAATACGAGCCTGTCCACTTTCAATAAGTCTTCTAAGTTCTCTGCGTGAATAATCTTTAAGTTTTTCAGGAAGTTCAATCTTAGAAGGAAGTACAGTATCTGGCCCTTCTTCATATGCACCCTTTGCAACTTGCGGTTGTTGCATTCTTCCAGTATAATCATCTCTTGCACCACGTCTACGTCCTTCAGCAGCTAACTCCTCTTTAGTCATTTGCTTTGGTTGTGGTGGAGTTTTTGTAGGAATACGACTTTCAATTATTTCTTTTGGCTTACGTCTTGCATCAATATCTTTAAGTTCTTTTAAAGTCATATTTTTTAGATCTGCCATTTTTTTAATTCCGTATGCTTGACGGAATTTAGTAAGCAGATTATTACGTTCTTGCTTTTGTTTATCAGTCATTCCTGCAAGTGTTCCACGTGGAGTAGACTTTGCACGAGTTGCTGATGCACTTGTTTTACTTGGTGCAGGTTTTTTAGCAACAGGTGCTTTCTTCTTAGCACGTGTCTGTGCAGCCTTTTGTTGTTTGGTTAAACGTCCACGCTTTGGTGCAGCAGCTTTTTTTGCAACTTTAGGGGCAGCTTTTTTTGCAGCCTCACTAGCACCTTTCTTTAAAATTTTACCACCTACAATTGTAAAAAGTCCCATTAGTTTGCTCCCGGTATAACTGGATTATCTGCACCACCGGGACTTGTAGCAGCTTCCATATCGTCCCTTCTAGTGCGTCTTGCTTGGTTACGTAATGATTCAACTGCTGCTTGATAGCGTTGTTCAAACAGTTGACTTGCTTGGTAGTCTTTCATAAATACCATTGCTTCTACCATAGACGCATTAAACAAAGCATCATAACAATAGTCAGAAAAATAATTATTAGGTGTTGCTGATGTAAGAGCAACTGGTTTAGCTACATATGCAATTTCACCATTCAATGTAGATACAGGTGTAGGAGCAATAATAACTGTAGTATTATCACGTCTACCATAATATACTGGTGTACCTGTGCTTGCGCTTACAGGCCAGTAATCTTTAATGTACTCATCAGTACGTTGTAATAGGTGAATACGTGTTGGATCAGTTGTACTTGTTGCAGAAGTAGTAATATTAAAATTCTTTACTATACGTGTACCTGATACTAAAGTAATACGATTGTTATCTGCAGATACAGCGACTGACGTATAAGTTACAAGACCATAGTCGTCTAGTACCCTTGTCAGACGTTCCTCTGCTCGATTTACAATTTTTGGAATATATGCTAAGAACTCTGCGCCATCATTTTCAGTAGCACCGATTAAGTCCTCAACCAGATAAGTATAATTAGCCATAATAAATTGTCACAGTAGCTGCTGATGTAGGAGCAGAAACTTTTACAGAACCGACCATGCGAACACCAAAGTCTGGGATCATTACGTCACCTGCATCGTTTGCAGTTGTTCCTACAAATTTAATATTGCTTCCACGTGCATTACCATACTCATCGGTTTCAGAACCTGTAATGGTAAATGTACCAACGCCTGAAAATGTTAGACCTTTAATACGAGTATTTGAAATTGTTGTGCTTGTAATTGAATCTACAAATGCACCACTGCCTACTTGATGAGCAGTTCTAATATTACTTGCCATATCACGTCACCTATATTTGTTAATTAGTTAGTTGTGGTTCGTTACCTATATTATACACAAAAAAGGAGAAGGATCAAAGACCCTTCCCCTACTTTTTTCAGATTAATTTAAATTAACCTTATGCACCGTCTGAGCCGTAGAACCCACGCCAGTCTGACCAACCGAAGCTGTAACGTTCACGAGCCTTAAACCGCAGGTTGCCAGTATCGAAATCTGGTTCCATTTTGGTTTGAAGAGGCGCACGTACAAACATCTTTGTACCGTTTGGACAATCAGTTTTGATAAACCAAGCGTCAGTGTCTGTGAAGCGGCGGTTTACGTAGAAGCCACCGGGAACCAGACCCTGATTACGGATTGAGTTGATGTCGTTAACCTGCGTGATACCATCTGTACCGAAGGTAGCAGTAGCAGTTGACAGTGTGCTGTTCAGGATCTGATCAGCAGTAAATGCGAGGTCTGATGGAATGTGCAAAGACTTAGCTTGCAGACCAATCAGAATACCACGGTCATCTTTTGCTTTTGAGATCTGAATCAGTGCAGCTTCCAAAGATGATTCTGCAAGATCAGAAGCACCAATGTAGTTTGACTGATTACCAGCACCAGCAGTTGGATGTGAAGCAGAGAACATTGCTACGCCATCGCCACCAACGTAAGCTGCGCTGAAGCCGTTGTTAAATACGTCAGCAGCTTTAACTTGCTTGGTGTTTGCCATAGCACGTGCCAAACCTCTTGCACGAAGTTTTGCAAATGTGTCATAGAGGTTATCTTCCATAGCCTCTTCTGTCACTGCAAATGCAAGTGCAATGGTTTCATGTGTATAGCGTGAAGTGTAGCTTTCCTGTGCATCGTCATAAGTAACGGCTGAACCTTCACCTTTAACAGGTGCAGTACCGAAACCTGTGAACAATACTTCTTCTTCAAACGCACGATCTGAATTTTCAGTTTCAAAAAGCGGTGCGTGTTCGTCAGCAACTTCCCCATATTCCATACCGAATACGGCATTAAGACCGGGGAGAAGCTCTTTTGCAATACTTGCTCTATTAATAGCCATTCTTTAATCTCCCTTATTAACCTAATAGGTATGCAGTAATGGTTGCAGGGGCAGAAACAGCAGCAGTCAAGAAGTTATCTGTATGCTGAATGAGTTGTACATTCAACTTCAAATAAGCGTTCTCAGCAGCTACAGCCACATCGTTGCCCGGTTCATCAACTGAATCCAATGTGCGACACATTGCGATACCAGTTGTACGAGTTGCAGCCTCTACACCGTGACCAGACATACCAGTAAAGGTTGAGCCTGTTCCAAGTGTTACAGCAAAGTTTTGTGAGCCGTGTAGGTCACCAGCAGTTACAGATGCATCTGCTTGTACTTCAAACACGGTACGTGAATCGTCAGCAACGATAGCTACAGCGTTAGTAGCTGATGTTCCAGAAGGCCAGTACTTGCTGAACTTCTGCTCACCGTTAGCTTCGTAACGGCAACCCATAAATACGCCCTGAACGATTTCAGTTACTGTCGTAATAACTTCCAAATTCCCTGCATTGATACGGACAAGATCGCCTGTAAAAATATTAGCAGCGTAGGCTGAAGCAATAGGATACTCATTAGTACCTGTGCTGTTTGAGCCACTACCACGTTTACGAGAAGGTCGGAAGCCTGACAATGCTTTAGTTGCAGTCATTTTATTTCTCCCTTTTTAAAATTGCACACCAAGAAAAAAGTTCCGACCATTAGTTTCAATTAATCTTGAAATCTAGGTGATCGACCCCTTGTAACTTGGGTCTTACTATTATTACGAATTGGCATTCTTGAATCACTTGAGTTCATAAGTTGAGCATTAACAGCTTCAACCATTTCACGACTTTGATTCTCAAAATACCTTTGTCGGCTTTTAGCTTTTGCTAAAGGTATTTTAGCCAAGGCCAAATCTCCACGACAGATTGTACCTTCATACCGACCACTGTCCTTCACGATGGACGAATGCATTAGTTCGGGAACTTCATCTACAGAAACAAACTGCCAACCTTCTTGGAGTTTCTTTCCGATATTTTTGTAATCGTCTTGACCACGGCTAGTAATGCGGATCCAACGTAACTTTAAACCTTGATCAGCAAAACGATTTTCTACATCCTCTGGAATATCTAATAGATTTGGTTCTCTATATTCGTATTCCATTTCCCTAGAATTAAGTTCACGAGACTCTGCACTACGTGATGTTGTTGTATTACGTGCCATTTTAGTTTACCTCCACGCTATTAATTACCATAAACAGAAGTGTACTCACCATCGGATCGTTCCACTTTTAGTTTTTCTGCGGCGTATTGTTCAAGTGGTATACCCCATTTTTCAGCAAGACGAATATCTTCTTTTGAAAGTTTTACTTTCTTGCTATTAGATGAAGAGGTTGAAGTGCGTGATGCTCCACCAACCACTTGAGCAGGTGATGACGTTTCCTGCGTCCGTTGTGTTACAGGTGCTTCACCAAAACGTTCTGGAAATCGTTGCCGAAGTCTAGAATCAATCTCTTGGTAAAAATCTGTATCTGAAGGATCAAAGCCTTCTCCTTTTAGTTCATTGTCAATTTCCAATGCTAATGTAGTCATTACGGAATCTTGACCAAACCAAGGATTTCTACCTGCCCATTCAACTGCCAAACGATCATACTGTGCGGCTTCTTGTTGAATAGATCTTTCAGTTTGTTGAACAGCTTGCTGCTGAGACATTGTAAACTGCTGTTTATTTATCTGAAGCATTGATGCATCGTTTTGCGCCCGACTTAAATGTTCCTGCGCTTCTACAATGCGGTCCGTATCACCTGATTCCAAAGCTTGACGATAAGCTTGTTTAGCAATATCAATACGGTTATTAATGCTTGCTTCTGATGTTTCAAAATTCTTTTCAACAGAAGTTTCAATTTCTTTTTGCTTATTCTTTAATTGATCTTCAAGTTCTTTTTGACGAGCAATTAATTCAGCAATTTGTTCTTCACGTTCTTTTTTCTGACGTACTAATTGACGAATACGCTTTTGTGCGCCAGACTGTTGTTGTTCTTCCTGATCAGGCTTCTGATCTTCTACAGCTTCTGCTTGTGCTTCAGCTACCCTTTCTTGTTGAGTTTCAACTTCTGGTTGTTCTTCTTCACCTTCAATTTCAAACTCTACACGTTCTTCCTCTTTTTCGGCTTTGGAAGTATCTACCGTTGTCCAGTCATTATCTGACATTTATATTTCTCCTTTAACGTCATTTGCGAAGCTGACGAGTTACGCAATTGTTTTTATAATACAAGATAAGTTAGATATATACAATAGCTATCCAAAGAAAATCTTAGGTTTATTGCGTTTATTTAACCTTTTCTTGTGTCTTCCCGGCCTACGCTTCTTAGGTTTGCCATAAGAAGCTACCGCCAATGTATATGTTTTTGCCATTAGTGTGACAAATTATAGGTTGGATCTAGTTCTTTTGGATCTTCAACAACCATAGAAATCTGGTCATCAAACAAAAGAATAAGACGAATACCTTTATAAAAGAACTTATGACCAGTATGTTTACCATAACATACATAATCTCCTTCGGAACACCATGCCCCATTGGGAAACTTGCTTGTATCTTGATAAGCACAGTCACCAACTTTAAGAACTTTACCTACCGTTGTAAGATAAGCAATGTCATTCTTTGTTGAATCAGGTAGAATAATACCACCTTTAGTTTGTTCTTTTACAGAAACAGGACGTACCAAAATGTGGTAGCCCGGAATGTGTGGCAACACGGATGGATCTGGTGCATCACCTGCTGTAATCCATTCGTCATTCTTAATTGAATTGCCCATTGATACTGCTTGCATTTTTACTCCTCATCGTCTTCATATATCATTGTGTTTACTATATGCTTGATTTCTTCTCTGGCCCATTCTATGCCAGCGATTCTACCAACTGCATTTGTATACGAATGATAATCTGAAGCTGATCCAGATGCAAGCGAATTTTTTAAAGACTGCATTTCTTTTTGCAGTACACGATCTATTTCTTCCCAAAGCATTTAAATAGCCTTTGGCTCATAGTTATATGGATTACGTTCTATGCTACCACCTGATTTAAATTTTTCAATTTGGCCTACACCTTTAGAAAAAGAAGGTACAGCATCTACTTCAATATAATCATATAAAGGATGTGTTCTGCTTCCTACTTTAATTTCTGCTACTATATTTCCTAGTCTAATATCTCCAACAGTTGCAGGACGTAAATTAGGTTGTTGTACTTCTTCTTTAATTTCACCAGATTTTAATTTTCTATTAACTTTGTCTGTCATTTTTTTCATATTCACAGGACCAACAAATTGTGTATCTAAAGTATAATAGTGTTGTCCTCTTACTGGCTGAACAGCAACAATAGGGTGGTCTAGTAATCTTTTTTCATTATTTACCATAACAAAAAATCTACCCGGTTGTAAAAGATTAGTATTTATTTCTTTTCCTGTAGAACCAGTATTTTGTTTATAATTTTTTTTCATATCTTCAATGCTTAAATTTTCAGAAAGTGTGTTAGCCCTAGCTACAGTTTTATTTTGTGTTGGAGTATTAGGTAATCTTTCACTACTTTTTTTAAACGAAGTGCGAGGACTAATAAAAAGATTTTCAAAAGTTTCATTAGATACATCAGTAGGTTTACCTTTACCCATCATAATGTAATTACCAAAATCTAAATCAAGTTCTATCCCTGCTTTAGATAAACTTTCTGACATTTCTTTTTTATAGTCACGTTTTGTAGGATCAAAAAATCTACCGGGGGCTGGCATAATAGAAGCAGCTTCAGGAAACTTTTCTGTATCCATTGCTCGTTTCATGCGTGGAGAAAGTGATTCTTCCACACTTTCTTCCATACGCATAATAGGTTCATTTTCAGGAACAAACTTCTTTGCTGAACCACGTCCAGTAGTTTTAATTGGTGTGGCAAACTCTTTTAGTCCAGACCTTGCCGCAAGCTTTAATACTTGTTGTAAACCGCCAGCCATAATCTATGCCTTTCCCTTTTTAGCATCTGCTAGTAACTTGGTAATCATGTCTGCCGCTTTAAGCGTTTCGGAGTTTTTGATGTTGTCTTCTTGTTTGATAAGGTCTGCGAGGATTTCGACAGCCTTGATAGCCGTTTTTGTATTTCGATCTTTCTCTTTTTCATCAGACTTCAGAGTATTCTCTGCTCCCACTTTATAAGCATCAAGCGCAATCTTCTGTTCTTTTAGATCAAGGTCACGGTTCTTCAACGCACCTTCAGAAGCTTCTTTTGCAAGTTGCGCCTGAATCTTTTGTTTTTCAATTTCAAGACGTTGTGCTTCAATAGCAACCATTTGTTGTTCTGGACCACCTCCTTGTTGTGCTGCAGCCATGTTAGCTTGCATGACTTGTTGTGCAGCAGCAGCCATTACTTGTTCGATTACTTGTGGATTCTGTGCATTAGGATCACCTTGCGGTGCTTCTGCCATCATTTGACGTGTTAGACCATTAACTTGCTCCTCATACTTCATTACAATATGTTCTTGAATATTTGCTTGCAATACAGGTGCAATACGTTGCATCATAGGATTACCACCATTAGCAGGATCTTGTAAGAACATTGTCTTAACTTGAATATGTGCATCATGGTTTTGTCCAGCAAATGCTTTAATAGGCAAGCCTTTAGTTGCAGCTTCAATATCCGTAACAGGATCAAGAGGCTGTGGTTCAGGCTTCTTAGGTAGAATGCGATCTAGATTAGGAATATTAGCCGCATTCAACAAAGTACGGTTTAGTTCTTCCATATTAAACATTCCCGGTGGGGCTGTCTGTGCCATTTGTACAGCCATCTGCGTCATCATAAGTCGGTGTGCAGAAGAAGGAATGTTTGGATCTGATACAGGCAAGACATCTACACGACCATCAAAGTCGTATTTGAAAATCTTTTCTGTAACACCGGGGACATCGTAGGGGTATTCGTCTGGCAAACTTTCGTAATCGATACGTGCCAAAATTTTAAATTCATCTTTTTGTGACTTGTGCAAACGCTTATGGATAGCACTAAAGAACTTACTAGAAGCTTCAAGCAGTGCCATGGTTGTACCTACAGGCCCATAGTTAGAACCTTCACTAATTACTTGTTCAGTGGTATCTGCAAACTTCTGTCCTGCTGCTGCTACAAACTGTAGCATCTGGAACAAAGTTCCTGATGGTTCTTTATATGGTAAAGGCACAATAGATTTAGTAAGGTCCATACCAGTTGCTTCAACTTCTTTAAACTCACCGGGAGCAACAGGATCGTTATCACCTACAATACGTACACCTTTTGCCTTAAAGCCACCGGGCAAGTTAGCAAACTGACCAGCATCGATAAGGTTACGCATAGCTGCCGTAGCAGACATGGTAAGGTTACCAAGGAAGTGAATAAGACCAAGACCATAGAACCCAAAGCCCGGTACAAAACGATAATGTGTAAAGAACATTTTCTTTTGTTTTGTTTCGTCTTCTGGATCCCAGTTGCGGCGAATAGAAAGAACTTGACGTGAACTTTCTTCAATAGTTACAATGTAAGGACAAGCCACACCTTCTTCTTCAATGTCCAGATAGCAATGCTGTTCAAGAAGAACATATTGCATATCACTATCTGAAGAAGGTGACAGTCCTAGAACTGTATCCATTTTTTCTGTAAGAGCAGATTGTTCTGGTAAATAAGGATCGGGAAGATCATTATCCAGATACATACCTGCATTAATTTGACGTGACAGTTCTACAGGGCTGCGATACAACACATGGGTATATCGATCAGCACGGCGTAGATCTGTAGCATAATAAGACACATAGAACTGGTCAATGGGTACAAACTCACTGACAGGACGATCTACAGATGCATCAAAGTAAATCTTTTTAAAAGCTGAACCAATCAAGGGCAGGTGAAATAGCATACGTTCAAACTCGTCAAAGTATTCAGGCATCTGTTCAGTCAACTGGTAATTCATAAAGTTGCGAACACGGTTAGCCTGACGCTGACGGTCTTCCGTAATATCACCGAGAACTTGGGTCTTTACAGGCCCGGAAGCAGGGAATAGTTCTTGACTTGCCCTTGATTGGAACTTGACTGCTGATTCGATCAGCAATGGGTGTACAGCAGTTGCTGCGCCTTCAAACGGTTCTGTGGTTTCCTGTAGTTTGAGGCCAAGCAAATCAAAGCCACGTTCAAACATGGATTCCCATTCAGAACGTGAACTTTTGTCTGCTTCATAATTATCGTAGATTTCTTGACCGATAGAAGAAAGGATATCTTCATCTAGTTCTTCAGCTAGGTTAGCATAGAAGTCTGAATCATCTAAACTAAAATCTACTTCAACAACATTATCGTCTGAAGTAAATTCAACTTCTATTTCACCTGTATCTGGATCGACTTCAAAATTAACATTTGAGTCCATATTTGTTTCAAAGTCCACATTAATAATATTATCTGTTGGAATTTGATCGTTTGGATTTTTTTCTGTAGCCATAGTTTTCCCTGCTTATAAAGTTAATATTCAACTATCCCTATATTATATACTCAAGTTCTCCAATATGCAACACGCTTTTGTCTTCTATAATTAACATCGTCTTCCCAATCAGGATCTTCTGGATGTCTAAGGTTCCAGCTATCTTTCATATAATGAATAGCCATAGTCATACAGTCAACTTGGTCATCATGTGCGCCATTAGGAAATGACATACATTCTGAAAACAAATCATCTGCCCATACCCTATCATTAGGTAACCATACACGTCCTGCTTCCATCATTGGTGTAGATGCGTATACACGTGCCACCTTGTCCCTGTCTGGAAGATAGTCAAGCACAGGAAGCCCTGCCCTACGCATATCCTGCAACAAGGACTGACCCGAAGCTTTCTTTTCTATAATACAAATATCTGGTCTGTACTGTGCGTATAGTTCCTGTGCCAGCCTACGAAGTTCAGGATATTCAAATCTTCCTCTTACATTTCCTAATAGAATAAGATTAGAAGTAACATATTCACCACCATATCCGTCTTCTTCATAGTTATTAAAGATACCCCAAGTCTGAATTACACTATAGTCAGCCGTTCTACTTGTACTAAATGCTGTATCATATGTCTGAATAATAAAGTCACAGCTTGGTGGATCTTCATAATCCCACCACTTAAACCATTTCTTTTTAATAATACCACCATCATCAGGACTTGGATCTTGCATATACAAAGCATTCCAGTATCTACTACCATTAGATGCACGTATTTCCTGCTCATCCAGTTTTAGTATTTCATCTGATTTCCATTCTGGAAAGTATGAAGTTCCTACTGGTAAACCAAGTAACTCTGCTGCTGGCTCATCTAACCATGCAGGTATAGATATAACTTCCCAAGGATACTTGGATTCTTCTACTGCTGATTCCTGCTTTAACAACCATCCACACAGGTCATCATAGTGATATCGTGTGTTGATAATAATGATGGCTCCATTGGGCATGATACGTGTACGTAAACCTGCAGGATACCATTCCTTAATATATCTACGTCCTGCTTCACTGAAGCTGTCTTCTTCAGACATCACGTCATCAAGTAATGCTACGTGTGCGCCACGACCTGCAACCTGACTACGTACACCTGCTGCATAGTAAGAACCATTCTTATTTGTTTTCCATTTACCTGCTGCCTTTACGTCACTGCGAAGGGACACACCACGAAAGATCCTTTGAAACTTCTCTGTGTTTACTATATCTCTTACCGATCTACCAAAGTCACTGGCAAGCTGATCACTGTGTGATACCGACATAATCTCGTGATT
>Ga0099849_1000839_pt1 | contig 14312 bp, 9 predicted proteins | sample CB_VirMetaG_4_FD_78177 | JGI IMG/M metagenome (GOLD analysis project Ga0099849, IMG submission 78177) | Freshwater to marine saline gradient viral communities from Chesapeake Bay - CB_1508_1M Viral MetaG | ecosystem: Environmental > Aquatic > Marine > Coastal | place: USA: Chesapeake Bay... | reverse complement strand
TAAAGTCAGCATCTTTTGAGTTGCCAACTCTTTCTCTAAGTTCAAGTGTTCGGTCTAACGCCATTGATTGACACCGAGTTCTTTTTCCGTTATGATTTTAAAGTTGATTCTATGATCTTCGCAGAACTCATATGCTGCTTTCCACTTTGCTTGATTCACTGCCCAAGTCTTAGTTTCATAAAGAAAAGATTTGGTAACTCGCTTACCTTTTTTTGGTGGTCGAGTTTGCTTTTCTGGTTTAACTTCAATCAAATATGTTTTAGTCTCACCAGTGGTTTCTTTGACTTTGATTAAAAAGTCTGGATAGTAACGATGCACTCTATTATCTACGGGAGAAATATAAGGAATAGCAACTTCTTCACTTGCCCACTGTATAATGTTAGGATTTAAATCTGCCCAATAACAGAATCGTCTTTCCCAAGATGATCTGCAAATAATGTTATTTGGGTTACCAACATACTTATTTGGATAAGAAGGTTTGTACTTTGATTTAATACTTTCTCCCATTTATCGCATACATAATATATAAGTCTAACTATTTATAGATGGCAACGCCACTTCCAAAAAAACATAGTATGTCTGCGTTGAAGTCTAAAATACTTCAACCATCTTTGACATCTCACTATGAGGTCTACTTTACACCACCATCTGCTGTAAGCTCATACTTAAAATCACAGTCTGGTATTACGGTAAGTGGAGAAGAGACTGAAGATAAAATCACTGTTCCTTGTAGTGAAGCATCTCTTCCAGGAAGTCGTTATGCAACTCATGAGCTGAAAGATGACTACACTGGCATCACTCAAAAACATGCATATAGAAGATTATATGATGACTCTATAAACTTTACTTTCTATGTGGATGCTCAAGAATATTATATTATTCGATATATTGAAGGATGGATGGGATATATTATGCAAGAGAACTTAGCAGTTAGTGGAAATGGAACTGTTCCAAATGTAGATGGAAATAATTATAGTCACCGTATGGCATTTCCAAGATCATATTATGCATCTGAGATGTCTGTTACTAAGTTTGAAAGGGATTATAATATACAATCTGGTAAGTTAATCTATAATTTCAAGGATGCTTTTCCTCTAGGATTGACCGCGATGCCAGTATCATATGATTCCTCACAGTTAATGAAATGTACTGTTGAGTTTCAGTTTAGTCGCTATGTTGTTAATAGAGATAAAAATGGTGGCACTAAGAAACAAGTCACAATAACGGTCTAAATAATCACACTGAAATTGTTTATTAGGATATTATGCCTTTACCAAAGATTTCGACACCAACTTATGAACTTGAGTTGCCTTCGACAGAAAAGACTATCAAGTACAGACCATTTCTGGTAAGAGAAGAAAAACTTCTCGTACTTGCGATGGAATCTGAGGATACTAAGCAAATCACTGAAGCAGTTAAAGAAGTTATCAAAAACTGTATTCAAACAAGAGGAATCAAAGTAGAGACTCTTCCTACTTTTGATATCGAATATCTCTTCCTTAACATTCGTGGTAAGTCTGTTGGAGAAGAGATTGAGGTTAATCTGATCTGTCCTGATGATGGCGTAACGCAAGTTGCTACAACGATTGACATTGATGATATTAAAGTCATTAAGTCTGATGATCATGATCCAAAGATTGAACTTGATAAGAAAGTTTCAATGCAGATGAAATATCCTTCATTGGATGAGTTTATTAAAAATAACTTTGACCTCACTGGAAATAGTATGGAGCAATCATTTGAACTGATTGCATCTTGTATTGATACTATCTACACTGAAGAAGAAGTTTGGACTGCTGCAGACTGTACAAAGAAAGAACTTCTTGGATTCTTAGATCAACTGAACTCTTCTCAGTTTAAGCGCATTGAGAAGTTCTTTGAGACAATGCCAAAACTGAGTCATGAAGTAACGATTACGAATCCTAAAACAAAAGTTGAGAGTAAAGTTCTTCTGGAGGGTCTCTCAAGTTTTTTCGCTTAGGTATGTGCCATATGGATCTGGAGAACTATTATAGAACTAATTTTGCCTTACTCCAGTTCCATAAATACTCATTGACCGAGATAGAAAATCTCATGCCATGGGAGAGAGACATCTATGTCTCTATGTTGATCGAACACCTGGAAGAGGAAAAACTTAAGGCACAGCAAGCGAATGGCAAGTAAGGCAGAAAGATTAAGAAAGGCATACGAGTTTAAACTCGGAAAAGATCTTGCTGCCAAGTTAACCGATTCACAGATTAAAATTCTTTCTCAATATTATAACTCCTTATCAGAATCAGAGCAGAGTGATATTGATAATAAGATCGCGATGGGAACCTCCAACGATCTTACTGACATGGCTCGTGGAATGGCAGAAGAAAATGAGCAGGACATGGAAGAACCACCTGCTCCACCAGAAGGTCCACCTGAGGATGAAGTAGAACCAGAGGGACCTTCTGGTGCAATCACACTGTATGAAGGTGTAAGAGAAACTGATCTCGTCGATGAAGATGTTGATGAGACTATTCTTCGTGCATTGGGATTAGAAGATGTATTTGATATTGATTATGGAACTTATAGAACTCTCTTAAAAGAGAGAATGATGGCTGACCGTATGGGTCAGAAGATGGATGCTGCTGAAGCAGAGGCAATCACAGAAGAGTTCAAAAGAATAAAAGGAAAGGTTGGTCGTTTCCGTATTAAGAAACAAAAAGTAACTGCTGAAGGAATATCTTCTCCTGGCAGTAGTAATAAAGGAATGAAAAACTTCCTTGCCCTCAAAGGAGATGCACCTGAAGCACCAGCAGAACAAGCAGCACCAACACAAGAGTTTACTAAAGTCAATAGTATTCTTGATGAAATACTAGCAACAATCAAGAATCTCTTTAACTTTGAAAGAAATGCTGAGAGAAAGAGACAGCAAGAAGAAGGTAGAAAGAAAAAGCAAGGAAGAGAAGATAAGTTAGAAGGTGGATCTGGTATTGGAAAGGCGCTTAAGAGTGTTGGAGCAGCAATCTTAAAACCACTTCAAGGACCACTTGATTATATTATCAACTTTATTAAGTATACTTTTCTTGCTAAAGTTGTTGGACCTCTATTAGATTGGTTTGGTAATCCAGCAAATCAGGGAAAAATTGCAGCGATTGGTCGATTCCTCAAAGACTGGTGGCCAGCGTTTGTTGCGGCATACTTATTATTTGGTAATGGACTCTCCAGAGCAGTTATAAAACTGGGAGTGATGTTGGCAAAAGGTGCAGCAAGACTATTAAAGTTTGCTGTTCCAAAGTTACTGGGTCTTATTAAGAGAAATCCAAAGGCAGCTGCAGCTGCTGCACTGTTTACTGCTGGCGCAACAATACCAATGTTGATGCCAGAAACTGTTGACGAACAGGAAAGAAAAGTAGAGGCAGCACCTGGATCTAATGAAGAAAAAATAAAACAACTCAAGGAACAAAAACAAAATCTAAACCTGCTGGAAAAAATGCAGGGAGTTGGATCTGAAATTGACGAACAGATTTTTAAACTTGAATCTGGTGAAACTAAAAAATATAATGAGGGTGGAAAAGTTGAACCACAACTATCACTTGATTTTTCTAATCTTTTCCCATTACTTGATCCAAATTCTTTAGGAGATATATTTGCAGACAAGGGAGGAGAACTCTTATCTGGTATTTCTGACTTTAGAACAAACTTTGCAGATAAAACTGGTGGGATCGATCCCATCATGGCTCTTGGACCAATGGCATTCCCATTGATGGTGGGATTGAACCAGAAAAAGAAGAGATCAAGTACAGCATCAAATCAACAAAGAGATCCTGCTAGAGATATAACAACGAATAGTGGCACTGATGTAACAGGTGCAGGAGTTGATACTCAGTTAGTTCCTGCACAACCTGGCGATATCGTAATGAACAAGGAAGCAGTTGACGCTGTTGGTCCTAGAACTTTTGACACTATTGCTACTAACAGTGGAGCAAAGGTCACTGGTGCTGGTCCTGATACTCAGATGATTGCAGCAAGACCTGGCGAAATTATCATTAATAAAGAGACTGTTAATCGTGTTGGTGCAAATTATTTCTTGGGATTGAACAAGCAGTATGGTGGATCTAATGCTAACAAACCAAAGATGGCAAAGGTTCAAACAGCAATGGGTGGAGGTTTTGTTCTTCCTACCTTCCAAGGTGGTGGTATGGTTGGTGGAGTATCAATGACAGAAGTACCCTCATTTGTTGATACCCCCAAATCAGAATATAATGAAGGCGAAGAGACCCCTAATGTTAGAACACCAAGTCCTGGTGGAGAAGAAGAGAAGAAAGAGCAAGAAGTAGTTCAGTCTAGTGGTGGAGGTGGTTCTATTGCACCAGGAGCAACAACACCAACTGCTGATGGACTAGAAAGTTTAAGTATAGAGCAGTTAAGACAAAAGTTAGATCCCACTGTAACAGGTGCAGCAAATCCAGCAGTATTTAAAGCAGCAAAGCAGGCAAGAGAGCAGGCTAAAGCAGCAGGATTATCAAAAGAACAAATAGAAAAACGAGTTTTGATAGCGACTATTAGAGCAAAACTTGGGTCTCAGAGTGCTTCGCCAGGAAAACCATCTCCTGCGGTCGTAACCTCCTCAAGTTCTCCTATGGTCGGAGCACCAGGATCTATGATGCCAACTGGCAATCTTACAATGAATACAAATATTACTACACCCAGATCTCCTACTACAGGTAAATCACCTGTAGCACCTCAACAAAACCAAGGTGGATTCTTTGGTTTCCTTAAGAATATTGTTACTGCAGTAGTTCCTCAAGCTGCACCGATTGTTAATATGATTGGTGGACTTGGAAGTACTATATCTAAAACATTTGGAGGAGGCGCAGTCAAAGAAAACAGTGGTATGAATATACCTGGCGCTACGGCAGATAGGCAACATATTGATGCACAACCAGGCGAATATGTTCTTCCAAGTAAAACTGTTGCTGCAGTTGGAGGACCACCTGCTTTAGACAAGTTAGTTGCGAGCACAGACAGTAACTCGACTCCAGCAAAACTTGCTCCAGCATCTGCAAAGAAACCAGTTCCTGGTCCACCAGTTTCAGAAGGAACTGCAAGTATGATAACACTTCCCCCAGAGATACAATCGACTGGTGGTGGTCAGAGTGGTCAAGGTGGTCAAACTCAGAGAAAAGTTCCTTCTTTCTCTGCTGTATCACCATACTCTGGTGATCGTGAGAATAACGCAGCAATCTACGGTATTCGATAATGGCATTACCAGCACTATTAGGAGCAGGAATGAGAGCAGCAGGCGGGGCAATGGTCAAGTCTGGTGGAAAGGCAATGGCCAAAGGAATGTTTGGTCGTAAGAATAAAGGTGCTCAGCAAGGTCAACCAGAAGTCCAAACGGTTAATGTCAAAGTTGTAAACGATAGACCTCAAACTGGAAATCAAGTTTCTGGCATGAGTTCTTTCTTGAGTCTTCCTACTGCTAAAATGATTGCAGGTGGAAAGGGTAGTGGTACTAAGGGAGTAGAGGAAAGACTCAAATCTATTAGGGATCTCTTTGCTGAAAGATTTGCATATGCAAAAAATAGATCTCGTCAACAAAACTTAGAAAAAGATCGCCAAAGAAAACAAAAGAGAGAAAAAGATTTAGAAAAGCAAGAGAAGGAAGAAAAATCAAAACTTAAATCCAAAAATGCTCTTCCTAAGATTGGACTGTTTGATGGCATTAGAAACTTTTTACTTTATACACTCTTAGCATTTTTAGAAAACAAGTTTAATTTTACTTCTCAACTTATTAAGTTACTTCCAACCATTAACAAAGTAATGGACTTTGTTGTTGATTGGGGTGGTAAGATTTTAGATGGATTAGCAACACTCATAGAGTTTGGATATAAAGTTGTTGATTCAACAAGAGGATTTATAAAAACTATTGGAGGAGAAGGTGCCCTCAAAGTATTTGATAATGTTTTAGGTGCTGTAAACACCGTATTGAATCTATTATTTGTTTATGCAATGGCACAAAGTGCCTTTGGATTTGGTGGCGGTGATAGTCCTAAGAAACCAAAACCAAGAACAAAACCAAGACCTGGCACTGGTGGAAGACCAAAAGTAACAGGAACTGGAGGAGGACCTGCTGGAAGACCAGATATCAGGAATCCATTAAGAACAAGACCAAAAGTAACAGAAACTGGAGGAGGACCTGCTGGGAAACCAGACATCAGAAATCCATTAAGAACAAAACCAAAGATAACTGGAGATGCTCCAAGACCAGGAGTGCTAAAAGGAGTTCGTGATGCAATAGGTAGCTTTGGCAGTGGTCTCTTTAGAGGAGTAACTTCTCCTGGAAAATCTATTGTTGAAGGGGTTACTGCTGTAGGAAAAACTGCTTACAATATTGGTAAGGGCGCTATAGATGCCACAATCGCATTTGGAAAAGGTGCATCCAACTTATACAAATCAACCGTAACTAAACTTAAGGACTCTGTTGGTGGATTAGTTAATAAGGGGAAAGAGGCTTTATTGGAATGGATGAGTAAGCAAGATGGTTTACTTGGAAAGATCGGAAAAGCTGCTCCAGATTTCTTTAAAAAAGTAGGAAAGTATGTTCCTTTTGTTGGTGATGTAGTTGGTTTTGTTTTTGATGTTGTTGGTGGTATAGACTGGAGAAGGGCACTGATTCGTGCTGTAACTGGTGCTACTATTGATGCAGGATTTACTGCACTGATGGGTGCTCTTGGAGTTGCAACACCATTTACTGGTGGTGCATCTGGATTATTAGCAACTGCTATCTATACTGCATACATGGCAGCAGATATTGCAGCAGGTGGATTTGGAACGATACTTGGTGATAAGATTGCAGACTTCTTCAAACTCCCAATGAGGGCTGGTGAGAAGGGTGGTGATGCTCCTGCACCAAAATCTCCTGGATCAGAAGCAGATGTTAAAAAAGTTCAAGAAGAACTTGCTAAGAAAGCAGCATCTGACGCAGAGTTTGCAAAGAAAATTGGTGGAACCCAAAATACAAAACCACAAATACAACAACCAGCACCTCCTTCGCCTTCAACAAACACTGAAGCAAAAAGTTTTGGGGGATTTGTTTCTGCTTATGAAGATGGTGGAGAAGTAAGTGATCAACAAGTTGAAAAGAAACTTCTGAAGAAAGATAAGGTACATGTTCTGAGACCATCTTCATCAGAAGGTCAAGAAGGAAAATCATCACCTTCTGATGGGTTAGGTGGATTCTTTGCTGGAATATTTGGCAAAAAGAAAGATGAATCTACAGGAGATAAAACAAATCTAGGGGTTGATTACTTAGTAGAAACAGGTAAGCAGTTTTCAACCGTTCCTGTTATTGGTCCAATCCTTGCGCTTGCTGTCAATAAACTTCTGGGAAATGATGTCAAATCAAATGACTTTATGGCTGCAGCAAATAGTATTGTTAACTTTGCTTTATTAAATGCTAGTGGCAAAATAGAATCTGCTGGAGACTTTGAAAAATATGTTAGAGTGTTTAATGTTGGTGGACTTGTTGATGCATCTGCAGATCTTGGAGACACTATGGAAACTTCCAGATCGCTTTCTAGATTTTTAGAGACAAAGTTTGATGCTCTTAGTCTACCAAAGGCACCAGATGCACCTGCTCGTGGAGGTCCTGGTGGTGGTGATGGAACAACTGGTCCTCAAGGTGTGGGAGGATATGATTCTGCAACAGGCGAGTATATGGATTATACTGGCGGTGGTGGTCTTGGTGGTGGAGGAGTTTATAAACCAATCTTGGATCTGATTGCAAAATATGAATCTGGTCCTGGTGGTTATGAATCCATGTATCCATCAACAAAACTACCAGGTGCAACTAAAATGACGATTGCTGAGGTTGCTAGAAAAGCAACTGGTGCTGTTGGAATGTATCAGAACATGCCTGAATTTTTGGTTGGAAGAGCTAAGGCAGTTGGTTTAGATCCAAATAAAGATCTTTATAATGAGGAGAATCAAAGAAAGATTGCTGTTTATTTGATAGAAAAGGGTCAAGCTGGTGTTACTCCTCAAATGTTGAAGGATAACCCAGATGAAGCAATGATTAGACTTGCTAGAGTCTGGGCAGCAATACCTGTTCCTAAAGACATGCAAGGTCATGCAGGTCCTATAAAGAAAGGTCAATCTTATTACTCTGGAGTGGGAAGTAATAAAGCGCACATTACTCCAGAAATGATGTATAAAGCAATGGGAGCATCTGTTCAGATACAGGCAGATATTGCGAGTGGAAAACTCACACCAGGAGTTCCAGGTGGTCCAGGTGGTGATCCAGCAAAAGGTAAAGATGGAAAACCAATAGCGGTTAGTGGAGGAAGTGTTGTAGCAATCGGTAAAGATCTTGTTTCAAAAGGATTTGCTGTAGCAGAACACCCAGACTTTACAAAGAAAACTCCAGCTGGATCTTACACTCCAGGTAGTGGACATGTTTCCAATGTTCACAAAGGTAGGGGTCACTATGAAGGAAGGGCGATTGACGTAACTGACTGGAGAGGAAGTCTTGCAGATTCTCAGGCAAGATATCGTAAAGTATTAGATTCCCTCTCTGGAAATCCAAGTATCAATATGTTGATTCATGATACTTGGGGATTCCAAGATACAACTGGAAAGAGTGGACCTGGCGGTCATGGTCACCCAACTCACATGCACATTGAAACTAAAAAAGAAGGTGGTGGTCTGATCGGCAAATCAACTAAAGAATATGGAAACCTTTCTCAGAAGGCATCATATGAAAAAGGTGGCGGAACTGCGGTTGTGATTAAACCAATCATCATTGAGAAACAGTCACAGAATAACTTTATGATGAATCCTATGGATAAACTTACATTTAGTGCAAGTGAACGGTTAAATAATACAAACGCAGTCACAAGCAGAGGATAAAATGGCTCATTGGGCAGACCTATTACCAAGTAAAGCGACTGAACCTGGTAATATTGAAAAGTTTATTATCAAGTCTGACTACACAGATGATCTAGACATCTCGATGGGTATTGTTGAGTTGCATTATTATGAGTCTATTTTGGACACTACTGTTCGTGTAACAGCACAGGTTGTTGATTCTAGCCTTAGAAAAGCAGCGATTCAAAAGAAAATTGGATATGAAGCAGCAACTGAAAATGATCAAGTTTTTGAAGCACCTGGAGATGACAACACTACGCTTACGGGTGGAGAAAAAGTAGAGTTGTCTTTTAGTGATAACGCAGGAAATCAACTTTCTTTTCCTGAGTTAAGAGTTCAAGCAACTCGAAATCAGATGGAGAATAGTAAAGCGAATGTTTTTATTATCGACGTATTTTCTTCAGAGTCTATAAAAAATGAGTTCACTGCAACCAGAGTTGAGGAAAGATATCAAGGTAAAATATCCGATTCAGTAACTTCTATTCTGAGAGGAAAACTACAAACTGATAACACGATTGAGATTGATCAAACTTTGAATGAAATGACCTTTAATGGAAATACTCAGAAACCTCTCTATAAATGCGTTTGGTTAGCTAAAAGATCGGTTCCTGAAGAACAACCAGGTGCTCTTGGAGGAACTGCTGGTTACTTTTTCTGGGAGTCTGCAAATGAAGGTGGCGCTGGTAAACGATATTGCTTTAAGTCAATCGATCTAATGATGGCAAAGGGACCAAAGGTAACATTAAAATATAGTGATACTCCTAGTTCAGATATTAAGCATTATGAGTTCACAAAGAACACTGATGTAAAAGAAAAGATCAGTAATGCTGCATTCTCATCCAGTCAGTTGAGAACATTAACACCATGGAATGAAGCATATGGAGCAGGTGACAACAGCAGCACTTCTGTTGAAGAAGCGAGTGAACTTGGAGGAACAGAACACCCAAAGATTGCAAAGGATTTGAATCTTCCCAATACCCCAACAAAAATCGCTGGTAAGTTCACTGATACTGGAACTTTACCTAAAGGTTTCTCACTGGGAGAACAGTTACCAAGATCAAAACAAAAAGACTTTGATGTTGATGCAATCATGAGGCAATCACAGCAAAGATACAATCAACTGTTTACTTTCAAACTTTCTATTACGATTCCTGGTAACTTTGGAATCAGAGCTGGTGATACAATCTTTGTTGATTTTCCGCAACAAGAATGGAAAGATACTCGTGGAGACAGTAAATTAAAAGGTGGAAAATACATGGTTGTTGATGTCTGCCATCTCTTAAGAACAGAAGACACATATACAAAGTTAAATCTTGTGAGAGAATCTGTATTCAAGTGATGCAAAACTGGGATATATATGATATAGTCAGAGAGTATGTATTAGAGTAAACCTAAACAGAAACTTCAAATGGAAAACATCGAAACCCACATTGAAAAAGACAAAAAGATTCTTGATGATCCAACTATCTCTCCTCAACAACGTCGTCACATCGAAGGAGAGTTAACTGATCTTGAAGCATATCATGAGAGACATCCAGAAGATCATCATGATCCCACATCATTAGAACTTTACTGTGACGCAAATCCAGACGCACTAGAGTGTAGAGTATACGAGGATTGATGGCAGATAACTACAATAATGAAATATTAGGAGATGGTTCTTTCTTCTGGTGGACTGGTCGGGTTGCCGACGATGATACCTGGAGAGAGAACCAGCTTGATAAACTACGTCCAGATCCTGCTCGCCCAGGATGGGGACAAAGAGTTAAAGTAAGAATATTCAGAAACGATCCAGCAGATAAAAGTGTTCTGCCTGATGACGTTTTGAAGATGGCAGATATTGCTAACTCTCCAAACGCAGGTAGTGGGGCTGGTGGTGCAAAAGCAAGTCATAATATAAGACAAGGTGATCTGGTATGGGGATTCTTCAAAGATGGAATAGATCAGAATGAGCCTGTTCTGGTAGGAGTTCTTGCTCATGGTTCACAAACAGAACTGTATCCTGGTGATCCCCCACCACCTCAAGGATTTTTAGCAAGAACTGATTATAAGGGTCGCAGTGGTGATAAAACGGTTCATAGAAAGGATCAGGTTGGTGGTAGTGGAAAACCAAGAGAACAAAACGATGATCCAAACCAAACTCCAAATGCAAACTATGATAAAGAGGTAGACGACTCAAGAAAAACTCCTGTCAAAAGTAACTGTGAGAAAGATAATCCAGAAGTAAAAGGGATTCAGATGGTAATACAAAACCTTCTGACTCTTACACAGTATGCAAAGAAAGCATCTCAAAGTGCATCTGGTAGTCAAGGATTTTCTGCTGCGGGAGCTCCAAACTTTATTGACTCTGAAATAAAAAAAGCATCAAAAATAGTTGCTGGATTTTTGAAAGATGTTTTGGCAAAAGGAAGAGGTGCAGCAGTAAAAGAAATCAATAAAACACTTGAGCAGATTACTCCAGCACTATTTCCAAATCAAAGAGATGATGCAAAGAAAGGTATCGAAAAAGCAACTGATACATTAACTTGCGTATTTAATAAGATTATTGCTGGTTTAATATCTTTAGTAGAAAGTCTATTAAAAGATCTAGTTAATAAGTATGTTACTGGACCTATCTGTGCTATTGAAAATTTTCTTGGGCAAGTCATAGAAAATGTTCTTGGTCAAATTACAGATGCTATTGATAGTGTTTTTCAGACTTTAAGTTCTTTATTTGGTGGAGCATTAGAAGGTATCAGTGGCGCATTAGATATTGTAAGCAGCGTTCTTGGTATCGCTTCTAGTATTCTTGAGTTCTTCTCTTGTGATGAAGATAAAAACTGTCCAACTTATGATGGATGGACATTTGGTGCAGGCGCTCAAACTTTACCATCCATTTCAGATGGATTTGGAAAGAAACTTCAAGGTATTGTTAATGGTCTTGGTGATGGTGGAGGTTCTCAAGGACAATGTAATACTTCAGGATTCCCTTGTGGACCACCGACTGTAGAGTTTTATGGTGGTGGTGGAAGTGGAGCATCAGGAAACGCAGTTGTCTCTGTGACTGGTGCAATCTTGGGTATTGACATCACAAATCCAGGTCAAGGATACTCATCTCCACCAACTGTTTCTATCGGTGATGGCTGTGGTAATGGTAGTGGTTCGGTTGCAAAAGCAATCATTGGACCATTGACAGGCATTCTTTTTGATGGAACAAATGGAGACTCTCTTGTACAAGGTGATGCTGGATACACTCCACCTATTGGTATTACCGACGTTGAGATGGTTGATGTTGGTTTGAACTATCTACCAGCTCCTGATGGAAGTGTTGGTGGTGGAGGAGTTACTATTGCAAATCCAGGTGATGCAGTCTACACTGACCCAGATGGTAATCTAGAGTATTATGATTCTGGTGCTACTGTTCCTGTTCAAGAGGGTGGCAGTATTGGACTTTCTCCTGGTGTGGAGGCACAAATCTATGACGATGATGGTAACTTAGTTCAAGAAATCGTCGGACAAGGACTTCTGAATCCAGTTACTGTTGAGTTTGATACTCTGCAGCCATTTGGAGTTTATGAATATATTGGTGAAGGTGGAGCAGGTAGTCAAAATCTTCCACCATCTCAGAATCCAGATGAATGGTTGTATCTTGGATCAACTGGAGTTGGTGGAGATGGTGTTCCTGCAGGTGCTGGAACTGATACTGGTGCTACTGGAACTGGAGCAGGAACTGTTGGTGGTGGCACAGGAACAACTGGAACAACTGGAACGGTTGGAGGCACTGGAGGAGTTGGAACTGGAACTCAGATTGCAATCTTTGATGATGCGGACCTGAACAAGTGGGATCCAGATGCAATCTATTATAATGGATCTGTGATTAAATATAACTCTAATCCTCTTACTGGATCATTCACAGTTCCAGGTGCTCCAGATCCAGACACTTTAACTGTGATTGATTCTGGATCAGAGTTGACGAGTGGAAATAAATATCCAGTGGTACTGAGTTTGAAATCTATTGTTATTGTAAATCCAGGTTATTCATACTCTCCAGATGATCAGATATTCATTACACCAAATAATGGTGCAAATCTCTCTGTTGAGTATGATCAGTTTGGTAAAGTTACCAAAGTAAATGTTATCAATCCTGGTTTAGGATTTACAGATGTGCCAGAGATTGGTATAATATCATTGACAGGATATAATGCAACCTTTAGACCAATCTTCGACATTAGAAGATTATCTGAGGAAGATTTTGAAACCCTACCACAGGGAACAGATATTATCAGTGTAGTAGATTGCGTAGGTAAGTTCTAATGTCAGGATCAGGAGGAGAAAAAAAGGATTTCCAAGTAGTTGAGTATGGAAATACTCATGGAGAAGTCCGCTTTGGTCATTTGTGGGGGAAAGAAGGCAGTAATGTTCAATCTGATGTATGTCTTCAGGGATCAGATCCTATTCATTATATCACCTTAGAAAAAGGTGCTAAGAGTAATGGAGAAAGAACTGGTTGGACATGTCTTCGTAATCCAGCAGTCTTTGAAGTAAAATGTGGCGACAACGTTGATGAAGACAAACCTGCCGTCATGATTGAAGCCATCAATGGTGATATTGTTTTAAAGGCATCTAACGGTAAGATCAGACTTCAAGCACTTGATGTTGACATTCAAGCGATTGGAGAAGACAACAAACGAGGAGTTATTGATCTTAAAGCAAATGAAACGATTAACCTTGACGCAAAAATTGTAAATCTTGGTTCAAATAAAACAACTGCAATGAAAATATTATCGACAGGTATTGGAGAGATGACATTTAAAACATCGCTCACAATGTATTCTGGTATTGGTAAAGCAATCACCTCTACTGTTGGGAAAGGTGGAAAAGATTCTAAGTTAGGTGGAAGAGATTTCTTAGAAGGTCCTGTTAATGGCGGCACATCATCGATTCTTGGAGGTATACTTTAATGGCAATGGAATTTGACGATCTTGCTGTAGGCAAGAGACTTTTTGTTGGTGAAGGATCTCCTATTGCACTTGGTCTAGGTCCAACAGAGATTCGTGGATCTGGATATGTTGAGGGTCCTGTGATTATCGGAGATCCATCAAGATTTCCGATAGTTGCTGCTAACTTGATGGTTGCTCAATGTGAAAATGACGACTCACCCACACCAATTATTCCTGGAGCAATCTGTGGATTTAATCATAGTCCATATTCTCTTGCGGTTGATGGTGATGCAGCATTTTTCCAAAACTGTACTCTTAATGGGCAGATCGAAGTAGGAACTCATGTTCTTGCTCAAGGTGAAGTTATCTCTAGATTTGGTGGAGGATTCCATATCCTCTCGATGAAGAAAAACTTTGATATTCCTCACCCATCCAAAGAAGGATGGCGTTTGAGACACACTTGCCCAGAAGGACCTTATAATGATGTCTATATTC
>Ga0099849_1000836_pt1 | contig 14351 bp, 1 predicted proteins | sample CB_VirMetaG_4_FD_78177 | JGI IMG/M metagenome (GOLD analysis project Ga0099849, IMG submission 78177) | Freshwater to marine saline gradient viral communities from Chesapeake Bay - CB_1508_1M Viral MetaG | ecosystem: Environmental > Aquatic > Marine > Coastal | place: USA: Chesapeake Bay... | reverse complement strand
GAGTGCTGGTGAGGGATATTCAAATAAGAGAAGATTATTTGATAATGTTGGAGTCAACACTGCAACTGATACATTTACAATCAAAAATCATGGATACAAGAATAAGGAGATTGTAAGGTACTCTATTGGTGTTAATACAGTAACTGGTATTAGTGAAGGGACAGATTATTATATCACTAGTGCAACCATTGATACATTTAAACTTTCATCTGTAGGGTCTGCTGGAACTACTGGTGCAGATCTGGACTATGATTACAATAACAATGTGTTTGTTGATCTGACTTCAGAGGGTGATGGATCATTCAATTATCAACCCATCACTGTAAGTGTAACTGGTGTAAACAATTATATCCCATTTGCTGGTCAGGATGTTACTTGTAGAGTACAACCTGTTTTTAGAGGATCAATCAAGTCAACTGATATGACTGCAGGTGGTGTTGGATATGGTTCCTCTGATATTCTTAATTTTGATAAGCAACCCCTTATCACACTTATAAGTGGAGAGAAGGCAGAACTTCAACCTATTATTTTCAATGGATCTATTGTTGAAATCATTGTATTGAATTCAGGTTCAAGATATAATTCTCCACCAAACCTCAAAATCAATTCACCAACAGGAAACTTTGCTCTTCTGACTCCTATTCTTGTAAATGGTCAGATCACTGAAGTAAAAGTTATTAAGGGTGGTTCTGGATATGTTAAGGATACTACATCAATTGATGTGATTTCTGCAGGAATTGGAGCAAAACTTAAACTAGTTAATGATGTCTGGTCAATTAACTTGTTTGAGAAGAACATTGATATGTTTGGTCAGGATGATGGATTTATTGCACAGAATCTGACTGGAGAATCACTTCAATATTATCATCTCTATGCTCCAAGAAAATTAAGACAGAGAATTTTTGCACTTGAAAATAGTAGTGAAATTGATAATGCAAAATATGGAGTTCCTGATTTTATTGAACAGAATGGTATAGAAGTTCCAAGTCAAAATCACTCACCAATTATTGGTTGGGCATATGATGGTAATCCAATTTATGGACCATATGGTTATGCAAATAAAGATGGATCTGGTGGTATCAAAAAGATGAAGTCTGGTTATGAACTGGATGCTGTTACAACAAATAGACCCAATTATACACCTGGATTCTTTATTGAAGATTTTAATTTCACAGACAGTGGTGATCTTGATATCCACAATGGAAGATTCTGTATAACTCCTGATTATCCAAATGGTGTTTATGCTTATTTTGCAACTATAAACACTGTTACTGATTCTATTGGAACGTTTGAAAATAATTTCAGACCAACATTCCCATATTTCATTGGAGAATCTTACAAATCATTACAAGATGAATTCAATTTCTCTAATAATTCTTATCAAAGCATCTATGATTTAGAAAAAGACAAGTGGTTGAGATATACAAACACTTACAATTTTGAAAGTCCTTTTGCTGGATACAATTATGTGTTTGATTCCAACAAATTAAGAGAACTGACTTATAATGTTGTAAACACATCAAGGGGACAAGTTGAGTCTATTAATATTAAATCTGCTGGAGACAACTACAAATTTGGTGATAGAGTTATTTTTGAAAATGAAAATACTGGTGGATTTGGTGCATATGCAAAAGTCAATAGACTGAAAGGAAAAACAATCAATTATATTGAGGCATCAACACTTGATTATGAAAATGTTGAATTTGTCCCATCAGGCAATAACAAGACATATATTGGTTTTGTATCTTCTTTCCATGAATACTTAAACAGAGATATCATTAATGTCTCTGGTATTTCAAGTTTCTACAAAGGTTTTGATTCAACATACAGGATTGGTGTTTCAAGTGAGAGTTATTCACTTACAGTGGGTATTGATTCAACAGCAAATACTGGATTTGTTACTTTCTTCAATGTAAATGGTGATCTTGATAACTTTGTTCCAAATTCAATCTATAAGATTAACAATGAAAAGGTAAAAATTCTGAGTGTAGATAAATTAAGTTCTAGAGTCAGAGTTTTAAGAAATCAGGAAAGTACAGTTGGAACTGCTCATTCAAGTGCAGATTCTATGGTTGAAGTTCCAAGAACTTTCTCAATCAATGTGGGATCATTTACTACATCAAAACTGATTGAAAGAAATAATGAATTCTATATTGATCCTGCAGAGACTGTAGGTGTAGGCACTGTAGTTGGTACAGGAACCACTGTAACTATTGCTAATCCTGGTGCAGGGAATAGCAGTGTATATCTCACTGCTCAAAGAATTTTCATCCCAGGTCATGGTCTTAAACTGAATAGCAAACTCTTATATGAAACAAATGGTGGTGGAACAATCCTTTATTGGAATGGTGTTGATAATACTGTAAATTATGGTGCAAATCTGACTGATATTGAAACCCTATATGTTGCACCAATAAATGATGACTTTATTGGAATTAGTTCAAATAAAGTTGGATTTGGTACTACTGGTGGTTATGTGGGACTTAACACAAACACTGGTCTACTCTTCTTCACGAGTGTAGGAACTGGAAATACTCATAGTTTCACAACTGTAAATGATAATGTTCTGACTGCTACAGTAAGAAAGAATATTATCACAGTGGGCACTGCATCAACTCATGGTCTTCAAATCAATGATTCAGTTGTTATTGATGTAACTCCCCAATCACAAGACAACATCATTGTAAAATACAATGATTACAATAGAAGAATTGTATTTAATCCAATTGACTTTACAAGTGCTGGTGTTAACACAGTCAGAAATACCATCAATGTTGGAACAAACAAATTACTGAAAGGTGATAGGGTCATTCACACTTCAGCAAATCCTGCTGTGGGTCTTGATGATCAAGCAATGTATTATGTCTATCCATATTCATCCTCTGAAATTAGATTAGTAAGAGAAAAATATGAATTAGATAAGGCATCACCAAATTTTGTTGGTATAACAAGTGTTTCTAATGGAACCATTTCTAGAATCAATCCTACAATCAACTCATTTAAGAACAATGATGTAGTTTTTGATATGTCTGACTCAAGTTTGAGTTTTGATAAGACTGGAACTTTGTTCAGTGCATTTGAACTTCAATTCTTCACAGATGTCCAATATCAAGAGAGATTCTACACTACATCAGAATCAAATAGATTCAATATTATTGAAGAGGGTAAGGTTGGTATTGATTCAACTGCAAAAGTAACGCTGAGACTTACTGATGGTGTTCCAAAAACTCTTTGGTATAAGTTTGAGCAGAGATCAAAATCACTGTCTCCAGATGTAAAAGAGATCATTGTTGATGATTCAGTAAAACTAAACAACCAAATTAATGTTGAAAAGACATCATATGATGGTGTTCATTCAATTGTTGGTGTAGGAACTACTACCTTCTCTTATTCAATTCCTGAAACCCCACAAATCACAAGATTTGATACAAATAACTCAAATAACAGTTATATCACAAATTCAAAGAATGCTCTGGGTCCAATTGCAGGATTTAATTTTGAAACAGGAGGATTCCAATATAAAGTTCCACCTGGAATTTCATCTGTACAGAGTTATTTTGGAAAAGGTGCAGATCTTGAGGCAAATAGTTCAAATATTGGTAATATTTTATCATTTGAAACAGAAAATGTAGGATTTAATCTTCCTTCAGATAAAACTCTTACTCCTACTGCTAATATTCCACAAGTTTTAACAATTAATCCTCTATTTTCTTTTGAAAATATTGGAATTTCCTCTGGTGGACTGAATTACATCAAAGCACCACAACTTGTTGTAATTGATGGTGAAACTGGATTAGTGGATAATAATGTTGAATTGACTTATGAACTTAATGATAGAGAAGTTACCATCATTAAGAACACTTTTGGTCTGAATGGTACAACACCAAGAATTGTTCCAACTCAAAACTCAAATGGTGTTGGAATTTCATCAATTGTATACAATAATACCACAAAAATTGTTAGAGCATACCTTGATCAGCAATTCAGTTCATTTACACCATTCCCATACTCTGTTGGGGATAAAGTTCTCATTGAAAATGTGAATGTTGGTCTTGGATCAACAGGAAAAGGATATAATTCCTCAATCTATGGTTACAAACTGTTTGAACTCACAAGCATTGACCCACAATTGGGTGGAGATGGTGCATATATTGAATATTCAATGAATGGATTGCTCAAGAACAGTGAAGTTCCAGGTGCAATGGATCCAAGTATCTCTGTTGCAAGAGCAATCCCTGAATATCAGTTCCCAATATTTGATCCTAAACTGAAATCTAATGATTTCTTGATTGGGGAAGCAATTGTATCTGGAATTAAGAAAGGAAGAGTCGCAAGATGGAACCCAATCAATGGTCTGTTGATTGTAGAGACCAATAATGAGTTTATTCCTGGTGATGTTGTGGAGGGTCAGTCATCCTTTACTCAAGGACCACTCAATACTGTAAGAATCTTTGATGGAACTCTCTTGACTGGTGCTGGTGCAACAGTTGTTGATGGTTGGCAGAATGAAGTTGGATTCTTGAATGATAATCTCCAAAGAATTCCAAATAATGAGTACTATCAAGACTTCTCATACTCCATTAAATCAGAAATCCCATATGAAACTTGGAATGAACCAGTAAGTGCATTAAATCATACTCTTGGATTTGCAAAATTCTCTGATCTTGAGGTTATAAGTCAAGCTGATTCTGGTTCTGATGCAAAAGTTGATATTCTTGAAAGTGTTGTTTCATTGTTCTTGGATATTGAGAGCACATCAAGTGTTCATACCAAGGCAGACTTTGATACAGCAGTTGAAATTGCAAAACAATTCCCAGGATATGAAGTATCTGATGAAATTAAGTTTGAAAATAGAATTATCACAGATTACTTTGAGTCTGTTGGAAATAGAGTCCTTTCTGTTGATGATTTCAGTGATGAATTCAATAGTAATGCTAGATCTGAAAAATTCACAAAGGTTGCAAACTATCAGAACAACTTTATCTACAACAAGCACTTTGCTCACATCAGAGATAGATTGTTTACTGGTGAAAGACAGAGTGTAATCATTCAAACTCTTCAAGATGATTCTGGTCTTGGATATATGAATGAATATGGAAGACTATTCACAGCAAATGATCTTGGAAACTTTGACTTCTTATATGGTAGCATAACTGATGGATGGGATTTGGTGTTTAATCCTGTTAAATTTAAGAACAATAGTTATGATGTCTCACTAACATCATTTAATATTACTGATGATATTGTTGGAGTTGGAACAACTGCTATTGGAACTATTGTAAACACAACTTCCACACAGACAGATGTATCTGCAAATACAGTAACCACTCTTGCCTCCATTGGTACATCATACAGAGCACACAAAGTTCTTGCTATGTTTGATAGTGGAAGCAATGAATATAGTGCAACTGAACTGAATATCATTCATGATGGAACTAATGTTGATACTCTTGAGTATGGAACCATTGATAATGACCCAGATGGTCCTGTAACAGGTTTTGGAACCTTCAACACATATATCAGTGGTGGAAACCTTAAAATTGATTTTACACCCAATACAGGCATAGCTTGCACTGCTAATCTCTCTATCATTTCAATCTCTGATAATGAGACAACAGTAGGTGATAATTCAATGAACCTTTCTAGGTTTGCATCAGCATATTCATCAATCAGTGCATCAGGAACTCCATCTGCAGTTGGTTTTGCTACTATCACCACCCCATATGAATCTGCATACTTCTTCATTGTTGCTGAAGACACAACAAACAGTAATTATGAGTGTTTTGAAGTCTGTGCTCTTTACAATGGTTCCAATGAATATTTTGTTGAATTTGCAAATGTATCTACAGGAGCAACAATTGGACAAGTTGGTATTGCATCAATTACAAATGGTGCAGAACTAACATTCACACCAAGAGCAAATGTTGCTGTTCAATTAAGAGCATTTGAACTTGAATTGCAAGTTGATTCTGATAATGGAAATCCAAATCTTATTGATTATGAAAATGTAAAATACTTCAACAAGGCAGGAACATATACTGGAACTGCACAGGATCTTAAAGTCAAATTTGACCTTCTCCATAATGATCTTCCTATCTTTAAGAGAGATTTTGATGGAAGTTCCTCAACTATTATTGATGTTACAAACAATAAGATGATTATTCCTAATCACTTCTTTGTAACTGGTGAAAGAGTAACATATTCAACAGTTGCAGGAGCAGGTTCATCATTAAGTGTTGGTATTGTTACACAAACAATTGGTGGAATTAGCACAGACAAACTTCCTTCTGATCTTTATGTTGTTAAGGTAGATGAAGCAGGTTTGAGATTTGCTGAAACTGCAGCAGATGCATTATCAAGTCCTGCAAATACATTCACTTTCTTATCAGTTGGTGTTGGTCAATCACATAAGGTTGTATCAAGAAATCAAGATGCAAAGTGCTTATTTGCAATTGATAATATGATTCAAAGTCCTTTGTCTAACACTGATATTACATCTTCACTCTCTGCTGATGTTGATACTAATGTGGTTATCTCTACATCAGGTATCACATCAATCACAACAAATGATTTGATCAAAATTAATGATGAAATCATGAAAGTTGATGGTGTGAATGTTGGTGGTCAGAACAATCTACTGGTATTAAGAGCACAACTGGGTTCATCTCTTGAATTCCATACTTCAGGTGATGCTATCAGAAAGGTTTCTGGTGATTATACCATTAGAGAGAATCAAGTTGTCTTTATTGATCCACCATTTGGTCAAATTCCTTTGAGCACAACAACTGGTGATCCTAGCTACAGAGATTGGGAAGGTATTACAACTAATTCCACTTTCCAGGGAAGAACATTCCTGAAGAATGCTCTTGAAAATACCACAAATGAGACTTATTATAATAACTATGTCTTTGATGATATCTCCACCCAATTTACAGGTATTAAGAGTGATTTCACATTGCAATCAAATTCTTCAAATGTAACAGGCATTTCAACAGATAATGCAATCATTTTGATTAACAATATTCTGCAAGAACCACAAGGTCAGCAGAGTCCTGATCTCCAACCGGGTGGATTTGATCTTACAGAATCATCTGGTTCTACAGAAATTGATTTCATTGGTGTAGGAAATAGTTTTGGTCATGATCAAGGTGCAGCAACTATTCCTTCTGGTGGATTGATTGTATCAGTTGGTTCCTCTGAAGGATTTGGATATCAACCTCTTGTAGCAGCAGCTGGAACAGCAATTGTCTCTGGTCTTGGAACTATTTCAAGTATCAGTATTGGTAATAGTGGTTCAGGATATAGATCTGGTATTCAAACTGTAAATGTTGGTGTTTGCACTCATAGCACTGGTTTGGTCAATCTTACTATTGTTGGTGTTGCAACTGTATTAGATGGTCATGTAACTGGTGTTGCTATTACAAATCCTGGAGCAGGATTTACACATTCAAGTGCTCCATTTGTTGTAATTGATGATCCATTATCATATTCAAATGTTCCATTGATTTACAGCTCTGATTCTGCATCTGGTGTTGGAACAGAGGCAACTGTTGATATTGTGGTTGGTCAAGGTTCAAGTGTTATTGATTTCTCAATTAATGATGGGGGATATGGATTTGGAAATAATGAAATTCTTACTGTTGCAATTGGTGGAACAACTGGTATTCCTACTGATACTTCTAAAACCTTCTCTGAATTCCAACTCACAATTGAGTCTGTATTCAAAGATAAGTTTAGTGGATGGTCTGTTGGTCAACTACAAACATTTGATAACTTTGATGACCAATTCAATGGATTGGAAAAGGTATTCAGATTGCAAATTGAGGGAACAACCACACCAATTAAATCAAGACCTGGTTCTCTTGTAGATGTTGAGCAAGTATTATTGATTTTCTTGAATGGTGTTCTTCAAAAACCTGGTGAGGCATACACATTTAATGGTGGATCTTTGATTACTTTCTCACAGCCACCAAAGAAAGGTGATACTTCTAAAGTATTGTTCTATAAGGGTGGTGGTGATATTGATGTTGTGTTTAATGATGTTGCTGCTTCAATTAAGGTTGGTGATGATGTTCAACTCATTAATGATCCTTATAGAGGTCAATCGCTCTCACTTAAGCAGAATCCAAGAACTACAATTGGTATTAATACATTAGACTCATTTGAGACAAATCCATATAATAGTGCAACACAACCTGGTGTAAGTATGGATAGAACATTATCCAGAATTGCATATTGGACAAAACAACTTAATGATATCATTGTTGATAATGAAAATATCAATAAGGACAGACCTGAATATGAACCTGATGTTTTCCCTGCAGCATTTGTAACAAGTGAAGTTGGAACTGGTAGTACACAAGTTTATGTTGATAATATTAGACCACTGTTTAATTCATCAAATGAAAATCCAACAAACATCTACAGAGATAAAATTGAGTTGATTTCTCAAAATACAATCATTTCAGCAGCAGGAACAGCAACTGTTTCATATGCAGGAACAATTTCATCTCTGAACATCACTAATGCAGGTCTTGGTTATTCATCAACACCTACAGTTACAATTGCAGGTCAAGTTGGTATTGCAAGCACTGCTACAGGTATTGCTATACTATCTGGTGATACAGTTGGTGTATTGAGTGTTACAAATGCAGGTAGTGGTTATACAAATACCAATCCTCCTGTTGTATTGGTCAGTTCACCATCCTATGTTTCAGAAGAAATTGGTATCACAACATTTGCTGGTGATTATGGAAAAATTGTTGGATTCAGTACACAAGTTGATGGAGCAAAACAGCAATTAGTCCTTGATCTTTATGTTCCAACTGACTCCTTTATGAGAGATTCTGATTATGTTGGTGCAGGCATTACAGTAAGTGGTATTTCAACTGGTGACTTCTTTGTTGTAAGAAACTCAAATGTTTCTCTCAACAGTGGTATTGTTACTTCACTGAAGACTGATAATTCAACAACCCTTGGTATTACAACTACATTCATTGACTGCCTCTTCCAAGCAGAAAGTGTACAGCAAGTGAATGCTAATGTGATTGGTGTTGGTGTTACTGCTTTCATCAGAGTAGAGGTAAATGTTGATGATGTCTCAACAACATCAGGTCTTGCTCTTACAAACTTCTATGGTGATTATACTTGGGGAAGAATTGATTTCAATGGAAGAGGAAGTGTTCCACAGCACTTCTCATTCTATGCAGAAAATGGATCTAGTGGATTATCAACATCTGCACTTTTAGTCAGAGCAAATCCACTCAAGTCTTCAAACTATATTATTGTCTAGATTGTCTAAATAGGAAAAAAAGTCCTCAATAAAATGGCAGCGATAATTACTGATCAAATGAGAATATTGAACGCACAGAATTTTGTTTCTGGTGTTCAATCAACCTCAAATTCATATTATACCTTCATTGGACTACCAAATGCTACTGATTATAGTAGCACTTGGGATCAGAATCCTCCTGGACCTAAAGATAGTTATTCAAACTTTAATGATAACTATGCTACTATGCTTGCTTTGAAAAAGATCAATGCAAGTGATGTTGTTCAAGTTGTGAGAAAGGTTACTTGGACCTCTGGTATCACTTATGATATGTGGAGAGGTGATATTTCAAGAACAAATCCATCTCAACCATCAGGTTCTTTTGATATCTATTCTGCAAATTATTTTGTAATGAATAGTGACTATAGGGTTTATGTTTGCATCTCAAATAATGCAAATCCTGAAAATAACTATCAAGGTGGACCTTCTCTTGATGAACCAACTTTTGTAGATCTTGAACCAAGAGCTGCAGGATCAAGTGGTGACGGATATATTTGGAAATATCTCTATACCATCAAAACAAATGATGCTATTAAGTTTGAATCAACAAACTACATGCCTGTTCCTGCTAACTGGGCAACAAATAATGATGTGGCAGCAGTAAGAGAAAATGCTGCTACAAGTGGTCAAATTAAAATAATCACAATTAGAAATAGAGGTGTTGCTGTAGGAACTGCAAATGTAACTTATACTGGTGTTCCAATTAAAGGAGATGGTAGAGGAGCAACTGCAACTATCACTATCAATAACAACTCCAAAATAGACACTATTACAGTCTCAAATGGTGGTTCTGGGTATACTTATGGGACAGTTGATTTAGAGGCAGGTGGAGTCCCTACAGGGACCACTACACCTGTGTTTAATGTAATTATTCCACCTCCTGGTGGTCATGGTGCAGATATTTACACTGAACTTGGAGCATTCAATGTTCTAACATATTCAAGATTTGAAAATGATACAGATAATCCTGATTTCATCACAGGAAACCAATTTGCAAGAATTGGATTGATTGAAAATCCTAAAGCATATGATTCATCATCAACTCTTACCCTTGATAAGGCAAGTGCTGTTTATGCTCTTAAATTGACTGGTACTGGATATAGTTCAGCAACCTTCACTGCTGATGCATTTGTTACTCAAACAGTTGGACTAGGGTCAACTGCAGTTGGAAGAGTTGTTTCATATGACCAAGCAACAGGTGTTTTGAAATACTGGCAGGATAGAACAAATAGTGGATTTAACTTTGATGGTTCATTAAATCCAAATCCTACTTATGGTTTTGAATCTTTAAAATTTTCTGCAGAACCAACATCTGATGGTTCTGTGAGTATTGTCCCATCTTCTGGCAATACACTTGCAATTGATACCTCATTTACAGGTGTATCGACAGTAATAAATAATAGGACATATTATCTTGGTCAGAATTTTTCAAGAGGTGTGGCTCAACCAGAGGTTGAAAAATATTCTGGAAAAATTATCTTTGTTGATAATAGACCTTCAGTAACAAGGTCTTCTGCTCAAAAAGAAGACGTAAAAATCATAGTGCAATTCTAAAAAATCATGCCACAGGAAACTAACCTTAATGTTGCTCCATTTTTTGATGATTATTCTGCTGACAGCAACTATTATAAAGTGCTTTTCAAGCCTGGATATCCTGTCCAGGCAAGGGAACTTAATAACTTACAGTCAATTCTTCAAAACCAAATTGAAGATGTAGGAAATCATTTGTTCAAAGAAGGTGCAAAGGTTATTCCTGGAAACACCACATATTTGAGTGAATATAGTGCTATTCAAATTGACTCTGATTTTCTTGGAGTCCCAGTATCCCTTTATGCTGATCAACTTGTAGGAAAACTCCTTGTTGGTGAGCAAAGTGGTGTCACTGCAAAAGTAGAAAATTATATAACTGAAAATCAGTCTGAAAGAGGAGTATTTACTCTCTATCTTGATTACATTGAAACTGGTGATGATCAAGAAACAACAATATTCCAAGATAATGAAACTCTTTTAGTTCAATCACCAATTGTTTTTGCTACAAACTTCATTGCAGCAGGAGAAGGTTGCGCAAAGGCAATTGCTAATGAAGCAGCAGCTACTGGTAGTGCGTTTGCTGTAGGAAATGGTGTCTATTTCTTAAGGGGATATTTTGTTGATGTTGCTGAACAGGTTCTAATCCTTGATCAATATACAAATACATCATCATACAGAGTTGGTTTTTATGTTGATGAGCAGATCATATCCTCTGATGTAGATCCAACACTTACAGATAATGCTCAAGGGTTTAATAACTTCACTGCACCTGGTGCAGACAGATTTCAAATTACAGCAACCCTTCAAAAGAAAGATTTAGATGATACTGATGATCAAAACTTTGTTCAGATTGCACTGATTCAAAATGGTCTGAACAGAGATGTAAGAAGAAGTACAGATTATAATAAACTTGGTGATGAATTTGCAAGAAGAACATTTGATGAGTCTGGAGACTACTATGTAAGAGAATTTACAACAACTGTAAAAAATAGTCTTGAAGGAATTGGTGGTGATGGAGTATATACTGCTAACCAAATCACACAATCTGGAAACAGACCAAGTGATGATCTTGCAATTTATAAAATATCTGCTGGTAAAGCATATGTAAAGGGTTATGAGGTTGATGTAAGATCAACAACATTCCTTGATGTACCAAAACCAAGAACAACTAGAACTGAAGAGTCAAGAGCAATTGCATTTGGATTTGGACCTACTTTTACAACTAATAGAGTCCATGGAATGCCAAATATTGGCATTACAACATCATTAGTAGTATCTTTAAGAGATCAGAGAGTTGGATCAGATCAAAATGCTGCTGCTGGAAATGAAATTGGTGTTGCAAGAGTTTATGATTTTGCACTTGAGAGTGGTTCATACAACACATCAAACTTAAATCAAAATCAATGGGATATTTCATTGTTTGATGTGACTCCATATGTTGATATTACTCTTGCAGGTTCTGTAACTCAATCAATTCCAACAATTATTGAAGGTGAGCAAAGTGGTGCTACTGCATTTTTGAGATATCCAGTTACTGCAGGCACTGCAATGACTGCATACAGTGTAAAAGGTACATTTAAATCTGGTGAGAAGATTATCTTTAATGAAGATACTGATACATATGCATTTACACAGAAAATTGTAAATCATAAAATTTCTGATATACAATCATTGTTTGCCACTGTTGGAACTGGCATAACCTTCACTGCTGACCTTGTACCATCAGTACAGAGAAATATTGGAATTGCATCAATTACATCTGGTGGAGTTGTTACCTCTCCTTTGATTTCTAATCAGGGAACTGGATTTGTTGGTATTGCTACTGTAGGTGATCTTGTATCATTTACTCAAGGCACTCAAGGTGATATTAATTTTGCAAGAGTCTTGACCTCTGAACTTGGTCAAATGACCATTGCTGCTGTCACAACAGTATCAGGAGTCTGTCAGGGTGCATTACCATCATCAAACATCACTGTAAATGATCTCAGCATTCTTGAGACAAGAAAGCAAAAAGTTCAAAGTGGTGATGAAACTGATGGTGATGCATTCTATAGTGTTTTCCAAAATAGAAATATTTCAGATGTTGATATTGAAAACTCTGATCTTGTAATTAGAAGACAGTTTGATACAACAATCACTGCAAGCAATACTGGAACAATTAATGCAGGTAATGGAGAAGTGTTCCTTCCTTTTGATGAGGAAAGATACACTGTAATCAAGAATGATGGAACTGTTATTCCTATTACAGCAACACAAATTGAACTTACTGCTGGAAGCACTGCTTTAAGATTTAAAAATCTCTCATCAAATGGTGCTGCTAGAGTAGTTGCTACTTTAAGAAAGTCAAATATTAAGGCAAAACAGAAAGTTAATAATAGAACTCAATCTATTATCATTGATAAGTCATCTAATCCACAGTCTGGAACAGGTGGAACTACTCTTAATGATGGACTCACCTATGGTGACTTCCCATATGGAACAAGAGTTCAAGATAATACAATATGTCTGAATGTTCCAGATGGTACTTTTGTACAAGGTATTTTTGAATCAAAAGATTCTTCTGATCCAGAGTCCCCTCATATGACTCTCTCCCAGATGACTGGATCATCAGCATCTACCAATGATTTCATTCTTGGTGATGAGATGCTTGGTGAGGATTCTGGAGCAACTGCAATATATGTAAGGCAAAAGTCCAATAATTCAGTTAACTTCATTTATTTAAATGATGATGAAGAATTCAATGAAAATGAAGTAGTTCAATTTGTAAAATCAGGTGCAACTGCAAGAGCTGGTGTTGTAGAGAAACCATCTGATAATATTACAGATGACTATATCTTCTTTAGTGGTCAAGAATCAACTTTCTATAATTTTGCAAGAATTGAACAAGTAGAAGATCCAGATTCATCTCCAACTAATAAATTAATTGTTTACTTCTCATCTGGAACTTACAATTCTTCTGATGATGGGGACATTACTACTGTTAATTCCTATAGTGATTATGATTATTCTTATGAAATTCCATCTGTTGATGGAATAAGATGTTCTGATATCATTGATGCAAGACCAAGAGTTTCACCATACACTGTAACTCAAAATTCAAGAAGTCCTCTTGAATTCTATGGTAGAGATTTCAGTGCAGGAAATCATAGCACAACTCATATTCTTGCATCTGATGAATCTATGGATATCAATTCATATTCATACTATCTTGGAAGAGTTGATAGAGTTTATTTGAACAAAGATGGTCAATTTACAGTGGTGCAAGGTGCCCCTGATATTGAACCTGAACTTCCAGATGCAATTGATAGTGCTTTAAACATTGCTAATGTTTATTTGCCTCCTTATCTCTTCTTACCAGAACAAGCAAAGGTATCATTTATTAATTACAAGAGATATCAGATGAATGATATCGCTAAACTTGAGCAAAGAGTTGATAATCTTGAATATTATAGTGCTTTGAATCTTCTTGAGTCAAATGCAAGAGAACTCT
>Ga0099849_1000834_pt1 | contig 14365 bp, 12 predicted proteins | sample CB_VirMetaG_4_FD_78177 | JGI IMG/M metagenome (GOLD analysis project Ga0099849, IMG submission 78177) | Freshwater to marine saline gradient viral communities from Chesapeake Bay - CB_1508_1M Viral MetaG | ecosystem: Environmental > Aquatic > Marine > Coastal | place: USA: Chesapeake Bay... | reverse complement strand
GCTATTGCATAAATCAACTGACGAAAGGAGAATCAACTAATGTCAGAATATCGTGAGAGAACAACAGGCGAAGTTAAAACACAAGGCGAATGGAGAGCAGTCTTTAAAAATATGTCTCTTCCAAAAGTGTGGAACAGCAATGTCTGTGACGCAATGAATATTGATCCAGTATTAGCAAGCCCTGCCGCTACAACAACAGCATATCAAACAAGTGTGCGTGATGGTGTAGAGCAGAATAGCAACGGTGACTGGGTAGAAAAATATGTAGCTCGTGACATGTTTGCTGACATCGAAGGTGGTGACACTAAAGCAGAACAAGAAGCTGCATATCAGGCTACGCTAGATGCTAACGTTGCAGCAGGACATCGTACTACACGAGATTCTAAACTTGCAGAAACAGACTTTTATGCACTGTCAGATGTTACAATGTCAAGTGCCATGACAACATACAGACAGGCACTGCGTGATCTACCAACACATGACAACTGGCCTAACTTAGAAGATGATGACTGGCCTACAAAGCCGTAATAAATAGAGGATAGACAACATGGGTAAACCTAGAGATTTAGCAAATGTAGTTGCTACTGGAAATATATTAGCTGACGGTGCAGTAGCTCCTGCTGAATTGACAGGTGTTACATCTACAGCAGCAGAACTAAACATACTAGATGGAGTAACTGCAACTGCAGCAGAGTTGAACATCATGGATGGAGTTACTGCTACCACTGCAGAGCTTAACTATGTAGACGGTGTTACATCTAATGTGCAGACACAGATGGATACTAAAGCTCCTGTAGCAAGCCCAACGTTTACTGGTACTGCTACTGCTCCTACTGTTAATGCCTCTACAGCTTTACAGATAGGTGGTACAGCAATCACAGCTACGGCTGCAGAGTTAAACAAAATGGACGGTGTAACTGTTAGTGCATCTGATATAAATAGTGTAACAACAAAAGCTCCTATTGATGGTGCTACATTTACTGGTACAACTACTATACCAACTGCAGACATTAATGGAGGAGCTATTGACGGTGCAGTTATAGGTGCTAATAGTGCGGCTGCGGTTACTGCTACTACTGTTAATGCTTCTACTAAACTACAAGTAAATGGCACAGATGTAATTACCAATGCTAGACAACTTAGTAATATTGCTAGTGTAGATGCTACAACTGCTGCTGCAATTACAACGGCAGGAGTTGGTGGTGGTGGTTCTGCTGAGTTTACAGCAGGAGAGGCAATTACAGCAGGAGATGCTGTATCATTAAACTCAAGCGGTCAACTTGTAAAAGTAAGTGGCGCTGTTCAAAGCCAAGCTTTACCAGATTCATCAAGTACATTAGAGGTAAGATCAGGTGGAAGTTTTGAAACTGCTTCTGGCGCAGACTTACTATTAATACCTAATACTAGCAAAGTTATTTGGATTTATAATTATAACAGTGATGTAAAAGCACAAATTCTTTCTGTTAATGGAACGACTATATCAAAAGTTGGTTCAGAAATATCTGTTTCGAGTAGAAATGGAAAACATATATATGCAGCATGGGGACCGTCTAGTGGTGATAAATTTGCCATTGTTTATCGTGACTCGGCAGGTGGTGATGACGGCTTTGTTGCTTTATGTTCATATAATTCTGCGACAGATGCTGTTACGATTGAAAGTGAAACTAATATTTCAACCGAATTTTCAACTAATAGATCAGAGGGAACTTGTGTTGTTTTTGACGAAAGTGCAAGTGCATTTTTGTTTGCTTTTAAAGATGGGCTTGTTAGTAATCGGGGTTATGTTGGGGTTGCTACTCTTTCTGGAACAACTTGGACTTTTGGTTCAAAAGTTACTTTTAATACTAACAATGTTGGCGATGAAATAAGCCTTGTTTATGACGCTTCTTTAAATCTTTCAATGTTGGTATATATAGACAGTGGTGTGCTTTATGCTCATAGAGTTACTGTATCTGGAACAACTCCAACGGTATCAACGGAAGTTACAAATAACGATATTACTTGGAATGAAGATGTAGCTAGTTCAAGAAGACTTGCAGGGGATGGTGAAGGTAGATTTATTGTTTGTTACGATAGTAGCAGTAACACAAGATACATTTTAATAAAAGCTACTTCTAGTTCAACAACTATTGTAGATCAGACAGAACTAAAGTGGTATGATGCCACTACACCAAAAGCAGATTTTGTATCTGTTGCATTTGTTCCTTTTGCAACACCCTCGTCAGGTTCTATAACAGGTAGATGGGTATCTCTTGGATATAATCAATCTACTACAAGATCTTCTTTCGGTTTTGCTGAGGAAGCAGGAGCAAATAACGTTACAAGAGGTGGTTTAAAAGAAGTTGAAAACAGTAGCGGCAATCATCTACATGGTAATCTTGGATTAGTCTACGTTCCTGCACAAGGTACAATTGTAGGCGTAGGAGCTGCTGAAGGAAGTACTTCTTTTGCTTTTGGAGCAAAACTTGCGGCAAATTCTAGCACTGCAACAGAGTTTGTAGGACTAGCTGAAGCAGGTATAGCATCAGGAGCTTCTGGAGATGTAACTGTTACAGGAGGAATAAACACTGCACAATCAGGCTTAACCGCAGGAACTTTTTATTACTTAACAGCAGGTGGTGGTTTAAGTACTTCTTCTACATCTTTTCCTTTAGGTATTGCTAAATCTTCAACTAACCTTTTAATTGGAGGTAATGCTGCTGATTATAATGTAACTGATGTTGGCGCATATCAACATATAGCTAAAGTAGATGCTGCAAATTCTTCTACTGTAGATTGTTCAAGTGTATTCACTGACTCTGATGGTTTTTCTTCATATTATATTATATTAGATAATCTTACTACTGCTTCATCTACTGATTATCTTTGGATGCGATTTACAGTTGGTGGTTCAGTTGTTGGTAGCAGTCAATATGGTTGGTCTATGGTGCGCCATGAAGGAACTGGCAGTCTAGCTTCTAACGTTGAACAATTTGATACTAAATGGAGAATTTCTAATCAAACTAGTAACACTGGTTTTACTGGAAATATTGAAATGGGCAATACAGCAGCAGGTTTAAGAACTCAAGTTAAGTTTGGTGTAGCTCATGGCTCAAGTTCAAGTAGGGGTAACTTTGCTTTTGGCGGTGGTAGTACAAGCAATACTTCCCTAGTTGATGGCTTTCATTTAATATCATCAGCCCCTAATTTTACTAGCGGAACTGTAAGAATATATGGAGTAAAAAATGTCTAGAGAAAACGTAAGATTTAAATCAACACCTAGAGGTTTAGTACAATTTACGGAAGAAGAAGAACTAGCCAGAGATGCAGAGGAAAAAGAGTGGGCTGACGGTGCTAACGATAGACTAGCAGCTAAACACAGAGATACTCGCAATGAGTTACTTGCAGCATCAGATTGGACACAAGCTAATGACAGCCCATTGTCAAATGATAAGAAGGTAGAATGGTCTACGTATAGAACTGCATTGCGTAACTTACCTTCTAGTTCTGATTGGCCTAATGTTACGTTTCCAACAGAGCCTAGTTAATGAACAACATCACCCTCACAGTAGAACAGATAGAGACAATGCTAGACAACGCAGCTAGACGTGGTGCTAAAGAGGCATTACGTTCTATTGGGCTACTTGATGATGACGCACAAAAAGATATTATAGAGATGAGAAGTTTACTAGAGGCATGGCGTGACACACGTAAATCATTCTGGTCAACTGTAGTTAAATTAACCACTGTCGCACTGTTGACATTTATTGCAGGTGCAGTGTGGATGACAATGGGTAAGTAAAGGAATAAAGTATGCCTGAATATAATGTAAATCCAACTAATCCTCAAGGTAATAAACCATCAAATTATTACTCTAAAAATAAAGCAACAACTGCTGCAGAAATGGGGGCAAGGGATACTGCAATTAGAATGTCACAACAGGATGATAAACCTAGCCGTCCTGTTGTAACAGAGGATACAACTGCAAATACAACTACAGGTAGTTCTACTAGTACTACTACTTCAGGTGATTTAGGATTAACAACTAATAATATTCCTGCATGGGTAGACCCTGATTATAATTATAATCCTTCTAATCCACGTCCTCCTAATATGCGTGAGATGGCAGAAGCTATAGGGGGTAAACCACTAGAAGAAATGACACCTGAAGAATATTCAAGTGCTACACGTCAAGCAAGTAGTGTTCTTTATGGTGTTGTAGGCAGTAATACGGATACTCGTGATTTTGTTGCAATTGGAAATGCAGCTACCGATCCTACTACAGGAAAAATTGACTCAGCTAAATTTATCGCAGCCACACAAATTGCTACATCACAAATGTATGGTGGTACAACTGTAGCTTATCAAGCAGGTGGTTATCAAACAGATGAAGCAGGTAATACTGTCATGGATGCTAATGGTAATCCTGTAAACCTTCCTCCTGCTTTGTATGTTGTAGGTGGTAATGGAACTGTCCTTAGAAGTTTAAGCCCTAATACAGATCAAATGATGTCTACATTAAAAGATTTTGGTGTAAAGGACGCTACATGGATTGATACTGTATCTCCAAATATGGGAGATGATCTTAGTAAATATCAAGCTACTTTTGATCAATTAAAAACTATGTATAATCCTTTTGAAAACTATTTAAATTTTTATGATATGGAAAATTTAATAACAAACGTTGCTGTAGGAGTAAATCCTTTTAAAGTAATAACAGGTCAAACTATTAGTCAAACAGGAGCAGGTACAGAAACTACTTTAGGGGCAACAAGCACAGCTACAACTGAAGAGAAACAATTAGATACTCCAACACCTGATACAGGTACATTTACTCAAGCTCCTAATACAGCTAGTTATGCGTTACCAACAGATTATACAGGTTCTGGTTTTGTTCCTGCATTTAATCAAACTACTGGTTCAACTCAAATGCCTACAGTTCCAATGACAGGCACATTTACAAAACCTACTACAGGAATAATAGGAACACCTCAACCGTCTACATATACAATAGGAACAGATACACAACAACAACAGCAAACACCGCAAAGCCAACCAACAGATGTGCGTGTATATCGTAATGCTGCAGGTATGACAGTAAGTATTACCTTTATTAATGGTGTACCACAAACTCCTATTCCCTCTGGTTTTTATCCAGTAAGTCAACAAGCACCTCAAATGCCTGTAGTTACACAACCTACTGCTCCTACAGTACAGAGTGTACAACCATATACTCCTCAGTTTAATATGGCACAAGGTGGTATTGTACCTGAATTACCTAGACCTTCAGGCAAAAAGTTTGGTGGATTTAAACCAGAGGCACAGGAACGTATTGCACAAAGCCTTGGTTATACTGGTGAGATGGAAAAGTTTGATCAGTTCTTAGAAGAAAATCCAGAAAAGAAAGAACAAATGGATAAGTATACAGAGAGTGCTAAACAAATGGCAGAAGGTGGTTATGTACAAAAGTTTAATGAAGGTGGTCAGCCACAAAGTACAACGGTATCATTACAACAATATGATCCACGTGTTCTTAACCAACAGTTTATACCACAAGCTACCACTACATCTTTAGGTGGGGTAGCAGATGTTCCTAAAACATTTGTGGGAAGAGCAACTCAACCTGCTTTACCTACTGGTTCTACTATTGTTCCTGTAGGTACACAACTAGAACAAGGTCAAGTAGTATCACCTTACTCTGGTCAGATTAGTGGATCATTAGCATTGCCTACAGCTATGGCTGAAACTAGTCAAGCTTTTATGCCACAGTTTACAGGTGCTAATCTTATGTCACCTGTAGAAGCAACAGGTGCAGTACAAAATGCTGCTGAACAAAGACAAGCTGCACAATTAGATCAAGTGTCTACTATTACAGCAGCACAACAAACTGGTACTTCAATAGATAATTTACAAGCTGCTCAAGGTACAGGTATATTAATGAACAATCCTGTACAACGACAGATACAAAGTGGTGAACTTATTTCTGAAGTTGCTAATGCAGAGGTAGCTAAGAAATTTACAGAAGAAGTAGAAGCTGCAACTGCCACACCAACTAAGCAAGCTACAGTAGCAGGACAACTAGAAGGTCTAATGGCTCAGTTCGAGGGTGGTAATACACCTGCTTGGGCAGCAGGATCAATGAGAGCCGCTACAGCTACGATGGCTGCACGTGGTGTAGGTGCATCTAGCATGGCAGGTCAGGCTATTATACAAGCAGCTATGGAAGCTGCACTACCTATTGCACAAATGGACGCACAGGTAACTGCACAATTTGAACAACAGAACTTGTCAAACAGACAACAACGTGCTATACTTGCTGCACAACAAAGAGCGCAGTTCTTAGGTCAAGAGTTTGATCAAGGGTTTCAAGCACGAGTAGCTAATGCAGCTAAGATAGCAGACGTAGCTAATATGAACTTTAGTGCAGAACAACAGGTAGCTTTAGAGAACTCTCGTATTGCAAATACAATGGAGTTAAATAACTTATCTAATAGACAAGCAATGGTAATGGCAGAAGCATCTGCATTAGCTAACATGGACATGGCTAATCTAAGTAATAGACAACAAGCTGCTGTACAAAATGCACAGAACTTTTTACAGGCTGATCTTACTAACCTATCTAATGCACAACAAATGGAATTGTTTAAGTCTCAACAAATTACTCAAGCATTATTTACAGATCAAGCTGCTATCAATGCTGCACAACAGTTTAATGCTTCATCACAAAATCAAGTAGATCAATTCTTTTCAAGTTTACAATCTACTGCTGCGCAGTTTAACGCAACTCAAGCTAATGCACAGGCACAGTTTAATGCAGGTCAAGCAAACGTTGTGGAAAGATTTAATGCAGAAATAAACAATCAACGTGATCAGTTTAACGCACAGAACCAATTAATAATTGATCAGTCAAATGCACAATGGCGTAGAGAAATAGCAACAGCAGATACTGCTGCAGTAAATAGAGCTAATGAATTAAATGCAATACAAACATTAGATATATCTAATACTGCATATAATAATTTGTGGCAGTTGTATAACGATCAGATGACCTTTGCATTTAAAGCTTCAGAGAATGAAGCACAAAGATTAAATAATATTGCTGTGCAACAACTGATAAACGAAGGTGCATCAGATAGAGCAGAAGCACAAAGAGATTTTGATTCATCTGCAGGATTTGGTTCTGCTATTGTTAAAGTATTAACAAGTGATTTAGGTGATAGTATTTTAGGAGGATGGTTATCGTGAAGTATAGAGAAAACCCTGCTATAAAAATGTATGCAAAAGTACTTAGAGATTCGTACAATAATAAAAAGGCAAACAAGCCTGTACAAAAAACAGGTGGTCTTTTAAGACGTGATGTCTCTATGCAAAAAGAAGAGACAAACAAAAAGATGCAACCTTACGATGAAATAGTAGATGCATTTAAACAAGTACAAGAAGCTAGAAGGAATCTTATGTAATGGAAAGTAGAGAAGGAATGTTTGAAGCTCCCATTGCAGGGATGAGTCTTACATCAGAACTAGGTGCTACACCTTGGCAACATCCACCTCAATACAATACTGTAGAAGAGGCATTGGATTATTATGCGCCAAGAATATTAAACCCAGATGTAAAACAAGATTTATTAAATGTTATGGAAATGGGTGTTCCTCTTACAACAATTGCACAGGCATTACAAATGGGTGGCACTATGGAAGGTAAACATACTATTGATGTAGGTATACTTGTAACACCTGTACTAGTAGAGATGCTTGCCTACTTAGCTGACACAGAAAATGCAGAGTATAAATCAGGACTAGAGCCACGTAAAGATAAAGATAACATTAGTGACTCTGAGATAGCTGTTGCTATGCGTAAAGTACCTGAGAAAATGGAAGAGATAAAAGAGGCAGAAGAGCGAGATACAAGTGAACCTGTAGAAGAGCCGCTAGAAGAGGCTGAACCTAAAGGTCTAATGGCGAGGAGAGCGTAATGGCATTTAATCTAGGTGGATTTTTAATGGGTGCTTCCACTCAACTTGTTAAAAGTATAGAGGAAGAAGAAGAAAGACTTCAAGAAGAAAAGCTTTTGAAAGAAGAGCGTGAGTATCAGCAAGCTGAATACAAAAGAAGAATGGATTTAACTTCACAATCTGATATAGCTAAAGAGGAAAGAGCAGAGAAAAAAGAATTAGAAAACCTAATGCAACAAGCTGTGTTTCATTTTGGAACAGAGGACGCTGCCGCAATAGCTAAAAGAGGTAAAGGCTATTTAATGCAAGCCATTAACTTGGGTAATACAGCCAATGCTGCAGGACGTAGCGGTAGACATTATTTATCTGTAAATAAAAATAATATACAAGCAGCTACAGAAGATTTAAATAAAGCAACGATAGGTGTAGGTGATCAAACAAAACAAGCTTTACCTACTACACCTACTATAACATTTGACTTTGAAAGACTAAGTAGAGATATAAGACAAAATGAAGCTAAAGATTTAGATGATCTGTTAGGATTAAATACTCTAGATATAATGAGTGCAATACAAAATGGAGATGCAAACTCATTAGCAATAGCAAACCAAAAACAAAAATCTATTATAGATGCAATGAATAAAGCAGATCCAGAAACTGTTGAAGAAGTATTTTCAAATCCATTAACCTTCTTTACTACCATGAGAGGTCAAGCTATAGGTGATGCAGGTATGGAAACTGGAGACATAGGACAGATCATAGCAAAAACACAAGGCGATCCTATGTTTGGGGCTATTATGGATTTAGATGCCGCAGTAAGAATGTCAAATTCAATAGCAGGATATGATAACCCTAAACTTACTGCTAATGTAAAACCTTTTATAGAACAGCAACTAGCAGCAGCAGAAGAAACTTTAAAGTTTAAATCTACTGACCTTGTAAGAGAGTTTCAAACTGGCACAGTATTTGGTGGTCCTTCTAACACAGGTGGTATGGTAGGCGGTAGACAAGATATAATGTATGTAAAAGTAGCAGGTGGTTTACCTGCATTAGAAAAAACAGAATCATTATTAAATGCTGCCAAAGTAAAACCTAAACAAGGCGTTACTGTAATTATTACTGATAGTAATGGTGCTACACGAGTAGCTGTAAATACAGATGTGTTACAAAAGGGTAGCAAATATCTAACATACGACTTGCAATGAGGTCTTTATGGAAAACGAAGAACAAGAATTTACTTTTGAGACAACAGATGTACCTTTAGTAGATGATTCTCAAACAGTAGAAGCAGATAAAAGAATAGTATCAGATAATCCAGATGATCCACAAGCTTCTAACTTTGAGGCTGAAGAAGAAAATGTTACTATCTTAAATAAACCTCAAGAGTTAATTACTGCTGTAGGTGAGGGTGCTGCGTTAGCTGTAGGTGAAACTGCACAATTTTTTGAAGAGACAGGGGAGAGTATAGAAGACTTCTTCAATGTTGGTAGACTTGTGTTTAGAGATAATCCAGACAGCTTATTACCCACAGTAGAGTACTGGAATCGTGATCGTGTACGTGAAGCAGGATTAAAAGATAGTATAATAGGTGCTACAGAATATATTTCTGAGGCAGCAGAAGAAGCAATACCAGATACAGAAACCAACATTGGATTTTTTATTGAGGGTATGTCTCAGTTTGCCACAGGATTTGTATTATCTAGAAGACTTACTGGACTGAAAGGTGTTAAGGGTTCATTTGCTAACAGCGCAATAGCAGATGCAACTGCGTTTGATCCTTTCGAGGGAAATATTTCTAATCTAATAAATGAAGAAGCTCCCTTCTTAAAGAATGTATTTACAGAAGCTCTCGCCCAAGACGAAGACGCAGCGGCATTTCAAAACCGTTTGCGTAACGCAGGTGAGGGTTTTATTTTAGGTGGTGTGTTTGAAGGTGTAACTGCTGCATATAAGTTTGCACGTGGTACAAAGAAAGCAAAAGAAGAACTAGTTGAGAATGGTGAAGTAAGTAAAGAAACTCTAGAAAGTTTAGATGAAGCTGCTGATGAAATAGAAGTAATGGAAAGTAATCTAAAGAAAGAGGCAGAAGACTTTGTTAAAATAAAAAATGGTGAAGACATACCGCCACCATCTAGTATGCCAGATACTGAGGTAGTAAAGAAGGAACGTGTTGCTTGGCGTAAGAAGTATGACATCAGTAGAGCTAAAGCAAACACAGAGATAGAACTAGAAGAGCAGAAGTCTAGAGCAGAAGGAACAGCTAGAAGAAATAGATTTATTGCAGAAGCATTGATAGAAGAATTTGAGAATGGTCTGCAAAGAGATGGTATGAAAAATGTAAAAATATCTAAAGAAGTTAATGGTAAACTAGAGATAGACCCTACATTAGCACGTGTAGTATCAAAAGAAAGATTAGAAAAACTAACATCAGTAAAACAAAAATCATTTAGGGATGTGTTGTTTGGTGTTGGAGAGAACTCACTAGAAGTATCTGATGCAGTTAATCTTTCTATGTCAGAAGGAGAGATGTTCTCAGCGGTTCTTAAACCAGAAAAGTTTGACGCACTTGTATCAGTAGCTGCTGATCTTAGAGATATGAGTAAGTCTAAAGGACTTGGCTTATGGAACGATCAGAATAAAGTTATAGATAACCTATTTAACTTGACAGTAGAAAGAGAAATGATAGGCGGTCAAGAACTGTTAGATGTACTATCTAAATATGGTTTAAGTTTTGAAGACTATGTTATGACTGTAGTTGGGTCAGGTTCTGAGGCAGGTAGAACTCTAAACAAACTATCTCAGATAAGACGATCTAGACCCTTAACACAACAAGAGGCACTAAAGCAAAAGAAACTATTAGAAGAGCAAGGTAGAATAAGAGATACCGTAATGCGTATAGAAAATATTAGGCGTGGTATGATGGTGTCTCAGTTAGCTACTGCAAGTAGAAACTTATTGTCTGGTGTTATTCGTGCTCCTATGGAAGGTATAGGCAAGCTTATGGATAATGCTCTAGTTGCTTATGAGAATGGTGGCATAGGTGCGTTTGGTAAAGCTGCTATCTCAGGTGAAAATTGGAGAGGATCTTTCAGACATTTAAACTTAATGTTTACAACTCAAAGATCAGCCAAAGCATACACACAGTTACTAATGAACCAACCTGAATTGGTGGATAACTTAGATCGTTTCTATAATCAGATGGCAGACTTACAAGCCCGAATGGGTAGAGGTAACGCAGAGTCAACAGCAGGTAAAGTTGTAGACTTTGCAGTGTCTCGTGGTGAAGACGCTGCTTATTATTTAAATGTACCTAACAGGTGGCAAGAATTTATGCTGCGAAATGGTATGTTCTTATCAGACATGGAACGTCTTGTACAAAGAGATTGGGGAATAGATCTAGTAGAAACTCTTAACCAAGGTAAAATACGAGATGTTATGACTGATGCATCTAGCGTAAGACCTGAAGGATCACGATCTATAATAGACATAGCAGATGAAGCTATGTACAATGCTTTAGATTTAACATATGCAAATGAACCAGACATTCCTTTGTTTCGTAGTTTGAATACTTTTATTGTTCGTAATGGTCTTACTACAGTATTGCCTTTTCCAAGGTTTATGTTTAAGAGTATGGAACTAATAGCTCAGTATGGTGCAGGTAGTTCAATTCCTGTTTATAGATTTATGAAGAAAGCTATTACAAGTAGAACTAACTTACCTGATTTTAAAGAACAGATAGCAGAACAAAGAAGAATAGATGTAGCCGATGTAACAGATGATATGGTTAGCCAAGAGCGTAGGGCTTTCTCACGTAAAGAGCGTGACATGATAGGTAAAAATATGCAGGGTGCATTACTTATCAGCGCAGGTATATGGTACAGAGGCCAAGAAGATGCACCTGCTGACTATACTAAAATGACTATGGATGATGGTAATGTTCTTGATACTACACCATTGTTCCCATTACGTCCTCTGCTATTGATAGGTGAGATGACGCAGCAAGCTAAAAAGAATATGCTTGAAAAATGGGTAGAGAATAATCCAAATGAAATAGTAGAAGTTCTTACAGGTACAAACTTTAGAACAGGTATGTCAGGATACATGCTTGACGATATAGTATCTACAGTATTTTCTGGGGCAGAGATAAATGCGACAACTGTTAAGCGGTCTGGTGCAGCATTAGGTAATTACTTCTCTACTTTCGTAGTGCCTTACGCACAATTAATTGATGCTGCACGTGTGACTGGTCATATGGGAAATGAATATTTAGATAATGCGGAAGAGCCTACACTAGATAAGTCGGCATCTTTTGTTGATAACTTTACAAGACCATTTGAACAGAGATATTCTTTTGAAAAAGAACTACCTACACGTGAGTTTGTTATGACAGAAAACGCAGAACGTAAACGTGTAGCTGCTCGTTTGTTTGCAGGTTTAAATTTCTTTAATGCTGATCCAGAATACGCAGACTATTTAAAACGTAGAGGATACAATGAATTTAAATTAGGGGCGTATTCCCAATCTCCACAACAGAAACGTATAATGAATAGAAACATTAGAGAGTTTCTAAAGTCATACGTTCCTCATATAAAGAATGAAGAGGATTATCTCAGAGGTCTTTGGACTACTATGCCAGATAAACAAAAGGCAGGTAGAACATTTGATGAATACTTTGACTCTACTGTACTCAACCAGTTTGAAAAAGATTTAAATACGTTTAAAACATCTATGCGAGAGGCAAGTGCAGCAGAGCTAGAGGAAGAGGCTAGAGTTTATATAGAGTTTAATAGACTACCAAAGAAAATACGTAGACGAGCCATAGTTCTGTACGAGACTGAGATACTGAGGGGCAAGGCAGATATGACAGACCCTACAACGGTACAACAGATAACGCAAGTAGGACAGAACCTACGCTAAACAAAGGGGAGCATTTAGCTCCCCATTTTTTTTTACCTAGTGTCTCCACTTCCACCTAGTGTTCCCTTATCCTTACGCTTCTGTAGCTTGGCTAAGTTCTGTGAGGCTATCATACCTAACGTTAAGTTAAGATCGTCAGCCAGTGCAGCGCAGTACCACAGTACATCTCCTATCTCACTGGCTATGTCCTCTCGCCATGTGTCAGGTCTTTTATCTGGCCCATCACGAATAAGTTTCTTTACCTTGTTGGCTACCTCACCTGCCTCACCTGCCATTCCTAATGCAGGATAGGTAATCTTATGTTGATCGGGATAGATTGCTGTAGTAACGGCTGACCTTTGATATGAATTAAAATCAACCATGTCGTACTTCTCCTTCAGAAACTGCTCTGCTTCTTGCTTTAAGTTCATTCCCCTTTACCCTTTTCAGTTGCTCAAAGTAGGCTTTATTAAACCCACGTAGCCATTCCCGATGCTGCATAGTATCTTTATGGAATGGATTAAACACACGCCCATGTTTAAAATCGTTGTAACCTTTCTCGTGTTGAAATTTTAACGGTGCATCATATTTGCCAAGGCCACGTTGTTTGCGAGTTAAATGTTTCATATGCAATCTCCTTATACTAAGTTTACTAGTTCTGCTTCTTGATATGGTATGTGGAAGAAGTGTTCGTACCGTCCTGCATTAGACAGCCATATCTCCTTTGCACATTCTTTCGTGAGTTGGTAGTCCTTTATTCTCCAAGCTTTCTCACAGTCTCTGCGTATAATATAAAAGTTGCAAAATGTTTCATTGCCTTGCATCTGTTTATATTTATTAATTAGTTTATACTTTCTATAGGGGATACGTATCTCAGTCCAACTAGGATTCCAATCACCTGTCCATTGGTTCTTCATCTCTACTTCACTGTAATACATACCCCCATTCTTCTCGCTCTTTATATCAAAAGAGTAATCCTCTTCTGTGTCAAGAATAGTATGCCCATTACTCTCTAGATAGTTTGTTATTGTTATCTTAGCCTTACTGTCATTCTCTTTGTAAGACTGAGGTTGAAACTTTCTATAATACGATCCTTTAATTGGTTCTAACATACACTTCTCCTTTATGCTCCAATGTCCACAACTTCACAGACATCACCAGTGCAAGCAAATGTTTGACTTGACTTAGTGCTGTCCTCTTTTTCATACTCAGATAACACAGACCAATCAATAGCCTTTGGCATCTGCTTTAGTAATGCCTGATATTCTTCCTTAGTGCAATCCTGATATGGTGCTTGTTGATATGTATGATCAGAGTGTGGTAGAAATGACACACCTGACATCTCGTCAAAATGTTTATACACAAATGCACCTACCTCTAGCCACTCATCGTCACGTACCGTACAGGTCACGCTAGGTTTATGCTCACACCAATGTCGTTGATACATCAGCCATGTCTCTAGTTGCTCAACTGCTGTCATATCATTACGAGTAACAGCTTTGTGTGGTGCTTTCATTGGAAAGCTAAACACTGTAGTAG